>CESQ01001114.1_pt1 | contig 15294 bp, 12 predicted proteins | sample 361401 | NCBI WGS metagenome assembly CESQ01 (sample SAMEA2622119, study PRJEB7988) | marine metagenome | isolation source: saline water (ENVO:00002010), including | reverse complement strand
CTCCCACAACTACAACTCCCACAACTACAACTCCCACAACTACAACTACAACAACCACAACTACAACGGAACCACCAGAAGATACGTGGGGTGGAGATAAATGGCCATATAAATGTTATGGTTGTGATAAGGATGAGGACTCAGCGCCTTCTGATTGTGAAGATGTACCAAGTGATCGTTGTAAGGATGGTAGATTTATAGTTAGTAAAAATAATACATTGCTTCCTACTCCTAAAAAATATGGTAGAGACGGAGATGGAAATTACATAAAATTCCCGAGAAACGATGTTACACTTTGTGGTTGGAAAGATAATAAATGTCAAGATGTTGATTCGGATTTTGCGGGATGGGAAGGAGGATGATATTCTACCTAAAATAAAATAAAATAAATGGTTTATTAATAATGTGGCTAATAATAGTAGCTGTAATATCACTTATATTATTCTTTAATTACTTTTTGAAAATCAAAATCGATTGGAATAATGAGATTAAATTAAAAAAAAGCAAGTCAAGACTATTGACTCAAAAAGAGAAAGAGGATATACCTGCTTCAGTATCTCTTGCACATTATGAACAAAATAGAGCTTTATTTCTGGTTTTTTCTAAATTTTTTCTCTTAGTAAAACGCCCATATGGTATTAAATATGATTTAGATAATATAACTAATGAAAAGGGTGAAATTACAGGAATAAAACAAGGTGGTCAACAAACTATGAATAAGACGGGATGTAATAGGGTTTGTAGTGAAGATCCAAAATGTAATGCATGGCAATATGACGGCGATCACTGTCAAAAATATAATGTGTCAAAAGTTGAAGATATCAAACGTTATCAAAAAGGCGAAACTGAAAAACAAGATGACATAGGATATATATTTCGTCCAGATGATTCATCTTGGGTCGTATCTGATTTATCAGGACTATCAACAAATAAAGATGTGTTCAAAGCAGTTGCCGATATGGTTCTTCGATTTCAACCAAAAGATTCTGGACTTAGATCTAGAGCTTCAACCGTTGCTGCAAGCGTAAGTGTAAAATATTGTTACGAAAAGGAAGTTACTTCAGATGTTCCTTCTGATGAATATTTAACACAAAGACAAGAAGCATTAACCGCTCTTGAAGATGCTGCTAAATTTTTCATATTTACAGGCGATAGTGGAGAATATCCTAATAAGACCGAGTTGTCATTATATTTTGCTCTTTTGGCAGATGTAATGTTAAAAGAGTTATATATTGATAATCCCCATCTAAAAAGTGCTATAAAAGCTGCCATTGGTACCTTAAAAAAATACTATATAGATTATAGATTATTACAGAATTATTTTGATAATAGCTTAGATAAAAATCGTAATGGCAAGGCAAGTAGGGATGAAATTGCACAATTATATAAGGAAGCTATTGAAACAGGAAAAGAAAATTTATTGAATAATGAAATATTTCAACAAGAATTAGTTCCAGATGCCTCTGGCGCATGTCCGAATGAAAATAGGATTATGAATCTGGTCGAACTATTTTTTACAGAATATGATAGTAATCGCGATGGTTTTGTTACTTTACAAGAAATATTATCTTCAGATTATATTCCTAAACCATCATATGAGGCTGTATGTGCTGCTCAACTAGAAGAATCAAATGTAACGATGGAAGATATGTATAAGCGAAGTCTTAGAAGAATAAAGAAAAGAGCTTTAAACAATGAAGAAAAACGAAGATGGTTCGAAAATGAAGTTGATAGACAAGCACACCTCTATGCTAAATATAATAATTTGTCAGATAAACACCAAAATCTTAAGAAAGATATTATAGCAGCTACAGATTATCTAAATGAACTTAAAGAAAATCTTGCAGATCCAAATGACATTTCAAATGCTACTTTAGTATTAAATGAACTATTGAAACAGGAAAAGGAATTAGCGAGTAAATTATCCAATCTAAGTATAATCATTCATCCATTTGAAAGCTAATCATAATGTGAATAATATTATCATATTAGTAAATGCTAAAATCAATGTACTAATTTGCCACCAGTTAATTGGTTGATTTAGTTCTTTCCAATATAAATCCATTTCATAATCAAGGATATCTAATTTTTCATTTTTTGTTAATTCATTCCAGCCAAGAGGTGGTTCTACTTCATTAATATCATCACCTACTGGATCTTCATATCTTGGACACATTAAGCTTTTGGTTTTTGTAAGTGCATTTCCCTTCCTCGATCCTTTTCTATTCAATAATTTATCCATATTGTATGATATATAGGCTACTTCTTATCTATTTATTATAGGAAAACTACGTAAAACATATATAACTCTCGTTTTTCTACCCTTTATTGGTTTCATTGAAACAATCTCCGTATATTTTTTTATAGCTTTTTCAAAATTTTTAGTATTGTATTCTTCATCATCTTTCTTTTGTCGTTTTTTTATATGATTTAGAGACTTTATAGCTGGATCCGCTGTATCTACCCATTCAATAACTATATATTTTTTTGTAAAAGAAATCAAGTAACGAACAATACTATCAAAATTTCTAAAATCAGCTGTCAAAGAAAAGATCCAATGTATTATAGCTCCACAAAAGACTACATCATATTTTTCACTAATAACATCACCAAAAGAATATGTAGATTCATTAATATTCGTTATAGAGGTATGCCGTTTTATTGATGCCAAAGTACTAATATATTCTGAATCATGATCGAGACTAACAATATCTTTGAAATTATTGTTATATGCGATAAAACTACATAATCCTGAATTACAACCTATATCAACAATAGTATTACAACCTTCTTTATTTAACTTATCAAAAAGACTATTTATATAACTAAATTTATCGTGATATGGTCCTTTAAATGTGATTTGTTTAGTAATAGTATTAATATTAAAATTTTGGTACCCTGATACGATCACCTCATTTCCTTTAACATTAATCTTAGGTGTTTCAGATTGAGAACCTATCTTTCTTTTAGGATCTCTATACGTATCCATATAAGTATGTTTCATATATAATTCTCTATTCCCAATCTTTGAATCACAGTTTTATCGCTCAATGTTCCATTTGGTTTTGATTTATTATGTCCCCATATATCGATACCACATGCCAAGTTGTTATTAATTGAACCCCAACCAAAATCACATAAGTATACTTTCCCATTTTTATCAACTAGCAGTTCTTCTTTTTTAATATCATTATGTTGAATGTTAACACTATCTAAATCATTCAGTATTTTATTGATTTGTTTTATAGCATCTTTTGGGCAATTATTTTTAGTTAAATGTACTCCACAATATTTGTAAATTAGTAGTTCTTTTTCATCATAATTAAATAGCAATGTTGGAAACCAACTAAAGCTATTTAATACTGAAGCAAGATGCTTTTCTCTCTTATAAACATCGTGATTTTTCCATTTATCTGTTATAAATTTCAAAAATATACCATTTACGCAATAAGTTAAAGAAGTATCACCTTGTTTTGGTCTATTCATGAAATATACATAAGAACTATATGTTAATTCATAGTATATGATGTTTCTAAATATTAAGCCGATTCCCTCTGGTCCAGAACTTGGTATTCGCCCGTGTAACAACACTTCACCTTCCACAGAACAATTCAACTTTATTAAGAGTTATTTTGAATCTAAAATGAATACTACAACGACTGATTCTGGATTGGATCTTCCTTTACCATATGATGTTACAATTCCTGCGAAAACAATTGGATTTAAATTACCATTAGGAATTTCTGCTCAGCCAAAATTTACAGATGGTAAATCAAGGGGCTATACACTATATCCACGAAGCTCCACTGGTTCAAAAACACCACTAAGATTATCTAATGGAACGGGTATTATTGACTTTGATTATAGAGGGGAAATCACAGCATGTGTTGATAATATTTCGAATGAAGACTATTATGCAAAACAAGGTCAACGTTTATTTCAATTATGCTCATATGATTTATCACCTATTCAATTTGTAGTATCAGACGAAATTAATACAACAAGTCGTCAATCAGGAGGATATGGTTCTACAGGTGCCTAAATTTATAAATCGACAATCTTAGTTGATCGAGGAGATATATCTTCTTGTTCTTCAATCCATTTTTTTAGTCTTTCTGCTGAATTGGAATCCTTTTCTGTAGGAAGATTTGAAATAGAAGACGTCTTATTTTCCATTTCTTCTACCATCATACTCTCTTTTACCAAAAAATCGAAATCATAAAAACATATGAATCCTATCACTATAATTACAAATAGTATAATACGTATTAAGTTGGTAATCATTGGTGAATACCTATATATTTTTTTATAAGAAAATATCTTATAGATATTAAGAATGGTAAGATCCTATAGTTCTATAAAGGATGAGGACTTTGAAAAGAATATTTGTAATAAGAAAGAATTTCTGAAATATAGATGGGAATCTTCGGATAATAGAACGAACACTCAATTATTACCACATCAACAATGGTTAGCTAATTATATCAATCCAAAAACACCATATAAAGGAATGCTTGTATATCATGAAACAGGAACTGGAAAGACTTGTACTGCTATTTCAATCGCAGAAAATTTTAAAGATGAACTTATAAAGAACAAAAAAAAAATTATTATACTTTGTAGCGATAATATTAAAGAAGAATTTTATAGAACTATTTCGAATCCAGATGATTCTTTCAAATGTACTGGTAATACATACAATGATATGATTGAATCATCTGATATTACTCAAAAGAATCTAAACCAAATAATCAACCAATATTACAATTTCATGACACACCAGAAATTTGGAAAAGACGTTGATAAAAATACCGGTAAAGAACCAGCTCTAATACATAAAAAATACTCTAATTCGGTTATTATTATAGATGAAGCTCAACATTTACGCTCTAAATTTGATAGTAAAGACAAAAAAGATAAGGGGGAAAAGCTTAGTCACGATGCGATTGATTTGATAAGTAAATACGCGGAGAATGTTAAAATCGTATTCTTAACAGCTACACCGATGTATGATAACCCAATGGAAATTATCTGGATGATTAATGTTCTTATAAGAGTGAATGGAGATAATATTAGTGAACTAAATGAACAAGATATTTTTAATCAAAATGACGATTACTCTTTTAGAGAAGAAGGTAGAGAAGAATTTATCAGAGCAATAAAAGGAAAAGTTAGTTTCCTTAGAAGTGGTGATCCAGAATCATTCCCTCTAAAATTACAAGATCCTAAGGGTACTAATAAATTTCCTAAAATCAGTTTCTTAGATAAGCCTCTTAATAATTGGGATACAAATATAAAAGACTCAAATATCAAACTGACTCTATCGAAAATGTCAAAAAAACATTATGATATTATCAAAAAAACAAAAATAAATAGTATCAATTCAGGAACAAAAGATAGTTTTCATATGCAAATGTTACAGTTAAACAACGTTAGTTGGTACAAAAAAGGGACTGATGATGATGATATTAATACTGGTTCTGGTCTAAATAAACACTTTAAAATTACAAAACAGGGTATTTATACCCCAATTGAACCAAATGTTCTCAATAATTTAGATGAATATGCTCCTAAAATCAATACAATTCTTAATCACATTCTTGAAATGGGTGACAATGGGATTGCATTTGTTTTTTCACAATTTGTATCATCTGGAATTGTTCCTATGATATTAGCATTGGAATCTAAAGGATTTTCTAAATACGACGGGTTAAATTCAAAATTTCATCATCTAAAAATTCCTAGAAAGAAGGATGATATAGATCCGGGAAGATATATTGTAATTACTTCATCCAAAATATTAGCTACAAATAGGCAACAAGAACTTATAAATATTGCTAGAAGTAAAGGAAATGAAAACGGGCAAAAAATAAGGGTAATTATAGCTTCTGGAGCTGGAGGAGAAGGATTAGATCTCAAATGGATTAGGCAAGTTCATATAGTTGAACCGCACTTCCATTTTAGTCAGATAGAACAGGCTGTTGGTAGAGCTATTCGAAATAATTCACATATTGAATTACCAGTAGAAAACAGAAATTGTACTATTTACTATCATAGCACGGAATATCCTAAAAATGTTGATGTAGAAACAGTTGACATGCATTTATACAGAATTGCTATTAAAAAACGTTTTGCTACACAACAAGTTAGAAAATTGATACAAGAAAATAGTATAACTTGTAATTTTTTCAAAAATGTTAATGTCTTTGATTATACGAGATTTTTTGGAAATGAAATTGTAGATAGCAAGGGAAATAAATTCAAATTTACCAACAAAATGGTTGTTGATGAAGGATATAGTAATGAATGTTTAACTTGTATCATGAATGATGATATCGATACAGATACTTATATGCCTCTCTTACATAGTAAATGGCATGTTTTCGAGACGATTCGAAAAATAGATGATTTATTTAAGATAAATGATAAATATTCACTGAATGATATTATCCAACATATAAACACATGGAATAACCAAATTGATCAAGAAAGTATATACTTTGCATTAGATATTATCATTAACTCCCCAGAAAGAATCATTCAAAATCAATTTGAAGTTAAAGGAGTTATATCCTTAATTGGTAATTACTATGTTTTTGTTCCAGAATATGCTGAATATAACGGCGATATTAGTGGAATACCACTTAGATTATCCAATAAATCTGTATCACTTGATATAGTCGAATGGCCAAAAAGACCAGATCCAAATAAATCTTATAGTACAGATATCGATATTACTATTCAGAATTCCTTTTCGAAACTATTAGAAAAAATTAATTTTAATCAGGATGGATTCTGGTCAAAAATACCCGATATTAGAAACCAACTTATAGCAGATGTATTAATAGATAAACTTACTTCTGAAGAGAGAAAAATCCTTTTTTTCGGAGAAAATAAGTTATCAAATAAATTTTTAATTACTTCTCTTGATAGATACAAAGAAGATAAAAACTTTATAGATATAACCTCCATTGATGAAGCGTATAAAATCGTCGATTCAAAAAACAAGATTATAAAAACTGGACCTACACCTTCAAATCTAAAATCATTAAGAAGAACATTATTCGGATATCTTGATATTATTGATCATAGTACAAGCCTTTATGTGATGGATGGTAGAACAAGTAGTCGACCAAAAGGTTGGAGAGTTCTGAGTCAGCAAAAAGAAAAGATTATCGGATTCATTAACAGCTTATTTCAAATTGAACCAGGAAAAAACATACCCCCTTTATTCAAATACCCAAGATATGCAACAGATATTTCTAAAAAGGGACAGTTTTTATTGAAAACAAAGGTAATAAAAGCACCCGAATTAATGATTGAACTTGAAATTTTATTTCGGTACCTTAATACATTAATAGGTAATACTGACCCAAAATGGTTTTATAGCCTATTAGATGCATATGACTATGGAATCGAATCAAAAACAACAAAGCCAAAAGATGATACAAAAAAAGGTACAATTGTTAAAACAAGACGGAAAAATAAGAATCCTTCTAATAAACAAACAAAACGCAAGAAATAAATTGTTACTTTGCTTAATAGAATAATTCTTATACGTAACAAATATTACTATACACCATTATCTCATATTTTACTGGATTATTGTCAAAGAAATACGGGAAACAACAACAACATCTTTCCAAAAAAGAGACTGACTTATCTTCAACTTCTAAATTATTACATCTTATTTTTAAAGGATACCTGAATTCAGTCAGAAAATCATACCCATATTTCTCTGGTATTTTTACAAATACCGGATGTTTTTTTTCAATTTTAACCAAATTATCCAATTTAATACACTCGCCATTGTGTTTTTTTATTAAAAAATTAATTTTTTCAATTAATTCTATTTTTATTCTTAATAAATCCTCCTTATTATAGTCACCTAAACTAAAAATTAGTTTTATTTTCATTTAATATAATGAAATTTAAGAATAAAATCTTCTAATTAAAATCTTTTTTGTTCCTAATGAATCCGTTATTCAAATCTAAAACAATAATTAACACTTGTAAATCTCTTATCGAAAACAAACAATTTGTAGTTGTAAACACAATCTTAAATGGACTTGTATATAACGTAATAAACGTTGAGAACATTCCCAGAGAAATGATCAGTTCTGTTAGGAAAAATAACAATACGTATATTATTTTAGTTGAATCGAATGGCAACGGACATATAACTCAAATGAAGAGTATTATTGAGAATTTAAAAGATACATTCGTTTGTACTGGAATAATCATTGGAAGACAGAAATCTCTAGCAACTAAATTTGCAAATGAACACAACATTCCTATTTTGAATCTAGATGAACCAAAATACGTATCAAATCAAACAACAGATGACTTGGTAAGTGAAACATTATCTTATATTGTTGAGTATAGTTATTACCATTACACTACGGTAACTAAATTTATTACTTCAAGATCTCCAGAATTCATAATCAATCTACACTTACCAATCAAAATTCTTTCTAATTATACAAGAACAGTATTCAATATAAGTAGTCAAAACCGTTTAAATTTTGAGATGGATGAAGAGAATATATTATCTGAAAACAAATTCAACAAATTTGATACGTTACTTGTTCAGTTCTCCAGCTATATGATAAATAATAGTCATTTCAGAGCACATAAAATAGCCATTGATTGTATTGACAATCCAAACCTTATTACAATCCCACCATTGATTAAGAATGTTGATTATATATCAACTGGAATAGAACAATCTATTGTCTGTTATTTCAATATAGAACCATCTATATCATTTTATAAAGTTTTTTCAAGTTTTCCAAATATAGACTTTAATGTATTTGTAGAAAATCTACCTTCTAATAGAGAATTGATGTATTTATCCAATAATATTCATTTTAATGAATTGGGTAATTCATTCCATGATATGAGAAAACAGTGTATTGGAGTCATTTGTTCATGTGGAGTCGAAAGTGTTTATGAAAATTTTCAATTAGGATTACCGATGATATGTATACCGTCTAATTCAGAACAGTTATTTAATGCATATGATCATGTAAGAAAAATACCCGGATTTGATTATACTTTTGAACTGACTAAAGAACATATTGAATGGTTAATAAATTTCAAAAAAGATAAATTATATTGGAAAAGACATCAAGAATTTACAAAATATTTATTGAAAGACTATTTATTGAAAGATTACATTACAAGTGTTCTTGAAAGAGTATAAACTATTGAATACAGCATTCATGATGACTTGTGTCTTCTGTTACATCTGTAACAGTCGTACAAGAAGTACATTTTTCAACTATTGCAAATGGATCTTTTATACTTACCCAAGTTATAATTTTACTTGGTGATAATAAAATCTCTCTATTTATTCGTAAAGTAACCAGATATCCAGCATAACAATTTTCTTCTGAAAATCTAAATATTTTCAATGCGGTCAATTCATCTGAATTAGAAAATTCAATATAGGTTTTGATAGTACACGCAAATGTTCCTGAATCTGTCTTAATTACTTTTCCTATACCTCTTAACTCATTATCCGAATATAATCCAATGCGATCCCATTCTTTTACCCCTTCTATTTCTAATAAGGTTATTAGAGAAAAGGAATTATATTCCACTATATTTGTTTCATCCACTAATCCAGTTTGAGATACATGTATTAATTCACTTGTTTCTGAGAAAAAGGGTGCAATTTCGGGTTCAGGTTCTGGTTGTGGTTCCGGTTCTGGCTCTGGCTCTGGTTCCGGTTCTGGCTCTGGTGGTTCTGGCTCTGGTTCTGGTTCTGGCTCTGGTTCTGGTTCAGGTTCTGGCTCGGGTGGTTCTGGCTCTGGTTCTGGTTGTGGCTCTGGCTCCGGCTCTGGCTCTGGTTCTGGCTCTATCTCTGGTTCCGGCTCAGGTTCCGGTTCTGGTTCTGGTTCAGGCTCTGGCTCTGGTTCTGGTGGTTCTGGTTCTGGTTCTGGCTCCGGCTCAGGTTCTGGCTCCGGTTCCGGCTCTGGTTCAGGTTCTGGTTCTGGTTCAGGTTCTGGCTCAGGCTCAGGAGGTTCTGGCTCAGGTTCGGGTTCAGGTTCCGGTTCGGGTTCCGGCTCAGGTTCTGGTTCGGATGGACCTTCTTGAATAATTATAAAGTTGAAATCTGATTCCGCCCTTAACCAATATCCTTCTCCTGGTATCAATTGTGTCAAAGTTGCAAAATATGGTACTAAAGAATTATAACTTAAGTCCATTGTTTTGATTTCTAATATTTTACTCCCGTAACTTTCTGATAAAATAGTACTTAGATTAATTTCTTCTGAAAAGGGATACGATATTTGATTCCATCCAGTTGTAACTGGTATATCAATAGATGATACACTTACACCGGATACACTGATTGTTATATCACTATCTGAACGCAACCAATATCCTGACTCTAATGAAAATGTTGAAGAGGTTAAAGTAGCAAAATTAGGAACAGATGAATTGTAACTATATGCTCCGTTTTTTATTTCTAAAATACTGCTATTTCCTATTAAATTTGGAAAATCTAAATTTACATAAAACGAGACCAAATTCCATCCCTCTTTTAGAACTAAATTTTGTGTTATTGTATTATTAGTGTAAGTTAAGGCATATACTTTTGAATATGGTTTGTAATCAAGTTTATAAAAAACCTTTACACTTCCCATTAACATATTTGGGAAACAATTCTGGGATAATACGTATTAAGGTACATCAAGAGGAATTGGACTATTTGCGTTATTTGAACCTTGTATTAATTTATTAAAATCATTAGATATATCTTTAATTTCGGTAACATAACCTTCTGTTTCGTTGACATAATGAAACACTTTTATACTTGTAATCTTTTCAGGATATGATTTCGTCCCTTTCGTACTAATATTTATACACGCAAATAAGGTTTCAGTATTTTGTGGATGTTTCTTAATTCTTGATATAGGTGTTCTATTTTCATCATCAACAAATATTGCTATTATATCATTCTCTTTAATATTTCCAGTTATTGGATACAAGATCATTGTATAAGGTATTGAACTATCTGTAATTGGATCACCAAATACATTCGCCATATTATAAAGTACTTTTTGTTGTACATATTCTACATTATTTTCTGGCTCTGGTTCAGGTTCGGGTTCAGGTTCTGGTTGAGATTCCGGTTCTGGTTCTGGTTCATAATATGGAATGTGTCCCGTCAAATCTATTTCAATAATATTGTCTGAATTATTACCACTAGAAGTAAGTATAAAATTTTCGGAATGATAATTCAGAGTTATTAAAAATCCATTGACTGAATTTACATAGTGAAATATCTTTATTTTTGAGATTATTTCATTGGAACCTTGTGTATTTACATTTATAGCCGCAAATAAAGTATCACCATATAAACTTATTGAACTTTGTCCTCTATTTTCATTGTTAACATATATAGATATTACATCTCCAATTTGAATACCTCCTAAGATTGGACTTATATACAAAATGAATGTTTCAGGTATTCCATTTGGTGCATTCGGATTGACTATATCTGGTAATGCTTCATCTAAAGTATATAATTTAATAGGTTCAAGTTCTGGTTCCGGTTCAGGTTCTGGCTGTGATTCCGGTTCTGGTTCTGGTTCCGGTTCAGGTTCTGGTTGTGATTCCGGTTCTGGTTCTGGCTCCGGTTCTGGTTCTGGCTCCGGTTCCATTTCGGGTTCAATTTCTTCAGAATAAACTATACATTCACCAAGGAAAATATTCGATTGGTTTAAATTTTGTAATTCACTAATTACAATTTTTAAACCAGTTGAATTGATAATCTCTGAAAACTTAAAATATATATCAGTCCCTATTAAATTAACTGAATCATCAATATGAAAATTTGGCAAAATCTCATGATAAGCTGCATATTCAGCCTCAATAGGATTTGATATATTCTCTTTTGTATAAAATATTGACCATTTACCATCTCTTGTCAAATCTAATTCGTTATCTATATTATTGGATTCTGACCATTTTAATCCAATTCCATCTAATAGTTTGTTTTCACTAAAATAAACTCCAATTGTTTCGGTTTCATTATTATCAGATATCCAATATGTATTTATGTTACCATCATTTATATTATTATGATCATTCAATGATATTCCTGAAGACCAAGTAAATATATCTGAATTTAACAAAACATTTCCACTTCCAATGTAATTATCCAATTGAGATATAGTTAATCTTTCTATCCAACCTGAAAATGGTCTATTAAAGTTTTGAGATGTGTTACCAACATAAATTGTATATTCTTCAAATCCTTCTGGTATATCAGTTATATCCAGGTTAATCATTGTTGTATTCCCTGCATTCATATTTTGAAGAATAATCCAATCCTCAAATTCAGTATCTTTTTGATAAGAAAACTTGAGTGTTCTTGATGAAAAATCATATAATATTGACATATAATAGTGAACATCCTTCAGAAAGGTACTATCTTCATTATTTGTAACAAAATTATCTATATTTGTTATTATACCATTATTCATAACAAAATTTGAATCTTCCAATAGTTCAATATATCCTCCTGTAGTGTTTGATATTAGTGAAAATATTCGGTTTATTGAAGTGTCGTTACTCTTTTTAAATGATGCATTCAATCCCCAATTATTATTCCAATTAATACTTACGCTTCCGTCACTATTATTGTCAAATGTTTTATCAACTTTTAAATCAGTATGGCTAAATAACTCCACTTGTAAATGATATTTACTGGCATATATCGGTTCTAACTCTGGTTCTGGTTCAGGCTCTGGTTCTGGTTCCGGTTCTGGAGATTCAGGCTCTGGCTCCGGTTCAGGTTGATATTGTGGAATTTTTCCAGTTATATCAAGTTCTAATAGGTCTGATGTATTATTACCATCTATTGGTAATACAAAATTTTCTAAAAGGTAATGGACTTTTAATAGAAAACCTTTCTCTTCTTCTACATAATGAAAAATTTGTATTTGTGAAATTATGTCATCATTCCCCTGAGTATTTACGTTGATTGTAGCATATAAATCGTCTCCATATTCATGGATAACTCCTTCACCTCTATTTTCATTATCAACAAATATTGCTATAACATCTCCAGTTGTAACATTCCCTATTATTGGATTGATATATAATACATATGTATCTGGTGCCCCATTTGGATAATTCGGATTAACTACAACGGGTAATGCTTCACTAAAAGCTTCTAATACTAAAGACTCCGGTTCTGGTTCTGGTTCTGGCTCAGGCTCTGGCTCAGGCTGTGGTTCTGGTTCCGGTTGTGATTCAGGTTCAGGCTCAGGTTCTGGTTCCGGTTCCGGTTCTGGTTCTGGTTCCGGTTCTGGTTCCGGTTCTGGTTCTGGCTCAGGCTCAGGTTCAGGCTCAGGCTCAGGTTCAGGCTCAGGCTCTGGTTCTGGCTCAGGCTCAGGCTGTGGCTCCGGTTCTGGTTCTGGTTCTGGCTCTGGTTCTGGTTCAGGTTCCGGTTCTGGTTCTGGCTCTGGCTGTGGTTCTGGCTCTGGTTCAGGCTCCGGAGGTTCTGGTTCTGGCTCTGGTTGTGGAGCTGGCTCAGGCTCTGGTTCTGGCTCTGGCTCTGGTTCAGGCTCCGGAGGTTCTGGCTCAGGTTCTGGCTCAGGTTCAGGCTCTGGTGGTGGAGTATTATATATACAATATACTTTTCCTTTTCGAATTGGAAGCAATTGAAGCACATTTGTTTGATTTTCAGACTCGCAAGTATCGATAGAACTAGATATGTGTATACAAAGCCGTTTATGTAAAAGTTCTCTTGCTGACCTCATGATAATAAGTGATAAAATATTCTACATCATTAAAATATAATAAGTAACTTTTTATAGCAATATTTTATGAGTTATTTTAGAGTAAAATTAGGTTACGATAATCAGTGGTTTGTGCTTTCTCAGCCAAAACTTAATGCTAAAAATAAGCAAGACTTATTCAAAATATTAAAGGAAGAGTTTGCATTAAGTAGAGTTTATATACGTCGAAATTCAGTTATTTGTGTTGAGTAAATTTTGTGACATACAGTATGTCGATCGTCGAAACACAAAGACCAATGATAATAGATCCCAATGATAGAATAAAGTGTAGATTACTATGTGATTTGAAATGTGTTTACTCTAAAGGCAACATTTCATATGTGTTTGACAATGATGGTAAATTACATTTTGAATTCAAAGGAAAAGATAGCGTAGATGTCTATTTTAACAACATAGCTTATAAATTAAAAGAAATATATATTGGAAAAAGACGTCATGTAAGTTATCCAGAAGATCCAACTATAGTTGGCGAATGTACTCTCTTTCATACTGGAAATAATGATAATTTAGTTATTTCTATTTTCTTAAGAAGTACACGAGGATTTAGTGACTCACAAGACTTCTTTTCTCAATTTTTGAGTAAAAAAGTAGGTACTCAGAACTATGATAAGACAATTGATATTACTACAGACGATGCATGGTCTCCCCAACAAATGTTACCATCTGAATCAGCCTTTTATAAATATTCTGATACAAATGAAAATACGAATATAGTCTTTATTAACCCTGTTGAAATTGATGCAGACAATTTTAACAAAGCATTAGAATTACAGAAACCCATTCTTGAAGAGAGAAAGAAGAGTAAAGATGATCACCTCTATTATCATCCTGTTGATTCAACTGTACCTAGAGAAACATCTTCAGAAGAATGTAAACCAACTACAGTATTTGAAGAATCTGATCCACATAAAAATTGTGATGAATCAACAAAATATATTGATTCTCCAGAAGAATGGGATGGTATACCCGGTCATGAAAACGTTGTACAATGTACAATTGTCTCTATTTTCCTTCTAATGCTTGCTATTGGATTTTTTAAAGGTTTACCAAGACTACCATTCCAAACTGGAAAATTAATAATCAAATTTTTGGGGACTTTGATTTGGTTACCAATACATCTATGTTATATTTGGTTTGGACAAGGTTCTACAATATTTATATTTTTCTGGATCTTTATTTTTGGATATTTAAAAGAAAAATATCAATCCGCAAAGGCAGCAGTATCAGATAAAATGAATCAACAAGATGGACAAGATCCAAATATACAAGATCCAAATATACAAGATCCGTTACCATCAACTGATATGAATACACCCAATATTCCAGATGCGAATGTTACAACAATACAAACATACCAACCGGAAGATGATCCACAACCATCACCATCACCAGATGATCCACAACCATCACCATCACCAGATGATCCACAACAACCATCGCCAGATGATCCACAACCATCACAAGATGATCCACAACC
>CESQ01226895.1_pt1 | contig 15324 bp, 5 predicted proteins | sample 361401 | NCBI WGS metagenome assembly CESQ01 (sample SAMEA2622119, study PRJEB7988) | marine metagenome | isolation source: saline water (ENVO:00002010), including | reverse complement strand
CAGATACAAGATCGGTTAGTTTTGATAATGTGAAAGTACCCAAGGAAAATCTTGTCGGCGGGGTTGAGGGTCGTGGTTGGTTACAAGCGATGGTTGCCTTTGACCGGTCTCGTCCAATGCTAGCCTCACATGCCTTAGGTAATGCACGCGGCGCTATGGAGGAGGCTTGGCAATACGCTAACGAAAGAAGGACTTTCGGGAAACCAATTTTTGAACATCAATCTATTTCCTTCATGTTAGCTGATATGAGTACAAAAATTGAGGGTGCTCGTCTGCTAACTTACAAAGCAGCAAGTAAATTGGACAAGGGTGAGCGCGCAACTTTGGAATCTGCTCATGCAAAGCGATATGCAGCAGATATCGGTATGGAAGTGACAACAGACTCTGTACAAATATTCGGTGGCTATGGATATTCAGAAGAATTTCCAGCGGCTAGACGTATGAGAGGAGCGAAGATTTACCAAATCTTTGGCGGCACTAGCCAAATTCAAAGACTGATAATCGGTCGTGAAATAAACAAAAAATACCAGTAAAAGAATTTGCAGTAATTGTCAAATTCACTTAGGCGGTGGTTTTAGGTCAGGTAAAACTGGCACGAATTGTTTTGGTTGGTGTTTTTCCATAACTGTTAGGAATTCATCTAAACTAATTACTCCATCACCATTAGCATCAAATGTATCCAGCATAGCATCGATATCTGAAACCTTTACAGAATCCTTGAGCAATGTGTTTACTGCAGTTCTAATCTCTCTCCTTGAAACATAACCATCATTGGTTTGGTCAATAGCAGTGAACAACCTTACTGCAGAAAGTCCGGAGGATTTCATAGCACTAGCAACCTTGTCCTTGATGTTGATTGAATCATCTTGCCCGCCAGAATCACTTGATTTAGGAGGGGCTTCAGTAGAAGATTCATTCAAATCTTCATCATCCCAAATTTTGTCGATTACCGTTGTTTGCGAATTAAGGAGATCATCATCATCGCCTCGACTGACAACATACAATCCAAATAGTAATGCAATCACAATAATTAGTAAAATTAGTTTCAATTGATTTTTAGTACCTTCATCTGCCTCTGCTTCATCAATAAATTGGTCATCTGGTTGGTCAGCAAACATATCATCTTCATCATCAACAGTATTGTTATCGGTTGGCCCAGGTAGTGTAGTAGTGTCTCCACCATTGTTGTTATTGCCGTTGTTAGTGCCACCATTGTTGTTATTATTACCACTATTTGTGTTATCTTCGGGAAGTTGGACATTGACATTTGTTCTATCACCATTTTCCATTTCAACAGTGTAATAGTTATCATATAGTTTTGTCATGTCAATGTGATAATTTGCATGAGTTGAACGATTGATTACATCGAAGTACCGGTCATCTCCAGAAGTAAATATTGGGTCCAAGGTCATATTCTTTAAATGATTAACATCATCTTTGTAATCGCCATCAAAAGTGGTATTCAACCAAGAATTGATTTCTTCATCGGTATCGCCGTTGAACTCAACCCAATGAGCCTTCATGTCATCATATTCATGGCGCATAGCCATGGCCAGACCAGCCTCAATTTCGGCAAAGGTTTGACTACCATCGACCTCAGTTAGTGATGTCACATCAACCGCTTTTTGGAAATCTGTGCCGTTGACATATTCCCAATCATCACCTTGTAATTGCTGCATGAGGTCAACATCACCAAATACGGCTTTACCTTGTACTACGGTTAGTGCTACATCAGCATCAATTGCTTCAATCAAGTTTCGATATGGGTCTTCATGGAAGGTGTCAATGACTACAAGGTCAGCATATAGGTCTGCCTTGACTCGTCCAACAAAAGGTGTCCATCCTGTAGCATCAGCAGGATTACAAGTGACCATTTCTACCAACTCATAATTGCTAAAGTGGCCACCAAGATTGTTGGTGTTCCACATATCTGCGACCTTTAATTCATGCAGGTTATTTTTGGAACCACTTGGCCCCCAATCTGGTGAAATTGAGATGCTTACACCTGCTTGGTCTGCAGCGACTACATCGGTTGTATCACCATATAGTAATAGATTGGAAAGCGGAGACCACACAAGTTCTGAATTGACACTGGCCATTTTACTAAATTGTGAGGAGTCTAATGCTGTTCCGTGAATAACAATAGTTTCATCCATTATCAAATTCTTGCTCCACAAAGCATCGAACTCGTCTTTGCTAGATTGATCAACTCCCTCTGATAAGTGAACAAACCAAGCGTTTAGTGTTCCCGCCTCACTTTGACTGATAAGGTGGCTGCCTGAATAATCGTCTTCTGCAGCGCCACATACAGCACATGTGGAAATACCATCTTGTCCAAAGTTGTATAACTCGACATTTCTCGATAGAATGCTGTCCCACGCTTGGGTCCCAGAACTAGGCGAACCTTGCATGGCGGTCACTCCACCAGAGACCGCTTGCACTTCAGCGTACTTCATCTGTTCACTGGCCATATCCCAGCGATAAGTAGACTGAATGTTAGTTTTCATCCAAGTGATGCTGGGGCCGTAATCCCAGTTGTTACCCCATTGATATCTGTTGGTGTATCCGCCTTCCTCTGACTGTTGTGAGTCACTTAGGTGAACATCAAAATCCCAAAGAGGAATGTGATTGTAATGTACGTGATTGTGTAAATCAATCAATCCTGGATAAATGGTTCCTTCAGTTTCAACAATTGGAACATCAGTAAAATCAACACCTGCCGGTGGGTTTGTATTAGACGGCCAAACCCCGGTTATCTTACCATCACGAATCATCACATTACCGTCATTTATTACGTTATTTTCACCATCCATTGTGACAACTCGGCCCTTGAGAAGGAATGCTCTAGAGGAGTCTGTGTTGGTCAACTTGTAGCAATTAACAATGTTGTCAGGCACGGTATACGGTTCTGAATAATCTGCAGCCCTTCCTGGTGTAGGGTCGTCTTTGGTTAGAGTCCCATCATCAGATATGTATGACCGACCGTAGCTTGAGTCTTCAGCAGGGAAAGACATAGAGTTGATTACATTGGAATTAGTATCTGAAATTGTTACGGTTTCACCATTAAAATATGACAAGTCAAGATCAGAATCAGCGCGGAATACTACCAGTCTAGCATCTGCCTCTAGTGTAGTGTTGTATGGAAGTTGACACGGTGGACTACCACTAGTGGTTGAAAGCATCCAACTTGAGACATCTTGAGGCGCATCACCAGAATTCCATACTTCTATGAATTGGTCACTATATTTACCATAATCTTGGTCACCATTCCAGTCAACTGCGCCGTAGATGTTTGAATCAGTTTCATTGGCTACAAGATTATTTGGGCTAATGAATAGTTCTGAAATAACTACATTTGCCGCACGGCCATTCGCCTCTTTTGAATCGTCTAATTCTAGATTATTGACAGTTGAAGACCATGAGGACAAAATCATTAGCAGTAACACGCTAGAGGCAACTAGTACTCGTCGCATGTACGAACCTTACCTATCAAGGACATTAACCAACCGGTACCTGTTTAGGTACGATTAGAATATAGACTCAATCAAATTGGTCAGTTTATGGCTACATTAGACCTCACAGAACCAGAGTTCGCTGGAGTGATTGAAAATAACAAGATTGTGATTCTTGATTTTTGGGCTGAGTGGTGTGGCCCATGTAAGGCATACGGCCCGGTGTATGAGCGAGTTTCAAACGAGTTTGAAGATGTGGTTTTTGCTAAAATAAATACCGAAGAGGAACCTGAATTGGGTAGAATGTTCAATATTAGATCAATTCCAACAACCATTGCTTTCAAAGAACAGATTGGCGTGTTTATGCAACCCGGTGCACTGCCAGAGGATGCTCTACGAGATTTGATAGTGATGCTCAAAGATTTAGACATGGATGAAGTTAGAAAAGAGATGGAATCTATGAAAAATGAAGAAGTTGAGTAAAGACATATTATGCGATGATTTCAATAGGTTGAGGTTTAGCGCAACCCATGCACTGGAAGCCTTGGCTCATCATTATGGTGATGATGAGTGCAACTCTTTCTGGTTGTCTTAGTGAAGACTCGAGTACAGAGTCAGAGTCTATCAGCAATGATTCTTATCCTGAACCATGGGATAGAGCCAATATAGAGTACGACAATACCGATGTCTTTAGTCGAGTTTCAGTAAATGGAACATTCAATATTTCAGCGCCACAATCAATCTATGTTCCAGTTCCAACAATTACCGCAGCTGATGGTGGGGCTGGTGTCACAGGTGGTGCAGAGGTTCATCTTGGCTTATGGCTGCCTGAAATTGATGGCTGTGATTTCACTGCTGGAAATGTTAGCGAAGAATGTAAAGTACCAGTCATTGCTGATGTCGGACCTTACTATGATGATGGAGATGTTTCTGCAACAACTCCGGCAGACAGGCTAGGTCGATTTTTAATCGAAAACTATGTTCCGCATGGCTTTGGTGTTGCCCAAGTATCGGTATTTGGTACCGGTAATTCCAATCATTGTATGGACTTAATGGGTACTGACGAGCAAAGAGGCATTGACGCTGCAGTGACCTATTTAGGAGAAGCAGGTTGGTCAAATGGAAAAGTTGGCTTAATTGGAAAATCCTATGATGGCTCAACCCCATGGCAAGCTGCTACTTTTGGAAATCCATATCTTGCAACAATTGTTCCAATGTCTGGATTGATTGGTGTTCACGAGTTGATGTGGCGCAATGGAAGTATGGAAGCAAGAGGCGCAATAATGCATAATGGAGTATACGGCTCATTTGGAATTGACGGTGATGGCGGCGATACTGGAAACCTATGTGAGGGTTATATGGAGGGTTATGTAAACGGTCCACTAGCCTATCAAACAGGTGGTATGGTTGACTATGCTGGCAACACCTATTGGACAGAGCGTTCGTTTATTGGTCGAGTGTTAGAAAATTATCAAGGATCTGTATACATCATACAGGGGATGCAAGATTGGAATGTCGATCCACATATGGCATTCCCAATACATCAACAGATAGAGTCTGCTGGAATAGAAATCAAAACATTAGCTGGTCAGTGGGCTCACGATTACCCTGACCGTGTTGATGGACACAGTTCACAAAGTCCTGGTCGGGGTGCTGAGGCTTATCCCTACACTTTGAGATGGGACTGGGCTGACGAGATGTTATTTTGGTTTGATTGGTACCTCAAGGGTGAAGGTAGGGCCCCGACATTAGGAGTAGAAATGCAAGATAATCGTGGTGGCTGGAGATTTGAAACCACTTACCCAGCTCCAGATACCGAATACTTGGAAATCAATGGTGCTGATATGGCGCCAGATGGCACTTCAATGACAGCCTCATCGTCGATAACTCTAAGTTATGGACCGTTCGAAGATGATGTCTACATTGCTGGTATGCCAACATTCCATATTCCAGTTACTCCGAGTACGCTTAATGGTGCACATGGTTTCTTTGAAATGACTGATGAAGAAGGTATGCACCTTGGTCATGCAGTAATGGATTTCAGATTCCATGCTGGAGGCCGTGATGGTCAACTAACTTTAGTGCCATATGTAGAAGTTCTAGGATTGATGGAATTTATGCCAATGGATGTATTCATTAGTGCAGGAGAAACCATCTTCATCACTATGACTCAAACCGGTGAAGATTATGTTCCTTCATCTTCTTCCGTTGGTGGTTATTCAATTGATTGGAGTGCCTCAACTCTAACATTACCAATCGTAAAGCGCACCTGTGAAGATTTATTCCAAGCCCCAATGCAAGTATATGGCACCGAAGATGCTGGTGTTAGAGAATGCTGATTTATCATTGTTCGATAAGATGTTTAAACAGGTTTTCAGTAACCTGGCAAGATTAATTCAACTGCAAATAACGGGTCAGGGTCTGTAGAATCATGATAGGCTACAACGACACCTCCATCGTTGAGAATTGCTAAAGAAGCAAAGTCGAATCGAATATCATTTCCTGCTCCAGAAGTGGAATCTAGATCACCTTGGCCTATGTAGGTCAAAGTGTCAGGGGACATATCTTGGGAATAGCCTCTAACATGGTAGACAGTATCGACATCAGGGCCTTCCGAGCTTTGATATCTAACATTCAAAACAAATAGGTCTAATTCGCCATTGGCTTGGAATTCCCACTCTTCAATTTGAGTTGCCTGTTCATTCAATTCGTAAGTGTAATTCATCCAAGTCATTGCACCATCATTTGACATATAATGAGTAAAAGATGTGCCGGTATTTGCTACACAATGTATTATTCCTGCAGAATCAATTTGACAATATTCGCTTGGGAATTGGACAAATAATTCATTCCATGATAGTGATGTGTCCATGAATGCAGCATTGCCATTGCTGTAATATGATGGGAATACTAATCCACCACTGGGCATGGGAAATGCTCGCATTTCTTTGTGTGGCTTGTTGACATCGTAGTATGCTGGCAAGTTTGCATCTGTGAAATCTAGATCGAGTTCAACCTCTGGGTCGCCACCACTACGATCAGGAAATTGGAATGGATAATAGTTCAAACCATCAACACTAATTTGCCCACCAGCATTCATTGACTGGTGCCAAAAGTTTGACACAACAATACTTGCCCATTCTCCATTACCCATTGTAGATTCAATTGGGCCGATGACTTCAACTTGCCATGAACGATCATAGAATGGTTCAGTAATTCTATTGTAACACCATTTCCATTCATCTTCAGATTCATCATACAATATGGCGTAGAATTTGTCTAATTTTAGATCCCCGCCTACGTAAGGGAACCAAGACATTGAAATTATATCGCCGTTGGTTGCTTGTACAATACTGCCTTCTCCTAATCCTTCCTGGCCAGGATTGGTTGGAACGAAAGTCACACATTGTCCGACTGCAGGCAAAACTCCGGGGATGTAAGTATCCCATTCATGACCACGGTCAAGACTCCATACTGGATACTCTCCACCTATGTTGAGTATTTGTCCATCGATAGTTGTAGCAAGGTAATGCTCACAACAATTTCCTCCCTTTGATGCATCAAATACCGCCCATGACATGTTAGTAGATTGATTGGTTCTCAAGTCAATAGTGGTGAATGGTCGTGGGGACTCGTGAGATGCGTTATCAATCAAGATATATTCTGCCCATATATTCTCGACTATTTCTTCTTCGACGAATGTTTCACCTTCGCCAAAACAACCTGCTAGCATTGTAGAAAGTGCTAGCAAAATCGCCAAGGTAATTCTTCGCATGATGGGTCTAAGTAGCACTCATGTTTGAATGCGTCGTTTGTTGGTTTTCTATGAAACTTTGAAGTAAATCTTAGCTTCATCAACTTCGAAATTCTCGATTTCAGATTTCGGCGACTCACCATTCGGATAGAAAATTGCTGCATTTGCTCTTGTTTCAGAAATAATCCAATCTTGGTCAGCCTTGAATAACTCTGGAGCATTTTCCATCCATACTTCAAGTTCGATAGTTGCTTCAATTTCTAAGTTCAAATCTTTGCGCTTTGCTTGAATTCTTCTTGTTATATCACGGGCTAATCCCTTGGACAATAGTTCAGGAGTATCGTTCATATCCAATACAAGGCTTACATGATATGAATCATCACCTTGTCCAACTTGAATTGTAGATGCAGCAAAACCTGATTTTTCAACACGCTTTACTTCAACATCACCCTCTTCTATTTGTATGCCCATAATCTCTAAACTTCCAGCTTTGATTTGTTCAAGCATTGTAGCAGGAACGTCTGCATTACGAATCTCAGCAGCGATTGAATTTACATCGCCTCTTGCACGTGGCGCTAATGCCCTAAAGTTAGGAGCCAGTTCAATTTGTTGAAATCTATCTAAGTCAGTCTCTATTGAAATATTTTCAACATTCAATTCCTCTGCTAGAATATCATGGAATTCAGCCAAATCAGGACCAGAGACAATCCATCCATCTCCACATGGCAACCTCTGTCTACGAGATGCATCTACTCGAATTCGACGACCTGTTTCAGCAAGTTCTCGAACTAAATTCATTTTCTCTTCTAAATCAAGATCTTGTGGAGGTAGGGTTGCAGTAGCATTTGCAGCCTGCTCATCCCATGAGTCAGCAGTGGCGCCGTCAAGACTACCTGGTGTTCCAAGAGGCCAATCAGCCAAATGGACAGTTGAGCCAACTAAGTTACGATAAATCACATCGACCATGAATGGGCTTACTGGTGCAACCAAGCGACAAACAGTGGTTAGAACTTCATGTAGGGTATTTTGACATGCGAGTTTGTCGGCATTTTCAGCCTCATCCCATAATCTTCTACGACTTCTTCGAACATACCAATTTGATAAATCATTGACTACAAAGTCTTCGAGTTCTCGACATGCTTTGTGATAATTCCAATTAGTAAATCCGTCATGATAGCCCTTTGCTACAGTTGCTAATCGAGATAAAATCCAGCGGTCAAGTGGCGGCCTTTGTTCTACTGCAAGGTGGTTTGTTTCGGGGTCAAAGCCATCAAGAGCAGCATAATCAGCATGGAATTTGTAGATGTTCCACAGAGTCAAAAACATCTTTGCATAAGTTTCTCGCACACCGTTAGGGTCGAATTTTAGCGGGCTCCAAGGAGCTCCAGCGGTGACCATATACCATCTTGTAGCATCTGCACCTTCTCGATTGAAATGATCCCAAGGGTCGACAATATTGCCTTTTGATTTGGACATTTTCTTTCCTTCTGCATCAAGAATTAATCCTAATGACAGACATCTCTTGTAAGCAGGTGAGTCAAATACAGTAGTTGAAACTGCTAACAAGGTGTAAAACCATCCACGTGTTTGGTCAACACCTTCACAGATGTAATCAACAGGGAAAGATGAATTGAAAGTTTCTCCACCATCGAAAGGATGATGCCATTGAGCAAATGGTGCACATCCAGAATCAAACCAACAATCCATAACAAATGGTTCTCTATGCATTGGTTTTCCATTATCAGAAAGCAAAGTGAATCCATCCACAATTGGACGATGAAGATCAACATCATCAGGACATTCTGGATTTTCAAAACCAGCAGCATTAGCTTTAGCCACTTCTGCTTGTAATTCTTCGATTGAACCAATACACTTCATCTGTCCGTCTTCACAACGCCATACAGGGAGTGGGGTCCCCCAATATCTCTCTCTTGAGATTGCCCAATCTTTGACATTTCTAAGCCATTCACCGAATCTACCCTCTCCAACCCATTCAGGAGCCCATTCTACCCCATCATTGAATTCTAGCAGTTTTTCTTTTACTGCAGTCATACGTACGAACCATGAATCCATAGCATAGTATAGTAATGGATGGTCTGTTCTCCAACAGTGTGGATAGTCGTGAAGGTAGGCTTTTTCACGGTATAAAAGTCCACTTTTAGGACCCTTGCCATTGCTGCCATTAGGTGCAGATAACAAGTCGATAATTGTTTGATCACATTCTTTGACATAACGTCCATCAAGTTGGTCATGAATTCCTTCTACAAAGGCACCGTCCATTCCTACTGTATGGAATGCTGGGAGACCTACTTCCATACCAAGATTATAGTCATCTTCACCATACATTACTGCTGTGTGAACTACGCCAGTACCATCGGTTGTAGTCACCCAATCGGCCGACAGAACAGTCCAAGCAGTCTTTGAGTCGCCTCTTGGTACAGCACTTGGGAATAGAGGTTCATAAGAACGTCCGACTAACTCACTGCCAGGAAATTCTTCCACGATTTCGACATTGTGTCTCAAGACTTCTTTCATCAAATCTTTTGCCAAAATCATTGTCTCACCAACATCGGCACCGCCTGAACCACTCCAATTTGCTGCAGCTTCAGAAACTCTAACTTTGACATAGGTTACATCAGGTCCAACTGCAAGGCCGACATTACCTGGTAGAGTCCATGGAGTAGTTGTCCAAGCGAGAATAGATGATTCATCATCGGTTAGTTTGAATTTCACATAAACCGAAGGTTCCTCGACTTCTTTGTAGCCTAGTGCTACTTCATGACTCGAATAAGAAGTGCCTGTTTGAGGGCAGTATGGCAATACTTTGTGGCCTCGGTAAAGCAGTCCTTTGTCGAACATTTGCTTTAATGCCCACCAACATGATTCAACATAGTCATTGTCTAGAGTGACATATGGATTATCAAGGTCAACCCAATAAGCCATACGCTCAGTCATTTCACGCCATGCAGACTCATAAGTCCATACAGATTCTCGACAAGCCTGATTAAAATTGCTCATTCCGTATTCTTCAATGGCTTCATTGGACATTAGATCCATGCGCTTTTGCACTTCGATTTCAACAGGCAGACCATGAGTATCCCAGCCACCTTTTCGTTCGACCAAGAAACCTTCCATGGCTTTCCAGCGGCAGACTAAATCTTTGTAGGCACGTGCAACGACGTGATGTATTCCAGGCTTTCCATTAGCAGTCGGTGGGCCTTCAAGGAAAATGAAAGGAGCGCCAGTTCTGCGTGATTCTATTGAATTTTGGAAGGCGTTTTCTTCGCTCCATGTATTCAGTAGCGCAGTTTCAAGCGCAACTGCGTCAAGTTCTCCGGCGGGTTTTGGCTTAGCCATGACCCTGCGAGATAGGTTTTTGTCTTGAATCTCACCCTTGAATCAGTGTTAATTTTATTTGTTAACAGAATATTACTCAATTTAGGTATATTGATTATTGTAACGGTATGTTTGAAGTCCTTTCATACCTACGGTTGTACATGTCCGCCGCTACATCTTGGCGTAGTGCCCTGTTTTTGGCCATTCTTATGGCAATTATTGGGCCTTTACAAATGACAGGTAATATTAGTGTTGATTCAGCAGAATTTACCACATTAGTAGATGAAAATACAGTTAAGTTTTCAACGATTGGAAATGACGAATTTATCCAATTGATTGGCGATGGTGCGGTTAACAATGATTTTACTGTTGAAGTTCCAAGCACATCTCCAATTTCAGATATACAACTTAGCATTGAGCCATCAGTTATGCAAACTCATTATGGTTTTGTATGGGATGGTGATGCGATTTGGTCAAATGCAGATGCTACAAAAAATGGAACAGTTGTTGAGGTGAATTCACTAACTGGTTCAACAGCAGGAACCATATGGGATTTCAACACTGGATTGCAAGGCTGGACAGTATCGAATCCAACCTTTGTTGGCCGATATACCAATACTTGTGGTGTTAATGGTACCTCAGGTGGTTCGATAAAGACTCAAGCGAATTATAACGCACCTCATCATGCGACTTCTCCTAGTGTTAATCTTGCTGGAGCTCAAAGCATGCCTTTGCATGCTTGGGTTTTACAAGGCTCCTTCAGTTGTGGAGAAGAGCCAGATGCTAATGAAGATCTTCAAATTCAATATATTACTTCCAGCGGCAACTGGGTTACATTGAACACATGGGCAGGTTCTACTCAGGGAGGAAATGCCCAGCAATGGTCTACTAACTTGCCTGCTGCTGCGCTTCATTCGGCCACTCAAATTAGAATCAACCAAGTTAGTGGTTCAGGTGCAAGTGGTACATGTTGTGATTTTTGGTTTGTTGATGATGTTCATTTAGCATCTCCACCGGAATCTCACTGGATAAGTCCGACAATTGGTTGGGGGCAAGGTGCTGTACAACCGGTTTCAAGAAGTACATATGCGCCAATATATCTCGATGCTGTCATTCCTCAAGGCGCTTTCCTAAATTGGTCAATACTTGATGCAAATGGTGTTGAAATTATGGGCGCTTCTGGCAGCAATGATGTTATGATTCCACTCAATATGATTGATTATGAAACATATCCGTTGATAAGGCTGAAATTAGAGTTTAGAGGTTCACCTACAGGTACTGGTATTCCAGTTCTACATTCGATTGCTGGAGATGGACAGATTCATACCAATTTTAGAGGTAGTATCCTGAATCAAGATTGGGATGCCGCTTGTATGCAAGGTGGAGCTGTTTCTTTTACTACAGGAGCAATTGCAACAGCGGATTGTAACTTGACTTCACCTTGGTATACTCCGTTAAGTCCAGCTAAAGGTATTACAGGAGACATAGGTATAACTAATGGGATTTTACAAATTCGTTATTCCGAATTGGCAAATTGGACTAATTTGACTTCACCAACATTTACCGATCAAAATGAAGAAACAATTTACCGATACCAATTACGTGTGATTCACGATAATTCAAGTACAACCTCATGGAAATCAAGTTCACTTTCCTGGACATTGTTGAGTGGTAAACATCCTGCTGAACCAGCTATTGACTTTAATCAGGACGGATTTGTAGAATGGGGTGGCAGTGATAACAGAGTTGGCTCATGGGGCTGGCAAGACCGATTTGAAAACGGAGAAGAGATAATATCAGTTACACCAGGTATTTCTGGAAGTGATAGTGTTTCTGCATGGTTGCCACGAGATAATATACAATCTTTTTCAGTCGGTGTGATGGCTGAGACTGGAGTGCTTAATGGAGTATATTTGAGAGTTGCCAATCAACTGATTGCTAATTGGTCATATGATAATGTAAAAAGCGCATACATTACACTAAATTCATCTCAACTTTACGCATTGAGTTATGCTGCCTCTACGGCATCTAGTGTTGGATTCTTAGGCTCTAATTTCGTGCAAATGGATTTTGAAGTCACCGGAACTGGTGGTATGAAGATGGCAGGATTATCTGTTCCTTACCCAGTATCTGTATATCTTGACTCTGATCAACAATCACCAATGGTTTTGGGTATTAATGATGCAAGATCAACTCTTTCAGATGTTAATGGCCAGCACATTATCCCTATCCCATTTGTCTCAGATACAGCAGGTGGAATGATGGTTACTCTTGATGGAGTAAATTATTCATCTGATGTAGAAGTATTGAATTCCTATATGGAAGACCCAGTTCAAGTAATTACTACTAGCCAAAAATGGCATACAATGCATACTAATTTCAAAGTTAGTGCCTCAAATCCAGGTCTAGTTAGGCTCGATGTAGTCGGTGATAACAATCATGCAACATGGTTAATTCCAAGCGGGGGAGGTTCACCAATTGGGCAAGGTGATAGTGAATTAGTAGAATTACATCCAACAGACTGGCTTAATTTCACTCAAAACGGTGATGACGTTAGTGTGGCGGTAAAATATCGAATTGAGCCAGGTTGGGATGATGAAGAATATCTAACTGCATCAACAAGATTGGTTCTCTCCAACGGTGTAGTCTCAATTCCAGCAACCCATTCATGGGGCAGCACCACAGGTGGCTCCAAAGCGTTGGAAAACGATTTGGAAATAAAAAGTGTCACATTTTCAACAGAACTTGGCGAATTACCGAGTGACGAATATTATCTGCCAGCAGGGCAAGATGTTGATATTTCAGTCGATATTGGATTTGAAGGATTGACTGGTAGCGAATCATTTGCTGATGGAGATGCATTGTTGTCATTGTATCAAGGTAGTAATGAAATTGCTAACACTACAACACTTGATGTTGATATGTGGAATTATACCGATACAGTACCATTCACTAATGGAGTTCTAGATTGGCGAGTTGAAGTTGTATCACTTGCGGGTGGAGGGGTGACTGATGACGCAGTGCAAGAGAGGACATTCTTTGCTGATTCTGTAGTTCCATCTGTTTATTGGTCTAGTGTTGCAGCATACGATCACAGAGTTCCATCTTCCACTCAAACTATCCAGGTACAAATTACTGATCAACCATTACTTCCTTCAAACATTGAAGCAATGGTTTGGCGAGAGTGGGTTAACGATTATGACTTCAATGGTCAACCAAGTCCTGATGAGTATGAGTCTTTCTCAAATGTATTACTACCTAATGATATGACTGCTTTCGTTGGACAATACACAATATTGCTTGACGACAGTGGCGGCGTTATTGGTGACAAAGTTGCCGTTTATCTAACGGGCAATGACGCTGCTGGCCATCCATTAGAAGATAATGGAACTGGTGAACAAGGAGACCATCTCTTCATGTATCAATTGAAGGCTGATGGTCCACCATCAATTCCTACTGCAGCATTTACGTGGGAAGGTGGCAGACAGACTTGGCTTCACCCAATGATAACCTATGAATTCGATGTCATGATGAATGAACCTAATGGTGGCTCTGACTTAAGCGTCGTCGAAGTTCAATTAGCTTCACAGCAAAATAGTGATCAGTTGCCTATTTCTTGGGATTTCATGACTGGAGATTGTACTACGACTAGTCCGCATTTAGTAATCGAAGATTGTCAAATGGTTGGGCAAGATGGAATTGCAGGTCCATATGAAGAAGACATAACATTGAATGTAGAATTCCATTTGCTTTGGACTATACCCGATTTAGGGGACACCAAACGTGAACCTAAATTGATTGTAATGGATCGTGCCGGTAATACCGATCAACAATCTTTCCCAACTTTGAGATGGCGTTCTTCTGGCGATATGTATATCCCTGACGAAACTATTCAACTAATTATTAACCAAGGAACTGTTGTAGAAGATGGTGCGAGAATTGCTCCAAGTAGTTCTTTTGAAGTATCTGGCGATGTATTATTCCAAGAAACCAATACAAGGCCTGACTTTGACTGTCCTGTTAGTGTGATGTTTGATGGTGTCACCTACCCAACTACTGCAATCGATGGTTCATGGACTGCGGTTGTAACAGCTTCAGAAAATTCAGGCAAGAAAGCATTGACATGGAGTATAGATTGTGTATCTGGACAAGGAAATGATGTCACAGATGAGTCAGACAATAGGTGGATTTTGATTGACGGAACAGGACCTACTCCAGTTGAAATTATTAATCCAAGACCTAATACTATTCTCGAAACCGAGGTGTATGAAGTAAGAGTTGCAATCAATGAAGAAGGTGGACTTGATGTTGAATCATTACAACTTGAGTGGTGGGTTGAAGACGCAGATACAGGAGACAGATTAGTCAGTGGTTTTGAGACTATGATGCTTGAGGGCGATGATGTAGCAGGACCACAATTGGAAGTTTATGCTAATGTTGATTTGTCAGAGATTACTGACACTATGATAGAAAACCGACTAATATTGTTCGTTAAGATAAATGGCAGAGATCTTGCTGATAATCCAATAACTGGAATGAATGGCGCACCGTCTGGTAGCCAAATCGCTCAATGGGATCTTGAATGGTTGAGACCTGAATTTACTATTGGACCACTTGATGTATCATATACTCGATTGATTCTTGAAGTTGGTCAATCAACTTCAGTTCAAGCTCTTGTTAGTAATATTGGCTCATTAGACGGAAATGTAGATGCTACTGCATATGTTGTGAGATTAAACGGTACTAAAGAGGTCTTACAAAGGCCAAACATGGATATTCCTG
>CESQ01035658.1_pt1 | contig 15345 bp, 19 predicted proteins | sample 361401 | NCBI WGS metagenome assembly CESQ01 (sample SAMEA2622119, study PRJEB7988) | marine metagenome | isolation source: saline water (ENVO:00002010), including | reverse complement strand
TGATGGATTTTCTAAATATTTTTTTAAACCTTAACACAAACAGGTATAATTTCATCTTTAACTAAGCCATATTTTTTAATTTGATCATCTGTTAAATAATCACAGTAAACTACCCTATGTACCTTGAATCCATGTTTCTCAATTTTGTTAAAAAAATCTTTTCCGTAAGTCCTTAAATGATCATACTGACCAAACATTTCATTTCTAATTTTAGGATCTTTTATTTTTCTTCCATCAATTGTTTTATTTAATTCAACTTTTATAGGAACTTGTAAAATTGCAATTCCATTTATTTTTAATACTCTTTGTAATTCTTTGATAGCAAGATCATCATCATAAACATGTTCCAGAACATGATTACATAGAATAAAATCAAATTTATCATCTCTAAAAGGCATTTTACATATATCAACCTTATATTCTGCTAGAGGAGAATTTAAATCAGCTGTGTAGTAATTATTAAAATGTTTTTTGAAAATATTATAAAAACATTGCTCTGGAGCAATATGCAGAATATGATTTTTTCTATTAAAAAATTTTGTTTCATTTTTGAGATATAACCATAATAACCTGTGTCTCTCAAGTGATAAAGTACCTAATGATAATGCGTTTTTTCTTTGATTATTATATCCATATGGAAAAAATTTATTGTAAGATTTTCCATTGATTGGGTCTGTAAATTTTGTCCCCTTTAAAATAAAATTAAATAATGGATTAAATAATATACTAAGTCTTATGAGAAGACTTCTCGGGAAATTATTTAATAAAAATTTAATAAACTGATTCATCCCATTTAAACTCTTTTTCTTCATTGGAACTAAGTCCTAAGGCCTCATAGATAAAATCAAATGTTGATAAAAGAACAGGATTGCCATTAATCATGGCAACATCATGTTCAAAATGTACACTTGGAAGTTTATCAGCTGTTTCAACTGTCCAACCATCACTTAAAAAATTGACTTTTTCTGAACCCATATTAATCATTGGCTCAATGGCAATTACCATCCCATTTTCAAACTTTTTTCCATTTCCTTTTTTTCCAAAATTGGGTATTTCAGGACTTTCATGTAAATTTTTTCCAAGACCATGACCTACTAATTCTCTTACAACTCCATAACCAAATGATTCATTATGGTTTTGAATTGCACTACTAATATCTCCAACTCGATTTCCAAGTCTGAACTCTTTAATCCCAAGGTATAAGGATTCAAGTGCAACTTTTAAGAGTTCATCTAACTCTGAACTTACCTGACCAACTTTAAATGTATATGCATGATCACCATAAAATCCATTTTTTAACACTCCACAATCTACTGAGATAATATCACCGTCAACTAGGGGTTTACCATTTGGTATTCCATGAACAACTTCATAGTTTGGACTCACACACAAGGTATTTGGAAAGTCATACATACCTAGAAAACCTGGCTCAGCATTATTATCTCTTATAAACTCCTCAGCAATTTTATCTAGATATTGAGTTGAAACCCCAGGCTTAATTTCTTTTGCCAACAAACCAAGAGTTTTAGAAACTAATTGTGCACTTTCATGCATTAATTTAATTTCATCAATAGATTTTAGTATAATTTTTTTAGAATCCATAATATGCATTTTGATAGCCAGATCCGTCTAAAATTTTTAAGATATCTTTTTCAATAGATTCAATTGTAAGCTCAACTATTCTGTTTATTTCTTTACCATCTTTGAAGAATATAAATGTGGGTACATTGATGATGTTGTACTTAATCTCATCTTCATTTGGATTTTTTTTATCAACGTCTAATCCAATCAGTTGGATATTTCTTTTTCTAAACTTTATATGATCCATTAATTTAAAAAAAGCTGGAACATTTTCACGACTATCTGAACACCACGTTCCCATAATCACTTTTATCTTAATTTTATTACTAATGATTTTTTTTATCTCGGCTGCCGTGTCTTCATCTAGGTTGTAATTTTCATAATTTTCCAAATACCATGATTTATATGGTTTTTTGGTTAAATGATTTCTATCAAAATCACCTATTAAATCAACGTATTCAACATCTTTATCTTCATCATCTTTGGATGTGTTTGAACTGAATACAATAAAAAAGTAACCAGCAATTAAAATTATACCAAAGATTAATAAATTTTTTTTCATATCAATATATTTCCCGTCATGAGCTTTGGCTGTTCAATTCCCATAATATTAAGAATTGTAGGTGCAATATCTGCTAAAATACCATTGTTAATTTTATGAACATCATCATCAATAATTATAATTGGGACAGGGTTAGTAGTATGTGCAGTATTTGGGGAACCATCATCATTTTTCATAATATCACTGTTGCCATGATCTGCGATAACCATTATTGAATAGTTGTTTTTTAATGATTCTTTTATAATTCTCTTTGAACATTCATCAACCACTTCACAGGCTTTAATAGCTGCATTGAAATTACCAGTATGTCCAACCATGTCTGGATTAGCAAAATTTAGACATATAAAATCTGTTGTTTTACCTTTAATTTCAGTTAAAATAGAGTCGGTTATTTTATATGCACTCATTTCGGGTTTAACATCATATGTAGCTACTTTTGGTGATTGACATAAGATTCTTTTTTCATTTTTAAATTCCTTCTCAGCTCCTCCATTAAAGAAAAATGTAACATGGGGATATTTTTCAGTCTCAGCAATTCTGATTTGTTGTTTTTTGTTTTTTTCAAGTACTTCACCTAACGTATCTATCAAATTTTGGTTTTTATAAATTGTAGAAATATTTTTATAATCATCATTATAGCTAGTCATCGTCAAAAAATCTAAATCCAATTTTTTCATTTTAAACTCATCTAAATCAAACTGAGTTAATACCTCAGTAAGTTGACGTCCTCTGTCGGTCCTAAAATTAAAAAACAGAACTAAATCACCCTCTTCAATTTTTGTGATTGGAGTATTTTTATCATCAGTTATTACGATTGGCTCTACAAACTCGTCGGTTATTCCATTTTCATATGATTTTTTTAATGCATCAACTGGATCATTTGAAAATAAACCAGTATTATGTAATAGTAAGTCATAAGCTTTTTTTATTCTCTCCCAACGTTTATCTCTGTCCATTGCAAAATACCTACCACAAATAGAAGCGAGCTTCGTCTCCTTTCCATCCAAATGATTAAGTAATTGTTTGATAGTATGTAAACCCGATTTTGGATCAACATCTCTACCATCAGTGAATGCATGTATGAATGTATTTGCATAGTTTTTGGATTCAATTAAATCTATCAATTCATACAAATGTGAAACGTGAGAATGTACTCCTCCCTCAGAAACTAAACCTAAAAGGTGTATTTTTTTATTTTTATTTACAGCATAATCAATGCTCTTGTTTAATCTTTCATTTTTTCTAAAAACACCACTATTTATGTCATTATTAATTTTTGCTAGTTCCTGAAAAACTATTCTACCTGCTCCAATATTCATGTGTCCTACTTCACTATTTCCCATTTGTCCAGCGGGGAGTCCTACACTTTCACCATGTGTTATGAGTTGGGCGTTGGGGTAGTTTTTAATCAATGAATCATAAAATGGAGTTTGAGCTTGATCAATTGCAGAATTTTTCTTGTTGTTAGAAATACCCCAACCATCTAGAATTAAAAGGATTAATTTTTTATTTTTTTTCAATTTGATAGTTCTTAGCAAATTTAGCTATAATATATTATTTCAGATTAGGATTAATCTCCAGAATATTATTATTGATATAATTGCTAATGAAATCATCACTAAATAATTCTTTTCCGTGGATATCAACTTTCGAAATAACTTCTATTATATCAATTTCTAAAAATTTGGACAAATATTTTTTTGAGACTGGAAGATAGCTGTAATGCCATGGCTCATATTCAAATCCCTTTCTGCCAGGTTCATTATCATAAGTCAGGTGAAAACCATATTTCTTTGCATTCATGTCCATCCATTTTTTAAGCTTATGAAAAACTCCTCCATGTTCGTATTTGTCAGAAACTAAAGGATCATTTTCATTTTTAAAATCTTCATCTATCACGTCAATTTCTGTTCCCCAGTGGTGTCTTGATGTTCCAGGTATCGTTGAAAATCTTATGATCTCATTTATTGCCTCAATTTCACTTAAATTATATTCTGTTGTAAATTTTTTAAATTTTGAATTCCAAATTAGTTTTTGTCTATCAAAATCACGGAATCCCGACACTATTTTTATTTTAATTCCATCTTTTAGAGCAGCTTTTTTCATTTTTTCAAAAGCAATAAATGTATTTTTTTCTAGTTGAATAGTATCACCAACTAAATTAGTATGTTCCATCCCCAATAATGTTTTATAATCAATTTTTTGTGAATTCATAATATTTAGACTCAAAAAAGACAATATCAAACATAGCGATTTAAAATTTTTCATATTTTTTTATACATCAAATAATGTAAACCAATTTGACCAATAGAATACTTGATATTAGTATTCACATAATTCAATTTCAAATAAAATTTCACAGCACTATCTCTAGCGTTTAACCATAAGTTTTCAATTTTCAACTTTCGTAATTTTTTTTCAACCTCATCGATAAGTTTTTTTCCAATACCTTTTTTTTGATAATCAATATCAACGCAAAGAGCTCTCATTTGATAACAGTTTTTTAATGTAATTTTCTGACACTTATTTTTAATTAGTGTTACAGCTCCTATTAATTTTTCAGATTCGAATGCGCCAAAATGATATGTATCATTAAGATCATCACCCTCAAATTTACACTCATCCTCATTCAAATTATTTCTAAGAATTTTACTTCTTAGAAATAACAGCTCGTTTGATTTGATTAATTTTATAGTTAAATTCAATGAAACAAATTTACTTATTTTAAATAAGTAAAATTTTTTGCGGGAGTAGCTCAGTTGGTAGAGCGTCAGCCTTCCAAGCTGAATGTCGCCGGTTCGAACCCGGTCTCCCGCTCAATAATAACAATTAAATGAAAAACTATAATTCTAAAATAATACTTTTAATAATCTTTTTTTTACCATTCATTTGGGTGATCTCTACATCTAATAGTGCCAAACTTGTTGATGAGTGGGAGTATATTTTTAATGGAAATAATCTTGATGATTGGACTGTTAAAATTAAAGATTACCCAAGTGGCGAAAATTTTGGAAATACCTTCAAAGTAAAAGATGGAGAAATTCAAGTTTCTTACGAGAATTATGAAAATTTTGATTTTAGATATGGTCATTTATATTACACTAAGAAAAAATTTAAAAATTATCATCTCAAGTTGGAATACAAGTTTTTTGGTGAACAAGCTAAGGGCGGAGAAGGATGGGCTACTAAGAATAGTGGTATTATGTTTCATAGTCAACATCCCGAGACTCTTTTGATTGATCAACCATTTCCAGTAAGCATTGAAACTCAGTTTTTAGGAGGACTCAACGAAGGTTCTCGACCAACTGGAAATTTATGCACACCAGGTACTGATGTAGATATGAACTCAGTTAAAGTTAAGAAACACTGCACTAGATCAAACTCTGATACTTACAACAACGATGATTGGGTTGAGGCAGAAATTATAGTTTACTCTGATTCTATAGCTCATCATATTATAAATGGAAAAACTGTTTTAACTTATACAAATTTAAGATTTGGTGACGACGGTAGACTTCCTGAGAATATGATGCATAAGAAGGATCAAAAATTAGGTGAAGGATATATATCACTACAGTCAGAAAGTCATCCAATAAAATTTAGAAATATAAGAGTTAAATCATTGAATTAATATGAGAATCTTTTTAAATATCTTTTTTTTAATTGCGATAAATTTTACTTATTCACAAGATGACTACAGAACTTGGATTAAGGGAAAAGTTCTTTATAAAAATGTAAACGTAAGTTCTGCAAATGTTATAAACAATACCTCACAGCAAGCAACAACTACAAATGATGATGGTGAATTTGAAATTGAAGTAAAACTCGATGACAAATTAATTTTTTCTTCAGTCCAATATCAGATTAGAGAATTAAATATCACAAAAGAAATTTTACAAAGAAATAGGATAGTAATTGATGTTAATGAAAAAGTTAATGAGTTGGAAGAGGTTGTAGTAACCCCCGAAAACCAAGAGAAGTTTTTAGATTTAAAAGAAGAGGAGTTTAAAAGATTTGATTATACTTTTGATAAGTCCTCAAGAGTTAATAATGTAATTAATGAACAAGGAAAATTAGTCGATGGAATTAATTTTGTCAATTTATATAGGCTAATTAGAAATTCGATAAAAAAAGATTCAAATGAAAATGAGTCAAACTACAAATACAATCCAAGTGATTTATTAAGGGAATTATATGACGATGTATTTTTTACTAAAAATTTACTCATTCCAAATGATAAAATAAATGAGTTTTTGCTTTACTGCGATGACAATTTCCCAGACAGAATTTTACTTAAAAAAGATAACGAGTTTGAATTAATAGAATTTCTTGTTAAACAAAGTAAAAAGTTTGTTAAAAATATTGCAAAAAACTAGTTACATATTATTGTTACTGTTATTTTCAAACAGTCTATTTAGTCAAGAAAATAATTATAAAACTTTGATTGGTGAAGTTATTAATGATACAATTGATGTAAGTGGAATTCATGTTATTAATGGAAGTTCAGGTGGTAAATCGATAACTGATAAAAAAGGTTTTTTTAAAGTTGGTGTAAGAAAAAATGATTCAGTTTACTTCACTTCTGTTCAAATTAAAACACAAATGATAATAATTGAAGAACCCATTTTTCAATCGGATTCAATTAGAATATACCTCGAACCTTTGGTTAACGAGCTGGAAAGTGTCACAGTTTCACCATATAATTTATCAGGTGATCTTATGTCTGATATAAAAAAAATAAAAGAAAAAGAAGTTTTTAATTTTGATGATGCAGGAGTGCCAGGTTTTAAGGGGGAGAGGAAAGAAAAAATTGTATACAAAAACAGCGGGAGTGTTCTTGTTAATGTCATTCTTCTGCCACTAATGCCATTAGATATTGATGCTGTGTACAAACAACTTAGTGGTTACTATAAAACCCTTAGATCTGCTAGAAAACTGGAATCAAGATCTGGCGCAGCAGCAGATGTAATTCAATTTTACGGAGTTGATTTTTTCATAAATAATTATGAATTAGATATAGACACTGTATATGAGTTTGTTTTGGGAGCAATGGAAAATTATGATGTTGAAAGAGACTTCAGAAATTCAAATCACTCGCTTGTTCTGAAAAGCTTTAAGAAATTTTATGAATCCATTAATAAGTAAATATATATCGTTTTTATTTATAGTATTGATTCACAAATACTATGTAAGCTCAACATTAATTGATTATAGTAGTGATTCAAAAACACACCAGATGAGTTTAAAAATTTTTCATGATGATTTAGAAAAAGATTTGGGCTTTGAAACAAATGAATTAGACTATAATGATTATGAAAACACCAATTTAATTATTAAAGATTATTTGAAGAAATTTGTAAAAATTTATAGTAATGAAGACCAAATAGAATTAGACTATCTCGGTTTTGAAAGAAAAAATGACCTTTTAATTTATTACATTGAAATTCACAATGATTTTAAAATTAAAAGTTTAATTATTGAAAACAAGATTCTATTCAAATCTTTTAGAAATCAAAAAAATATTATCCTTTATAGAAAGAATAATTATAAAAAAAGTTTTATTCATACAAATGATAATTTTCAAAGTGTTATTTCAATTCCTTAATTAGATATTTATTAAATTTATCACAAAGATCTAATCATGAAAAAACACATCATTAACCTATTACTGTTTTGTCTTATAACACCAATAAATTTATTATCTCAGGATGAGAAACAACAAGGGCATTTAAATACTAATAAGTTTAGACAGTTATATGATGAGTTTTCTAGTCCTAATATGTTCAGAACTGCTTCAGGTGCCCCTGGACCTTCATACTACCAACAAAGAGCAGATTATAAAATAAATGTTGAGCTTGATGATGAAAACAAAAGAGTATATGGTGATGAAGTTATAACATATACCAATAATTCACCTGAAACATTGAGCTATTTATGGCTTCAGCTTGATCAAAATGTTAGAAAAAAAGATTCACCTAGCTTAGATATAAATTCTGATCGAATTGATTTGGCATACATTCCTGATACGTTTGACAAAGATTTTTTAACAGAATCATTTGATGGAGGTTTCAATATAGAATATGTTAAGAGCATTGATAATAAACCACTTGATTTTATAATCAATCAAACAATGATGAGGATTGATTTACCTAATCCAATATCGAAGGGACAAAGCATTTCATTTAAAATTAAATGGTGGTACAATATTAATGATCATGTAAATCAAGATGGAAGGTCTGGTTATGAAACTTTTCCAAGTGATGAAAATAGAGCTTATATAATTGCCCAATTTTTTCCTAGAATGTGTGTATATAATGAAGTTGAAGGATGGCAAAATTATCAGTTTTGGGGAGATGGTGAGTTTGCACTTCCTTTTGGTGATTATGAAGTAAATATTACTGTTCCAGCTGACCATATTTTGGAGGCTACTGGCGAGTTGATTAATAGAAAAGAGGTATATAGTAAAGAGATGATGAAAAGATTTAATCAAGCCAAAAAATCATATGAAAAGCCAGTAATAATTGTTTCGGAAGATGAAGCAATAGAAGCAGAAAAAGGTTTTTCTAATGATAAAAAAACTTGGAGGTTTCAGGCAAAAAATGTTAGAGATTTTGCATTTGCAACATCAAGAAAATATATTTTAGAAATGATGTCTGTAAAAATAGGTAGTAGTGATATCATGGCTGTTTCAATTTACCCGAAAGAAGGAAATCCACTATGGGAAAATTACTCAACAATAACTGTTGTTGAAGCATTAAAAACATTTTCAAAGTATACATTTGATTATCCATACCATAAAGCTGTTTCAGTTCATGCTCATCAGATTGGGATGGAGTACCCCATGATATGTTTTAATTTTGGTAGACCTAATATTGACGGATCTTATTCAGATGACGAAAAATTTGGAATGATTGGAGTTATTATCCATGAAATTGGCCACAATTTTTTCCCAATGATTGTCAACAGTGATGAAAGACAATGGGCATGGATGGATGAGGGTCTAACAACTTTTGTTCAATATTTAGCTGAACAAGAATTTGGAGAAAAATACCCAGATATTATTTATCCTAATAAAAATTTTCCATCCGATCGAGGTCCTGCAGATATGATTACTGACTACATGAGTGTTGATCAAAATTTCTTAGCACCAATCATGTCAAATCCAGAAAACGTATATAGTCTGGGACCTAACGCATACGGTAAGCCTGCAACAGCTCTAAATATTTTAAGAGAAACGATAATGGGTAAAGATTTATTTGATTATGCTTTTAAAACATATTCAAAAAGATGGATGTTTAAACATCCTACCCCCGAGGACTTTTTTAGAACTATGGAAGATGCCTCCGCTGTTGATTTAGATTGGTTTTGGAGAGGTTGGTTTTATACCACAGATTACGTTGATATTTCAATAAAAGAATTTAATCAATATTACGTTTCTCCTAACCCAAGTGAAGAACTAACTAACTATCTTCAAAATGATATTGGTATACCAAGAAATCGTTGGAGACCACTGGTGTTTTTTGATAAATTTGAAAATGATGATGATAATAAAAAAGAAAATGAAGCTATTGAAAACTCCAAGTTGTTAAATAATTATTTAAAAGAAAATTATACTGAGGAAGAAATTCAAAATCTGGAGATACCTAAATATTTTTATGAGATTGTTTTCGAAAAACCTGGAGGATTGGTTATGCCTATTATTATTGATATTAAATATGAAGATGGAGATGTACAACGTAAGACATACCCAGCTCAAGTATGGAGAAAAAATGATAATGAAGTTAGAAAGCTTATTACTTCTGATAAAAAAATAAGTGAAATAGTTCTAGACCCCGAAAAAGAAACCGCTGATATAGATACCAGAAATAATTCATGGCCAAGAAAGAAAGAGGGTACCGATTTTGATAAATTTAAATCTAAAATTAAAGGATGATTTTTTTATTTATTAGTGGAGCAGAAATAGTTTTTATATTCTTTATAATTCTAATGGTATTTGGAGCTGATAAAATTCCTGATATTGCTAAAGGGATGGCCCAAGGCATTAGAAAAGTTAAGGATGCTACGCAAGAGATTAAAAGCGAAATAAAAAAAAGTGCTGAAAAAAAGGGAATTGATACAGATTCAATTTCCAAGGAAATTGATAAAGTTAAAGATGATATTGATGATTTAACGGGGTCAATGAAAAGAAAACTTTAACTTTTCAAAATTATATTTAAACCATCCCTAAGTGGTAAAATTATATTTTCAACTCTGTTATCCTCAGCTATCATTTTATTAAAGTCAATAAGGTATTTAGTTAAATCATCATCATGATTTTCTGGATCAACTACTTTTCCAGTCCATAGAACATTGTCGGCAATGATTAAACCACCCTTTTTAACTTTATCAATAAACAACTTATAATATTCAATATAATTTTCCTTATCAGCATCTAAAAATACCAGATCAAATGTTTCATTAATATTATCAATGATATTTTTAGCATCACCTACGTATTGAACGATAGAATTATTATTACTTGTCTTTTTGAAATATTTATTTTGAATAGAAGATAACTCTTCATTGATATCTATTGTATGTATCACTCCATTTTCAATTAAACCTTCAGCCATACATATTGCTGAATAGCCAGTGTAAGTTCCAATTTCAAGTATTTTTTTTGGTTTAATTAATTTGCTAATTATTGATAAAAATCTCCCCTGTAAATGTCCACTTAGCATTCTTGGATTTAAAACTTTTAAATAAGTTTCTTTATTTAAATCTTTTAAAATATCCGGTTCGAGAGAAGAGTTTTTTTCTATGTACTCCTCAATTTTATGATCAATAATTTCGCTCATTTTTTTGGACGTGCATATTCAAATCTTTCAATTAATTTTGTTTCAGCGTAACCATCCAAACCATTTATAGCGACAGTTTTTGCCTTATCTAATCTTAACCATCCATCATCTTGCAATATTCCTTCATCAACATACACTCCCTCAATGGAAGCAACAACTAAAATTGTATCATTTTCTTTGATGTCATATTCATTTAAATATTTACAAGCAAGTTTTATTTTAGAACTTTTAACAAATGGAGCGACAAAATCATCAAGATACTCAGCTTCTAGATTGGTTTGATCAAACTCTGATATTTCTTTTGGATACTTAGCGGAAGTATGATGAGCATCTTTAATATCATCGACATTAATATGGTTAACCGTAAAATATTTCAGTTTAAACATGTTATTGTAGGTATTACGTGGAACTGTTCTGGGCCTTAAAACAAAACCAATCATTGCAGGATTACTTCCCAAATGTGTTATTGAGCTAAACACTGCCACGTTTGTATTACCTTGATTATCCACTGTCCCTAAAAGGTTAGCGGATTTATAACCAGTACAACTATTAATTAAATTTAATCTATAGATTTTATCAAGATTACCTATTTTTTCTTTACTAAAATGTATCATTTTTTCCTACATTTAAAATTATGAAATTTTATATCAGAACCATACTTTTTGTTTCAATTATATTTTCACTTAGTTCATGCTCAGATTCAATTAATAATCATGATAAGCCAAATGTGATTTTGATAATGGCTGATGACCTTGGTTATGAGGCATTGGGAATTAATGGTGCAGATGAATACAACACTCCAGTGCTCGATTCATTAGCTATGAATGGGATTAATTTTCAAAATGCATATTCACAACCTCTTTGCACACCTACTAGGGTAAAAATCATGACAGGTAAACCAAATTATTTAAATTATGAATATTTTACATATTTAAACCCTAATCAGAAAACCTTTGGAAATCTTTTTCAAGAAAATGGTTACAAAACTGCACTTGCTGGAAAATGGCAATTAAATGGAGTTCAGTTTGATTTAGATAATAATCAAGATTTAGATAGACCATATGACTTTGGTTTTGAAGAATATTGTTTATGGTGGCTTAGGGAAAGAGGGGATAGATTTGCTAATCCAAATATTGTTCAAAATGGTGAAAAACTTAAAATGGGTATTGATGATTATGGACCAGATATTTTTACGGATTTCATTGTTGACTTTATAAATAAAAATAAAGATGATCCTTTCTTTATTTATTATCCTATGGCTTTAGTTCATGATCCTTTCCTTCCTACACCAGATTCGAACGACTGGACTGATTTAGATAAAAGAAACAATGGAAATAAGCCAATTTATTTTTCTGATATGTTGACTTACATGGACAAAATAGTTGGTAGGATTTCAAATACACTTGATAAAAATAAATTAGATAACACAATATTAATTTTTATTGGAGATAACGGTACAGACACAAAGGTTATAACTCTTAATAATGGTGAGGAAATTCGTGGAGCCAAGGGATCAACAATTAAATATGCTTCAAATGTACCAATGATTGTTAATTGGAAAAGTAAAATCAAACAAGGTTTTAATAGTAAAGCTATGATTGACCTTACAGACTTTTATGCAACTTTTGAAGACATACTGAACTCAGGCAATTCCAATTCATATGGAAAGAGTCTTCTACCCATCTTTAAAAAAGAGGATTATAAAGAAAGAGATGTTTTAATTACTTATTACGATCCAATTTGGGGATCCACCAACATGGGTAGGGGTGTGTATGCTCAAAACAAAGATTTTAAATTATATAAAAATGGTAAATTTTATAATTTCTCTAATGATCTTTATGAAAATAAACCTTTAGATATTGATAATTTAACACAAGGTCAAAGTCAAGTATATTTACTTCTTAAAACATCATTAGATACTATTCCTAGTTTACCTGAGTATAATCATAATGGTTGGATAGAAAGAAGAAAACAAGTTAACGAAAGCGGGAAGTTTAATAAAGTATGGCAAATAAATACAAAATAGCAACTAGTCTTCTTGTTTTTGGAATAATTTGTTTTGTTTCATTTTATCTTATAGGAAGTGAAGTTGATGAAAATGGTTATTTAAAAGAACCATTTGCTTTATTACCTATAGGTTTTATATCCATTTGTTTATCTATGGTTCTGTTTATAGTTTTTGCATTGATAAAAAAAAAATAAGGTGCAAAGGCACCTTATTTAAATTTTAGAAATAAGAATTTAAACTAATTCTTTTTATCACTTTCTTTTGAACCCTTACATTTTCCGTGTAATTCTCTCATTTCATCATGATTTGAAATAGTATACATAGTTTTAGAATCTTTTTCAACCCAATAGATATTGATTGGAAAAACAAATTGAGCTCTTTCTTTTACAGTAGGATTAGCCTTATGCCATGTTTTTAATGCTTCACAGTGTTCTTTTTTATCAGCTACTTCAACAACCGAATTATCAGAAAATTTAATTGATACGGGGTACTCTAAATAAAAACAATTTTTTTTCTTACTTTTTTTATCATCTCCCTTAGAATCTTTATCTCCTCTCTTTTTTTTATCATCACCATTTGATCTTTGAAGCTCTCTTCCATTAATATCAAAGTAAATATCATCTGATTTATCTCCCATAAAGAAAAAATCTAAAGTTCTCATTTTGATTTCATATCCCAATTTTGGAGCAAGATTTCCATCATCAAAAAAATCATCTGGCATATTTGATTTCATAGTATTTATGGCGTCAGTAGGTAGGTCTGATTCAATTACCTGGACTTTTTCTTCAGAATTAATAATTGCATCAATAAGTTCGTCATCGGTCATTTCGTCTTGAATTTCGCATCCAGAAATAAAGAATATTAAAAGGATAGGGAAAAATTTAAAAATTGAATTTTTCATATTGTATTTTTATTTAAAGTTAAAAATTATTTATTAAGTATATTATTCACGACCTGAGATCTGCTTTTTTATCTAGAATATTTTTTATGAATTCATGGTCTTTCTTATTATTAAGCTTAATTTTTACCATCCTGTGATCAATGTGAAAAGTATAAACATCCCCATCAACTTTAAAAACAACAAGCTTGTAGTATGGAATTATTAATGCATACGTTTCTAACAAGACCCTAAAATAAATTATAATGCCTTTTGGTCTCCTTTCAATATTACACTGATTTATGTTTTGGTCTAGAATAAGTAAATTCTCAATTTCTTTACTAGCTTTAATTATAATTAATTTACCTGACCCAATACCGTTTTGTTTTAATCTTTCTAGTAAACTGAAAGGTTTACCTACAAATTCGTTTATCTCATTTTGTTGCTTTTCATTTTTGTAGGAAACATTTTTTAACATAAGTTTTATAGTTTATTTTTATTAAACAATAAATGAGCCAAATAACCAAAAATATCTTAATGATAAGACCATTATCATTTGGATTTAATAATGATACATCTAATGATAATTATTTCCAAAAAAATGTTGATCATTTAACTAAATCCAAAATTAAATCCAATGCATTAAAAGAATTTGAAAACATGTGTTCAATTCTTAGGAAAAATAGTATTAATGTAGTTGTATTGGAAAACGATAATAAAAACTTAACTGATGATGTTTTTCCTAACAACTGGATTAGTTTTCATGGTGATAAATATATTATACATTCAATGTTTGCTAAATCGAGAAGAGCAGAAAAAAACACCTCATTTATTAACATGTTAGCCCTAAAAAATTTTGATTATGAACTTTTAAATGATTATTCAAAATATGAAGGCAATAATATGCATTTAGAAGGTACAGGAAGTGTCGTATTGGATAGGATTAATAAAGTTGCTTATTGTTCAATTTCAAAAAGATCTAACTTGAAATTATTCAATATATTTTGTAATGATATAGGTTATGATCCAATCCCATTTAAATCATATGATTCTAGAGGAGATTTAATTTATCATACAAATGTCATGATGTGTGTAGGGGATGATTTTGCTCTGATATGCTATGAATCAATAAAAGATGCAAAGGAAAGAAAACAAGTCAAAACATTTTTAGAGAAGAGTGGTAAAACAATTATTACAATTAGTCTTAAGCAAGTAGACTCATTTGCAGGAAATATAATTCAACTAGGTGATAATGAACATAAAATCATAGTGATAAGTAAGGTTGCATATAATTCTCTTAACGAGGATCAAAAAAATAAGTTATCAAAAGAATCAAAAATTATATCAATTCCAATACCAACAATTCAGACGTGTGGAGGAGGAAGTGTCAGATGTATGATTGCTGAATTAATATAATTTTTTAAATTCGCACTCTTTGGGTGATTAGCTCAGTTGGTTCAGAGCACTACCTTGACAGGGT
>CESQ01017438.1_pt1 | contig 15361 bp, 13 predicted proteins | sample 361401 | NCBI WGS metagenome assembly CESQ01 (sample SAMEA2622119, study PRJEB7988) | marine metagenome | isolation source: saline water (ENVO:00002010), including | reverse complement strand
AATTTTTAGAAAATTAGTATCAAACCATAAACTACAACAAAGATCTATAAGACCTATCATCAATTTTTAAAGATTTAATATTTATAAATAATATTTTTTGAGTTGTTGACGTTAGATTATATTTGGTGGGCCTGGCAGGACTCGAACCTGCGACAACGGCGTTATGAGCACCGCGTTCTAACCAACTGAACTACAGGCCCTTTGGTCAAAGAAGAATACTAATATATTCAATGAAGAAAAAAACAAGAAATAAAGTAAATATGTATGGCTTAAGAGTCCATAAATGATTTAAGTTTTTTGGATCGTATTGGGTGTTTAAGTTTTCGAAGAGCTTTAGCTTCAATTTGTCTTATTCTCTCTCTTGTAACGCTAAATTGTTGACCTACTTCTTCAAGGGTATGGTCAGAAGACATACCTATACCAAACCTCATTCTTAAAACTCTTTCTTCACGAGGAGTCAATGTAGAAAGAATTTTTGTAGTAGTTTCTCTTAAATTAAGTTGCATAACAGCATCTTCTGGAATGACCGCATTCTTGTCTTCGATGAAGTCTCCTAAAAAACTATCATCATCATCACCTATTGGGGTCTCGAGACTAACAGGTTCTTTTGCAATTTTTAAAACTTTTCTTACTTTTTCGATTGGCATTTTCAATCTAGCCGATAATTCCTCTGGTGTAGGTTCCCTTCCTAATTCCAGAATTAACTGTCTACTAGATCTTACTATTTTATTGATAGTTTCTATCATATGAACAGGAATACGAATTGTCCTAGCTTGATCTGCTATCGATCTGGTAATTGCCTGTCTAATCCACCAAGTGGCATAGGTTGAAAATTTATAACCTCTTCTGTATTCAAATTTATCAACAGCCTTCATTAAACCAATGTTTCCCTCTTGAATTAAATCTAAAAATTGAAGGCCTCTATTTGTGTATTTTTTCGCAATAGAAATTACTAATCTAAGGTTAGCTTCTATCATTTCTTTTTTAGCTTGATTAGCTGTTCTTTGACCAGATTGTATTTCTCTAACCTTTTCTTTAAATTCGATAGTATTTTGATTAGCTATTTTTGATAAACTTAAAATTTCTTTGTAAATTGACTTAAGTTTTTCTGAATTCTTTTGAAAAAACAATTTAAATGAGTCGTCTGAAGAACACATATGCTTTTGATAGAGGGTGTAAGTATCTTTTAGGCTATGGTGTTTTAAAAATATATCTCTAGCTATTTTGCTTTGAGTTACCAAAGATAAAATAGATACTTCTTTAGACTGAATTTCTTTATTAATTGAGTAGAGATGAGAGATTATTTCTTCTAACTTATATGGTTTGATTTTAATCTCATTGAAATAGTTTAATATCTCATCTTGATACTTTTTTAAGTCTTTCAATGATTTAGAGTCAGAAATTTTTGTAATATTTTTATTTTTTTTGATTTTTGTAATATTTTCTGAGAGGACTAATACCCTATCTAATTTTTTTAAAATTTCTGGCTTATAAAACTCTTCTATTATAGATATTGAAAAACTCTCATTTTCTATTTCAGTATCATTAGTAGCTTCCTCAAGTTTTTCCTTATCAATTTCAATGCCCTGTTCTTTCATTAATTGTTGCTTTTCTTTCAAAAGAGCTTTTTTCTTATCGTTAATAATTTTTTGAATTTCTTTTCTTTTTGAAGAATTAGAGTAAGGATCATTTTCTTCATTAAAATATTCATCAAAATCTACTATTTCTCTTAAATTAATTTCATTATTTTTAACCTGTGCTATCCACTTTTTTAAAATATCTATAGAAGCAGGACACTCCAAAATGGAATTCATCATTTTATCAAGACCAGACTCTATTCTTTTTGCAATTGCTATTTCGCCCTCTCTAGAGAGTAGTTCAACATTGCCCATCTCTTTAAGATACATTCTGACTGGATCATCACTTTTAACACCAGCTGGTTTTTCTTCTTCTTCTGAATCTTCATTAGAAGGAGATGAGTCATTTTCTGAGGAAGATGTGTATGCTTTAAATAGTTTAAATAAATCATCGTCTAAATTTTCAATATAGTTTAAAAAATCATTAACTGAGATTATTGAGTCATCAATTTTCACAAATGATTTAATAAAAGAGTCAGACTTTTTAGCTAAGTCTTTATCAAATTCTTTAATAATTAGTGATTTGAGTTGATTTGCATTTTCTTCTTGAAGAAGTTCTATTGAATTTTGTTTAGTAGTTTTTTTATTAGTGTTGTTATCTTTATTTTTCTTAGCTATTTTAGGAGATGATTTTATATTTTTAGAGGAAGTCTTTTTTTTCACAATTCTTTTTTTAGTTTTAATTGCTTTTTTTTTTGGCATATTTATCTACTTGTTAATAAAGTTAATTGTTTTTTCAATTTCGCTATGTGGGTCACCCTTAAATTTTGATGATGCAAATCTACAAAGTCTACGAGCTTCATTAGAAAATAGTAAATTTTTTGTAAAATTCAATCCTTTAGAGTCTAAAAGATCATAAATATCTGAAGCTGTTGATTTAAAAAGGGTTTTCTTAATAATTTCATCTCTAATTTCTTTAAATTTTCCCTCAAATTTAGCTGTAGCTATTAAATCATAGACACTTTCTCTGTATTTCAAATTTTCAACATAAAACATTATCAATGCTGCAGAAAATTTAGATTTTAAGTCGCTTTTAATTTCAATTTGAGATCTTTTATTTTTTAAAATGTTTCCAAATTTATCATTAGATACAAGTTTTTTATTCTTGAAATGATTAGTAAGAATTTTTTTAAGATCTATATTTGTGATAGAGGACAGTAAATTTTTTAAAATTTTTGAACCTTTAAACTGCTCATCAATGTCTTGACTTAAATTATATTTTTCCAAATATTTCTCAATTAGTTGTTCGATATTCAGTGGTGATTCAACTAGTTTAGAGAGTTGACCGTGAAGGTTAGAATCTAATAGTTGATCTGGGTCATAGTTTTTAGGTAACAAAACAAATTTAATGCCCAGTTCAAAATTTTCTGAAGAAAGTAAGTTATTCATAAGTCTAATTGTTGCATTTCTACCAGCTAAATCCCCATCTAAGCAAACAATAACCTCAAAACCTTTTTTAGTTAATTCAATTAATTTATCGTGATTGATTGCAGTACCCAAAGGTGCTAAACAATTTTCAAAACCATTTTGATATAATTTAATGACATCAAAATAACCTTCGACAAGGATTATTTTTTTATTTTTGTGCTTATTTAAAATTTTTTCATTAAAAAGAATTTGTTTTTTTTTGAAAACTTTAGTCTCAGAACTATTTATATACTTGGGAAGACTGTCATCAATTACTCTAGCACCGAAACCCAGAATTTTACTTTGCAAATTAATAATTGGCACCATAATTCTGTTCATAAAAAATAATTTAGAATTTTTATTTTTATTAAAAACTCCCGCCAATATAAGATCTTTAACTTCAAATTGATTTAATAACTTTTTTTGTAATATATTTACATTTAAAGTGGATCCCAAATTAAACTCTTTAATTGTCCTCTCTTCAAACTTTCTAATTTCTTTTAAATATTTTAAATGAGACTTAGAGTCGTACAAATTTTTATGAAAAAGATTTGAAGCAAAATCATTTATTTCGTAAATCAAATCATTATATTTTGATGACTTATAATTAAGTTCCACTCCTACTTTATTGGCTAATTCATAAAGAGCGTCTTTAAAATTATAGCCTTTTACCTTTATTAAAAAATCTATTACATTTCCATGTTCTCCAGTACTAAAACAATGGAATATTTTTTTTTCTTCATTTACAGAAAAAGACGGGGTCTTCTCTTTTTTAAATGGGCTTAATCCAAAATAGTTGCTTCCCTTTTTTTTTAAAGGAACAGTTGAATTAATAATTTCTACTATAGAGGTTCTATTAATTACCTCTTTAATGTTATCATCTGTCATTCATTTAAGTTTTTTTTTATTAAATTAGAGGCTAAATTTAAATCGATTTGATTATTAAAATTCTTTTTCAAGAGACCCATGATTTTACCAAAATCTTTAGATGTAAATTGATTTTCAGCAATCATATTAGAAATAATTTCTAAAGTTTCTTTTTCTTCTAATAATTTAGGAAGGTAGCTATTTAAATAGTTAATATCATAATTTAGGATATCTATTTTTTCAGTATCTCCTACTTTTACTGCGAATTCTAAAGATTCTTTTTTTTGCTTAACCTGTGTTTTAACTATCTTGTAAAAATTTTCGTCGGTTATATTAGATAACTCCCTATCTAGATTCTCTTTAATTAAATAATTTTTTAACTCTGATGACAGGTATCTAGCTATAGAAAGTTTTTTCTTATCCCCGCCTTTTAGGGCACTTTTTACGTCCTCTTGTATTTTTTCTGCCAAACTCATTTGAAATTCCTCCCTAATAATATACTAATACACAAGATTTAATATGACCGTATTAGATAATCAAAATAATCATAATTATCAAAACGGTTATTTAATTTATAATAAAGAATTTATTTTTAAAGGTAAGTTCTTATCAAAAGATCCTTATAAAATAGCAGAAATTTGTTTCAACACCAGCATGACTGGTTATCAAGAGATTCTAACCGACCCTTCTTACAAATCACAATTTATCAATTTCACTTTCCCACTCATTGGAATAGTAGGCTGTAATGATGAAGATTATGAGTCCTGGAAAATTCATGCATCTGGCATGATATCCAATGAAATCTTTAGTTTATCTTCAAACTGGAGATCAAAACAAAATTTTGCTAATTGGTTACTTGAACAAGACTCGTGTGCATTCTTTGATCTTGATACTAGGGCCTTAACTAAAGTTATTCGAGAGTATGGGCCTAAAAACGTTATGATTTGTAATGAAAATTATTATATGAAAAATAATAAAGATGAAATCCTAAGTTTAATTGAAAGCACGCCTACTTTAGAAAAAAATGATGTGATTAAAGAGTTCACAAAAGAATTAACTTTAACGAAAGCTAATAAAATCAATGATGAAATTTCTATTGGTTTTTTAAATTTTGGAGCAAAAGATAATATTAAAAATAATCTAAGTAAAAGAAAATGTATTTTACATGAATTCGATATGAATTTTAAAGCTGATGAAATTATGGCTTTGGGGCTTGATGGTATTTTTTTAAGCAATGGTCCAGGTGATCCAAAGAAAATATATGAAAATATTAAACCCGAATTACAAAAATTATTAATCAAAAAAATACCTACTTTTGGAATTTGTCTTGGACATCAAATTTTAAGTTTAGCTTTTAACGCTAATACAATAAGAATGGACAAAGGGCATAGAGGAGGCAATCATCCTGTTAAAAATATTAAATTAAATAAAGTAGAAATTACCTCACAAAATCATGGATTTGTAGTTGAAGAAAAAAACTTTCCAGATAATTTAGAAATTACACATATTTCATTATTTGACGGAACTGTTGATGGAATGAAATCAAAATCGCAGCCTCTTTTTTCTGTCCAATATCATCCTGAGTCTAGTCCTGGTCCACACGACAGTAGATATTTATTCGATGAATTTATAGAACTTATAAAGTCTAATGCCAGCTAGGAAAGATATATCAAAAATACTTGTAATCGGATCTGGACCTATTGTTATAGGTCAAGCATGCGAGTTTGACTACTCTGGTAGTCAGGCATGTAAGGCCCTTAAGAATGAGGGGTATGAAGTAATATTAATCAATTCAAATCCAGCTACAATTATGACCGACCCTGAGTTTGCAGACAAAACTTATATCGAACCTATTGAAAAAGAAATTGTAAAAAAAATTATAGAACAAGAAAAACCAGATGCAATCTTGCCTACAATGGGAGGTCAAACTGCTTTAAACATTATAAGGGAATTAAATAAAGATAATTATTTTGAAAATAGCAGTATTAAAATTCTAGGTGCAAGTCCTAAATCAATTGATGTAGCAGAAGATAGAGAATTATTTGCTGAAGCAATGAGAGAGATAGGTCTTGAAACACCATTTAGTATAATAGTTAATGCTGAAAGTGATTTAGAAAAATTAGCACTTGAAGTTAACTACCCACTAATTTTAAGACCTTTTTATACTCTTGGAGGAACTGGAGGAGGTATTGTTTATAATAAAGAAGAGTTTTTTTCAAAAGTTAAAAATGCCATCGATCTAAGTCCGGTATCCAAAACACTTGTGGAAGAGTCTCTTATAGGTTGGAAAGAATTTGAATTTGAAGTAGTCAGAGATAAATTAGATAATTCAATTATTGTATGTTCAATTGAAAACTTAGATCCCATGGGCGTTCACACAGGAGATAGTATCACTATAGCCCCTGCTTTAACCTTGACAGATAAAGAATATCAAAAACTAAGAAATCAAAGCATAGCTATATTAAGAAAGATAGGTGTTGAAACTGGAGGATCAAATGTGCAGTTTGCTGTTAACCCTTTAAATGGAAGAATTCTAATTATTGAAATGAATCCTAGAGTAAGTCGCTCTTCTGCTCTAGCTTCAAAAGCAACAGGTTTCCCAATAGCAAAAATTGCTGCTTTACTTGCCATTGGATACACTTTGGATGAATTAAAAAATGATATTACTAAAATCACTCCAGCTAGTTTTGAGCCTGTAATTGACTACATTGTTACAAAAGTACCAAAATTTAATTTTGAAAAATTTCAAGGAACCCCAAAACTGTTAAATACTGCTATGAAATCTGTTGGTGAAATAATGTCAATTGGAAGAACATTCAAAGAGTCAATTTTAAAAGCCATGTATTCTATTGAAGGTGATAACTATGGTTTTGATCTTTCACATGAGCTTTTGAATCTTAAAGATGATTTATTAAAAGAAGAATTAAAAATACAAAGACCTGATAGACTCTTACTTGTGGCTGAAGCAATTAGGAGAAACATTGATTTATCTGAGATACATACTTTAACTTATATTGATATTTTTTTCTTAAGAGAGATAAAGGAAATTATTGATATAGAAAAGTTAGTTGTTAAATCACAAGGTAAATTGACTAGTGAAATTCTTATATCTGCAAAAAAAATGGGCTTTTCGAATACTCATTTGGCAAATTTATGTAAAGTAGATGTTAATGAAATATATACCTTACTAAGCAGTAATCATTCTCATACGATATTTAAAAGAGTTGATACCTGTGGAAATGAATTTGACTCTTCAACCGCTTATTTATATTCAACTTTTACAACTGAGTTAAATAAATTTAGTTGTGAGTCAAGACCTGATGATAGAGATAAAATTATTATTTTAGGTTCTGGTCCTAATAGGATTGGTCAAGGAATTGAATTTGATTATTGTTGCGTCCAAGCAGTCAAATCTTTTCAAAAAATGGGTTACCAAACAATAATGATTAACTGTAATCCGGAAACTGTTTCTACAGATTATGACACCTCTGATAAATTATATTTTGAACCATTGGAATTTGAGTATGTTAAAAATATTATTGATAAAGAAAATATCAAAGGTGAAGTAAAAGGAGTTGTTGTTCAATTTGGAGGTCAAACACCTCTCAGAATAGCCGATAAATTAAAAGAAAATGGCTATAAAATCCTAGGTACCTCATTTGAAGCTATAGATATTTCTGAAGACAGGGAAAGATTTCAAAAGTTAATTGAAAAAGTAGGTTTAAAACAACCCAAAAGTGATATTTCTTTAGGTACAAAAGAACTTCTATCCAAATCTTCCAAATTAAATTTTCCTATACTACTAAGACCCTCTTATGTTTTAGGAGGAAGAATGATGGAAAAAATGAATTCTATGGAAGATGTTCAAAGCTACATAGATCAAAATTATTGGGCTCTAGAAAATAATATTATATTAATTGATGAATTTTTAAAGGATGCCAAGGAAGTAGACGTAGATATTTTAAGAGACTCTCATGGAAATACTATGATTGCTGGAATTATGGAACATATAGAGGAAGCTGGAATACATTCAGGTGATAGTGCGTGCTGCATACCTCCATTCTCGTTAAGTAATGAGGTGATAAATTCTATTAAAGAATTTAGCATAAGCCTTTCACAAGAGTTAAACACAATTGGTCTAATGAATGTTCAATATGCTATAAAAGATGAGAATATATATATTTTAGAGGCTAATCCTAGAGCTAGTAGAACAATTCCTTTCTTGGCTAAAGCTACAGGAATTCCATTTATTAAAATAGCAGCTGAATTAATCGCAGGTGAAAGTTTATCTAAAAAATTGATTGAGTTTAAACCTGAAAAACTAAAATATTTTGCCATTAAAGAAGCAGTATTTGCTTTTAATAAATTTCCTAATACAGATGTTATTTTGGGACCTGAAATGAAAAGTACCGGTGAGGTGATGGGAATTGATGAAAATTTTGATATGGCTTACTTGAAAAGTCAGATAGGTGCGGGTCAGAAGCTTAACAATATTCGAAATATTTTTATTTCTGTAAAAGATGAAGATAAAGAAGAAATTTCTGAAATAGCAAGGGTGTTATCTGAAAATGGTTATAATATTTTTACTACTAGAGGAACGCACAAATTCATATCTAAAAAAAATATTAATTCAGAATTAATAAATAAAGTTGCCGAAGGCTCTCCTCATGTAGTTGAGTATATTAAAAACAACAAGATTGACCTGGTAATTAATACAACTGAAAATAAACAAGCAATTAAAGATAGCTTTACTATCAGAAGGACATCTGTTGATTTAAATGTTCCTTACTACACAAATTTGAGAGCGGCCAAAATACTTACTAAATCTCTCATTTCCCTTAAAAATCAATCTATTCTCGTTAAACCCATTCAAAAACATCATATCTATAATTAATAATTTGTTTGAAAAACTCTGTAAAATTAACTATTTTCTACAGCTAAATTTATAAAAGCAACATTATGGAAAAAATACCTATGACAAATGAGGGGCAGAAAAAGCTCCTAGAAGAATTAAAACATTTAAAAACTATTGAACGCCCTATTATTATTAAAGCAATCGCAGATGCTCGTAGCAATGGAGATTTATCTGAAAATGCTGAGTACCATGCCGCAAGAGAAAAACAAAGTTTTATTGAGGGGAGAGTTGCTGAAATCGAAAGTACAATAGCCCAAGCTGAAATCATAGATGTTTCAAAGTTATCTGGTACAGTAATTAAATTTGGTGCAAGCGTGACAATAATTAATCTTGAAGACAATAAAGAGTCTAAATATCAACTTGTAGGTGAGGTTGAGGCTGATATAGAGCAAAAAAAGATTTCTGTTACGAGCCCTATTGCTCGAGCCCTGATTGGTAAAAAAAAGGGTGATTATATAGAAGTTTCAACTCCTAAAGGAGTTACTTCCTACGAAATAAAATCTGTCAGATTTAAATAAAAATATTTCCAATTTAAGGATCATTACCATCAGTGAGGGTGCTGCAGGTATGAGAAGTCAAATTGAGGGTTTGGCAAGTATGCTTGGTGGAACTCATTTAAATTTTAATATTAATATAAAATCAATTTTTAAAAATTTCCCTGTACAATTAATACCAGCAAGTGAATTCGCTTATTTAAATATAAATGAAATTGATATTAAAGAAAAAACTATATTAATAAGTTGTGGTAAAAAATGTGTTAAAGCATCTATTTTATTAAAAAAAAAATTTAAAAATTTAATTTTTAATATTCATATTCAAGATCCTAAAACCAAATATGATTCATTTGATTTAATTATATCCCCTGAACATGATAATCTTATCAAACCAAACTCAATATCAACATTATTAGCTTTACATAATATTAAATATAATAATTCCTTAAGGAGAGATGATACTATTAATTTTATTATTGGTGGTCCTAATAAGTATTTTGATTTTAAAATTACTACCCAGAAAAATATATTGAATGAAATATTTCATTTATCTAACATTTATAAAGTAAACGTTATTCCATCTAGGAGAACTCCTAGTAATTTTATTAGAGAATTAGAATTAATAAGCTCTAAAAATATTAAATTATATAAAGATATTTTTAATCCTTCAAAATATGGCGATTTATTGTCTGAGGCTAAATTTCAAATAGTAACTTGGGACTCTATATCTATGATATCTGAAGCAATTTGTTCAAATGCAAATACTTTTATTTATCCTTTTGAAGATGGTAACTGCCCCAAAAGATATAAAATTTTTCATAGCTCAATAATAGACAAAAGTTTAGCTAAATTTTATAATCAAAATTTAACTACATTTCATCTCCCTTTGGCTGATTATAATAAAGATTTAAAAAGTAAAATCTTGAATAAGATTAAATCTCATTTATGGTTCATCATTAATGAATCTTAGGGAATCAATATTAAATAAGGTTAGTTCTCATTCAGAACCATTCCCACATTGGGAATTAGACTCTCCTTTTTCACAAAATATGGTTGATGAATTACAAAATATTAAAATATCCGATGCACCCAGATCTTTTGACGGTACAAGAGCAGCGGATGACGGAGGAGACGGACTAGATGGAAAACTTAGAGTATTTTTAGAAAAAGATAATAGTGAGTTACTTCCAAATGGTGTCCAATTAATAAATGATTTGAGAGACAAAGATGTCATAGAGTCTATCCAAGAAAAAATTAAAAAGAACCTGTCAAACAGCTTTATTAGAATTGAATATATTGCAGATCGAAAAGGTTTTTGGTTAAAACCTCACTTAGATATTCCAGAAAAATTAATGACAATGATGCTTTTTATAAATACTCACGATGAGTCCGAAGAACTAGGCACTGATTTTTATGACTTGGAAATGAAATTAGTTAAAACAGTTCCTTATAGACATAATACTGGATATTTTTTTGCATCTGGTAAAAACACATGGCATGGTTTAGAAAAAAAAATAATAAAAATTGAGAGAAGATGTATGCAAATTAATTATGTAACATTTCCTACTAGCTGGCCTATTAATGGCAAACATTAAAGAAGTTTCAATTATTGGATCTGGTCCAGCTGGTTATACAGCAGCCATTTATGCTGCAAGAGCTAATTTAAATCCTATTTTAATTAGTGGCTTACAACCTGGTGGGCAATTAACTATTACAACTGATGTTGAAAATTACCCCGGTTATGAAAGCCCAATTCAAGGACCATGGCTAATGGAGCAAATGCAAAAACAGGCAGAGATCGTTGGAACTGAAATTATTTCTACTCAAGTTACAAAAGTTGATCTTAAAAGTGAAATCAAAAAACTATTTTTAGATAATGGTGAAATTATTGAATCTAAAACTGTTATCATTAGTACTGGAGCACAAGCGAGATGGTTAGGTATTGAAAATGAAGAAAAATTTCAAGGTCATGGTTTATCTGCATGTGCTACATGTGATGGTTTTTTTTTTAAAGATAATATCGTAGCTGTTATTGGTGGGGGCAACAGTGCAGCTGAAGAGGCACTTTTCTTAACTAAGTTTGCCTCTAAAGTTTTTTTAATACACCGTAGAGATAAGCTTAGAGCAGAAAAAATTTTACAGGACAGACTTTCAAAAAACCCAAAAATTGAATTTATTTGGAATTCAGAAGTAACTAAGTTTATTGGAAATACTGATCTTGAGTCAATAGAGATGCTAAATAATAAAGAAAATAAAAAAACCACGATGAAAATTAATGGAGTGTTTATTGCCATAGGTCATGATCCTGCGACGACACTATTTAAAGGGCAGATAAAAATGGATGATAATGGATATATTTTGACTAAACCTGATAGTACTCAAACTTCTATTGATGGTGTGTATGCAGCCGGTGATGTTAAAGATAAAATTTATAGGCAGGCAATCACAGCCGCTGGAATGGGGTGTATGGCAGCCTTAGAAGCTGAGAAATTTTTGTCTTAGGAATAAAGTTATCCCTGACGGGCTTTCATTCTAGGGTTTGTCTTATTAATGACGTAAAGTCTGCCTTTTCTTCTAACAAGCTGGTTGTTTTTGTCTCTTGTTTTAGCAGATTTTAATGAGCTTTTAATTTTCATGTTTATTTATTGATTAAATTTAATAAGTTGGAAATCTATGTTAATTGAAGAAAAAATCAACAAAATTAAAGAAGATTTCTCTTTTTTTGATAATTGGGAAGATAAATACCAATATTTAATAGACTTAGGTAAAAAACTCCCAAAATTAGATGAAAATTTTAAAACTGAAGAGTTTAGAATTAAAGGATGTACTTCCAATTTATGGGTGGTTCCAAAAATTCAAGATGGAAAGATAACTTTTTTAGGTTCGAGTGACTCAGTCATTGTTCAAGGACTATTCTACCTAGTTCAGTTTGTTTATAACAATGAAGAGCCTATTACTATTATGAATGAGCCCCTAAATTTTTTTAGTGAAATTGGTCTATCATCACACTTAGGTCCTTCAAGAACTAATGGGTTTAATTCCCTAAAAAATCAAATAAATCAAATAGCGACAGATTTATCAAAAAATTAAATTTTATTAATTCAAAACTATGTTAATTTTGATTTATGAATTTGATTAAAATCTTTATTTCAATCTTATTTTTATTTTTTTCTAATAATCTTTTTTCTAAGGAGGATGTTATTTATTTACAATTAAAAGACGGGATCGTCAAAATAAAGACCTTTGAAGATAAGGCACCAAAACACGTTAAACAAATTACAGATCTGATTGCCAAAGGTAGTTATGATGGTGTAGTTTTTCATAGAGTCATTGATGGATTTATGGCACAAACTGGAGATGTTCAATTTGGAAATACAAATTCTAAAGATTTTGATTTAAGGAGAGCTGGGACTGGTGGTTCTGGGCAAAATATAGAAGCAGAATTTAACGACACTCCTCATAAAAGAGGCACTTTAAGCATGGCACGCGCTCAGGATCCTAATAGTGCTGATAGTCAATTCTTTATTTGTTTTGATGACGCTCCCCATCTTGACGGACAATATACTGTTTGGGGACAAGTTTTAGAAGGTATGGAATTTGTTGATGCAATAAAAATGGGTGATCCTATGAAAAATGGCCTAGTAGAGGAGCCAGATAAAATAATAAAAATGTGGATTGAGTAATTATTTTTGAGTAATCTTTAATTCAATTCTTCTATTCTGTTTTAAATCCTCTTTACTTTCCCCTGAATTAATTGGTTGATACTCCCCAAATCCATTTGCTGATAGTTTTTCAGCTGGGATACCTTGTTGAATAAAAAATTTAACAACCTCTAAAGCTCTAGCATGAGATAATTCCCAGTTGGAAGGAAATTCAGATGTTGAAATTGGAATTTTATCTGTATGACCATCAACTTGCAATATCCAGTTCAATTCTGCAGGAATTTCATCAGTTAATTCAATTAAATTTTTAGCTATTAAGGATAAAGCTACCCTGCCAGGAGTTTGAATTTCTGCACTTCCAGATTCAAATAAAATTTCAGATTGAAATATAAATCTATCTCCCTTTATTTGAATGTCGTCTCTATCTCCTAAGGCTTCTGATAATTTTCCAAAAAATTCAGATTTATATTTTTGTAATTTGAATAACTCACTAGTCAGAACTCTGTTAAGTCTATCCCCAATTTCACCTAATTCTATCTTACTTTTTGCTATTTCAGCCTCTTTGGAGTCTAATAAGTTATTTAATAACTGAATCTCATTACTTAGAATTTTAATATCATCTGATAAACGTGATATTTTTGCCAAAGCTTCATTTAAATCTGTTGTTTTAGATGATGATACTTCCTCCAAACTATCTATTTGGTCTTTTAAATTTTTATTTTGACCTTCGACTTTAGATATTTGGTCCTCTAAGTTCTGATTTATTACTTTAGTTGTATTTAATGAGTCTAAAAGTGATTGTATCTTACCTTGAGACTCAGATACTTGCCCTACTAGGGCCTTATTTTGTCCTTCCAATTCACTTAAATCATTTATCAATATTTCTTTTTGTTCATTAAGACTATCTAATTTTCCACGGAGAACCTCTTTTTCTTGCAGAGAAAGCGATAGTTCTTCTGTAATTTGAGCAATCATTTCATTCAATTTATCTATATCGAGTGCCTGTTTTTCAATTAAATCATCTAATGTAACAATAGTGTCATCTTTTTGTTCGATTAATGCATCCTGAATTGAAATTTCTTGGTCTTTAGAAGATAGGAGTGTTTCTTTTTCTGAAATTTCTAATTTTTTCTTTTCTATTTCGTTATCTAAAATTTCTAAATCAGTATCTAATTGTTCAATTAATTGTTGTTTATCTGATAAGGCAATTTCTTTATCAGTTAATGTTAAATCTTGTTCGACTATAGTTTCATCTTGTATTTCTATTGTCTTTTCTAAGTTTTGGATTTGCTCATTTTTTCCTACAACAAGATCTCCTAAATAAACCTGAGCTACTGTGAAAAGAAGGACAATAAAAATAATAACCATTAAAGTAGATGCTAAGACATCTACAAATCCTGGCCATATTAAGTTACTATCATTATTTTTACTTTGAGATTTACTAAAGTAACTCACTTACTTATCAAGATCTTTAATTGTTTTACTTACAGATTTTATTTCAGAGATAATTTCTTTCTTAATATTGTTATTTGAATTGTTATAGTTTTCATTAATTTTATTTATACCATTTACAAGATCATCTAATTTAGAGCTAATAATTTGACTAATATCTGTATCAGAGTTTGATTTTAATTTGTGACTAGATCTGTAATAAAGACGTATTTGATTTTCGCAAAATTCATAATATTTTTGTTTAACGCCTTTGGTAACAATTTCATATAAACCCAAGATCAGTGATGTAACTAAGCCAAAAAGTGATGAGCTAAAGGCTATTGTCATTCCAGATAGAGGAGATTTTAATCCATCTCTAAGATTATTAAAAAAAACTCCAAAATCTTGTTGATCAATTGATAAACCGTCGATTACATTTGAAACACTTCCAATAGTAAGCAAAAGCCCGTAAAAAGTTCCAATCAATCCTAAAAAAACAGCCAAATTAATTAAATATTTTGATAAGTCCTTGCCACTCTCAATAGTGGATAAAAGTTCATCTAATATTTCATCAAGGGACTTAGAGATTATCTTACTTGATGATGTAATTCCTAAATTTTTTGCAATACTTTTAGTAATCGGATAATTATTCAAAGAAGCATCATTTAATTTTAATTTACCAAATGCTACTGAATTCATAAAACGAAATTCTGAACTAAGAGATATAACCTTAAATGTATAAAGTAAAAATCCTATTAGTAATGTTGAAAGAATAATTCCATTTATGTATGGATTGGCTTGGAAATATATGGAAATTGTATCATATCCTATAACAGTAATTACCACCAAAATTGCAGATAAAAACAAGAAAGCTAAATAATTTTTAACCATAACTAAAAATAAACAAATTTCGGGTATTTAACAATTATATAATTGTAATCAAAAAAA
>CESQ01035247.1_pt1 | contig 15461 bp, 16 predicted proteins | sample 361401 | NCBI WGS metagenome assembly CESQ01 (sample SAMEA2622119, study PRJEB7988) | marine metagenome | isolation source: saline water (ENVO:00002010), including | reverse complement strand
CGGCAGGGGAGATGGGGCTGAACGACACGGGGCTGATACTGGAGATCGTCGACAGGGTGGTGGCGAACCACTCCATCGACGAGAGCAGGGTCTACCTCACGGGCTGGTCGAACGGGTGCTCCCTGAGCCAGAAGCTCGCCAACGACCACAGCGACGTCTTCGCCGCCGTGGCATGCATGTCCTACTACCTGCTGGAGGACCCCAGTCCCGACTACTCCCCCATACCGATAATGGAGATCCACGGTCTGGAGGACCAGATCATCCTCTACTCCAACGACGCGATACACCTGCCCAACATGGATGCGCAGAAGCACGGCGCGATTCAGAACCTCCAGCAGTGGGGGATCATGAACGGGTGCGGGGACAAGGCTCCCGACTCCAACTCCCCCTCCGTGTTCTACTCCGTCCAGTCGTTCACGGACTGCGATAACGGCACCGAGGTGTCGCTTGTGACCCTGTACGCTGCTGATCACAACCCGTACGAGGAGGGGCATGACGTGTTCCCCGGAAATGGCGGTACCGTTGACACGAACGGCATCGCTTGGGAGTTCCTCTCCAGGTTCTCCAAGGAAGTCGACCTTAACGGCACTAGCTCGAGCACGACAGCATAGAGCACCCGACCCTGTGCCTGGCCCACTCTGGCCTCTTCTGGAACCACTTCACCTCGAACTCGGGTTGCTCCTCGTACGGTGACTTGAGGAGTTCGTAGAGCTCGTTGGCAACGGAGTAGTCGTCCTTCTCCGCGGCGTCTATGGCGAGCTGTGCCATCCAGTTCCTGAGGACGTACTTGGGGTTGGCTAGTCTCATTCTCACCTGGTCGGGCTTTCCCCCCGCCCTTGTCCACCACCTGCCTAGCCAGTCGTTGAACTCGTCAACGGGGATGGTGTCTGGGTCGTAGAACGCGTGTTCCAGGTGGCTGACGTCTGGCTCGTTGATGGATGAGAGCAGCCTGAAGAATATCGTCATGTCCGTCTCGACGCTCTGGAGTATCGTGGTCAGATCGGTGACCAGCTCCTCGTCGCCGGGCACCAGCTCCGCGATGCCGAGCTTCTCCGCCCACATCGAGTCGTTGTGCGTCTGGAATGACGAGTCGTAGAACTCCAGTGCTTCGTAGAGCATCTCCGGGTCACTCATCAGGGGGCTGATCGCCTCCAGCAGGCGGGCGTAGTTCCACTTCCCTATTCGTGCCTGGTGGCCGAACCTGTATCTCTTAGTCCTGGCATCCGTGGTGTTTGGCGTCCAATCGGGGTCATAGTCCTCGAGCCAACCGTACGGGCCGTAATCTATGGTGAGTCCGTGAATGGACATGTTATCGGTGTTCATGACGCCATGGACGAACCCTACCCTCATCCAATGGGATATCATCTGGGCCGTCTCGTCTGCGATCTGCTTCAGCCATTCGATCAGTCCCTCGTCGCTGTCGGTGTTGTGACTGGGGAAATGGTGTGCTACGGTGAAGTCAACCAGCCTCCGGAGGGTCTCGAAGTCCCCGGTGTTGGCATGTATCTGGAAGCTCCCGAATCGCAGGAAGCTTGGCGCTACCCTGCAGACTATCGCCCCTGACTCGGGTGCTGGTCTGCCGTCGTACAGGATGTCCCTGATGACGTCCTCGCCGGTCGAGACCATCGACAGTGCCCTGGTCGTGGGGACGCCTAGGTGGAACATCGCCTCGCTACAGAGGAACTCCCTGATAGATGAGCGCAATACCGCCTTCCCGTCAGCGAAACGGGAGTACGGGGTGACGCCAGAGCCCTTCAGCTGCAATTCCAAAACCTCCGTACCTGTATCCACCTCTCCTAGTGTGATTGCCCTACCGTCACCAAGCTGTCCTGCCCAGTTTCCGAATTGGTGTCCCCCGTATCTCTGGGCGTAGGGATCCATGCCCTCGGTTATTTCCCGGCCACCAAGAATCTCATCGTCTCCGAATTCAGTGCCTAGTTCTTCGGCCATCTCCACTGACCAGAGCCGGAGTATTGGCCGTGGCGTGGGAGTCGGCTTAACTCTCGACCAGCAGGCACCGGGAACCTGTCGAGGAGTCCCGCCGATCTCCTCGTCGCCTGGAGTCTGGTCAGTGAACCGGCTGACCCAGTTAAGCGAGCTCAACGTCATGTTACCTTATACGAAAAACGGCCCTATTCAATGATTGTTTCCTCTTTGTCAATAGGAATACAGAATGTGTTTGTGGTGCCGGGAGCGGGACTTGAACCCGCGACCTTCGGATGTCTCAGACAATCTTCAGTTAGGCTGTTGCGCTCATCGACTAGCTCCAGAGGGGCCGTGCCCCCCGCAGAAAGTTACCCTATGAGTCCGACGCGCTACCAACTACGCCACCCCGGCGACGCATCGGGGACCGGCATCGGCCATTTGAGCGTTAGCGTCCCCGAGGATTGGGGTTAGCACCCACAGGGTTGATGTGGTAAGCACCGCCGAGTGGGCCCGATAGCCATGGTAGACGTGGACACCGCCATGCGTGCGAGCGCCTACGATAAGCGCAAGAGAGCGCGTGGTGGATCAGGTGACAAGGAGGAGGCCAAGAGTCGCGAGCTTGAGCCATTCAAGCCTGATGAGCATGCCGTCAAGGAGGTGGCTGATGCCTACTCAATGTGGCTCGTGATACTCTACGGACTGAGTATCGCCTTGTTCATGAGATACGTGTTCATGCCAACCACCACCGAGCCTAGCAGGATCCACTGGGTCCTCCCAGTTTCCCTCGCGGCTACTGTCCCCTCTCTTCACAAGCTAGTCATACCGAGCAGGTATGTAGAGCTCTATACCGGTGGAAACTGGTTCAGGGCCTGCTTCCTGTTCGTATTCTCCTGGCTGGCCCTAACATTCGTCCTCTCCAACCCCCCACTGAGCGACATAGCCCCCCCAACCACATCGAATGGAATTGACATCCAGGAGGCTGACGGGATAATCGACTCAGACTGGGGCGGTGGTGAGTACTCTCTCGAGATTGACAGGGACGAGGTGCACGTCGTGATGGCGTTGGGTGTCGCTGACAACATAGATGCAGGGACTGCGGAAGTCCTGATCACGCTCACTCACAAGGGCAATACTCTGATTCTAGCCAATGATACCGCCGGGAATCTCACGGACGCCATGACGCTTTTCGAAGAGCAGGATTCGGGCGATTGGCTTAGGGGTAACGAGACCTCCCTCACCAGAAAGGTGAACCTTGGCCCCAAGGTAACCAACAGAGGGGAGGACATACCACTTGCATGGGATCTTGGAATGCTGGGACCTGGGACCTATGAGCTCCATATCGAGATGAGCGAGTCGCGGGAAAATATGGGCCCATGGGAAGTCAATGAGTGGTCCAAAGACTGGGAAATCAAAATTTCACAGACTGGCTAGAGGCAGTTTCCATGAGTTTCATTGGGTTGGCAATAGAGGGATTCTTCTCGCCCAGAGCAAAATATTCCATGACCGATTTGGTACTGGGGGCTTTACTGCCACCATTGATAGTGGCCACTGGGGCTTTAATTGGTTCAAAACTAATGGTTGGAATATATCTGTATTTTTTGCATTGGGCCATTCTATTCACCGGCATGAGGATGGGAAGGAAGGGAATTGTCACAGGATGGATTATTGGGACAATTCTGATGGTCCTATCCTTGCCGGTTGTGGCTCTCGAGCTTTATCCTAGCCTCTCCTGACCGATTCAGACAACTCGGAATCTCCTCCTCAAAAACAGACAGTAATAAATGCATTTGGAATCAAATACTCATGAATGATCACTCTCTTGCCAGCTTTACAATGCCTCAGATGTCCATACTGGTGGGTGCTATGATGGGCACTTTGGGTGTCGCTTTCTTTGCAGCCACAGACTACGTGACCGCGCTTATTCCATTAGTATTTGGAGTCATAATAGCTGGATTTGGAGCTGCGGCAATAACAAATCCAGAGATTGGCTCCAAGTCAATACAGATGTCATATTTCGCATCCTCGATCGCACTCACAGTTGGATTGAGTACCGCACTCTTCGGTAGTTGGACAACTACAACCTCGCTAATCGAGCAAGTAATGATGGCTGTAATCGGAGGTGGCCATCTTTTTGCTGGATACACCGCACACTTGCGCCTCAAAGGAGACAAAACGACCAAAGATATTCCCTACTTAGGTCGCAAGAATACAGCTGGAGCATATCGATCTATCTCAGAAGCCTGGAGTACCCCTGAAGAGAAGATCATTCCTGCGACTGTTTTCGCTTTGGTAACTGATTAGGACTTGTTGTCGAATTTTGGCGAAAGTAAGGTGCAAAGTCTCGCGGTCATTGCATCAAGTTGCAGAGCCTCTCCGCCACCTTCTACCATTCTGAAATCTGCTTCTGCCATGGTTTCAGTCACAGAAAGCTTCTGGCTCTCCGAGAGGAAGGGGACATCTCCAAGGCCCCTGTGGAGCTGGTTGACGAGATCAGTTCCAGCAAGGCCGAATCGATCTAGGAGCTCCCTAAGTCTCCTCCTAGCTGGTTGGAATCCATCCTCTCTGCATGCTAGGAAGAACCTGTGTAGCTCCTCTGGTGGAGCGGTGGCAGTGGTCTCGTAGACTATCTCCCTGGTGACATGCTCGTCCATGGAGGCGGCGACCTGCAACGAAGTGATTGCCTTCCTGAGGTCACCTAGGCTGACGTGAACTATCGCGTCCGCGGCATCGGCGTCGAGCTTGATGTCCTCTCCTTCGGCGACTGAGACGACCATTGACCTGACCTGGTCATCCGCTAGAGGCCTGAACCTGAAGACGGCGCAACGGGACTGTATTGGCTCGATTATCTTGGATGAGTAGTTGCAGGACAGTATGAACCTACAGGTCTGTGCGTTCTGCTCCATGATTCTCCTGAGTGCCCCCTGGGCATCGGGAGTCAGCGCATCGGCCTCGTCCAGGAAGATGACCTTGAATGAGGTACCCGGAACTGGGGCCGTCCTAGCGAACTGCTTGACCTTGGTCCTGATTGACTCCAGCTTCCTCTCATCGCTGGCATTCATCTCTAGGAGGTTCCTCCTGTAGTCGTCACCGAAGACGTCCCTTGCGAGGGCGATCGCCGCGGTGGTCTTGCCAGTTCCCGGCGGTCCAGCGAACATCAGGTGTGGGAATGAGCGTTTCACAGCATATGCCTTGAGGCGGTCAACCACCTGTTTCTGTCCCTTTATGTCGGAGACTGTGCGAGGGCGGTGCCTCTCAACCCATAGCTCGCTCATTCAGGTGTGACTACCGGGCGGGCGTCCTTGAAGGTTGGGGGAGGAGCTAGTAGCTCTCCTCTTCGTTGGGGAAGTCCCCGCTTCTCACATCAGTGATGTACTGCTTGACTGCGTTATCCACCGCGTCACCCAGATCGGCATACCTCCTGAGGAAACGAGGAGAGAAGTCTTTGGTGATTCCGAGCATGTCATGCAGGACCAGGACCTGCCCATCGCAGTGAGGTCCAGCACCGATGCCGATCGTCGGAATATCTAGCCTGTCACTAACCATCTTGGCCAGATCTGCAGGTATCTTCTCCAAGACTATGGCGAAGCACCCCGCCTCTTGGAGTTCCAGTGCGTCTGAGATTAGTCTCTCTGCCTCTTCCCCTCCCTTAGCCCGGACACCATAGGTCCCGAACTTGTAAATCGACTGGGGAGTCAGTCCCAAGTGCCCCATGACGGGTATCCCCGCGGTCAGGATTCTCTTGATTGAGTCGGTTATCTCGGCCCCTCCCTCCAACTTTACCGCATGACCGGCTGACTCCTTCATTATCCGGATGGCACTCTTCAGTGCTAGCTTTGTATCGCCCTGGTATGTACCGAACGGCATATCGACGACTACCAGTGCCCTATCCACTCCATTTACCACGCACTGAGCGTGATAGATCATGTGCTCCAGTGTAATCGGTACCGTTGTATCGTTTCCAGCCATGACGTTGGAAGCTGAGTCGCCAACCAATATCACATCGATACCAGCGCCGTCGACGAGCCTTGCCAAGGAGTAGTCGTAGGATGTAAGCATGGTGATATTCTCACTCGCTCTCTTCATCTCTTGCAGGGTGTGAGTAGTGACTTTCTTCGCTCGACCCGCTATCGCCATTGTCTCACCCGGTACATCTCGACCTGCGTTCACGACTTCAATTATACGCCTAGGCATTCATTCTGATTCCGTGACGTCATCGAATAAGTTCTCCTCGTCAATACCAAGAAGGAACTCGTCGATATCTATGACCCCGTTCGCATCTAAGTCGATCTCATGGAATAAGTTACGGACATGGAATCTATCCAAGTGTGGGGCGATTATGCTCATTGCGTGAACGAACTCGCCCTCGGACATCTGTTGCGAGTATTTTGGCTTCATTCCTGCCACCGTGTGGAACACTAACCATCTCTTCTCACGCTCTGCTTGAGAGGCATTGGTGAGCTCGGTTCTAACAGTCCTCCAAGGAGTTAGCATCGGATGGGCACGTGACTTGCCGTAAAAGAAGTAGATTAGCAGACCTACAGTACCACAAGCAAGGCCCCCGATCACTGCAGTCATGCCCATGACATACAGAAGCACGGCCCCACTAAGTATGCCAAAAATCTGGATATAAGGATAGAGTGGAGACTTCCACTCGGGACGATACCAAGAGTGGGTATCTGAGGCACGACGGAGGACTATTACCGAGGCATTGATGGTCATGAAAATCATGATCTTGAAACCAGATGCGAGCTTTGCTATCTCCTCGACGGGAAGCAGGGTGATGGACAGGCCCATTGCAACGCCGGTTCCAACAATGGCTAGATGGGGCGTTTGGAATCTAGAATGTACGTTTTCTAGTGCTTCTGGCAGTAGGTTGTCCCGTGCCATGGCGAAGGGGAACCTCGAGGTCGCCATGAGAGAAGCCAAAGCCAAAGAAGTCAGGACAGTTACGGCGAAAACCGCGGAAATGGTTCCTGCGGTTGTGCCCCCGACCATCTCTGCGAATACGTAAATCGGATCTTCTCTGGCGTCTCCTGTCTCGGAAAGGTACCCGGAAGGGTCGACTGCAGAGACCATGATTATGGATATCATGACATATAGAGCACAGGCTATCAGGAGTGAGAGGATCATCCCGTATGGAATGTTCCTGCTGGGATTCTTGATCTCTCCACCGACTGCAGCGATTTTAGTCACTCCAGCATATGCCACGAAAACGAACGCAGTAGCATGAGCCACATCCTCCCACCTAGTGCCATAAGCGCCCTCTCCGAATGCCGCGCCCCAGTTCATGTCCAGAGTGAATATGGACCATACACTCAGGACGGCCAAGAATAATACCATCGCTGTGACTATAGGCGTCTGAATTTTCTTTATCCTAGTTACCCCAAGTATGTTTATGGCGGTAATCATAGCCAGTAGGATAAGTGCGGCCAACTCTATGTTGATAGTGATGTCCAATAGCTCCTCCAATGCCCAGAGATAGGCCTTGAAGCCGATTAACGCAAATGCTGACTTGAGCATTGAGGCCCCCCACAGGCCCGCGCCCGCGATCGTCCCAACTAGGGGGCCGAAGGTTCTCTCAATGTAGACATACGAGCCTCCGGAGGAAGGCATTGCCGTGGAAAGCTCGCCCTTGGATACGGCGGCGGGGAGAATTGCTAGTGCGGCCAGCAAGTAGGCCAACCATATCCCCGCGACTGGAACTGTCCCGCCGCCCATGTCAACCATGACCAATGCTGGAAGGACAAAAAGACCCGAGCCAAGCATGGCGGAGAGGGAGATAATGACCACTGAAAACATCCCTAGCTTTCTTTCTAGGGTGTCGGACAGGCCCTCAATAGGCCTGTAGACGAAGTCTATCAGGTCCCTTGGGCTTCGGTTCGCCATACACGGAGGAGAAGACAATGTTTGTTGAACGTTACCACAGTAGGTTCGACAATTAATCGTACACCACGGACCCTCACATTTAGAAGCGAGGGCATGTGAGAAATAGTCATGACAAGCACGGTTGAGCAGAACACCATGGTATCGGTACACTACACTGGAACCTTCACTGATGGAGAGGTATTCGACTCTAGCGAAGGAAAAGACCCGCTTACCTTCCTAGTGGGTCATGGACAGATGATCACAGGTTTCGAGCAGGAGATGCTAGGAGCCGAGGTAGGCGAGAAGAGGGTTTTCACGCTGACGCCAGACAGGGCCTATGGGGAGAGGAATGACGAGGCCATCCAGCAAGTTCCCAGAGAGCAGTTCCCAGAGGGAATGGCAATAGAGGTTGGAATGGTACTCGGAGCGCAAAGCGAACAAGGGCCCGTGCAGTTCTCCGTAGCATCCGTAGATGATGATATGGTCACTGTTGACTTCAATCATCAGATGGCCGGTATGACACTCAATTTCAGTGTCGAGGTAGTTGATATTGCAGAGGGACCCATTCAGAAAGACATGGACAATTGCGGACCTGGTTGCGGTTGCAACTGAATCACCGATTCTACCTAAATGTTAGAAGTGAGCTGTGGTGGCCAACCACATGATCGACAAGATTGAGCAGGATACAGTGGCATCTGTGCACTACACCGGCACCTTCCCTGACGGCGAAGTCTTCGACTCGAGCGAAGGCAGAGATCCACTTACCTACCTAGTAGGACATGGGCATATGATACCGGGCTTCGAACAGGAAATGCTAGGAGCTGGTATTGGAGAGATGAGGGATTTCACCTTGACCCCAGAAAGAGCCTACGGAGAGAGAGATGAGGGAGCAGTACAGCAGATCCCCAGAGAGCAGTTTCCAGAGGAGATGGAGATTGAAGAGGGGATGGTGCTCGGAGCTCAGAGTCACCAGGGACCCATCCAATTCACCATCGTATCAATCGAGGGGGACTCGGTAACCGTTGACTTCAACCATGAGATGGCTGGAAAGACACTCAGGTTCAGTGTCAAGGTCGTCAGTGTCAGGAAGGCCTCCAGCGAAGAGTTGGCCGATGGGATGGTACATGGCCCCAATGGAAACCAACAGTAGTTTGTCCGAATCATTCTTTGTGTGTGGCCCGTCTGGCCTAACGATGAGGACGGTGGCTATTCTCACTACAATTCTCGTGATTTCCCCCGTTTTGAGTGGATGCCTTGGTACTGATTCCATTCCATCGATATTTGACGATTCACCGGAACAGGAGCCCCTTAGGATAAACCACATACAAATGGAGGGAACTCACAACTCGTACCATGTGGAGCCGATTTTCTCACCTACGAGAGAATACATGTATACTCATGAGGACCTAGACATCCAAGCAACCGATCAAGGCGTCAGGCAGTTCGAGATTGATGTGTGGTGGGACGTGAGGGATGGTCTGAGGGTGTATCACAACCAGTACGACTCTGGGACTACTTGCCCTACCTTCCAAAGTTGCTTGGAAATCTTACTGGAATGGTCACTTGAAAATAGCCAGCATCACCCAATTATGATATGGGTGGAGCCAAAGGACTGGCCTGAGCAGGCTGCCGAAATCACCACAACAGTAGAGCTAACTGGAATTCTGCAGGAAATAGAATCCGAGATATCTGAGTTCTGGCCCCTCAATCTATCAATCACTCCCGATGAGGTCAGAGGGGAGCGGTCCAACCTTACTGATGCGATTTTGAATGACGGATGGCCACTACTCGAAGAGAGTCGGGGCAAGGTAATGTTCGTTCTCCTGGCCACCGGAGGAATGAGGGACCTTTACTTGGAAGAATACCCCGGTTTGGCCGGAGCGAGGATGTTCCCTATGTTCACCTCTCAAGGACAATACCCCGGTGAGGAGGCGGTCTTCTCTCTCACTGACCCAATAGGTGATGGAGGGGAGATTACCAGACTTGTAGAGGAGGGATTCATCGTCAGAACGAGAGCCGATAGCGGGGGGGTCGAGCCAGATAACAATGACACAACTCGGTTCGAGGCGGCACTTGCTTCGGGTGCCCACACCATCGCGACCGACTACCCCGGACCGGTCGATGGAGTGGAATACTGGATTGATATCCCTGAAGGGAATCCGAGTCGATGTAACCCGGTGGTAGCCCCCAACTGGTGCACATCTTTGGATATCGAGAGCCTGGAAACCTCTGTTTGATTAGTTAATCGTACCATCTTCAAGCTCACCCCTCTCTGAGGCGTCGAACCAAACTACTCTGCATTCCCTGCACGCGTCCAGATCAATCGTTTCTTCGGCATTTGGCACCATTGCCTTCACTGCGGTGACAACGACGGCAATTGCCAGTCCAGCTACCAGTCCCTCTGCTGAGTCGGGCACCCTCCGTCTTGTCCTTCCATGGCCCTCGAAATCATCAGACGGAGTGTACGGTACGGAGAACCTTCCCATTTTCTCATCGCATATTGGACACTTTAGATCACTAGTATGCGGAGCCATGCTGTCAATCAATGAGTTGAGTTTGGATAAGGATTCTTTATCGAATATGTACGCCATTGCCTTTTCTTCGAACATTCTGCCATAGCAGGAATTACAAACATGGGTTTTCGACTTGATTAGACCAAATTGCGCTTGAGCAAACCAAGCAATTCCAAAGAGAGCTAGGATTCCTATGCTTGGATGAGGAGGAGAGCCATTAGTTGCGATAGCGGTATTTGACCAGTCATATACCATGAAGGACCATATGAAGTAAATTCCTGCTAGTACAGGGATGCCGAAGAAAGTCGCTAATCCGAGGCCTGAGACGCCGACTTGTTCGTCTTGGTAAGACATCTTTCCACACCCTTTCGGGCACTCGAATTCTTCTCCCTTTGGTTCGGCATTGGCCATTTGCCCTAGAGCATGTTCGGATTCGTCCGTCTCTTCTTGAGCCGTCGCTCGGAGTTCCTCCAAATCGATCCCATGAATTGCCATCTCGTCGCGCATGTGCCTATTGCAGATACCATTGGATCTGAACTCGAGCGCATTACAACCCTCGACTGCGCAATTCCGCTTGCCCACAAATGGAGAAAAACTAGCATGGGCTTCAATTTATGGGCTTATTACACCTTCGCGATTACCTTCATCTCTATCGCAATGGGGGATGGAAGAGCGTTTATCGAGACAGTGGTCCTAGCGGGCATTATTTCGCCGAAGTGCTCGGCATATACCTCATTGTAGGCCTTGAAGTCCCTGTCCATGTCAATTAGGAATACCAGAACGTCTACGACATTTTCCAGACCTGCTCCGTACTCTTCCAGAATCACCCTGATGTTGTTGATCACGGAGTGGGCCTGCGCAGTGATGTCATAATCCAGGGGGTTTCCTGAGTCGTCTCTCACCGGCCCACCAGGGATCTCGTTGGTCTCCGGTGACCTTGGCCCCATGCCACTGACGAAAACTAGGTTACCGACTCTTCTGAGGTGGGGATAAGAGCCCATTGCGGAGGGCCCTTTCTCGGCAGTGAAGGGGCCGTCTTGACTGGTCATCTTTCCTGCAGTTTTCTTTCCCACGACTCCTCCGACTATGCCTCCTACTGGACCTCCGACAGCCACACCCGCGGCGGCGCCAACGGCCCCACCAGCGTTCGTGAACATCGACTTTCCGTATGAGTTGTATAGGGCCTCTATGGCCTCATCCGGGGCCTCTACTAGTTCCTTTAGCATCTCCAATCTGTGGGTGAAAGCTGAGCCCTGCTGTTCTTCGTCCGGTTCTCCCGAGCTCATCACAGCATCCCCTTGTCCAAGACGTCCCTATCCCCATGATAGTACTCAACATCGTCCTCGTCGAATTCCTTATCGCCGAATGAGCCGGAAGAGGGAGTCAGTGTTACCACTGCCCCACCCGATCCGTGGAGGGCCTCGTATGCGAGTACCTCTCCCTGGTAGTTGTTATGCTGTCCCATAGTAGCCGCCATCCACCAAGCTGGCTTGTATGCGACGACCTTCTGGACCCTTATCTGACCGTGAATCTCTCTGGAGAGCTGACTTAGGTCCTCAAGTCTGCCATCAGCGAAGAACTCCAGTATCTTGCGGTTCCACTCATCGTCCTTGGGGCTGTGTATCCTATCCTCGGACGGATCGATATGCTCCGTAAACATCCTGTTGGACAGGCTTGATACCACCACTGCGATTGCCTTCTTCCCCTGCTTAGCCAGTGCATCCCTGATTGACTTGCCTAGAACTATCGTCTCAGCCCTGTTTGCGTACATATTGCTTGAGACTATGCAGGCGGGTATTCTGTTATCTGGGTTCAGTAGCTTCAATGCTACGACTGATCCCGTGTCTATTGGGAATCCCTCGTATGCGATGGTCCTGGAATGTAGTCCTCTTTCCTTAGCGGAGTCCCTTAGGCACTCTGCAAAGTCGACATCCATCTTGAACTTGTAAGGCATACTTCCCAGATAGTGGAAGTCATCGTCCACATGCACCCACTCGGGCTCGGGGTGAGCTTGGATCTGGTGTCCAATTATGCTTGGCCACGTAGTGGAGTAAACGATTATCAAATCGGCATCGCTGTTCTCAATTCTCTCCCTACAGGTGTCATATGCCTGCCTCAGCTTGGCGTATCCTTCACTGGCCTCAGGTGAGAGAAGAGGCTGGGGGTGAGGGGGGCAGTAGATTCCAAACAGAATGTCAGCGTCTTCCAAATAATCACCTCAGAGTACAATCTCACGGGTCGCGGTGTTAGGGTCCCAAGCCGCAACTAGATTGCCTGTCCCGATAACTGACTGGTAGCCATAGATCTCTGCTGAGTACTGTGGGAATCCCATGGCCGACATCATCCATGTTAAGCCACCTGCCTCAGTCTCAGCGATTGTCTGCTCTGTGAACTCTGGAAGGATGTCAATGAGTTCCCTCATCTTTCCCTCTCTCATCAGGTCCACTAGCTTCATGTCCCAGACATACTGACTGTGGTTGTATATGTGCTCTCGGCTCATGTCTTCTGGCAATGGTGATTCCGTGACGAAGTGCCTGTGAGAAAGACTGTGGCTACTGATCAGAACTACCTTCTTGCCACTCTCCTCGATTGCCTCTGCGCATGCCCTACCGAGTGCTGCTGCTTGCTCGTTCATTACCTCGGCAGAATAGTAGTGGGCGTTTCGATTACTACTGATTGTGACTATTGGCTTATCCCAATCTGGATTCAGCATGTGGCAGGATGTGATAGTTCCGTAGTCAACACGGAAATCTTGATTCCGCATCATCTTGGTGATTATTCCATGCTCTGAGGCCTTCTCACGCATAATCTCCGAAAGCTCCACGTCTACTTTGATATCGTAGTTGTACCTGAAGATATTCGGGAAGACCGGGTCCACTGACTTGGACTTGAACTCGGGTAGGCCGAGGAAGTGGGTTCCGATGTAGGTCTGCCAGTGAGGCGTGAATATGACAAGGGCGTCGTAATCTATGGTCTTGAGCTTCCTAGCTAGCCGGTTATATCCCCATCTGAGAGTCTCCCATCCCCCCTCCGAAACTGGCTCATTCTGATCGGGATTCTCTGCGTATACGACATGTGGCGGATGTGGGGCGAGGCACCCCAGTACAATTTCCCCCTTGGGCATATTAGTTGAGAGGAAGAAATCTAAAGAAAACCTTTCGGAGAAATACCAGACTTCATTGGTATGTGATGTAACGGAGGCATGTGAAGTGGGAACAACCGCCTCTCTGGCCAGTGGCAATGCCCAGTATGATGGGTTTCGTGGCTGGTTGCGTTCCTTACTTGTTGGAGTCCCGATATCTCGCCACTGAAACGAAGTTCTCACTGTTCGCTCCGTTTGCGATGGCAACGATGGCCTGTATGGCGATATGCCTACTCCAAAGCAGTATCGAGGCCAAGCTTGAGATGTTTTCAGGGTCTCTGGTGTCCCTACTGGTTTCTCTGATCGGGCAGTTGCTATTTTTCGTCTGGTTTGTCCCAGTGATACTTGTCTGGGTCAGAGAGTCAATCTTCGTTTGGAGGAAAAGCTATCCGGCGTTCAGAATTGGTTTCTGGATAGGTCTGGGTGCCGCTTCAGGAGTCTACATGGGCGGAATCTTCGCCTACAACGTAGTCTAAGCCCCTGGTGGCCATTAAGATCACAAGCCCAGTTATGAAAAATGCAGGGAGTGACACCAGTATAGCTGACCACATCAGTTCGTCATCGAAGTACTCCATCGTGATTCTCACCTCTCCTTCTCCTTGTTCGATTCCTGCAAGTTTGGCTAGTACCAGATGGACATCCGAGAGTGATGAGGTCGAGACCTCGGTAGTCCATGACTCGCCTGGGCCTAGAGTCTCGGCACTGAAGTCGGGGTTCAGGGCTGAGCCTGCTACTATTCCTGACCATTCGACATTCCCTCTGTCGGCATGGGGTATTACGTGATCACGATCCACTATTGCGACATACACCGGGTATTCGCCGACATTGATTATCTCTACAATCACCGGATGGCTTAGACTGTGGACCTCTACTGTGTCTATGGCTACATCGCCTTGACCGAACCTGAAGTTAGGATTGTGCTTCTCAGAACCGCTACCATCAACAATTACTGAAACCATGGCTGATGCACAAAGTATCGTGATGGCAAAAGCGATTGTAGCCCCTCTTCGGGAAGGAAGTATAGATCCCCATCCCTTCTCTGGCCTGCTCCTTAGTTTTGGTTGCCAGTTATGGCAGAAGGTAGCGCATATGACGGCCAGAACGAGGCCTGGAGCGATATCTGCTACCCAATGAATCCCAAGGTACTGGATGCTGAAGAAATAGATTGCGACATTGGCCATTACGAACAAATCTAACTCACGGTGCCTCCATTCTCTGATCGAAATTCCCAGATCTCTGCAATGGAGTCTATTGAGTATGAGGAAGCCGACAGGGAGTCCAAAATGAAGACTCGGGAATCCATTGTCCAGAGGGTCGTTGTTGGTGAAGAACTCCATATACCAAGAGTCGTGATACAACAATGCATCCATCCCAGGAATGAACGAACTAGTGACTTCCACGTTGAAGAAGAGATACAAAGGTACTGCTAGGACATAAACTACAAAGTAGTTTAGTGCGGCCTTGTCTGCCATTACCTGGTCCTTGACGAGGATGAAGTAAATCGGAACGAACCAGATTATGAATAGATAGACGAAGAGGTAATGGAAGGAAAGGACGTCGGTGAGTAGGTCGTTCCTGAATAGGTCCTGTGCCCACAGAGAGAAGTCCCCCTCCATAGAGTGCACCCAGTGAGTGTATCCCCCCACTCTGGCCTTGATTGGCTCATTGTGTATATCGATGACTTGTTTGTACAGGTACATCATCAAGTATAGAGAAATATGCCATTTGTAGCCCTTTGATCTGATTTCCGAAGGCAGTTCTGAGAGGAGGAGGCGCTCACTCTTCTCATCTCTAGAGAGAAGGTTCCTCAGCGGGATAGTGGATGCCAGGATGAAAAACATGATCGTGCCATAGGGACCAAAGGGCGACCACATTACTCTAGGCCCGTGATGGCTCAGTCATGAATTTTACACCCATCCAGGTAGCTAAGTCACTGGTCGAGGAGTAGTGCCTCTTGCGTCCCGGTGTATGAGACTCCTGCGAAGCCAATGACCATCAGCCACTCAAAGAACGCG
>CESQ01114230.1_pt1 | contig 15588 bp, 16 predicted proteins | sample 361401 | NCBI WGS metagenome assembly CESQ01 (sample SAMEA2622119, study PRJEB7988) | marine metagenome | isolation source: saline water (ENVO:00002010), including | reverse complement strand
CAAAACTTAATGCAATTGAAGCGTCAGCGACTGCCGATCAGACAGCATCAGAAATCTTGACACTTATCAAGACTGTTGATGGTGCAGGTTCTGGATTAGATGCAGATACTTTAGATGGTGTTAGTTCAGGATCATTTGTAAGATCAGACGCTACTGATACAGTGTCAGGTGCACTTACATTTACAAATGACGCTACATTTACTGGAAAAATATCTGCATCTAATAATGCTATACATGCAAATGTATATTCAACTGGTATATCAACAATATCTGGATTCAGATTCCCTACATCCGACGGGGATGAAGACCAAGCTCTTGTCACGGATGGATCGGGTTCTCTCTCATTCAAGACTCTATCAGGTGGTGGAGGTGGTGCTACAGGTGCTGCTACAACAATTTCAGCAGGTATAACCACTGCAACTCAAGGACAAACAGCCTTCAGCACTCCCCATCCACATAATGATGGCACAAGCACATATAGTTGCCAAGTCTTTGTGAATGGTATAAAGCAAAGACCACAAGGTGCTAGTTCAACAAAAGACTTTACAACATCAAGTAATTCTACAATTACATTTGTAGAGGGATTGACTGTAGGTGCTGAAGTCGTTTCCGTGGTTTACTTCGGTCATACGATTGATGAGGAATACTTCACAGCGACACAGGGTCAAGTTCTATTTCCTCTCTCAGGAAGTCTGTCAGCCCAGAAAAACTTCAGAGTATTTGTCAATGGTGTAAAACAAAGAGTTGGATCTGATTTTGGTGTTGCTGCTCCTGTAACATTAGTGCAAGCCTGTGCAGAGGGTGCACACGTAGAAATAGTTTGTGATAACGCAGAAGATGCTTTCGTTGCTACAGATCAACAAACAAACTTTACTCCAACATCAACGGATATAAGTGAAGACAACATGCAAGTGTTTGTCAACGGTGTTCAGTTATTCAAAGGTCTTGACTATACAATAGGAAGTCCATCTGTAACATTCACTGATGCTACAGGTCTCACGGTAGGTGATGAGGTCGATGTATGTATCAGACGTACCGCATAAATACAAAAAAGTAGTTAGAAATGCCAAGCACTAGACAGGAATTAATTGAATATGGCAAGAGGCAGTTGGGTCATCCTGTCTTGGAGATCAACATAGCCGATGAACAAATTGAAGATAATTTAGATGATACTATAATCTTTTATCAAGATCGTCATATGGATGGTGTTGAAAAGATGTATCTAAAGCATAAGATAACTAAAGATTTTACTGATACTATACAAGCAACCAGTTCTCCAACTCGTAAAGAGGCAGCAACTGGTCTTACTACAACCACATCTCCGAGTGTAAACATAACAGGTGTTGGTACTACCACGTTTTCATTTGAAGAGACACAGAACTTTATACAAGTGCCAGATGCTGTGATAGGTATTGAGAAGGTATGGAAAGTAGATAGTCGTGCGATAGCATCTAACATGTTCAACATAACATATCAGTTATTTTTGAACGAGATATACTACTTTAGTTCTATGGAGTTGTTGAGTTACACTCAGACAAAGAGATACCTTGAAGATATAGATTTTATATTACACCCAGATAAACAGATAAGATTCAACAGAAGACAAAATAGATTATACATTGATAGTGATTATAGTAGTATGAAGGAGGATGATTATCTTATCATAGAGTGCTATAGAGTATTAGATCCTAATGATTACCCAAAGGTTTACAACGACAGGTGGATTAAAAATTACTTTACTGCAAAACTCAAAAAACAGTGGGGTCAAAATCTTATAAAATTCCAAGGAGTCAAATTGCCAGGTGGTGTAGAACTAAATGGTAGACAGATATACGAAGACGGGGTTGCTGAAATACAAGCACTTGAAGATAAGATGACAACCGAGTACGAATTACCACCACTTGACTTTATAGGATAATGGCACTGAATCCTTATTTTTTACAAGGTAGTCAAGGAGAGCAAAGACTTTTACAAGATCTTGCAAACGAGACTATACAAATACATGGCATAGAGTTTGTCTATATGCCACGTATCTTTGTCAATACAAAAACTATTTTGAGAGAGGTCACAACATCAAAGTTTGATAAAGCATTTCCAATAGAAGGTTATATAAAGTCATACGAAGGATTTGATTCTGGATATAATTTACTAACAAAATTTGGTGTTAGATCAACAGCCAACATGGAAGTGTTGATATCACAAGAGAGATATAAAGAATATATTTTACCATTACTACGGGGTGTTACAGGACTCACAGATGATCCTGAGAGACCCCTAGAAGGTGATCTATTATATTTTCCACTAAGAGATATATTATTTGAAATCAAGTATGTAGATGATGTTGTTGATTTCTATCAACTTAGAAAAAATTACACATACCAATTAACACTTGAGCCATTCGAGTATGGAGAAGAAGAAATCAATACTGGATTAGATGCTGTTGATGATGATTTCAGAACTGCTGGATATAATGTAACTATGATATTAGTTGCTGCAGGTTCAACTGCTACAGCGACTGCTGCATTAGCGTCTGGAGGTATTCATAAGATAGATGTTGTATCAGGTGGTAGTGGATATAGTAATGCACCTACAATACAAGTAGCAGCACCTATAGGAGTTGGTAGAACAGCAACTGCAGTAGCACTTACAACTTCATTTGGTACATCTAATTTCAAAACATTATCAGTATCATCTATCAAAATTACCGATCCTGGTTTTGGATATACAAGCATACCTACGGTTGAATTTATTACTGATGACAATAAAGGATCGGGAGCAGTAGGGTCTGCAGGTATTGCTACAACAGGTAGTGTAGGACCTATTACATTACAAAGTGCTGGATCACAATACTCTCAGAATCCTTCACTTACATTTTCTGCTGCACCTGCAGGTGGTACAACTGCAATTGGTACAGCGTTTATCAATACAACAACAAAACAAGTATCAAGAATTGAAATATCAAATGCTGGATTTGGATATACAGTAGCACCTACAATCACAATCGGTGCTGCATCTACAATCGGATTTGGTACATATCATTATGGAGATACGATCATCGGTCAATCATCACTCACAAGTGCATTTGTTACTAATTGGGATAATCCTACAGGTAAGTTACTTGCACGTAATCTCACTGGTCAATTCTCAGTTGGAGAAACTATTACCAATAATAATGGTGCTGCATACGTTCTAAATAATATCAACTATGATGATGACGACGTTGTAAACTCTGGTGATGAGATACAAACTTACTCTGATAGTTCAATCTTAGATTTCACAGAGATCAACCCATTTGGTGAGGTATAATGTTAGGTAATTTTTTCTACAACGAGACGATAAGAAAGTCTGTAATAGCATTTGGTACGCTATTCAATAATATCAATATCAAAAAATTTGCTGCAGATGGTAAGACATTGAGCACGGTAAAGGTTCCGATAGCATACGGACCTATGCAAAGATTCTTGGCACGTATTGAGCAACAAGGAAATTTTGATGATAACGTTGCTATTTCTTTACCTAGATTGTCATTTGAGTTACAATCATATACTTACGACCCTACAAGAAAAGCATCACCTATTCAAAAGTTTTTCTTTCAGACACCTACTGATAAAAAGAAAGTCAAGAAGATGTTTCTTCCTGTGCCATATGACATAGGATTCAGACTGAGTTTTGCATGTAAATTACAAGACGATGCACTTCAAATTATAGAACAGATATTACCATTCTTCCAACCATCATTTCAAGTCACAGTTAACATGCTTGAAGGTGCAGATGAGAAAAGAGATATACCATTTACTCTCAGAAATGTATCATTTACAGATGAATATGAGGGAGATTTTTCTACTCGTAGATTTATACAATATGATTTAGATTTTGTGTGTAAAACATATTTCTATCAAGAAGTCCCAACTGATGCACAGGGTGTTATCAAGAAAGTACAAATTGATTACTCAACAAATATTAGAGCACCTAGATCACAAAGATATACTGTTGTACCTGCAGCAACGAAAGATTATAACGATGATACTGCGACAACCATCACAGCAAGTGTAGATAAAACAAAGACACTTGTCAGAGTAAATTCTGCTGCATCTCTCTCCACTAAAACTTATGTTGAGATAGATAAGGAAGTAATGTATATCAATGAGATTGATGGCAACAATCTTGTTGTCAAGAGAGGACAGTATGGATCTATAATTACAGAGCACTTTGATGGTGCTATTGTAAGTCAGGTAGATGCTGTTGACTCAGATCTCATTGAAGTTGGTGACGACTTTGGATTCAGTGAAACTAGATCGTTCTTTGATGTAGATGGTCAAACCTTTAGTCCACAACAAGGACAGGATGTGAATAACTAATGGAAAATTATGAAGCTATTGACAAAGCATTAGAAGTCAAAGCAGAAATTGAACATCGTATCAAACCTAAGAAAAAGGTTGTAAAGGTTGATGAGGATGCACCTCAAAAAGACTATGAATATAGTCGTGCACAATTATACAATCTTGTAGAGAAAGGACAGGAAGCAGTGAATGGTATACTTGACGTATGCCAAGACTCACAGCATCCAAGAGCATACGAAGTTGCAGGTCAATTGATCAAGCATGTAGGTGATGTAACAGATAAGATAGTTGATCTACAGAAAAAAATGAAGGCATTAGATGAAGATAAAGGACCTAAGAATGTTACTAATAATGCACTGTTTGTAGGAAGTACATCGGATCTACAAAAGATGCTAAAGAAAGGAATTCTAAATAATAAGGAATCAGAGTAACTATGGACATACTAGACCTAGCACTGGAAAGAAGAAAAGTTAGGATGAATGAGGCTGTTGTCTCTGGAACTCTTGCTGTATTAGGAAAAGGTGCACTTGTTGCAGGTAAAGCTATAGGAAAAGGAGCTTTAGTTGCAGGTAAAGCAGGTGCAAAGGCAGGTGCTAAAGGAGGAAAATTAGTAGCAAAAGGTGCAGCAAAAGGTGCAAAAGGTTCCACAAAAGTTATCAATCCTACAGTTGTGGGTGGTGAGGTAAAGAAAACTACAACGATAGCAAAGAATGTAAAACCAAAGTCAGGTCCTACTATTGATGTAAAGGCAACAGAGGTTAAGGATGCTAAGAAAGCAACTATGTCAGCTAAGTCTAGTACTCCTAAAACAAAGTATGGTAAGTCAAAAGGTGGTGATATACAAAAATCTCAGAGTAGTGATATAACAAATAAAGGTAAAGATCAGGTTGATCCTAAAAAAAATCCAGAGGCAGAAAAACCAAAAGATGAACCAAAAAAAGAAGAACCTAAAAAGGATAATAAAAATAACAAGAAGAAGGGAAAGTCTCCAGATGTAATAGGTGCAGCTAGTAGGGCGTATGGTAAAACATCCTTCTCAGTCAAAGAACAAAAAACATTTAGAGATTTCTTAGTTCTCTTACAATAATAAAAATGCCTACAGCAAGTGACATCTATCTTGGTAATCCAAATCTAAAAAAGGCAAATACAACTCAAGAATTTACAGAGGAGCACATAGTAGAGTTTCTTAAGTGCAAGGATAACCCTGTATATTTTACTGAAAAACATATCAAGATTGTGAACGTGGATGAAGGATTGGTGTCCTTCAACATGTACAAGTATCAGAAGAAGTTAATCAAAAATTTCCATAAACATAGATTCAACATATGTAAAATGCCACGTCAGACTGGTAAGTCAACGACAGTGGTATCGTATCTTTTGCACTATGCAATATTCAACGATAATGTCAACATTGGTATCCTCGCAAACAAGGCAGCTACTGCTAGAGATTTGCTCGGAAGACTACAAATGGCGTACGAAAACTTGCCGAGGTGGATGCAGCAAGGAATTGTAGCATGGAATAAAGGTTCATTAGAATTAGAAAATGGATCTAAGATTATTGCTGCTTCTACATCAGCATCGGCTGTTCGAGGTATGTCATTCAACATCATCTTCCTTGATGAGTTTGCTTTCGTGCAAAACCATCTGGCAGATGATTTCTTTGCGTCTGTATATCCTACTATATCTTCTGGTAAATCTACGAAGGTTATAATAGTATCTACACCTCATGGTATGAATCACTTCTATCGAATGTGGCATGATGCTGAACGTGGTCAGAATGAGTATGTTGCTACAGAGGTGCACTGGTCTGAAGTACCAGGTAGAGATAAGAAATGGAAAGAGCAAACAATAAGAAACACAAGTAAACAGCAGTTTGCTATCGAGTTCGAGTGTGAATTTTTAGGATCAGTCGATACTCTTGTTAGTGCAGCAAAACTTAAGTCACTGGTATATGAACAACCAGTAGAACAGAATGGTAAATTATCTGTGTATGAAAAACCATACAAGAAAAGAGATTATATTATCACTGTTGACGTAGCAAGGGGAGTAGGAAAAGATTATAGTGCATTTATTGTAGCCGACATCACAGAGTTTCCTTATAAAGTGGTGGCGACATATAGAGACAATGAGATCAAACCCATGCTCTTCCCCTCTGTGATTGCAGATGTTGGTAAAGCATATAATGATGCTTATGTTCTATGTGAGGTCAATGATATTGGTGATCAAGTCGCATCTATACTATTCTATGATCTTGAATATGAAAACTTATTGATGGTTGCTATGAGAGGACGTGCAGGTCAGATTGTAGGTTCAGGATTCTCTGGTGTAAAAACACAGTTGGGTGTCAAGATGAGTACAACAACCAAGAAGATAGGTTGTTCTAACCTAAGAACACTGGTAGAAGAAGACAAACTAACTTTCTGTGATTATAATATCATAAGTGAACTTACTACGTTTGTTTCTAAGAAACAATCATTTGAGGCAGAAGATGGATGTAATGATGACCTTGCTATGTGTCTGGTTATATTCTCGTGGTTAGTTGCACAAGATTATTTTAAAGAGATGACTGATTCTGATGTAAGAAAGAGAATATATGAAGAACAGAAAAATGCAATAGAACAAGACATGGCACCATTCGGTTTCGTGAGTGATGGGTTTGAATTAGAAGAACAAACCACAGTAGAATCTGATGGCACTGTATGGAAAACAGACGAGTATGGTGACAGATCTTACATGTGGGATTATATGTAATGGAATTAACTGCAAGTAATGTAATAAAATCATTATCTGAAATCGCCCCTTATATTGAAGCGGACGGAGGATTTGTAGAGTTTGTAGAGATAGAAGAAGATACAAAGTTTGTCAAAGTTAGATTAGGTGGTGCCTGTACAAGTTGTGCAATGAGTGCTATGACACTCAAACAAGGTATTGAAAGTAAAATTCTGCAAGATATTCCAGACTGTAATGGAGTAATACAGGTTCTATAATGATTGAACCAAAGTGTTTAGATAAATGGGGTTTCTTGGGGTGGAGTGCCACTGGTTACTTACTACCATGTTGTTGGATGGATCATGAAAATATGGATCTTATACCTGAACTGGTGCAAGAAAAATTCAAAGTAGAAAATGTTGATTCAATTGATGATATAATACGATCAGAGGAGTGGCAAACTTTTTTTGATACTATAAAAAACAAGCCAGAAAATGCTCCAAGTGTTTGTCATCATTATTGTGGATCATGTATGGAATCAACCTAGACATATCAAATAGATGTACAAACAGATGTCCTGGTTGTGCTAGGGAGAAATTCAAGCATGTACCTGGTTCTGATATTACCCTATCAGATATGGAGAAGATTACTGATTTTTTTGAAGCAATAACATTTTGTGGTCAAGTATCAGACCCCACTCTACATCCTAAGTTTCATGAATTGTTAGCGATATGTATAAAGAAGAACAGAAAGGTTGTAGTCCAGACTGCTGTGGCAGTCAAACCAAAGATATGGTGGACAAAATCTTTCATGATGTCAATGGATAGAAATGTAGAATGGATATTCGCAATAGACGGTCTACCGAAAGATAGTAATAAGTATAGAGTCAATCAAGATGGTGAAAAGTTATATGATATTATGTTGAGATGTGCATCATTTGGTGTCAAAACGCAATGGCAGTATATCGTATTCAACTATAACGAGAATGATATCGAATATTGCAAGTCAATTGCGAATGAACATGGTATTAAGTTTTTACAAATAACATCTGGTAGATGGGGAACAGAAGTTTTGAAGTCACTTCAACCTTTAAAAAACTATTCAGATATAGGTGGAGTTTCGGTTAGAAAGTACACATAAATACCAGTTTTTCTAAATAGTTTCAGTCAAAAGTTATGGTACTGTAGGGAGTTAGGATGGCACTTCGATTAGCATCTCCAGGTATTTCAGTAAGAGAAGTTGATTTGACCCGTGGGGCTGTGGATTTCAGTCTAAACGTCGTAGCGGGTTTAGCGGCTCCTTTCAAACGAGGACCTGTCAATGAAATTACTAGAATAAACAACGAAAAAGAATTAATAGATGTTTTCGGCACACCTGGTGTCGGAACAACTGATAGGCATTACGAGTGCTGGTATTCTGCAGCGAATTTTCTATCATATGGTGGTAAATTAGATATAGTAAGATCAGCAGGTGGAGATCTAAACAACGCAAACGCAGGTGTAAGCACCTCTGCATTGGGTGGTATCTACGATAGTTCACTCAAAGTTGAGAACTACGATGATTGGAACAACAATCACCAAGATGATACAACATGGTATTTCGCAGGTAAATATCCAGGTAGTTACAACAACGGAGTAAAGGTATCGGTTATCGACAACTTCGCTGATCAGACAGTGACACCAACATTTACAGGTGGTGACATTTCTGCAGTCGTTGTTGGTGCAGGTATTACTCAGGCATTGACTGGAGTCACAGTCGGTGTTGGTACAACTGCTGCTGCAAGCGGAATTCTAAAAGGAATTGTTGCTGGTAAATCCGCAACTACAGTTGATGTCAAGGTTGTAAGTACAGTCATAGATGGTGAAGAAAAATTAGTTGACTATCAATCAAACTCACAGTTCGAGTTCAAAGACGGAACTGGTATTTACTTTACTAACGCTTCAGGAACAAACGTTGCTTCATCAGCAGGTGGAACTCCTTCGCATGTAGTGGTTGATTGGTATGATCAGCAGAATATTCTGACAAGTGTGGCAGACGGTGGAACAGACCTTGTTACAGTTAAATGGAGATCAGTACTCAACAAGCCGAAAGACAGTAATTTTACAAGATCTAGAAACGGTAGAAACGACGCACTTAACATTGTAGTTATAGACGTTGATGGTAAGATTACCGAAGAACCAGGATCAATCATAGAGAAGTTTGGAAATCTATCTAAAGCATCTGATGGTCAAGGTGTAGGTGGAGCACCAATCTACTATAAGAATTTCCTTGCAACAAACTCAGAGTACATCTGGTCTGGACAACATGTGACTACTGCAGATGATGCACATCATGGCACAGTTGTCACAGCATCTGGTTACTCATCTGGTTTCACTGCAGTCACAGACGCAGCTGGACAATGGGGTCAAGAAGCAAGAAACAATAAGTTCTCTTCAATAGGTAACGCAGGTTACAAGTTTGAGTCAGGAAGAGATTACACAGGAATTGGTCTTTATGATCCACCATTAGGAGACATCCTAAATGGTTATGATAAGTTCAATGATGACGTAAATAGCGACATCAGATTCTTATTACAAGGAAGTGCACATAAGACTAAGGAAGAAGAACAGGCGAAAGCAAACAAATTGATTTCTATCTGCGAGTTGAGAAAGGATTGTATTACATTCATCTCACCTAACAGAGAATCAACAGTCAACGTTGCTGACCCTGCAGATCAACTCAAGAATACATTGAGTTTCTTTGGTCCTATCACCGCATCATCTTATGCGATATTTGATACTGGTTATCAGTACGTTTATGATAGGTTCAACAAGAAGTTTGTTTACATACCAATATCATCAGATATAGCAGGTCTATGTGTAAGAACAGATAGGGATCAGTTCCCTTGGTTCTCACCTGCAGGTTTGATAAGAGGTGGACTAAACTTCACAGTTAAGTTGGCATTCAACCCTGCACAGGAAGCAAGAGATCAGTTGTACTCTCAGAGAGTCAACCCAGTTATCTCAAGACCTGGCGACGGTGTAATTCTATTCGGTGACAAGACTGCCATGGCGGTTGAGAGTGCATTCGATAGAATCAACGTAAGAAGATTGTTCATCACTCTTGAGAAAGCAATCGAGAATGCTGCTAAGTCAGTGCTCTTTGAACTCAACGATGCTGGAACTAGACAAAACTTTGTCAATATCGTTGAACCATTCCTACGTGATGTTCAAGCAAAGAGAGGTATTCAAGACTTCTTACTTGTTTGTGACGAAACAAACAACACACCTGATGTAATAGACCGCAATGAGTTCCTTGCTGATATATTCATCAAACCAGCAAGATCAATTAACTTCATTGGTCTAACATTTGTTGCTACAAGAACTGGAGTATCCTTCAGTGAAGTTGTAGGAACTGTGTAATAGGAGACCCCCACAATTATGGCATTAGACAGAAACATTTTTTCCATACCAAATAATGAGAGGTCAATTGACTCTTTCAAATCAAGGTTGGTACAGGGTGGTGCTCGTCCAAACCTCTTTGAGGTTGAGATGGACTTCCCTTCAGGTGTAGGTATTTTCGATGAAGAGATTGAGAATACAAGACACAGAATGATGATCAAGGGTGCACAGTTACCCGCATCAAACATTGCTGAAGTCGTCGTTCCTTTTAGAGGAAGACAACTCAAGGTAGCAGGTGATAGAAGATTCGACCCATGGACAATCACAATTATCAATGATGGTGATTTCAGACTCAGAGAAGCGTTTGAAAGATGGTCAAACTTTATCATCAAAGTATCTGACGGATCGGGTACAATCAACCCATCTACCTATTTTTCAGACTGGATTGTAAACCAATTAGGTCGTGCATCTACTGACCTCAACGTAAGAGGAGAAAACAGTGGTGCTACACTACCAGTTCTTAGAAGATATGCAATGCATGGTTGCTGGCCAAGTCAGGTAAGCCCTATAGAACTATCATACGACACAGCAGACGTAATCGAAGAATTCCAAGTTACCCTCCAAGTACAGTGGTGGGAAGCGTATAATGGCAATTCTGAAGATTCTGTGGTATAATAAATAGGTCAACACAGTAGAATATAATTATGGCAAAACTTTTTGGGTTTGGGCTACCTGAACCCAACAAGGAGAATAAGAATATTATCAGTCCTGTTCCTCAGAATAATGAGGATGGGGCTGATTATTTTCTGTCCAGTGGATTTTACGGTCAGTATGTAGATATTGAAGGCGTATTTCGTACAGAGTTTGATGTAATAAAAAGATATCGTGATATGTCACTTCATCCTGAGTGTGATACCGCAGTAGAGCATGTGGTAAACGAAGCGATTGTATCTGATAGCAATGATAGTCCTGTTGAAATAAATCTTGATAACCTTCCTGTTAGTGAAAATCTAAGAAAAGTTATAAGGGAAGAGTTCAAGGGAGTTAAAGACTTACTACAGTTTGATAAAAAAGCACACGAGATATTCAGAAATTGGTACGTAGATGGTAGACTCTACTATCATAAGGTTATTGATGTACAAAAACCAGACGAAGGTATACAAGAAGTAAGATATATTGACTCTCTCAAAATCAAGTTGATGAGAGTACAGAAGAAAGATAGAGGACCTAAAGGTACACAGGGAATACCTGTTTTACCATATAATGAAAAGGATGCTGTTAGAGATGCTGAAGTAAAAGAATTTTACACATACTATCCTCAAGGTATGGCACAGAGGTATGGTTCAGTTGCAGGTAAAGGAATAAAAATATCAAAAGATTCTATAACACATGTACATTCTGGATTAGTAGATAGAAATAAAAAACTTACTCTCTCTTATCTTCACAAAGCAATCAAGGGACTCAACCAGTTGAGAATGATTGAGGACTCTCTAGTCATCTATAGACTATCAAGAGCACCTGAGAGAAGAATATTCTATATTGATGTTGGTAATCTTCCAAAGGTAAAGGCAGAGCAATATCTACGTGACGTAATGTCTCGCTATAGAAACAAGTTAGTATATGATGCTAACACAGGTGAGATAAAAGATGACAAGAAGTTCATGTCTATGCTAGAGGACTTCTGGTTACCACGTAGAGAAGGTGGTAGAGGAACAGAGATCTCTACATTACCTGGTGGACAGAACTTAGGTGAACTTACAGATATAGATTACTTCCAGAAGAAACTATATCGTTCACTCAATGTACCTGAGTCACGTATTGGTGCTAATGACGGATTCAATCTAGGTAGATCATCTGAGATACTCAGAGACGAACTTATGTTCAGTAAGTTTGTAGGTAGATTGCGTAAAAGATTCAGTGGTTTATTTGTTGACCTACTCAAGACTCAACTTATACTCAAGAATATATGCACTCCCGAAGATTTCGAGAAGATGGCAGAGCATATACAGTTTGACTATAAGTATGACAATCATTTTGCAGAACTCAAGGATCATGAGTTGATGACTGAGCGTCTCAATATCATGGTTGCTATCGAACCTTACATCGGTACATACTATTCAAGAGACTATGTAAGACGTAAAGTTCTACGTCAAACAGATGAAGAGATAGAAGAAATGGTACAGGAGATGGAAGATGAAAATGCAACAGGAGTTGGTGTACCATTAGAGACGCAAAATCAAATGGTTCAAGGTAGAATTGATGCAGATGTTGAAGCAGCAAAAGCATTAGGGAAGACACCGAAGGAACCAGATCTTTCAAACTCTAAAGGAGAAGGGGCAACTGAAGCACCCTCAATAGATATCAAGAAGGCGAAGATATAAATAACACTAAGTGTTTATTTAAAATTAGTTTATGGAACCGCATGAAATTGTAGATCTTGTCGGCACAGACTCACCTTCCTCGGAAGTAGCTGATGCTATTAAGCAAGCACTACTTGTCAAATCGGCAGCGAAAATTGATGCTATAACTCCTGATGTTGCAAACGCTCTGTTCGGAAATGAACCCGAAGAAACAGAAGACGAAGTAGCACCAGAAGCAGAGGCAGAGACAGAAGTAGACGCTTCAATTGATCAAGATCAAGAAACTGAACAGGAAGAAGAATGAGTGCATCACAACCACTTAAATTAGTAACGGATATTGGTGAGGTTTCAAGTGCAAACGCAACCTCTGCAGTAACGTCTGCTCAAACTGTGAAGACAGGTGTACTTTACGTTGTTTGTTCAGATGCAAAAGCAGCAGGTCATATTGCTGTTTGCAACACTGCAAACCAAGCAGGTGTTGGATCTTTCCATGTATGTAAAGGAGATAGTTTCCTATATCGTTACGGACATCCAGCAAATTCACCAGTATCAGCAATTAGTAAAGCAGCATCTGCTGTTATTACTATAGACCACACAGATAGTAAGATTCAAGTTGGTGATTACGTCACCCTAAGTGGATCAGCAGTAGGTGCTTACAACAGCACAATTGCACATGTAGAAGTTACTGCTAAGTCAAATCCACAACAGTGGAATGACTATAAGCAAACTATTACAGTTAATGCTAATACATCTGCACTAGCAGATTTTACAGGAACAGCAACTCTATCTAAGTCTGTCATATTCAGACTCGCACCTGAGACTGCATCAGGATGCACATTACACTTACACGAGGTAGGTATCGGATGAAATTAATCTCTGAAGAAATTGAATCAGTAGATATTCTGACCGAAGAAAAAGACGGTAAGAAGACTCTATACATTCAAGGTCCTTTCTTACAGGCAGAGGTAGTGAATCGCAACAAACGTTGCTATCCTATCAACACCATGATGAAGGAAGTGACAAGATACAATACTGACTTTGTATCTAAAGGTCGTGCTCTTGGAGAACTAGGTCATCCAGATGGTCCGCAAATAAATCTTGATAGAGTATCACATAAGATAGTATCACTTACACAAGAAGGTAATAACTTTGTAGGTAAGGCACAAATTCTTAGTACACCCATGGGTAAAATCGCTGAATCTCTCTTAGATTCTGGTGTAAAACTTGGAGTGTCCTCAAGAGGAATGGGATCTATCGTAAATAGAGAAGGCGTATCTTACGTTGGAGAAGATTTCATGCTTGCTACTGCTGCCGATATAGTGGCAGACCCTAGTGCACCAGACGCTTTTGTTGATGGTGTAATGGAAGGTAAAGAGTGGGTATGGGAAGGATCAGTTTTGCGTGAAAAGAAAACTGAGGCGATTAAAAAGGAGATAAATACCCTCGTAGATCAAGGAATTTTGGAGCAAAATCGTTTAAGATTATTCCAAGACTTCTTGTCAGATCTATAATTGTCTAAATAATAACAGAAATTCTAAGGAAAAATACGGAATTAACCAATGGCTGCGAAAACACAACTACATGAAATGGAGAACCAGGTTACCAAGGGTGCAGCAAAAGCTGACCCAATGCCAAAGGCTCCAAATTATGTTCCCGATGCTGGTGGATCTTACGAAGATCTTGGAGGTCCTACACCTACAAACAGCAAACCAGATGACGACTCTAATAAGTTAAAGACACCTAGTGCAAAATTTGCACAGCAAGGTGATCCTCAAACTAAGGGTACTGCTGGAACAGTACAACTACCTGGACCTGCTGCGTTAAAGAGCACAGGATATGGTCGTGGTGCTAATGAGGAGACACAGCCAGAAGGTGAGGAAGTAGTTTCCGAAGAACCTGCTACCGAAGAAGAGGTAGTTGCAGAAGTTCAAGAAATTGAAATCAACCTTGAAGATGATGTGAAAGCATTATTAGAAGGTGAGGAACTATCTGCAGAATTCAAAGAAAAGACCAAGACAATTTTTGAAGCCGCAATCAAATCAAAAATTGAACTTGTTCAAAGCAATCTAGAAACTCAGTACGAGAACAAACTAACTGAAGAAGTTAGCAGCATCCGTAATGAGTTGACCGAACGTGTTGATTCCTATCTAGAGTACGTTGCAAACGAATGGATCAACGAGAATGCGTTGCAGGTCGAATCAGGAATCAGAGGGGAACTCTCTGAATCCTTTATGACAGGTCTCAAAGGACTTTTTGAAGAACATTATGTATCAATCCCTGAAGAGAAATATGATGTACTTGAGGCAATGGTCACTAAACTTGATGAAATGGAGACAAAACTCAACGAACAGATTGACAGTAACGTCGCTCTAACTCAGCGTCTATCTGCATCTGTCTCCGACAACATCCTTGATGAAGTTAGCAGTGGATTAGCACTTTCTCAGAAAGAGAAACTTGCAGAACTAGCTAAAGGTGTTGAGTTTGAAAGCGAAGAACAGTACAGGGAAAAACTCTCAACGTTGAAGGAAGGTTATTTTACCAAACCTGCAGCAACAGAGAACCCAGAAGTCATTTCTGAAGAAGCACCTGTAATGGATACTAATCCTACAATGGATGCGTATGTTCAGGCACTGACTAAGTTCCAATAAATTAACTAAAACTTAAACCCCCGAAAGGACAAACAATCATGTTTAACTCTGGACAACTCCAGAAGAAGTGGGCACCTCTTTTAGAGGCTGAAGGAATTGATAAAATTACCGACAACCATAGAAAAGCGGTTACTGCACAACTTCTAGAAAA
>CESQ01034456.1_pt1 | contig 15589 bp, 16 predicted proteins | sample 361401 | NCBI WGS metagenome assembly CESQ01 (sample SAMEA2622119, study PRJEB7988) | marine metagenome | isolation source: saline water (ENVO:00002010), including | reverse complement strand
AACATTCTTGGCAATGCCATAGATATAAATCCTTTTGCCGCACCGGTGAGAGCAGTAAAAATACTCCAAAGAACTACTCCGAAAGCTATTAGCTTGGGTCTATTCACCATATCAGCTAAAACTCCCATAAATAAGCCTGCTATGGAATAAAAGACGATAAATGGAACAGTAGTCAAAAACCCATATTGAGTATCCGTAAGACCTAAATCAGGAACGATGAAATTTGAAAAGCTTGCTATTAGTTGACGATCAACAAAATTCAGCAGGTTAAGAAGAGTTAGGAAAAATAAAAGTCTGTATGCGTTCAATTTATATCCTTTAAATTTATGATATCACAGAGCATATTAATAAAAATAAATTGAAAAAACTTAATTCAGGGTGTTATAGTTGACTAACACACTTGGGAAGAGAAATGAAAAATAAAAGAAACTGGTCAAACTCAGAAATGAGATCTCTCACTAGGGGAGAGGCAATGCATTATTATTCTACTGGCCAGCATTACTATTTCAACGAAGATTGGTATATCTGGTTTTTAGGAAATGCCACTCGCTATACCATATTTCAAACCTTTCTCTGGAAATACGGTAACGGTGAGATGGTGAGTTATACAGATCTAACTAGATCTGAAAAGATCGGCTCACAGAGATTAAAAATTGATTCAATTAAATCTACTCTCAGAGAAGGGTTGAGTTTAGGTTATATAGAAGCATTCAAATCAGAAAAAGATAGACGAGTCACTATGTACTCCTTTGATAAATCTATTCTTCAAGAAGTAACGGACTACTGTTTTATAATGAGACGAAATAGAATGTGGGAATCCGCCTCGTTTATAAGCAAATATTCAACAGAAACAATCAACAAAGAACTAGCAAAAGCTGGTATGAAGAAAGATTGGCTACAGTCTATAAATAAGTTTATTTCTGTTTTTGCCATCACCGCGAAGAATGCATTTGGAGACGATCAACTACCTAATGTAATTCCTATCGATAAAAGTAAGAAAAAAGGGTAATTTTTTAGTTGTAACTTTTAGTTTCTTTTTCCCTTGAAGATACTCTTGTTTAGTTTAAATTCTCGTTACACGGATGTTTTAGAGAGTGGGTTTATTAAGATTTCATAATTCCCTTCCCAGGATATTAATCTCAGAGTCAAGCCCACTTCTCTAATTAACCTTCTTCGTTAAACATTGCCGTCCTGCCACCATCTACTACGATATCCTGACATGTAACAAAGCTACCCGAATCACTGGCCAAATATAAAGCTGCTTCTGCTATATCGGACGCATATCCGGATCTTTGAAGAGGAACAGCTTTTGCAAGATTTCCCTCTAGTTTTTTTAATTTTCTTTCATTCTCCTCTTCACTTAGTGAGTTTGACACTTCAGATCCTCCCCAAAATATTGGTGTAGCGATTGCACCAGGTGATATTGCATTCACACGAATATTATCTTTTCCAAGTTCGACGCCAGACATCTTTGTATAATGAGTAACGCCAGCCTTTAAGGCTGCGTACAAAGGATCTCCTTGTCTATGTCTTATTCCAGCTATGCTTGAGTTGTTTATTATGCAGCCACCACCGTTACGACGCATTGGTTCAATAGCGTACTTTGTTCCCAATATGACACTAGCTAAAAGGAGATGAACTCCATAATCAATGTCCTTTTGAGTAACCTTTTCAAGTCCAGCTCCCACAGGACCACCGGCATTGTTAAAAAGAATATCTAATTTGCCCATAGACTCTGTCACAAAAGAGATAGCCTTTTCAATATCCTCTTCCTTAGTTATGTCGGATAAACAGTAGAGCGCGTTATCTCCTAGTTCTTCAGCAAGTTTAGATCCTTTCTCTTCGGATCTCCCGGAGATGACAACTTTTGCTCCTTCCTGAATAAATAATCTCGCAGTTTCAGCTCCAATTCCGCTAGTTCCTCCCGTTATTAAGGCAACTTTATCTTTTAATCTATTCATTCTAATTCTCTCCCTTTAAACACTCATATGTTTTGTTGATCAGTTCTAAAGACCTGCCGTCAGCTGCAAAATTATTTTTCATATTATTCATTACATAAGATATACCTATTTTATTTACTGAATCTCCAAACCCACAGGAACCACCCCATCCTGAATGACCGAAAGATGATTCCTCGGGGCCATAAATTACTTTATGCATATTCATAATAAAACCAGACCCCCATCTTGTTACAACATCCAGAACAAGATCTCTGTTAGTGATTCTTTCTTCGGTCATTGTATTGATAGTTTCATCACTTAAAATCTTCATAGATTCTTGATCTGTCACGACTAAGCTGTAAAGCTTAGCTATACCTGATGCACAGCCTTGACCATTTGCAGAGGGTATTTCAGCTGTCCGCCATTCTCTAGTATTTTGATGTTTTAAAAGATTTGGACCACGACCTGTAGCTTTTTGAGCTTCATTAGGATGGTTATTAGATTCATTTGATTCTTTAGGGAAGGGCACCATTTCAGCAACTCTGCTTTCTTCTTCAATAGGAAGGCCGATAAAAAAATCTATATCATTTGAGTCTGCTATTTCTTCTCTAAAGTATTGTCCTAAGGTTTTGCCAGTTATTCTGATCATCAGCTCAGAGGTGAGCCATCCATATGTCATTGAATGATACCCTGATGCAGTGCCGGGTTCCCATAAAGGAGTCATTTTAGCTAGCTCATCAGCCATAATCTTTTGGTCATAATAATCTTCTACCTTATTTGTGGTAGAACCACATATTCCTGCTTGATGGGATAAAAGCATGCCAACTGTAATGTCTTCTTTTCCGTTGCATCCAAATTCAGGCCAGTATTTTGCAACCTTTTCTTCATAATCAAGTAAGCCTTTTTCATAAGCATGAGCTAATGTTATTGCGGCTACTCCTTTAGTGGTTGACCACACAGTAGCTAGAGTATTGCGGGACCATTCCCTCTTGCAGTCCTTATCAGAATATCCTCCCCAAATATCAATTATTGGCTTTCCATCCTTATATACAGCGAAGGAAGATCCAACTTCTCTATCGCTACTATGCAATGTGTTAAAAAGTTCTTTAACTTCAAAAAATCTATCTTCGCAAGTTCCTTTTACTTTCATAATTACCTTTTTTTATATACATAAACAAAAATTTAGACCAATTTTCTAAAGTCTATTCTACTACTTATTGATCGATGATCTTCTTCTACATTCATTATCATAAGCCCATTTTTTTCAATCTCTATACTATCTTCTCTTAGATGTATGTTTAAAGACAATACATTATCTTTATCAAAATTAAAGTTTGTTTTAAGCATAAAAGATACTTCACCTAGATTAAAAATACACAAAGTAATTACTCCCTGAAATTCTCTAGTAAAAATTAAAAGATCTTCATCATTATCAATAAAATATTGATTTCCCTCTTGCAGCGTTACGTTAGTTTTTCTGAAATTGATAAAATCCTTATAGAAACTTAAAACAGAAGAAGGAACACCTTCTTGTATATTAACCGATCTACTTATTTGTTTGTCCTTGACGGGCAACCAAGGTCTTACCTTGCTAAAACCACCATTATCTTCTTTGGAATTCCAGACAAAAGGTGTTCTGCACCCATCTCGGCCTTTATTTTCTGGCCAATATCTTATTCCTGGAGGATCAGTAAGTTCTTCAAATTCCAATTCACTTTCAACTTGTCCTATCTCTTCACCCTGGTAGAGGCATGGGGTGCCTTTCAACGAAAGTAAAAGCGCACAAGACAACTTTGCAAAGCAACTTTCTTCATTTTCATTCCATCTGGTTAAGTGTCTAGTTACATCATGATTTGAGAAGCTCCAGCATGGCCAGCTCTCGTCTTCTTCATCAAAAAATTCATTAAACGTATTTCTTATAAAGGTGGCCGAAAATTCTTTTCCAAGAAGCTTGAAACTATATGCCATATGTAACCTAGATTCTTTTGTATAAGTTTTCATTATCTCAATACCTCTATGAGAGTCGCCAATCTCACCAACAGAAGTCTTATCTGCATAGCTATCTAGCAGATGTCTAAAATCGGTTAAGAAATTCAAATTTTCATCCTGATTGATAGCGTAAATTTGATTTTGCATGTAGTAGGGATTTACTGGAGCTCTTTTGAATCTAATTGGACTTTGGGGATTGTCTCTGAGCTTTTTGTCATGATAATAGTAATTAACAGTATCCAATCTAAAGCCATCAACACCTTTATCTAGCCAAAACTTTACTGTTTGCAGTAAATAATCTCTTACTTGTTTATTGTGAAAATTAAAGTCAGGCTGACTTGCTAAGAAATTATGAAAATAATACTGACCTCTGAGAGGTTCCCATTCCCAAGCTGGACCACCGAATACTGATAACCAGTTATTGGGTGGAGACCCATCATCATTTGCATCTGCCCAAACATACCAGTCAGATTTTTCTGAATTTAGTGAACTTCTACTATCCATAAAAGCTGGATGTTGATCAGAGCTATGTGATAACACTTGATCTATAATTATTTTCAGGTCGTATTCATGGGCCTTGGATACTAGCTTTTCAAAATCTTCCATATCTCCAAACAAAGGATCTATATCAATATAGTCACTTACGTCGTAACCCATATCTTTCATTGGTGACTTGAAGAAAGGTGAGAGCCAAATTGCGTCAACACCAAGATTTTTTATATACCCTAATTTCTGAGTGATTCCTTTAAGATCACCGATACCATTATTGGATGTATCAAGATAGGACCTTGGATAAACCTGATATATAACAGCTCTTTTCCACCAATCATTCATGAGTCAACTTAGACTTAAGCCAATTAATAAGATTTTCTTCAAATGGCTTTATAACTTTGTAAGATTTCATATCTTCATCGAGAGATTTTATAGCCAATAGAAGGTCTGTGATTGATTTTTTGCAACTTAATACAGAGGTTATCTCGTCAACATGAACTCTTACAGTAAAGAGTATTGATCTTGATTTATGTAATCTTCTAATCGTTTGTCTCTCAACTCTAAGGTAAAGATTTTTTGGATCTAGATTTTTAATCTCAACTAGAGATTTACTTTGCGCTGGTTGAAATAGCTCAGGACTATCAAATATTGACCAGTTAAATCTCTCAAAAATTTTTTCGTCAGGTAAATTTGTAAATATCTTTATCACTCTCGAATCTATTTTTTCTTTATAACCAGGTACTCCACTATGTATTTGAGATAATGTCTGTCCAAATTTTTCTCTTAAGGACCACCTTGTAGGAGCGCATAAAGATGCTGACTCAAGACTGAAGGTTTTCTTTGTAGGCTTCATTACAATGAGATCTTCTTGAACCAACAAAGAGGCCAACTCTATGGGATTAGCAAAATCCTTAAAATGAAAAACATCACGTGACTTAATGTTTTCAATTTTTTTCTTGTCTAGATTATAAGTATTACCATGAAATGTTTTTAGATGATCAAGAACTAATTCTAAGACTTCTTGTTGAAGACTTATGGAATCTGGAGGCGTCATTAAAACCTGATTTCTTTTTTCCTTATAAAGTTTTTTCTTGAGTTCTATCTCTTTAGCAAAAAGATCATCAAGTTCTAGCCAAGCAATATTCTCAATTGGTTTTAGTCCTATCTCAACTCCACCTTTTCCATTTTCGTAAGGTTGATGGATGGGTAAGCTCAATTTAGTTAAGACCTCTTTTTTTCAAGAGTGCTTTCATTTCAGGTTCCTTACCTCTGAATCTCACGTACTGAGTCATTAGATCATCTGTATTTCCAGCCGAGTAAACATATTTTTTCAATTTATCTGCTGTTTCTTTATGAAATAACCCTTTTTCTTTAAATGCTTCAAAAGCGTCAGCTTCAAGTACTTCTGTCCATAAGTAACTGTAGTACCCAGATGAATATCCCCCGGCAAAAATATGACCAAAATAAGTACTTCTGTATCTAGTTTCTATTTCAGGAATAAGTCCAAGTTCCTTCAATGCTTTATCTTCAAATGCATCAATATCTTCTATGGGCTGTTCATTAGTGTGATAAGCCATATCAAGATGAGCAGCTGCTACATACTCTGTTGTTGCAAAACCCTCATTAAAAGTTCCTGCAGCGGATATTTTATTTAGTAATTCGTCAGGAATTGTCTCGCCAGTTTTGTAATGTTTAGCAAAGGTCTTAATGACTTCAGGTTCTCTAGCCCAGTTTTCCATCATTTGTGAGGGAAACTCGACATAATCTCTGGTCACAGAAGTGCCTGAGAGACTTGGATATTGAGCATCGGAGAGCAATCCGTGAAGGGCATGACCAAATTCATGGAATAGAGTTTCTACCTGCTCAAAGGATAGTAAAGATACTCCATCAGCATTTTCTGGTGGAAAGTTACATACATTAACAACAATCGGAATAATTTCACCATCAAATTTACTTTGACTTCTAAACGTATTCATCCATGCACCACCACTTTTGTTAGGACGTAACGTGTAGTCAGTGTAAAAAATACCTATCACTTTTTTATTTGAATCTTCGACTATAAAAGACCTTATATTGTCTCTATATTTGGGTAGATCATTTCTCTCTATAAAAGTAACATCAAAAAGCTTTGTCGCAACATCAAATGCTCCATCCAGTACTTTATCTTCACTGAAGTAGGGCTTAACTTCCTCTTCTTTGAAGTCAAATTGTTCTTGTCTCAATTTCTCAGAATAATGCCACCAATCCCAAGCTGCTAGGCTAAAGTTCGATCCTTCGCTCTTAATCAACTCCTGCATTGCCTCAACTTCACCTTTTGCCTTTTCAATTCCTGGTTTCCATATTGTTTGAAGCAGATCATTAACATTATCTGCATTTTTAGCCATCGTGTTATCTAAAACGTAATCAGAATGATTATCAAAACCCATCATGGAGGCCTTTTCTGTTCTCAGGGCAATCATTTCAGAGATGATTGATTTATTGTCATACTCATTGTCATTATCTCCTCTCTGGATATAAGAGTTATAAAGATCCTCACGAAGTTCTCTTTTGGTTGAATGAGTCAAAAAAGGATACATACTTACTCTAGTCGGCTTGAAAACCCATTTTCCTTTTAGTCCTTCAGATTCTGCAAGTAATGCAGCCTGCCTTATTTCTTCGCTTGGAAGACCATCAAGTTCATCTTCATTTTCAATGACCATGCTATATGAGTTGGTCTCTTTCAAAACATTTTGATCAAATTGAACTGATAAAGAAGAAAGTGAACTATTAATTTCAGTTAATCTTTGCATCGATTTTTGGTCTAAATTAGCCCCTGATCTTAAGAATCTTTTATACGTTTCATTAAGCAATCTTTCTTGCTCAACTGTCATTTCAAAATCTGCTTTATTAACTTGCAAATACTCTATCCTTTTGAATAAATCTTTATTTAAAAGAATCGTGTCGTTATGGGCTGATAATTTAGGACTAATTTTTATTGCAAGAGAGTCCATTTCATCATTTGTATTTGAACCAAGAAGGTTAAAAAATACGTTTGCTACTTTGTCTAGCGCAGACCCTGATCTCTCGAGGGCCTCAATAGTATTTTCAAAGGTTGCAACTTCATTATTTTGTGCAATCTCATTTATTTCTTTTTGATGTTCTTCCATGCCTTTTTCAAAAGCTGGCTCATAGTGTTTAAATTCGATAGATTCGAATGGAGGTATCTTGAAAGGGGTATTATATTCACTGAGAAATGGATTCATCGATGTGTCCTTATTTGTACAACTAAAAATAAAAAGCAAAAGAGTAGGGAAGAACTTTTTAAACATCCTATAATCTTACTTAAATATCTACTCAAGTGAATAAATATTTTAAGCAATAAAGTGATGAAAAGTTTACCTTTGATAATATCCCTTTTTAGAAGAGCATTGGGCATATTTTTTTTGGTTCTCAATTACTTAAGTTACGGTTTAATGGTAAAGGTAGCTGCAGACGGCGACTTGTCTGCAACTGAGAGGGTCTTGTATCCAGTTTTAATTTACCTTGTTGGTTGGATTCTTGTTATTGCGGGAATTTATCTTGCAGGGCCTGAGATTATCGATAAGATTAAATTCTACTTTAAAGCGCTAATGGATAAACTATTCAAAAAGAAAAAATGATAAATAAGCTCGATCATTTGATAGTGTGCGTTAATGACATTATCGAAGCAGAAGAAAAATTTACAAAATTATTTGGAATTAGTCCCGTATGGAGAGGGGAGCACGCTGAACTAGGAACAATTAATTGTATCTTTAATTTTAGCAATACTTACTTAGAGCTTTTAGCTGCAAAAGGAGAAGGTTTCGGTGCAGATTTAGTAAGAAATACAATTGATGAACAAGGGGAGGGCTTAAGTGGTTTGGTTCTTGGAGTCGAAGACATCAATAGTGCCAAAGTTCAGATAGAAGAAAAAGGATTTGATTTAGGAAATATTTCTCATGGCAAAGGGAAAGATTTTGATAACAATGAAGTGAGAGAGTGGAATAATCTTTTTTTGCCAGAGAAATTTACTCGCGGTCTATTTTCTTTTCTTATAGAACATACAGAAGGTCATTTACCTAATTTAAACAAATTCCCTGACTCTTCTATAAGCAAACTAGATCACGTAGTTATAAATACCAATGACCCTGATGGTTTTATAGAAATTTATGAAGGTATATACGGATTAAGATTAGCATTGGATCAAACAGTAGAAAAATGGGGTGGCAGGATGCTATTCTTCAGAGTCAATAAAACAACAATAGAAGTTATAGCAAAAGCCGACGAAAATGACCCAGTAGACAAACTCTGGGGAATTGCATGGGAAGTTGAAAATCTAGAAAAAACACACCAAAGAATTTCAGAAGAAGGATTCAAAATCACCGATATCAAGGAAGGGAGAAAACCAAATACTCTGGTGGCAACCGTAAAGTCTGATACCTACAATATACCTACTCTTCTTATTCAACACTTACCTTCTTGAATTTATCATATACCCAAAAAGGCGAGTAGATTAAGTAGAAAACTATAATGCCTAGGAGTATTAACAATGGAATGTGAAAAGGGGGCTCAGGAAAGAAATTCAGTAAACTCTCACCGACGGGCTTAACACCTAGATACCAATAGTTAGCTGGCGGTCCTATAAAAATATTTGTTATGTAGATCACTGGCAATACGACAAACGAAAAATAAATACCGTTCTTCACCGATTTTAGGGTGGGTCTATTTTTAAGACCCAAACAAGCAAAGAATATAGCTATCAGCAGAAATCCATGACCTACGAAAAAAAGTATGTATTGGGGATCAGGGAAATTTTTGGGTACATCGGGGGTGAGAAGTGCATTAAGTCCTCCGCCAATCCCCCAAAAAAATGAAACTTCGAAGAAAAGTCTCTTCTTTGTTATTAAAAAAATTCCAATAAATATAGTTGATAGATTACACATATGTATTGGTAATAATTCAGACCAGGGAAAGTCCATTGAGTAATGCCATATGAACGGCTTTATTAATTCTAAAAGTATTGCTGACAAACCCATCAATTTTCCAACAAAGATCTTTTGCTCGTTTTCGCTATTTTTTAAAGTTATCGGTAGAGCAATAGCTATTGATATAATAATAAATAGAGTAACTAAGTGAGAGTTACCAAACATTATGAAGGGTGTAGCTTCCATTAAAAGAGTATAAAAATTTATAGAGGTATTTGATAGCCGATATTTAATCCAATTAAATAAATGAATAGCAATTTTTCAGTAAGTTTCTTCCCGAAAATAAATAAGCAAGAGGCTTTTACTCTTTTAAAGGCCTTTTTCTTTTTCTTCTTTGTTTTGGCATCTTGGTACGCACTAAGACCGGTTAGGAATGAATTGGCCGTCCAAGGAGGTATCTATAATCTGCCTTGGCTACTGATGGGAGTTATGATTGCAATGTTAATCGTAAATCCGATCTATTCTTGGTTAGTATCAAGAATCAGTCAAAATAGAATTATTCTTTATATCTATTCTTTTTTTATTGTTAATTTATTAATTTTTTTGTTCATGTGGTCTTTGGCAGGTGATGAAGGTCGGATATGGACTGGAAGGGCATTCTATATATGGGCAAACGTTTATTCTTTTTTCGTTGTGTCAATTTTTTGGGTCACTATGATTAATTTTTTTAACCATACAGACTCTAAAAGGTTCTTTGGAATAATAAGTGCAGGCGGATCTTTGGGAGCATTCTTTGGCTCGACTGTAGCTAGATACTTTTCTACAGAGATATGTGGTGACACATCAATTTCGGAATTAGGCCCAATGAGTTTGATAATCTTTTCTATCTTTTCTCTTCTTTTTGCAATATTTTTTTCAAGATCCTTTAGGCCAAAACAAGAAAAAGAAGATTTTTCAAAAAAAATAGGAGGTTCAAGTTTAGAAGCCGTTCAAAACATTTTGAAAGATCCAGTGATAAGAAATCTAGGCATATATGTAATTTTATTCACCATGTTGATGACAACTTCATGGATGATTTCACTTGGAATAGTGCAGGAGTGGTCTCAAGATCCTTGTGAGAGAACAGGATTTTTTGCCAGAATTGAACAAATCGTCACACCTCTTACATTGATTATGCAGCTTTTTCTAGCCTCCTATATTCTCAGAAGAATCGGAAGTCTAGCTGTCCTTTCAATTTATGGATTTCTTTTCGGAATTGCTTTCCTCGCCTATGCCTTTTATCCAACAATTACAACAGTCATGATGGTTGTCATAACTTTAAGAATATTTGAATACGGCTTAAACAAACCAACAAGAGAATCTATCTACACAAAATTAAAACAACAAGATAGATATAAATCTACAGTTTTTATAGATACTTTTTTGGCTAGATCTGGTGACGTTATAGGTGGATGGTTTGTTAGAGGTTTGGTAGGAACAGGAATAGCTGTTCTTTCAGTGACTTGGGCAGCACTACCCTTTGCTATGCTTATTTCTTTTATGGGTTTTCAGATAAGTAAGTCAACTAATCATGAATGATGAATTCATAAAGATAGCTGATATTACTGATATAGGCCTCAATCAATCTCACTCATTCAACATAGCGGGTTCGGATATATTAATATGCCATACGAGCAAAGGTATCTTTGCAGTAGAAGATAGATGCTCTCATGCAGATATACCTTTATGTGGCGGGCAAATTGTTGAAAATTACATATCTTGTCCTGTTCATGGAGCTGTTTTTGATTTAACGGACGGATCAGTCCAGTCGCCTCCTGCATTTGAAGACATTAAAACCTTCGAAGTTTTAGTTGAGGGAACTTCAATTAGTGTTAAAAAGCCTATTTCAGAGTAATATTTGTGCCATGAAATATGAGTTTATTTTAATCACAGAGCCTGAAGCATCTGTACGACGAATTTTTTTAAACCGACCAGAAAAAAGAAATGCTTTATGCAATCCTCTTAGAAAGGAATTATTTGAAGCTTTACAAACCTTTGATGAAGATCCTGAGATCAGAGCGATAATAATTTCTGGTAAAGGTTCCTGCTTTTGTGCTGGTTACGATCTCTCTTATGATAACAGTAAGGATTTACCATATCATTCCAGTCAAACCGATGGATTTTGGCCTAGACATGTAGTTGAAGGAGCTTTTAAGATCTGGGATTTATCTACACCAGTAATTGCTGAGGTACATGGATATTGTCTCGCTGGAGGTACTGAATTGGCAGCCTCGTGTGACTTAGTTTATGTTACTGATGATGCCGAAATAGGCTATCCAGTTGTTCGTTCTATGAGTCCGCCAGACAATCAATTCTTTCCTTGGTTAATCGGCATGAGGAATGCTATGGAGATGATGTTGACTGGAGAGTCAATTTCAGGAAAACAAGCGGCTGAGAATGGTTTCGCTAATAAATCGTTCAGTCAGGATAATATTTCAGAAGAAGTTGATAAGATAGCAAGTAAAGTTGCAAAAGTTCCACCAGATATACAAGCGATCAACAAACGTTCAATTCATAGACAAATGGAAATAATGGGTATGAGGGACGGTATTAGAGCGGGAACAGAACTCCAAGCTTTAGCAATGCATAGTCGTTCTACCAAAGAGCATTTAAAAGAACTTTCTTCAGGTTTAAAAAAAGCTCTTACAAAAAGAGACAAAGACTTTGGTGACTATAGAACAAAAGATAAGACATAAATTAGCAATTACTTTAATTGGATTTATATTGAACGCTTGCTCAAATTCATCTCAACTTAATGGTGCAGAGTGGAGTGGCCCTCTTAATTTCATGCACGTCACTAAAGAAAAAATGAAAATGTTTTATTCAGTTGATGTTACTGGGCAAAAAGTTTTTGTAGATGGTTTTTATGAAGTAACTAAGAAAAATACTGACGAAGTTATATTTCGTTTAAAAGTTGAAGAATTGGAGTTTGGCAGTAGAGAAGACGGAAGAACATTTTGCAGAGTATGGGGCGATATTGATGAAAGCAATATTCAAAGTTATTTGTTTGCTTTAGATTGTAAGCCCATCTAGCCGACGAAGTCCGATTTTCTAAAAACTTAATGACAACATTTTATGTTGTTAATAGTTTAATTTACTAAGCTCCATATGGAATGACTTGAGAAAAGAATTGCTCTGAATGGCCAGTTTGAGATCTTTTATGCCTCGTCGAAGGTTTGGATTATTTTGATCGACTATTCCTTTTATGAAACTATCTCTTTGCTTAATTTTTTCATAGTAAGCATTAACGAACGGTTTTTTTTCAAGCAGAAGACTGCCCCAACCACACTCATCAATGCGATGAATTATGACAGACCAGCTTATATCTGCGAGAGAGAAATCATCACTAGCAAGCCATTTATTTTTACTTGATGATAATTCTGTCTCTAATTTACATAGATGATTATTAAGTTCTTCAAGAGAAGATTTAATAAGACTCTGAATTTGTGGCAATTTAAAGAAAGTAAACCCAAATATCTTAAGCAGCAAGAATATTAATACCCTCTGTTTAACTGGATGTGAAATTAATCCTTTCAAAACCTCTATGATTGATACGTAATTTAACATTGTTACAAATAATGGAAAGGTAAGAGGACCTATTGTATTACCAGCATATTTTTCATGACCTTTAACTGGATTTCCGACCATGGATGCTTTGTTTGTCCAATAATCTATTGATTTCGAGACATATTCTTTATGTGTTTTGAAATTATCTCTTTTATTGAATAAGAACTTAATTTGTTCATGTGATTCGTAAATTGGCCTTCCTTTATTAAGTAAGACCGGGACAGTAGCACCTGGATTTATTTTTAAAAATGATTTTGAAGCTACCTCATATTTCCCTGTTTCTATCAGATCTATATGTTTTGATTCGTAGTCAAAACCTACCTCATGAAGGCAAATCCTAACTTTTCTAGAACAGAGAGAAAAATCATTATGATACAGGGTCCATTCTGCTGTAGTCTGCTTGACTTCGTAATCTTGAAGACCTACCTGCATCTATACATTTATTTTAGGATAAAAAATTAAACAATAAGGTGATGCCCACCATCCATGAGCATTGTTTCACCAGTTACCACTTTTGATATATCAATAAAGTTATATATTCCTTCTGCAACTTGCTCTGGAGTAACTGTGAGTTTCAGTGGAGTATTTGATGTTAAATTCTCCTTGGCTGCATTATAGAGTTCGTCACCCATGCCTTTTTTTAACCAATCACCTTGAATAAAACCAGGACAAATTGCATTGACTCTAATCGGACCGAGATTTCTTGCCATAGATTTCGTCATTGTATTTAAAGCACCTTTTGACGATGCATAAGCAAGAGAACTGCCAATTCCTTTAATTCCGGCTATTGAGGAAATATTTACAACACTCGGATCTTCACTTTTCATGAGCATTTCTTTACAAGCCTTAACCATCTGGAAAGGTCCTACAACATTAACTTTGTATATATGTAGAAAATCTTCCGCATCTAAACCATCTAGGTCAGCATGATTAAATACAAATTTAGTTGTCCCAGCGTTATTTACAAGTGCGTCGATTCGCCCCCATTTTTTGATCGTTTGTTGAACTGTTTCTACACAATCTTCATTTTCCGAAACATCTGCCGTTATGGCTAATGCTTCTGCTCCTAGCTTCTCACATTCATTTACTATTTCATTGGCATCTTGAATAGAGCTTGTGCACGTAATTGTTACATTCCATCCCTTAGAGGCAAGCAACTTTGCAGTAGCTGCTCCTACGCCTCTACTTCCGCCAGTTATTATTGCTACTTTATTAGTCGCTGTATCAGTCATATTTAAATCCTATTGTTTATCTATTTACAAATTCTTTTGTACTTTCTTCCCTTAGCACAAATCCTGGTTTATTTTTGAAGGTATTCTCCACCCATTTTAAGACGTCTTTTTCATCTAAATCTGGATTCCAAGGCTCACCTTGAGGTTGCTCCACATCCCATGGCGTGTCCAAAAAGATCTCCATTCCATTGTTCTCAGGATCATTAAAATAAAAGGATAAAGCATTTCCGTGACATAAAGGCATATAGTCATGATTAATTGAATCAAATTTCTTTTTAAACTCCTGCAATTCCGCATAGGTCTCAACCCTAAATGAAATATGGTTTAAAGCAGTAGGAGTCCCTATATCTTGTCTGCCCAGAACAAATGCTAATTGGTGATGTTCATTAGGATCAAAGCTAATAAAGATTATTTCAGGACCGTTTTCAAAGATTGGACCGCTATCACTAATTTTAAAGCCCAAAGTGTCTATATAGAAATCTAATATTTTTTCTTTATTTTGAATATTAAGTACTATGTGTGACCATCCGAGTTTCATCTTTTAACCAATTAAATTATCTTTTTATTCTATCTAAGCAAGCTGGTTTTACTCAACCCCCGAATGATTTGTAATCCTTTTGCATATATTCTCAAGAGAACCTAAACCTTCAATACTTGTTGAAATAACATCTCCCTCTTTAAGGAATTTACCTTCCATTACACCAACACCTCCTGGTGTGCCTGTAAAAATTATATCGCCGATATTAAGAGTAACTATCTCAGATAAATATTTAATGATAGAAGGAATGTCGAAAATGAGATCATTTGTATTGTCATCTTGTCTGATTTCACCGTTTACCTTGCATACAATTTTGAGCTTTTCTTTGTTCTCCAAGGCATCTAATGAAACAAGATAAGGACCCATTGGCCCGAAAGTATCAAAAGATTTACCTAGATTAAATTGAGGTGGTTTTGCTGCAAATTGAACTACTCGATCAGAAATATCTTGGCCTACACAAAATCCTGCAACATGATCCCAGGCATTTTCTGCACTTATATCTTTACCAGATTTGCCTATAACAGCCACTAACTCAGCCTCATAATCCACATGATCACTTCTCATTTCAATCTCTGCATATGGCCCAACTAAGCAGCTTGTGTGTTTAGTAAATATCATCGGTACATTAGGTATCTCCATACCAGCTTCTTCGGCATGATTTCTGTAATTTAAGCCTACGGCATAGCAATTTTTTGGTGATGAAATCGGAGCATCAATATTGGCTTCTTCTAATAAACCCGTAGGAGTATTTTCATTTAAAATTTCATTCAATTCATGCAGTTTATCTAAGTGGTTAAGAGCATTGAGAGTATCTCCATCGAAAGTATCATTTGATATTACTTTGAGATCATAATAATGTTCACCTCTTAT
>CESQ01175495.1_pt1 | contig 15624 bp, 11 predicted proteins | sample 361401 | NCBI WGS metagenome assembly CESQ01 (sample SAMEA2622119, study PRJEB7988) | marine metagenome | isolation source: saline water (ENVO:00002010), including | reverse complement strand
GTTCTTCCGGACCCTGGGCATCAGCCGCTACGCCCGCCAGTACGCGGAGCGTCTGGAGCAACAGGCAGACAGCCCCCAGGTACAGCTGATCCACGCATATCAGGACGGTATCAACCAGTACATCGACCAGGGCGGCCGACCACTGGAATATCGCCTGCTGATGACCAAGCCGGATTACTTCAGTACCCAGGACATCGCCAATACCATGGGTTATATGGCGTACTCCTTTGCCGAGGCATTCAAGACCGATGCTCTGGTCGACACCATTCGCGGCACCCTGAGCGAACGCCACTACCGTGATCTGGTACCCAGCTGGCCGGACCAGTTGCCGCCGGTGCGATCTTCCGGACAGCCCTACATCGAACTGCTGACGCCAATGCTCGAGCAAATCAGCCAGGTTGAACAGACCCTGCCGGTGGGCCAGTTTCTCGGCTCCAACGCCTGGGTAGTCAATGCCGGGCGCAGCGCAAGTGGCGCGCCGCTGCTGGCCAACGACCCGCACATCGGCTTTGCCGCGCCGGCGGTTTGGTACGAAGCGCACCTCCGCACGCCCGACAGCGAAGTCTATGGCCACTTTCTCGCCGGTATCCCGTTTCCGCTGCTGGGCCAAACGCGTCATCACGCCTGGGGCCTGACCATGCTGATGAACGATGACGTGGACTTCTACCGCGAACGCGTCAACCCGGACGACCCGGAGCAGGTCTGGGCGGTCGACCGCTGGCAGAAGCTGCAGGTACATGAAGAGGTCATCAAGATTCGCGGCCAGGAGGATCGCCTGATCCGCACGCGCAGCAGCCGCCACGGCCCTATCGTCAACGATCTGCCCGGCAGCCTTGAGCGCGAACCTGTCAGTCTGTTCTGGAGCTTCCTTGACCCGGAGAACGACTCGGCCAGCGCCTTTTACGGCTTTACCCGCGCCGCCAGCCTTGACGAATTTCAGGCCGCCGCTGCGCTGCACAGCGCGCCCGGCCTGAATCTGGTGTACGCCGACGTGGATGACAACATCGCCATGTGGGCGATTGGCAAACTCAAGCGCTGGCCACAAAGCAGCAACGGCTTTTCGCTGCTCAACGGGGGCTCGGGCCGGGATGACTTTCTGGGCTATCAACCCTTTGAGACCAACCCGCGCATCATCAACCCGCGCGAGGGCGTTATCTTCTCCACCAACAACCCGTATGCCGAGCGCAATCCGCGCCGCAAGCTGCCAGGCTATTACGCACCTACCGATCGCGCACAGCGCCTTGAAGAACTGCTGAACCGCGAAGCGCCCTTCGACCTGTCGGACTTCAAAGCCTTCCAGCTCGACGATCAGCGCCCACTTGCCCTGAGCATGCTCGCCGACGCCATGCCGCTAATGGACCCGCAACAGCTGCCAGAGGAGCTGCGCGACACCGGTACCCAGGCGCTCGCACTGCTCAGCAGCTGGGATGGGCACTACCGGCGCGACAGCCAGGCCGCCAGCATTTTCCAGCGCTGGCAGGATGCGCTGTCCGAAGCCCTGTTTGCCGATGAGCTGGGCCCGCGTTACAGCTACTTCCGCAACACCTTCATGGCAGAAAAGACATTGGCTAGCCTGTACTGGAAGCCAACCTCGCCCTGGTGGGACAACCGCGAACACCCAAGCCTGGACGGCCGCCAGGCAGCCATCACGCATGCCTGGAAGAATGCGTTGCAAGGGCTGGTAAAAGACTTGGGTGATGACCCGCAGCAGTGGCAGTGGTCGCGCCTGACCAGCCTGCAGCACAAGCACGCACTCAGCGAGCGCCTGCCCTTCGGCGAGTATCTGAGCAGCCAGCCGGTCGCGGTAGACGGCGGCAACGAAACCCTGAACAACATGGTTTTCGACCGCGGCACCGCGCAATATCAGATCAAGGCCGGCCCATCGACCCGTCGCCTGATCGACCTGGCAGACCTGAACGCCAGCCTGGGCATCAACCCGCTAGGCCAGGCCGGCAACCCGCTGGATGCCCACGCCTGGGACCAGGCCGAGATGTTCAACGAGGGCCGCTATCGGGCGCAGCTGTTCGACTGGCTGTCGATTCGCGCCCTCCCCGATCAGCTGGAGCTGCAGCCCTGAGGGCCGGGTTCATTATTCGGCCTAGATTATCGGGCGTGTATTCAGAGCGACTGCACTGCGCCCCCTGCAGCTTTGCCTGGCCGACAAATGGCCTGCGGGAGGCGCGGCAACAGACCCTAGCGAATACGCTGCAGCACCGCACCCTCAGCGGGCACAGGCTCACCCAGCTGCATGCGCGACGCCGCCACACCAGCGGCTTTCATGTCATTGACCAGTTGCGGTGCATCGCCCCCGTCCAGTTGCAGCCGCAGCAACGAGTCCAGCCGCATCATGCGCACCAGTAGCCGGGTCCAGTCTTCACGTAGCCGTGGGTCCTGCAGCGAAGGCAGCGCCAGGCTGTTCTCGCTGCGCAGCACCTTGAGCAAGGTTGACGGCGTGGGGTACAGCGCCTGCTGAACCGGCTGATCGGGCGTCAGCTGGGTCATGTTGAGGTAACTGCGGCGGTTTCCGCGGGTAATGCTGTAGAGGGTGATAAAGCGCTGCGGCTCGGCATCCAGGCGCAGCGCCAGGTAGCGCTGATCTTCGTCTGGTCCGTACAGGCGCGAGTTGTGCAGCACCTGGTTGGCCCACAAACTACTGCTACCGCACTCGCGGCCATCGCAGGCATACAGCAGCGTATGTGGCTGTTCCAGCAACTGCCCAAGCAGATGACTGAACGCCACTTCGGGTTCGTAGCCGTCGAGAATTTCCCAGCTGACCGACGCCAGATCGCCGCTTGCACGCACCTCACGTTCGGCGCGCAGCTGGTTGTTGATGCGCCGAATGCTGCCAATGACCACCGGCTGATCCGCCTGTGTCTGCAAACGCTGGTCGACCAGGCGCGAATGGGTGAAAGGCTCGACAACCAGCGTCGAGACGGCGTCTTCGGCCTGCAAAGCTCCGGCGAACAACAGCCCGGCAAGCAGCAGCGGCGCACTTCGTGTTATAGACCCCATGCATCTCCTCAGCGCCCACCTGCGGGCGTCATTATGCGGGCGCTGACGCGCCACATCGACTCCGAGGATACCGCGACTGGGCGTATGGGTCAGCTCAGGCTTGTGTAGAAGTCTTTCAGAATGGCAGCCACCTCCGGCGCCTGGGCCTCCAGATGCAGATGGTGTCCGCCGTCGATACGGTGCACCTGCAAATGCTCAAAGGCATCGATGCGGTCCAGCACCTCGGGATGCTTGTGCATCACGCCCTGATTGGCCAGTACCAGGCAGGCCGGTGCGCTGATGTTCTCGATAAAGGAAACGGCGTGACGCCGGGTCAGGCGCAGCGGCGAAGGCAGCATCAGTTGCGGGTCGGTCCGCCAGGTCCAGCCACCATCGTGCGGCATCAGTCCGCGCTCTACCAGACAGCCCGCCGCTTCGCGGCTGATAGGGGTAGTCCCGCCCAGCACCCGCGCCGAGATTGCCTTGTCGGTGCTGTCATAAATGGGTTTACGTTTGCTACCCAACTGCAGGCTGGATTTGAAAAAACGCGCCATCTGCCGAGGCGCATCATCAGCTTCGGAGGTAAAAGGCATGAGCCCATCGATCATGGCCGCACCGATAATCCGCTCCGGCAAGCTGCCCGCCAGAATGCCGCTGATAATCGCGCCCATCGAATGCCCAAGCAGGGCAAAGCGCTCCCAGCCCAGATCCTCTGCCACCTGAAGCACGCTGGCCGCTTGCTGCCAAAGGCTGTAACCGGTAGCGGGCATGTGCCCTGACAGGCCATGCCCCGGCAGGTCCAGCGCGACCAGGTGAACGCCCTCCAGCGCCGGTGCCACTCGATCAAAGGTGGCGGCATTGTCGAGCCAGCCATGCAGCGCAATCACCGGCAAACCGCCGGGCTCGCCCCAAGCCTTGCCGGCTACTTCAATGTGCGGCAGGGAAAAGCGTACTTCATGGCTGGTAAGGGGCATGCGGCCTCCGGTTGCTGAGGGGAACGGATGCCGCAGAAATCTACTGGCTTGCCAGCGCGCGAACAAGCCTTAGGGTATCCGTGAATACAGCTCCATACACGGTCGGGCAGCGCAGCCCTGGCTCAATCGGCCTTCAATGGCACAATCGCCATGGTAAGGCGGGCGATGCAGGTGGTCTTGCCCTGTTCATCCCGCAGGCGGATGTCCCAGACGTGCGTTGTGCGCCCCAGATGTAACGCCGTAGCCCGCGCAGTAACCCGGCCGGTACGCACCGCACGCAGGTGATTGGCGTTCACATCCAGGCCCACGCAGTAATGGGTACTGGTATCAATGCAGGCGTAGGACGCCATACTGCCGACGCTTTCAGCCAGCACCACCGACGCGCCACCATGCAGGATGCCGTAAGGCTGATGAGTGCGCTGATCAACCGGCATGCTTGCGCTGATCCAGTCGTCTCCCGCCTCCTCGATGCGAATATCCAGCAGCGTGTTGATATGCGGACCGGGCGCATTCATGGCCTCGATATCCAGGGGGCGATGCCAAATGGCGCTCATGGGTCACTCTCCTCCAAAACAATACTCTTGCCGCTGACCAGCCAATACTGGAAATGGCGATGATAGGTTGCTTCCACCACATTGCGGCGCAGCTTCAGCGTTGGCGTGCGGAACCCGCCAGCGATATCCCAGGCGCTTTGCACAACGACCAGGCAACCCAGACGCTCGTAGACAGGCAGGGTTTCATTGACTGACTCGAACAATGTCTGCAGGCGGTCACGGGTGATCTTGTCGGCGCTCAGCCCCGCAGCCAGCCGAACCAGCGCCAGCGGCTGCGGCAGGTCCTGACCAACCACACAGGCCTCTTCAATCAGCGCATCGTCCATCAGCCGCTGCTCAATAGGCGCAGGGATGACATAGCGCCCCTGGGAGGTCTTGAAGGTATCACGCAGGCGACCGGTCAGCCGCAGAAAACCCTCCTGGTCGATCTCCGCCGCATCCCCGGTGTGCAGAAACCCATCCTCATCGAGCACCTCGGCGGTGCGTGCCGGGTCTTTGTGATACCCCAGCATCAGGGTCTTGCTGCGTACCAGCAACTCTCCCTGCTCACCCAGCCGACACTCTACGCCGGGGTTAGGCAGACCAATAAATCCGGGACGCGTTTTGCTGGGACGCCCGAGATGCGAGTAACCGCAGTTCTCCGTCATGCCATAGGCTTCTACCACCTGCAGGCCAAACTCAGCGAATCGACGCTGCAACGCCGGACTCAAACGCGCAGCACCGCTGACGGCATAGCGCACCTGATCCAGGCCTAGATAGGCCAGCACACGCCGGCCCTGGCGCGGCCCCAGCACCGGCAGGCGCAGCAAAGCGCCCTGCCAGCGCGCCGGCCAACGCCGATCACAAGCATCCATGCAGTCCTGCCAAACCCTGGGCGAGGCAATAAACAGGGTTGGTCTGGCTCGACGACAATCCTCCAGAAAACTGGCGGCACGCTCGACAAAGAACACCTGCTGACCGCCAAGCAATGAGGTCATCTCGATAAACTGGCGCTCGCCAATATGACTAAAAGACTGGCATGACAACATGCGATCCGACGCCGAAATGGTAAACAGACGCAGGAAGTTGCTGGCCGCCAGGCACATGCTGGCAAAGCTCAAGACCACACCCTTGGGTACACCGGTGGTGCCAGAGGTGTAAATGATGGTCGCGGGCTGATCGGCAGCAGGCTTGTGCGGCTCCAGCGGTGCATGCTGCTGCAGCTCAGACCAGGGCAGCACACCTGCCTCATCCGGCCCCTGTGGCAGGGCAATGCGCACAAGCTCATCGGGCAAACCCGCACTCTGTGACGGCCACCCTTCCAGACGCCCAAGAAAGACCGCACTGAGGTCAGCGTGACGTGCTACTTGAGAAATAAAATCGACAGTGAGACCAGGATGCAGGGGAACAGAGACATGACCGGCCATCCAGATAGCCAGGTCAGCCACAATCCAGTGAGCGCAGTTGGGCGCCAGCAGGCCAATGCAACTGCCGGCTGGCAGCTGCAAACTTGCAAGGTAGCCAGCAGCGCGGCGCGCCTGCTCGCCAACCTCGGCCCAGGTCAGACGTTGAACACTGCCGTCAGGCAGCGGTTGAACCAGATAGGTAGTGCTCGGGCGCAGGGCCTCCTGACGTAAAAAGGCCTCAAGCGCCGTCGCAGGCTGCGTTGCCAATGCACCCATGCCCTGCTCCGCCGAATCATTATTATTGTTGCGACGGCCGCCTCTGAGGACAGCCTGCCGGTAGGAATTGCCCTCACACTATCCCAGCCGACAGATGGCTACAAGGCCGGCGCAGAGCAATCGCGCGCAGATGTGAGCCATTGCCACCGCAGGACATTCAGCCTGCGATTAGCTGATCAATTGCGCGGGGCTCTGCAACAACTGCAATTGACCGAGACCTGCGGCAACAAAGTCCAGATCAACGCAGGCCAGACCAGCCGTGGGCATGGGAAAATGACCTGCCCGATTGCCCTCACACAACAGACTGAGCAACTGGCTGACCAGCGGCTGGTGACTAACCAGGAGTAACTGCTGTTCGTTGCGCTCGCTCAGATAACGCAGCACTTCAGCCGGCTCATCATCAGGCGTCAGCCAGGGCGCGGTTGATACGCCGCGGGCAAAATCCAGCTGATCGGCCACCAGCGCAGCCGTTTGCTGTGCCCGCAGATAAGGGCTGGCGAGAATCGCATCGAGTGGCTGCCCAGCCAGTACCTGACACATGCGGCGTACCTCATTCTCGCCGGCGCTGGTCAACGGCCGCTCGGGGTCCGTCGGAGCCTGGGGCGCAGCCTGACCATGGCGCAGAATCCAGAGTCTCATTGTGGTTCCTGGTCACGGGGCTGACGCAGCCACTGCGCATCACCGTCCGGCCACTCACTGAAGGGCCAAGGCTTTTGCTCATTGGCGCCAGTCAGGTAGCGACCGCTCTGCCAGACGTACTGCGACAGACTGCTGCCCCAGCGCGCGCAATCGGCATCTGGCTCACCACGAAACAAGCGATAGGCAATCTGGATCAGGACCAGTACTGCCAGCGCCACCTCGGCCACCTGCCAGGCCAGGGCAAAGAAAACGACATACAGCAGTCGCAGCCAAAAATCGGCGGAGCACAGGTTATTCAAAAACGCGTTCACAAAAACTCCTCAGGACTTGACCGGTGCAGCCGACATGAAGGCGGCAAATTCAACATCGTTTTTCTGTTCAGCCGACATCAGACGGGCAATCACCGCCGGCAGCGGCTTGTGCTCAAAGACAATGGCATGCAGGCCATCGACCAGCGGCATGTAAACGCCCTCTTCTGCCGCTTTGTGCTTGAGTACCTTGAGCGTGTTGACGCCCTCGGCCACCTGCCCCAACCGGGCTACACCCTGCTCCAGGGTTTCGCCCTTGCCCAGCGCATGCCCTACCTGAAAATTGCGTGACTGTGGCGAGACGCAGGTAACGATCAAGTCGCCGACACCGGCCAGTCCAAGAAACGTCAGCGGATTGGCCCCCATGTGCACGGCAAAACGCGTCATCTCGGCCAGCGCCCGGGTAATCAGCATCGCCTTGGTGTTCTCGCCCATGCCGAGCGCCGAGGCCATACCGGAAATAATCGCGTAGACGTTCTTCAGCGCGCCGCCCAGCTCTACCCCATAGCGATCCTGACTGGCATAGACCCGCAGGTTGGCGCAGCCAAGCACGTCCTGCACATCACGGCACAGCTGCTCGTCTTCGCTGGCGACCACGGTCGCAGTCAGCTCTCCTGCAGCAATTTCCTTGGCCAGGTTAGGCCCTGACAGCACGCCTACGCGGGCTTCAGGTGCTTCCTGCTCGACAATCTGACTCATCATCAGAAAGCCAGGCTGCTCGATACCTTTGGTGGTGCTGACAACCTGCTTGCCGGCCAGCTGCGGGCCGATCTGTTGGAGCACGGTACGGAAAGAACTGGACGGGATAGCCAGAAAGACGATCTCTGCCGTCGCCAGCGCCGCGTTCAGGTCGGTGGTCACCTGCAACCGCTCATCCAGCGCAATGCCGGGCAGGTAACGCGGATTTTCGTGCTGTTCGCTGATATGCCGGGCCATCTCAGGGTCACGCAACCAGAGGGTTACCGGCACAGCTTCGGCGGCCATGAGGTTGGCCAGGGTGGTACCAAAACTGCCCCCACCCAACACACAGACAGATGCTTTGCGATCGGTCATGCAACATCCTTAGACAGTGAATCTGGCGCCAGTATAAGCCGAGCACGCCGACGGCGCGATTTGCCGCTGGAAAAACCTGCTCGGCTGGTTAATATGTGCGCATTCGTATAAAAGAATCCAAGTGCCATCACTATGCTAAAGCCGCGCCTCGTCGCCACCGCTGTCCTATTGTGCTGCAGCGCTCCTCTCAGCGCCCAGTCCCTGAACGACCCGCTGCTCGACGACTTGCAGCTACCCACCGTACTCAGCGCTACCCGCCTGAAACAAAGCCCGGCAGAGGTGCCGGGCAGTATGACGGTGATCGACCGGCAGTTGATTCGTGGCTCGGGCGCACGCGACGTGCCAGAACTGATGCGGCTGGTGCCCGGCATGATGGTGGGCTATTCCGCCGGCAACCTGCCCAACGTAAACTACCACGGCACCAACATCAGCGAGGCCCGGCGCATGCAGGTCCTGGTTGACGGCCGTTCGGTTTATCGACCGGGCCTGGCAACGGTCGACTGGACCGATATTCCGTTGGCCATTGAAGATATCGAGCGCATTGAGGTTTTTCGAGGCCCCAACACTGCGGCCTACGGTGCCAATGCGTTGATGGGCGTGATCAACATCATTTCCACCCGCCCTGAACTCAGTCAGGGCACCCGGGTGAAGGTCACCCGCGGCACGCGCGGCGTCAGCGATCTATACGCCAGTCAAGGCTTCACCTTCGGCAGCTCTCAGGCACGCATCAGCCTGATCGGCAAAGAGGATGACGGCTTCGACCACGTGCAAGACGGCAGCGATTACCGTGACGGGCGTCGCCTCAGCGCGCTGAACCTGCTTGGCAATACCGACCTCAGTCCCACTCAGGCCCTTTCGTGGCAACTGGGTGCAAAAGAAGGCACCAACCAGCAGTCCAATGACTACAGCGTCATGGCCGAGCCAACGGACGATAGTTACCTATTCGACCGTCTCATGTACGAGCAAGGCTTTCCTTCATCCGACGTTACCGCCCGCGACTACTTCGTGCAGTTGAACTGGAAGAACGACCTGAGCCCCGAGCACCGACTGGAGATCAAAACCTACGCCCAGCATATGGAACGTCTGAGTCAGTGGCGCGCCTGCGACTCTCCAGTCGTATTCTCACCTGAGCTGCGCCAGTTGTACCTTGCCGGCAATGTCTACGCGCGGCGCTTCAACTACATCCTGCGTAACCGTCGTGGCATATGGGCAGATCCTGTCTTTTACAGCGATTGGCTAGTCAACCAGGACGGACTACCGCCTGAGCTGCTGCCACTGGTAGATGACCTCGTAGCACAGCATGCGGCCGCACGCGACAGCGCCCCAACCTGTTTCAACCTCAACGAAAACCTGCGTGAAACACGCTATGAGGCAGAAGTTCAGAACACCATACAAGTCAACGACGCACTGCGAACCGTCTTTGGCCTCAACCTCAGATATGATCAGGCGAAATCGAAAACCTTCTTCAATGGCAAGGTCGAGAACTCGGTTGGGCAGCTTTTTGGCAACCTTGAGTACCGTCTGGGCGAGCGTTGGCTGCTACATGCCGGCGCCATGGCCGAACAGGATCGCCTGAGCGGCTTCTCCTTTTCTCCCAGGCTGGCAGCACATTACTTCGTCGCGCCCTCCCACAGTCTGCGCGCGGTGTACTCGGAAGCGGTGCGCTCTCCAGACATGTACGAGAACAACGCATACTGGACCTATTACCCCAGCGGCCTTAGTGGTGCCGGCACTACAGGCGACACTTACTATGCGCTGGCTCAGGGGCCCGGCGACCTGGAGCAGGAGCAAATGCGCTCCTACGAACTGGGCTACAACGGGCACTTCCACGACCTCGGGCTGGCAATTGACGTCAAAGCGTTCTATGACGAAATTGACAATATGATCAGCCAGCCACTGCAGGTAGTGAATTTTGAACCGGATAACAGCAGCTCTACCCGCTTCACAGGCATCGAGACTCAGGCAGACTGGAGGCTGACAGCACAAGACCGGCTCCGGGTTACCTATGCCTATGTCGACTTTTTCGCAAGCAACGAACTGGACCAGCGCCTGACCCCACGCAACAGTGGCTCCCTGGCCTGGTTACGCAACTGGGCTGGGAGCGTCGAAAGCAGCATCATCTATTATGGTGCTGATGCGCTCAACGAGCGGCGCTTCGAGCGCCTGGATGGTCGTCTGGCCAAACGCTTCTCGCTCGGCAGTACCAGCGAACTGGAGTTGGCGCTGAACTGGCAGTTCCGGCTGGATGATGAAGCCCTGACCTGGGACGAAAACCTCTACGACGACCGTAGCCACGTGTACCTGTCTGCGGAACTAGACTTCTGATTCACCTATCCAGGCGATGGCCTCCCTACAAATGACACGGATTGTCGATATGCACTACGCAGCCAAAGGACAGACCCGGTGAGCCGGCAGCTGTTGTGCCTGCTTGGCGGCCTGCTGCTTGCCATGTTGATGCCCCATGCCAAGGCGGATGAAATAGCCGTTCTGGTCCCGACACAATCGAGCCTTACCCAAGCCTTTATCAGCGAGTTGACCAGGGCTCTGCCAGGCCAACGTGTGACCAGCGTTGACCCTGGCCAGCAATTGCCAGCAGATACCAGCCTGGTCATCACCATGGGCCGAAGCACTCTGGCCTACCGCCAGCAACAGCCGGCCACACAGCCTACGCTGGCTACCTACATCACACTCGAAACCCTGCAAGCAGATGAACAACTTGGCAGCAATGCACACACGCTGCTCGCCAACCCTGCGCCAACACGCCAGGTTGCCCTGGCAAAACTGCTGATGCCGGGCGCCAGTCGCCTGGGCGTGTTAATTAGCCAGCAGCGGCAGGCCCAGTTGCCGGACTGGCAAAACGCCGCAACACAAGCCGACCGCACCCTGAATGCGGTGGTCATCCCCACTGGCGCCAGCCTCACCCGCAGCCTGGGTGAAGTCATCCTGGACAGCGACATCCTGCTTGGCACCGACGACAGCAGCATCTACAACGCCGACAATCTGAAAACCATCCTGCTGACCAGCTACTCGCGCAACAAGGTGCTGATCGGCCCCAGCGCGCCCTTTATCGACGCGGGCAGTTTGAGCACGACCTACAGCAGCCCTCAAGACATGGCGCGCAGCGTCGCTTACCTGATTGAACAGGGTATGCCCGCCAGCGCAGCGTCCTACCCCCGCTATTTTTCCGTACTGAGCAACGCCCAGGTAGCCCGCTCCCTGGGTATCCCGCTGCCAGACGACGCCACCCTCGCCCGCCGCTTGGCCGAGCTGGAGCAAGAACCATGAATTTTCTGCAACGCGGCACCATCTACAGTCGCCTGATCCTGATCGCTACGCTGCCGGCGCTGTTGATGGGCGTGGTGGGCTTCACCTTTTTCACTACTGCTCGCCTGGACGATGTGAACAGAGAGCTGCAGGTGACCGGTCAACTGATTGCCGATCAGCTGGCACCTGCTGCCGAGTACGGTGTCATCAGCGGCAACCTGCGCACCCTCGAAAGCCTGGTCAAAGGGGCGCTCAACGTGCCGCATGTCCGCTACGTCGAGGTCTACGACCGTACCGGGCGTGCGCTGCTGCACCTTGGCCAGGGTGATCACATTGAGCGCAAGGGCATGCAGGTGTTCGTTGCCGACATCCTGCGCGAACGTATCCCGCTGCAAAATGACCTGTTTCTGCTGGACGCGCCCACAGCGAGTGACAACGAACAGCAGCGCTATCTGGGCCAGGTGCATGTGGGCTTGAGCAGCAGCGCCTTTATCGAGCGCCAGCAGGCCATTGTGCTGAAAACGCTCGCGCTGGCAGCACTGGTGCTGGTGGCAACGCTGTTTCTTGCCATTCGCCTGGCCAAAGCCCTGGCCGACCCGATGGAGCGCATGGGCAACGCCGTTGCTCGTCTGCAGCAAGGGGAGCTGGATACGCGCCTTGAGGTCAACGACGAGCACGAGATCGGCCATTTGATGCACAACATCAACAGCCTGGCCGAAACCCTCGAGCGCGCAGAAACACAACAGCAACGCGCCATGCAGGAGCTGATCAGCGCCCGTGAAGAGGCCGAATCGGCCAACCGCGCCAAGTCGGAATTTCTGGCCATGATGAGCCACGAACTGCGCACACCCATGAACGGCGTGCTCGGCATGCTGCAACTGCTCGAGACCACCGACCTTAACAGCGAACAGAGCGAGTACGTACATATCGCCGGCGAGTCGACCGACCACCTGCTTAAGGTCATCAACGACATCCTCGACTTCTCCCGCATTGAGCGCGGCGCGCTGGAGCTGGAACATATTCCTTTCAACTTGCCGCAACTGATCCAGTCTTCGGTCAATGTGTTCGAGCACACAGCCCGGCAGAAGAAACTGAAACTGATCACCAAACTCGAAGGCAACGACAACTACGCTGAGGTGGTGGGCGACCCAACTCGTATCCGGCAAATACTGGTAAACCTGATCGGCAACGCGATGAAGTTCACCGAACAGGGCTCCATCGCCGTGCATGCCAGCTGGCAACTGACCGGCACCGACGCACTGTGGTTGCGCTGTGCAGTCTCAGATACCGGTATCGGCATCGCGCCGGAGCGCCTTGAGCGTATGTTCGATGCCTTTCAGCAAGCCGACAGCAGCACATCCAGACGCTTCGGCGGAACCGGGCTGGGCCTGTCCATCGCCCGTACCTTTGCCGAGAAGATGGGCGGCAAACTGGTCGCGCAAAGCCATGAAGGTAGGGGCTCGGTATTTACCTTCGAGATACCACTGGCGCTGCGCGACAAGCCGCTGGGCAAGCCCAGCGAGGCACCCACTCGCGAAGTCCAGGGCAGTGACCGCCCGGTGCTGCTTGTCGAGGACAACCCGGTCAACCAGATGGTGATTGAAGGCATGCTCAACACGGCGGACATTCGCGTGGTAGCCGTTTCCAGTGGCGAAGATGCGCTGCGCCATCTGACCGATCGGTCGGCGGCCTATGCTGCCGTACTGATGGACATCCAGCTCCCCGACATTGACGGCCTTGAGGTCTGGCGTCGGTACAACGAGCACTGCACCGAGCACCAGCTCGAGCCGCTGCCCTGCATCGCCCTGACGGCGAGCGCCTTTGACGTTGATCGGCGCGATTGCGAAGCAGCAGGCATGCAGGATTTTCTCAGCAAGCCGGTCAACCGCCAGGCGCTGCTGCAGGCGCTCAGCCCCTGGACTACCCCGAAGTAACAGGCCCAGCCAACGTTCAGAGCACGCCAGCGTCACTGTTTGAAGTCCACATAGATCAAGCGGACAGCTGGCGGTGTCGCTCGCCTCTGCACGCGTGAGCGCGCGCAGAGGCGAGCGCAGTCGATCAGTGATTCCTTAACATTTCCCCAACAAATTAAGGCCCTGCGACGCTGGATTCAGTGTCCTCAAACCGAGACACTAGGTCGCTTAAAAAAGGCTGTATCAGCTCGGCGCAGACAGCCTGCTCCCACAACCCCAATAATTTTGAGCATCCAGACCATGTCGACCATCACGCTAGAATCGCCCTTTTCTACTCTTCCTGTACTGATCGCCCAGCACGCTATCGACCGCGCAGAGCACCCGGCTCTGATCGAAGACGATCAACAGATGACCTACCGACAGCTGGATGCCGAAGCAAACCGTGTTGCCGCCGCCCTGCAGCGTGACGGCCTGAAAGCCGGCGACGCCATTGCCATCTGTGGCAGCAACTCGATCAACTATGCCGTGCTCTTCGTCGGTGCACTGCGCGCCGGCCTGACCGTCGCCCCGCTGGCACCCTCTTCCAGCCCGGAAAGTCTGCTGGGCATGCTCGCCGACTCCGCCTCCAAACTGTTCTTCGTCGACGCCAGCGTCAACAAGGCCATCGCGGGTGTCCGTGACCGCCTGAGCATGCCGCTGCTGACACTGGACAACAGCGGCAGCGAGCGTCACTTCAATGACTGGCTAGCCGAAGATGGCGCCAAGCCTGCTGCGGTGGAAATCACCCCGGAGATGACCTTCAACGTCATCTATTCATCCGGCACCACTGGCGAGCCCAAGGGTATCGTGCAGTCCCACGGCATGCGCTGGTCGCACATTCAGCGCGGCCTGACCATGGGCTACGGGCCTGACTGCCGTACGCTGATGTCCACACCGCTTTATTCCAACACCACGCTGGTGTCCTTTCTGCCCACCATCGGGCTGGGCGGAACCGTGGTGATCATGGCCAAATTTGACGCCGAGCGTTACCTGAAGCTGGCGCAAGAAAACCGCATTACCCACACCATGCTGGTGCCCGTGCAGTACCAGCGCATCATGGCTCGCCCCGACTTCGACAGCTACGACCTCAGCAGCTACATGATGAAGTTCAGCACCAGCGCGCCTTTCCACGCCGAGCTCAAAGCCGACGTCATCAAACGCTGGCCGGGTGGCCTGGTCGAGTTCTATGGCATGACCGAGGGCGGTGGCTCCTGCGCACTGGCTGCCCACACCTACCCCGACAAGCTGCACACGGTCGGCCTGCCGATGGAAGGCCACGACATGCGCGTGATCAGCGAAGACGGCGAAGAACTGCCGCGTGGCGAGATTGGCGAGGTCGTTGGCCACTCCCCGGCGATGATGGCGGGATACCTGAACAAACCTGAGAAAACAGCTGAAGCCGAGTGGTTCGACAGCACAGGCAAGCGTTTCATCCGCACCGGCGACGTCGGCCGCTTCGATGAAGAAGGCTTTCTGACGCTGATGGATCGCCGCAAGGACATGATCATCAGCGGCGGCTTCAACGTCTACCCGAGCGACCTGGAAGCAGAGCTGCGCAAGCATCCCGACCTGCAGGACGTTACCGTGGTCGGTGTAGCCTCCACCAGCTGGGGCGAAACGCCGGTCGCCTATGTAGTGCCGTTCGCAGGCCGCAGTGTGGACGCAGACCAGCTCCAGGCCTGGTTCAATGAGCGCGTCGGCAAGATCCAGCGCCTTAACCGCGTGATCATCACCGATGAGCTGCCACGTAGCGCCATCGGCAAGGTCCTCAAGCGCGAACTGCGCGATCAGTTCCAGGCCGAGTTCGGCGTACTCGCCTGATACTCGCCCTCGCCCGCCCCACCCCGCGCGCCGCCGAGACGAAGAACCTTTGTCCTCGGCGGCCTTCGCGCGTATCCTCAACGCCTCGGAACCTGTGTTGTGACTTTCTCGAAAAACGCGAAGTCTGAGCATAGGTCCACGTTGCTAAATCATTTGGAAACCATCAGTTGGTAACCGAAAGTGCAGTACAACCTGAGGCGCGTGCATCCGACTTGACCCAGGTCAGGCCGGTACAGCAGCCAATCAGGGCAGGCTCGACTATCATGAACAGCCATGCGCCCTTTCGGATACTTGCTGACACAGAACAAGCCGAATCAACAGCCCCCGTGACGGGGATGAGCAGGAGCCACTAATGACACAACAGAATGCGTACACCCGGGAAGAGCTGCTCAAATGCAGCCGTGGCG
>CESQ01003164.1_pt1 | contig 15661 bp, 10 predicted proteins | sample 361401 | NCBI WGS metagenome assembly CESQ01 (sample SAMEA2622119, study PRJEB7988) | marine metagenome | isolation source: saline water (ENVO:00002010), including | reverse complement strand
TTATTCAAGTAATTTGCCCTTGAGATTGAGAACTTTGGTGGTTTTACTAAGGATATTTTGAAGATCCTTTCTTAATGGAGAGATATTGTTCCTTGAAATTTCTAAATCAAAGGTCTGTGTATTCAACTTGACGTGATAATTACATTTTTCAAAAGGATTTAATTCAGGGTAGTCACTCCTTTGATGAGACCCTCTACTCTCTTCTCTATTTAATGCTGAAAGGATTGTTGCTTCCGCAGAAATCGCTGACGACTCTAAATCAAAGACTTGTACGAGATCATCACAACTTTGATAGTCAATCCTAACATCTACGTCTTTAATAATATTCCTGATACTTTTTATTTTTTCAAGACCTGATTTTAATGATTTTTTGTCTTTTATTACACCACAATGCTTCCACATCACATTACTTAATTCATGTTGTAAGGGCTTCGCTAATTCTGTGCCTTTATTTAGAAATTTATTGATATTCTCATGAGCATTTTTGATAGATTCATCTGATCTTATTTGTGCCTTTAATTGGTTTGAATAACTAACACTAGCTATCCCAGCTTTTTTTCCAAAAATTAAAATTTCCGCAAGAGAATTTCCTCCAAGACGATTTGCACCATGTAGCCCACCAGCCACCTCTCCTGCGGCATACAAACCGCTTATTGAAGTGCAATGCTCTTTAGGACTTATTACAATACCTCCCATCGAGTAGTGCGCAGTTGGGGCTACCTCCATAGGTTCTTTTGATATGTCAAGCATTTGTGCATCTAAAAACTGCCTATAAATACTTGGTATTTTCTGCATTATTAAATCTTTGCTCAGATGACTTATATCTAGATAAACTCCTCCATTAGGGGTCCCTCGACCTTCTGCAATCTCTGTGTAATTTGCTATGGCAACTTTATCTCTAGTTGAAAGTTCCATTCGCTCTTTATCATAATTAATCATGAATCGTTCCCCTTTGTTATTTATAAGCTTTCCTCCTTCTCCTCGAACGGCTTCTGTTACTAATGTTCCAGCAATTTCTTCTGGGGCAAGCATTCCAGAGGGGTGAAATTGAACCATTTCCATATCTTTTAACTGGCAGCCTGCCTTAAGACTTAAGTAAAATCCATCTCCTGTATTTTCTTTCTTTCTTGAGGAACTTTTTTTCCAAATTTTAGTATGACCTCCTGTGCAAAGAATAACAGCGTCAGCTAAATGAACTGTTCGTTCTGCTGTCGTTATGTTGAATGACATAGCTCCGAAGCAGATTTCGTCTTTTACAAGTAGTTCAGTCACGTATTGGTTGTCATGAATTGGAATTTTTAAAGATTCAGCCTTCTTAATTAGTGTCTTTAAAATTGATAGACCGGTGAAATCACCTGAGTAACAAGTCCTTCTGTATGTATGTGCCCCAAAAAACCTTTGATCTAAAGTTCCATTTTTTAATTTTGCGAAATTTGCTCCCCATTTATCTATTTCTTTAACAACAGAAGGAGATTCCTGAGCCATTATCTCAATTTGGGAGGGGTCTCCAAGTTCATACCCTTCTGTATAAGTATCCGCAAAATGTTGTTCCCAAGAGTCTTCGGAATCGACATTTCCAAATGCTGCATTAATGCCTCCTGCCGCTAAAACAGTATGCGAATCAGTTTTAATTCGCTTTCCTAGTACTGAGACTTGAAGTCCAGCTAGCTTAATTTCTATCGCTGCTCTTAATCCTGCACCTCCACACCCAATTACCAATACATTTGAAATTTCAGTGGTATGATTGTTGTTTTTCATTGAATCTCTGTAAAAGAATTAAAAGTTTGCACGACGTAGGATTGGAGATTACTGATTGTTTGTAATCTCGTCTCGTTACTTAAGGTTCACACTTTTCATTAGCCAGTAGTTAATCTCTTTTTGGACCATGGGATCTCAGCGATATTGCAATGCGTGGATGACTTAACATTATCCCCTTATGCCTTTATTCTATTTCAATTAAGGTTTTATTAGTAATAATTAACAGATAATTAAGGGTTATCATAATCGTAATTCATAGAACTTAGCGGATTGTTTTTTGTTGTAATGCGTTTGAATATTTCTACATTTTTTATGAGTACTACTTAATTAAATTAAATTTAATTTTAAAATAAGATAGAAGAGATACCAAAAGAGAAAGTTTTCAGATTGTAAGGTGGTAAATGTATTTGTAATCGGTAAATGCTTTTTCCTAGAGTTTCCCCCTTTAAAGATTGCTGACCAAAGTTAAGAGAAATAAGTGAGATGGACTTAAGTAATATTAAGTAAAATAAAAAGTTTTTTAATGCTAAATAAATACGTAAAAATCATGAAAAATTTCTATATTATTTTTTAATACCAACTGCAAGTAAAAATAAATTTCAATAGCCAATATTAATCAATCATATCAATATCGACTTGTGCAAGATAGCCAAATAGACTGGATCCTCCATTATAAATTAAATTATTTTGCTCTATTCCTAATTTATTAGCACGCTCTATTTTTTCTATAATAGTAATTCTTGCATTGTAGGGAATGCAGCCGTTTGATTGTTTCGCAAGCTCGAATCTTTGATATCTATTATTAATATCAAAACTGTTAGAGTCGTTATATATAAATACGGTAAATAATTTTGATTCTAGTTCATCAGAAACACATTCTTTATTTCTTAATGCATTGTGCTCTCTTGAACCATGTGATTGGAAAAAGACATCATTGATAGTATAGCCACCATTTATATAATAGTCTGCATTAGAAGCCATTCTAATTAGACTATTTCTTTCTGCCTTAGTAAAATCAATTAAGCTATGGGAATCAGCGGTACCTATGCTGTAACTTATAAAAAGAGATATTGAAAATATTGTAAATAGATTATTTCTAAAACCAGCTCTTGTTTTGTAAGAAGCAAAATAAATGTAAGCTATTAAAATTGTTATACATATCCAAGTATAAGGATATAGGAAAATAGTATGCCTAACAGGCGAGAATGGGAATCTAGTGAAAAGAGAAATTGTAAAGGTTGCTAAGAAAATAGATATAATATTAGCGCTAAAAATAATTCCAATATCTTTAGTTCTTAAGATGATAAAAAATCCTATTATTGTTAATAAAGATATAATTATTGCTGCAGCATTTTGATTGTATCTAAAAGGATAAAGAGATTGTCCTAAAATGCTATTTAAAGTAAATAATGATTTAGAAATAAAGGTGATTAATCCATCTTTTATATTGGGTTGAGAATATATATTATCTATTCCTAACCATGGGATAGGCTCGTAGGATGAAAGACATAAAAGTATGAATTTCCTTAAAAAAGCAATTGCCAAGAATCCGAAAATGTATATTAAAATTCTATATTTTAAATTAGAGTTGTAGAATTTTAATGTTATATTTATTTGCTTCAGTATTGAAGCTATTCCGTACTTTAAATGTGAATATCGTTGGTTAAATATGCTGATTAAAAAAATAATAGATATTGTTATAAATAAACTAATAATTATAATCGTGGACTGGAAGCCAAATAGCAATGAAAAAATAGTTATTAGAAAACTATTGCGATAATTGAGAAAACTTTTATTGTTTAAGTTTAAAAATTCTTTGTTTTCCTGTTTATTTAGAGGTAATATTATAAGAAGTAAAATACATTGAGATGTTATAGCTGGCAGGTTATATGGACTATAGCTTGTAGAATGGAAAAAAATTTCTGGGTTTAAGCAATTAAATATAATCACTAACATTTCTACTAGATATAAGGAATTTCTGAATTGATTGCTATTTCGTTCTACTATTTTTTCGTATAGAATAATTTTACATATACAAGAAGTTAGATATGCTGAAAAAACAGTAGAAATGAATCCTTGAATTAAAAGTATTGATCTACTTAAATCCATACTGATATCTGCAAATAGATATGAGATAAATGCCCAAAAATGCCATATAGGTGGATAGCTGCCCCAAAACCAATAGACCAAATATTTAACTTGACTTGGTAGAGAGGTATTGCCTAGGACCAATTCACGTATAGGCCCGAAATCATCAACATGCCTCCAAGAAAGAGGCCCTAGAGTCATCCAAATAAGAAATACTAAAATAGAGCTTAATAGAAAAACTTTTGAAGGCTTATAGAAAAAAAATGGCTTTGATTCTATATTTTTAGTGATAATCAAAATTTGTCTGCCATGTTCTCACTATCTTATAAGAAAAAGAAGATATTTCCATTGATTATGAAAGAATAATGTAATTTTTTTAGGTTCATAATGACCTAATTTATCCTTTGAAAATGGTATATTTATGCTTATATGTTGTTCATTCTATCAGGTTTTTGCTTTTACTAAATTCATGCCTTGCTTGATTTCTTTTGTTTATCCTGTAATAGCTCTGATGTTTTCAAAAATGCATTTTACTCTCATAAATTAAATGCATTAAAGAATTGCTTTTGATTCTTTTTGCTAGCAATTAATGATAGATTTTTTATATACTACATCTAACATTCGAAATTAATTTATATCTTATTGTTTGTATCTGACTAGATATTTGATTGTTATATATTTTAGTGAAATCATATAGTATGCTAGTATAAATTTACCCAAAATATTCATAAACTAGTTTTTTGGATGGCTAAAAGCTTAAGCTATCAAAAATTAAATGATTTAAGGTCTATTTCATATGAGATTGGTAAAAGGAAAGATCTTATACAGGCTTCTGGGGGTAATACGTCATGCAAGATAGACAACTTGCTTTGGGTGAAAGCTTCTGGCAAGTCTTTAGTAAAGGCAAATGAAGAAGATATTTTTATTGCTCTAGATATAAACAAAGTAAAAAACATACTAAATTGCAACGATAATGAAGATGTAACTTATCCAGCAGAAATAAAAACTCATTTAAGAGCATCTTTAGAAACAGCTTTGCATGCACTAATGCCTCATAAATACGTTGTTCATACTCATGCTCTTGACGTTATTGCTCATACAATTCTTTTTGAAGGACAAAAAAACTTGTCTTTGCTTTTAAAAGATTTTAATTGGGAATGGGTCCCTTATAAGAAGCCTGGTTCATTGTTGGCAAGAGAAGTATCGAAGATAATGCAAAACTCTAGTCCTGATATATTGATTTTAGCTAATCATGGTTTGGTTGTTGGTGGTGAAGATATAAAATCAGTTGAGCTGCTCCAGCAATCTGTATTAAATAAAGTCAGAATAAATCCTCAAAGCTTTAATGAATTTAATCTTGATAAGTTAAATGATTATATAACTTTACTTAATCAAAATGGTTATTACGCAAAATTACCAGATTGTGAATTCGTTCATACTTTAGCTACAGATGATTGGTCTTTAACTCTCGCAAATATGAATCCCTTATATCCTGATCATTTGGTTTTTTGTGGTTTTAGTCCCATAAATCTTTCTTCAAAAGTTTCGAAAGAGATGCTTTGCAAGGTTGCCTCTACAAGCAAATATTGCATCATTAAAGATATAGGGGTTATATTATTTAAGTCTGCAAATCAGGCTACTGAAGACATGCTAGAAGCTCAGGCTCAAGTACATATGAGAATACCTAAAGGTGCAAATATTAATACATTGTCAGATGTTGATTGTGAAATGCTTGTTAATTGCAAATCAGAAATATATCGAATAAATTTACAAAAAAAAATTCTAAAGGTCTAATAAATTGTTGATAATCATTCCAATGTCTGGCAAGGGCCAGCGTTTTATTGATGCTGGATATAAAGATCCTAAGCCCCTTATAGAGGTTGAAGGTAGGCCAATAATTTCGCATGTTATTGATTTGTTTTCGAAGAAAGATGAATTTATTTTTATATGTAATAGAAAACATTTAGAGTCCACCAATATGTATTCTACTCTTAATAAGTATTGTCCATCAGGTAGGATTATTGATATAGATTCTCATAAGAAAGGACCTGTTTACGCCGTTAGTAAAGCATATGAATATATTGATAATGATGAGCCTGTAATAATAAATTATTGCGACTTCTCTTGTTATTGGGATTATTCAAAGTTTCTGGAGTGGCTAAAAAAAGTTAAATGTGATGGATGCATACCTTCTTATAAAGGATTTCATCCTCATTCTTTAGGTAATACTAATTACGCTTATTTAAGGGAGATTGATAATAAAGTTAAAGAAATACAAGAGAAGAAACCTTATACTAATAATAGGATGAATGAGTTTGCTTCTAGCGGAACTTATTACTTTGCAAAGGGTCAGTATATAAAAAAGTATTTTAATGAAGCTATTCAAAAAGGCCTTAATACGAAGGGAGAGTATTATTGTAGTCTCGTTTATAATTTAATGATAAGAGACAATTTAAATATAAATGTTTATGAGTTAGAACACTTTATGCAATGGGGAACTCCATCTGATTTAGAAGAATATATTCAATGGTCGGATATTTTTAAAGATAAAATAAGATCTAAAAATGAACATAATAAAATTGGTACTACTATCATACCCATGGCAGGTAAAGGTAGTAGATTCTTTAAAGAAGGCTATAAAACCCCTAAGCCTTTGATTATGATAAATAATCAGCTAATGGTTATAAACTCCGCGAAGTCTTTACCTAAAAGTGAAGAATATAAATTTATTTATAATAAAAATATTTTAAATAATGGCAGTTTTAAAGAATCAATATCTCATGAATTCAGTAATTCTAATTTTATAGAATTAAATTCAACACCCCCAGGTCAGGCAATCACCTGCTTGGAAGGTGTTAAGGATATAGATGAAAATAAAATAATCAACATTAGCGCCTGTGATCATGCTGTTACATATGATCATGAGAAATTTGATGAATTGATTACTAAAAAAGATTTTGACATAATTGTATGGGCAAAAAGAGGTTATAAGCCAGCGGAAAGAAATCCGCTAATGTATGGCTGGTTGGATTGTGATGGGCAAAAGGTTAAAGCTGTTTCTGTTAAGAAGCCTTTATCAGAACCAAAAAATGATCCCATTATTATAGGAACATTTACATTTAGAGAAAAAAATGTATATTTAACCTGTCTAGATAATTTGTTAAATAGAGGTGGGTTAGTTAATAATGAGTACTATATAGACGCTATGCTTGATGATGCTATACGTTTGAATTTAAAGTGTATAATCTTTGAAGTTGAAGATTTCATTTGCTGGGGAACACCTAATGAGTTAAATACATATCTTTATTGGCAATCATGTTTTTCAAAATGGAAATATCATCCTTACTTAAAATCCAATTAGCTATTACTCAATTACTTATTCAATATAATTAATAATAAAAACAAAAAGTTTTAATGCAATTTCTATAATATAATATAATATTTTAATTAATTCATGCCTATACTTACTGTCGTAATACCTTGCTATAACGAATCAAAGAATATTCCATTGCTATTATTAAGGTTCCAAGAAATTCTTGAATCACGAAAGGACAAAGAATCTATCAAGAATGATATTGAACTTTTACTCGTTAATAATGGTTCAAGCGATTCAACTGAGAAAATTCTTAGCGAGTTAATTCCTGATTATTATTTCGCAAGGTCAATTAATCTAAAGTTTAATAAAGGTTATGGAAATGGCATTATTGAGGGCCTGAAGTCAGCCAAATCAGAGTACTTGGGTTGGACACATGCTGATCTTCAGACGGACATGAACGATATTTTCAGTTCAATGGAATATATTAGGCAAAATAATTTTTCTGAAAAGATCTTTATTAAAGGAGTGAGGAAGAATCGAAGTTTCTTTGACAATATTTTTAGTATTGGAATGTCTTTCTTTGAGTCTCTTCTATTTGGATTGCCTATATACGAGGTAAACGCACAGCCTAATATTTTTCATTATTCCTTGATTGATAAATTTGATGATATGCCTAAAGACTTTTCGATTGATTTATATTTATATATATGTGCTTTAAGACGTAGAGTAAAGATAATAAGATTTAACGTTGATTTTCCACAAAGAATATATGGTTCTTCAAAATGGAATACTGGTATCAAAGCTAAACTAAAGTTTATTTTAAGAACTTTAGTATTTTCTTTAAGACTTAAAAAACGGACTTTTGAAAAATGATTATTATCGATCATAGAAGGAATACTTCAGAATTACTAAAGTCTACGCCTCAATCATTAGGTGTTGAGGTGGATATAAGGTCAAATAAAAATCGATTAATTCTTCACCATGATCCTTTTAAAGAAGGAGAAGATTTCGAGTCATGGTTGAAAAACTTTAAGCATAAGTTTTTAATTTTGAATGTAAAGGAAGAAGGTCTGGAAAGTAGAGTTTTAAGTCTTTTAGATAAATTTTCTATTAAAGATTTTTTTTTCCTAGATCAGTCATTTCCTTTTTTACTTAAAACATTAAATTCTGGTGAATCGCGCTTGGCTTTGAGGGTATCTGAATATGAAAGCATTGAAACCGCATTAAATTTATCATCACGTGTGGAATGGATATGGGTAGATTTCTTTAATAAATTTCCCTTGGATAAAGAAAACTATGAAAAACTTTGTTGCTTAGGTTATAAATTATGTCTTGTTTCCCCAGAATTGCAAGGCTTTCCTGAGGATGCAATTCTAACTTTGAAATCTTTTTTAGATGAACATGAATTAATACCAAATGCAGTTTGTACAAAGTTTCCACTATTATGGAAATAATTATTTGTGATTAAACAATAATGCTAGCAAATTTACCTTTTCGATCATTTCTTTACGAAAAAAATGATGAACTTAGGATTATAAACCAGTTGCATAAAAATCCATTATTTGTTTTTGGATTAGTTATTCGTATTATACTAATTTTATTTCATACTCGTACCATACAAAATGAATGGTTTATACCATTCATTAGGAATACAATTGTTAATTTTAGCCTTGATCCGTGGAGCAGCTATTTAGATGCTGGAGGCACACACCTTGCTTTTCCTTATGGATTATCAATGCTAATCGCTTATCTTCCTTTGTCTTTTATTGGTAATTTAACAGATAATCTATTTAATATTGATTTATTTACTTCTTATGGCTTTAATCTTACAGCTCTAATATTTGATTATTTAACTTTAATATTGCTTGCATTGATAATACAAAAGTTCTCAAATACACTATTGTTGCTTACTTATTGGTGCTCTCCTTTCCTTATATATATTACCTATTTCTATGGGCAATTAGATATTGTACCTATATCAATTTTGTTTTGTAGTATATGTATGTTGAGTTGGAATAAATGGAGAATATCAGCAATTTTAATTTCGTTATCTATATCATGTAAATTTAGTATGCTTATAGCCTTACCTTTAATCCTAATATATATCTATAAAAGAAGAGGCTTTCAATCAGAATTAATAAATTATTTATCAATTACATCTGTAGTTACGTTCTTGATGAATTTGTATTTTTTCGTAAGTCCAGGATTTAAATTAATGGTCTCAGGAACAAGAGAAATTCAAAAATTGTATGCTCTTAAGATTACTTATGGAGATGATTTGAATTTGTATATTATTCCTATAATATACTTGTTAAGTTTATACTTAGTCTGGAGACTTCATAGGCTTACTACAGATTTATTTATTATTGCAACAGGTATAAGTTTTTTCTCATTGCTAATATTTATTCCACCTGCTCCTGCCTGGTATCTGTGGAGCATACCATTCCTTGTTTTTTATCAAGTAAAATCAGCAAGAGACATTTTCATTTTAGGTTTACTATTTAATATTACATGTGTATTCAACAGTTACCTTGCGATTAATAATAACTTTGCTTCGATAAATCCTAACGATTATTCTTTCTTTACAGATATTAAGATTAATTCATTAGAAAATACTTTCAGAAATATTGTTTTCACATTCCAGCAGTCATTGTCTGTACTTTTATCAATAAGGATGTTTGTATATGGTTTGAAAAGGAATAGTTTCTATCAAATAACTAATGAACCTTTTATCTTCTCATTGTCTTGTTATGATAGTAATGTCAGTCTGGAATTAGCAAAATCTTGTAGTAAATTATTTCAAGGTAACTCTTTCAAGATAAACACAACAAGAAGATATTGTAGCCAATTCGATCAATCCTTTCTATCTAATCCTTATATTGGCATGAAGGAGATTCAGAATATAAAAAATAAAAGTTTGATTTTGCAAAATAATTTTTCAGAACTAACCAAAGTTAAAGATCTAATAGACGATGAAAGTAAAAAGAATGTAATTAATAAAATTCTGGAAAGAAAACCAGAGTATCTTTTATTGCTTATGGATAAATTGAATATTCCTTTAGCTTTAAAGGATAAAATTAAATTAAGAATAATTTTTTCAACTTCAGAATCTAGTGAGGGTGTTATTACAGATTTCGAATCTATCAACTCATCTTTGTTATTGTTTTACTTTAATAACTATTCCTCAAATGCTAATCTTGCTAGTAGCATAAATAATTCTTTTCAGGAAAATCATTTACAAAGACTGATTGTTTTCTTACCTGTTGGTTTTCTACATGATCAACTCATAAGACTTTCAATTGCTATTTGTCCAATTCGTGTAGATAGCGAATTAACAAGTAACAGAAAATATGTTAAATTAATTTTTGATGGAGAACCTTGTAAAGAGGACATAGCAGAAATGGCTAGATCAATAATTCCTCAAATTGATGATTTTGCATTAAACGATGATTGCTGGATAGGTGGTTATTTTGGTATTCTTCAAATTATTATCCTTTCTTATATTTCTAAAGGCTTACAATCAAATAATTAAGTCTATTTCATTATGAAATTCTAATTTAGATGTTAAATATTCATAATAAAAAATTAGTTTTGATTAAACCTGTAATGGTAATTTTTGACACGGACAATACTCTTTATGCATATGAATTTGCTAATAAAGCTGCAGAAGAGGCTGCATGTAAAAAGGCTTTTAATTTAATTGGAATTGATAGATCTACATTCTTTTCATTTTATAGAAAAGCTAGATCTGAAATCAAGCTGACTTTAGGTAAAACAGCAAGTGGCCATAGTCGATTATTGTATTTCCAGAGAATGATTGAACTACTCGGTTTAAGAGCTGAATTACTATTAGCATTGGATCTTGAGCAAACATTTTGGAGGACTTTTTTAGCAAATGCTCCTTTATTTGAAAACGTAAAAAATACTTTAATGTTACTCAGAGAAAATAATATCCCTATCGGTGTAGTAACAGATCTTACCTCTCATGTGCAAATGCGTAAATTAACTTATTTCGGTTTAGAGGATATGTTTGATGCAGTTGTGACTTCAGAAGAAGTAGGAGCTGACAAACCTGATCCTCGAAATTTTGAACTACTCCTCTATAAACTGAAAATAAATAATATGAAGAATGTTTGGATGGTAGGAGATGATCCTGTTGCAGATATCGAAGGGGCAAAGAAACTTGGAGCGATAGCATTTCAGAAAGTTACTAATGATATTAATTTTTCTGAATATGATATAAAGCCAGATGTGAGCTTTAACTCTTTCTTTGATCTAATGAAGCTTATAAATAAAATAATATGAATACCTAAAAACAAGTTATAATAAACATGCTTATAACTTACAAAGGCGATACACTAATTTTAGATATATAATTTGATTAGTAAAAGTGATCAATATGCTTAACGATCGTATAAGTCTCATTCGAAAATACAGGCCGAATCGTGAGGTGATAATTTTTAGTTTAATATCATTTTTAATAGTTATAGTTCATTCTTTCATCTCTAGATTCCATTACCATGAATGTGATTCAAGTATAGTATTTGATTTTCTTCATAAGGATTCTATAGATTCATTCTTTTCATTCAAGAGACATTTAGAAGTTACATCTGCTGGGATATTTTATCCTTTAAGATTTTTCTTTGGAATATTTAGTGAATATATACCAATACAACCTATTAGGACCGCAATAAAATTATCTCTAACTACAACATATCCACTATTAGAAGGACTAATTTATGGATTATATCAACCCCGATCTTTTGAATATTTCTATAGATATGCATCCCTAATAAATATATTATTTTTAACCTTTTCTCTCATTCTTTTATATAAAGCAAATAAGTCAATTGGTAAATCATCAATTTTAGCTTTTTTATTCTCATTTGGCCTCTTATGTCTTTATTCAGTTAATGCATATAGCTACCATTTGGGATCTACCGTTTGGTTCATATCTTCATCTTGCTTATCAATATATTCAATTGTATGCCTTAGAGGATTGAGAAAAGACTTATTATTATCTCTAGCTCTTATTTCAAGTTATCCTACATTATTATTCTGGATTCTTAATTTTATTAAAGAATTAAGATTTATAGAAAATTTGAAAATAGCCAAACGAATTAATATAGATCTACATAAGGCTATTTCATTATCTTTAAAAGATAATCTTAAAAAATATAGATATTCATCAATCACTTTCCTAGTGATAATAATAATGTTTTATCCTTATGGGGAATCATATAGAACACCCTTTGATTGGAGAGGATTTTTTACTCCGTTTTCTATTTTCCCGTTAAATCAATCTATTGATTTAATCACATACGTTATTTCCTTTACTGTCTTCTTTATTTTTCTTTTCTCAGTATTTATAGCTTTAATAAAACCAACGATATTAAATCTAACATATTCAAATCACAATAATATTAGATCTAGTATTTTTTTGATTCTTTCATATTTGATTATATTATTCGTATTTATATCTCTTAAGAAATTAACGTTTAGTACTTCTAGGCATACATTATTTATGCTCCCTTACATAATGTTTATAGCCAATTATGGAGCACAAAATATATATATGATATCAATAAGAAAAATACGTTCGATTAATATGTTCTTAAATTTTATTTTACTTATTAGCTTAACCTCTGCTTTTATAGGATCTATCTATAGCTCTTCATATAGATTAGATCCTCTGAAAATGAATTCATTACCAAAGGAAATTAGAGAATTTCAAGTTAATTCAACCAGTAATAGTTTTATATCCTCTAGTGTTGCATGTGGTATACATTTTAAATATACTGACTTCTCAAAGCCTCTTTCTACCTATAACAAAATCGAACCTTATATAGATGTACCTCTTTCGTTTGAGGGTAAAAGGTTATTTGTTACACAAAGACCTTCTGATGCTATTTTGAATTATGACGATAATTTAAAAAAAGGGGACCTGCTTCTTACCAATGATCTTAATCAAAAGATAATTTTAATGGAGGATCCGTTTGTGATTGCAAAGAAAATCTACTTTGACAGTATGAATTATAATCCAAATAATAGTAATAATGAAAATTATGGTTTTGCAAGACCTAATAGTGTTTATGTTTTCCCTGTAGAAGTGATTAATATCAAAAAAAATAACATTAGCTATTGATTAGTTTTATTAATTTTAATTAGAATAAAATTAATAAGTATATAGATGTAATTTCCGAATATATATAGAAATAGATAACTATTATTTAAGAAATAATTAGTTTTAGTTCAATGATTTATTTATATCTAACTCATTGTGTGTAGCCAATTTATCACATATATAAACTTTTCCACCCAATCCATATGGCATTAATTCTCTAAAGCAAAAATTAGACTCAGTTTTTAATTCTTCAAACGCCTTTGCAACACCTTTATTCAATGATCCTTTATAGGAAAAATAATCATCAAGTATTATTATAGTACCTTCTTGAATTAATCCCTTGCAAAAATTAAATGCATCTTTGCTCGCAGAGTAAATATCTAGGTCAATAAAAATTATTCTTGCTTTTTTAATATTGTATTTTGAAGGACCTTCTCTGAGGGATTCGTTTAAGAAGCCTTTAATTAAATTTGCTTCTACAGAAGAACCTTTTGCAACCTTATTGATTTTCTTTTTTACATGATTAAACGAGGTTTTGAACTGTTCATCAACATAAAATGGATGAATCTCATCCTTATCTAGTTTCCCAAAACCCTCAAAAGAGTCAAAACCAAAGAATCTAATTTCATTGCTTTTATTTGTTGGCATATAAATTTTGCTTTTTAGATAACATCTAATTGCATGACTAAATGACGATCCTTCAAACACGCCAAATTCTAAATAATCTCCTTCTATTTCTTCAATACATGATAAGTAAAATGACTTTTTAATAGCATAGTATTTTTCAAGATTATGTATAATTGCTGGGTTAATATATGAAATAAAGCTTGATGCTAAATATTGCAAAAAGTCTAATTTAGATATCCCTCCCCATCTTTGATTGCTGATCAATTTTCTATTGTTAAAAACCCACTTTCTTAATAAATAATAGTTTATAATGATCGTAGGAAATGCGGCTAATAGCCATATTAATGAACTATTAATTGTATAATTAGAATTTAGAAATAATATTATATTGCTCATTATCGTACATCCAATTAGGTGACTAATTATAAATTTAACAAATTGAGTGATTTTAAATTCATTCCGTACTCCAAAGATCCATGTGCGTCCAAAATGAAAAGAAATAATACAGCCTAGGAAATAGCCTAATATTGATGAGGCAGTTATGTTGAGCCCTATTAACTCAAGGAGTAAAATATAAGTTAAGTAATTTATTACATTTCCGATTATACCTATTAATCCAAATCTACTTAAATTTAAGAATTCAACTTTTAATAGCTTCATTTCTTTATAATCGAGGCTTACTTAGTATTTTACTTTATCTCGCAATATCATTATCTTTTTAATGCTTAATTAGTTTCAATACCTGATAATTTTCATTTAACTGATGAGATACGAATTTAAATCAACATAAGTGATGATTTTTTATTATGTCTCGTAATACAAAATGTTTTCGGCAAGATGCAATCAAAATTAAATCAGTTAAAGAGGTATAGCTAAATGAATATCTAAGCTACTGAGTAGTTAGACGTTCTTGAATAGAACCCTTAAAGAACTTGTGTGTGCGCTCAAGGTGAATTTCCGTCTATACTTTGTTGTGTTGAATACTTCCATGCATACTGAGTAATAGACCTTAGGATTTTTACTTGCTTCAACCAGTAGCAAGTTCTGGATACTTTTGTAAGTATATTTATAATATTCTTTATTAATCTTTCTATAACTAGTGAAACGACTACGAACTTTGAACTATTTGATTGCTTTTGCCATTTGGCTTTAGGAAATATCTTATTTCATTATTGACATTATTACTGATTGACTTTCTCTAGTTATTATCAAGTTGATTTAGAAACTTTCTACTTCTTTCGTGCTTTGCATTGGTAAAAAAAAGATCTGGACTAGATGTTTCTATGACTTTCCCTGAATCCATGAATAAAACTTGATCACTGACTTCTTTCGCAAAACCTATTTCATGTGTTACTACAACCATTGTCATCCCTTGCTTGGCTAGGCTTCTCATCGCATCAAGAACTTCGTTGATTCTCTCTGGATCTAGTGCGCTAGTTGGTTCATCGAATAAAAGTAATTCAGGCTTTAAGGCTAGAGCTCGAGCGATAGCTACCCTTTGCTGTTCTCCTCCACTCAGTTGATTTGGATATTTTCTTGCATGTGAATCTATACCCATTTGACTTAAGAGATACATACCATATTCTTCAGCTTCACTTTGACGACGTTTGTGGACATTAATGGGAGCGAGAGTAATATTTTCCAAGATTGAAAGATGAGGGAATAAATTGAATTGTTGAAAAACCATCCCGACTCTTTTTCTTATCTGTTTAATTTTTCTTTCATCATGAGTGGAATCAATGTTAACT
>CESQ01045462.1_pt1 | contig 15681 bp, 6 predicted proteins | sample 361401 | NCBI WGS metagenome assembly CESQ01 (sample SAMEA2622119, study PRJEB7988) | marine metagenome | isolation source: saline water (ENVO:00002010), including | reverse complement strand
GGAGTTTATGCTACACTTGATGAAAATCATCGTTTGGTACTTACTGCACCTGATGGCAGGAACATTTGCGTTACTACTTCAGGGAACGGTACAAGATTAGGACTTTCTCCAGCTGCTGGTACAAATATTTGGGGTGGAAAACTTACTCTTTCCTCTGACCAACCATTCAATCTATCAGGAAATGGTCTAGACAAATTAGGTCATATAGGCGATCAAGGGGAAACTGAATTTGGTTCGACTACTGATAATGAGGAATCATCATCAGGGAGTAAGGTTGCTGTGCGTGAGAACGAGTAGTAATATCACCAATGTTGATTAGAACATAACAATACAAGTTTTTTGTTGTTGTTTCAAGGTTTTCTTTATCTTGTGGTGACTGTAGGGCGTCACAGGTCACATCATGACACAAGGCGAAGATAATGTTTCTCGAATAGCGGGTATGGATGTATACTTGCCAACAGGTCAGAAACTCGGTGTTGTTTATGATATAGTGATTGATACTGATGGGGTTAGGTGTACGCACTTATTCGTTAGAGAAACTGACCATGAGTTAGTTGAAGGAGGAATAAATGTCGCAATTCCTTGGCGCTGGGTTCGTGGAATTAATGACATTGTACTACTGAGATGGTTTCCACCAACTCCAATTCCAATGAATAATTGAGGTCCATCTCATGAGCATAGAAGTGCATATTTTGGGGACCTCTTCGGCACGTCCAACAAGTATACGGCAAGTTAGCGGCAGTTTGATTTCGTGCCAAGATGGTATCGCGATAGTGGATGCTGGAGAAGGTTTTCAATCGCGATTTGCAATCCAAAGGAAGCGCATGAAAACCTATGAAACATATAACTTGAAATCAAGTAAAGTTAGCGTATTATGTTTAACACATGGCCATCTAGATCATACTTGGGGTGTGCTTCCATGGTTACAATCGATGGCATTAGACAATCGTAATCAACCACTGTTAATCATTGGCCCAACAACTAATGAGGTAATCGATGCTTTGCTTGAAAATCAACCTTTACTAGATGGAACTCATGCTTCAGATTTGGCAGTTCAATTTCAATTCTGGCATCGGCTTGGTGGAATATCAAGTAACCTTGGCTATCCTGTGAAGTGGGTATTGGGTGCAGTAAATGAGGGACGATGGATTGAGTTTACTTCTGATGGAAAGGTGATTGAGTTGTCAGAGATGCCACAACCGGAAGGTTGGCGACATAATAGAATTGAAGCATTACCTACTATTCACACAATTCCATCTTGTGCTTGGAAACTTTCTACAGCAAGAAAAAAAGGCAAATTCAATCGTCAAAGAGCAATAGAACTTGGGCTGAGTGAAGATGAAACAGCGACTCTTGCTGCGGGAAAAGATATCCAACATAATGGGAATTTACTGCTAAGTAAGAATTTCCGAGGCAGCGAAATCGAATCGCTTTCTATCGTAATTTCAGGTGATACATCTGAGATGGCACCGGGGATAACGTCATTGGATGAATGCGATTTATTAGTTCATGAAGCAACATTCCTTGATGATTTTAGTCAACATGCAGATGATTATCTCCATAGCACCGCATCGGGGGCAGCTCGCACCGCTATTGCTTGTGGAGCCAAACACTTGGTTTTGACACATTATGGTGCGAGAATAAAACAAACAGATGAATCATTGAATGAAGCAAAATTAGTGCTGGCAGAGTCACAAACTACTCTAAGTGCTGCATGTGATGGGGATCGAATATTAATCGAAAATCCCAATGAAATAACTCATCTCTATTGGCGTAATGAGGGTTGGATTCGTTGATTCATTAAAGCGTTCATTTGAAGTGTATGGCACACTACAGCGAGTCATGCGTTGTACAGCATTAGCCGCATTCTTGGTCTTGCTGTTATTGATGCCAGCAGTATCTTCTCAAACATCTGGAAGAGATGTGCCAAATTGTTTAGAGCGAGATATTGACCAATTACTTAATTCGATATCAGTAGATAGTGGAGTATGTGTTAAAGTTGACTTAGGTACATTACAGCCTGGTGACGTTTACGATGTTAGCGTTTCAATTATCAACGATGAAATCGATTTACTATTCTTTGATCAAAATCAAATTTTAACATATGATGCAGGACAATCTTATCGTTCACAATTCAATCAAATAATTTCAACTGAAAGCGCTCTTGGCGGCTATAGTTTTCATTGGAAGGTCCCATCTTCATTAAATCCAAAGACATGGTATATGGTTTTAGATAATTTAGCTCATGATGGCGATAATGGTCAAGGTGACCAAGGTGGCTTAACCAGTCAAGTAGGTGTGACATTTTCAAAGATTGAAGAGTCATACTGGACTCCATATCATGATGTCATAGCGGTTGATGCTAATGATTTTACTACATTACTTTCGGGTGACGCGCTAAAGTTAGATGCTGGCACTACCGTGGTAGTTACTGCTTGGGCACTTGAAGGTGAGGCAGATATTTACTTACAAACTCGAGCAATGCATGATTTGTATGCCTCTGACGATGTTGGAGAACTTTTCATTCAAGATTTAGATTTACAATCTGTCATCGATTCAGATTCAGATTCTTGGACAGTTCCACAAGAATTAGATGGAGAGGAGTTGCTGGTTGTTGTAGATAATACAGATTCACCAGTAGGTGGCGGAGTTGGTGACTCAAACATTAGAATAAGTGTTAGAGTTGAATTAGCCCCTGTTATTGATCCTATCATCAATGCTTTCAATAATGGTACAACAACTATTGGTCAAACCTTATCACTTGACGCTAACGATTCACCAAATAAAATAGGCCAAATTAGCGCTCTATCATGGGATTTTGATGATTCTATTGATGTTGACCAAGACGGAATTTTCACAAATGATAATGACGCTCAAGGTTTTGAAGTTGAAGCTATTTGGACAACCATTGGAACAAAGATTGTCACTCTTACTACAACATCGCCTAATTCACAAATTTCTTCAATTAACTATTCGGTAGAAGTAAGCGATATAGTTGCGCCCAGTCCTGTGGTTAGTAGTAGTGCAGAGTTGTTTACCGGTGGCTGGAAAACAAGCATCAATGAAGAGACTGCGTTTAGTTGCAGTTCAAGTACTGATGACGATATAATTGCCAGTTGTCTATGGGAGTGGGGTTCTGTATTTTCTGAAACTAATAGTTCAACGTCGATAACATGGCCTAATATTGGAACTTATCAAGTCAATTTGACAGTAGTAGATAATTCAGGAAATTCTGCTACAACTACAGCAATAGTTGTAGTTGATGACTCCTCAATACCTTCACTAAATCAACAGTCAATAGAGCAACTTCCATCTTCTACAATTGAGGGAGAACCCTTAACCTTGAGTATTGATGCAATAGATGCTTATGATCAATCATACCAGTTAATTTACCATTGGGACCTCAATCCAAGTTCAGATAGTGATGCTAATGGCGACCCTACTGATGATCCTGATTTCATAGGTTCTTCAGTAGATGTTGAATTTGAGCAAGGTGGTAGAAAAGACATTGTTGTAACTGTGTTTGACCAATCTGGAAATTCTGATTCACACGCATTTTCAATTAATGTTGACAATGTTGCTGAACCTACAAGTGCTATTGGTTTAGCAATGGTAGCAATGTTTGTTGGAGTGTTAACAATTTCAGTAGCAATGATTGGTTTTAGAAGATGGCAGGCTGGGATAGCGGTGCAATTATTACAGGGCAGGGGTCTTTCTGAAGTTGAAGCTAAACAGCATATTGCAATGGTAAAACAAAGAAAAAAGATACCAATTTTTGCTGATGCATCGGTTATCGCAGGTCTTGATTCAGATCAGCAAATTGTAACTAGCGAACAAAAATCACAACAACGTCAAGATGCTGAATATGCATCAATTTACGGCAATTCTAGCAATCAATCTCAAACATCAGAAACTTTTGCTCCACGAACTAATACGTATGCGCCTTCTGGATTTGCACCAATGCAAAATCAATATGGTATGGGGACACAATCTGCTGCTGCAGATGCCTTGGCCATGTTTGCTGAAGAGGAAAATGAAGAAATCATTGAGACTAATAAGCAAGAAGGCGTAATTGAGAAAGTTACCAAAGTGATTAGTGGGGGTATAGAATTGCCTCATCAAGTAAAGGCACAGATTGATGTCAATGAGGAAGTAGAAGATCAGCAATCATCTATTGAAACAACAGAGGCTACTACAGATAATCAAAATGTTCAACAGGTTTCTTGCCCACTTTGTTCAAGCAATTTTGAGATTGCAATTCCAGATGTTGATGAAGCAATTGTTGAGTGTCCAACTTGCAACCAAGATTTCAAGTTAAGGTTTGACTAAACAGTCTATTGTTTCGGTGTTTGAATACACTTAGAGGCGATAGTTTATCGTAGTTTGAAGATGACCAAATGATATGGATGAGCGTGCGCTAAGGCTAGTGATGCCGGGCTTGCCTCAATCTGGAGACCCTAGAAAGCCTGCAATATTCCTTATTTTGCTGATGCTCGTAGCCATTTCAAATCCAGTAGCGGCAGATACATCCATTTCCCGAGATGATTTTGATGTTATCGATGCTCTTATGGAGACTTTAGCGGATAGAACACAAGGCGGAGAGCCAGATGTTGCTATCAATGCTGCACAAGGTGCATTGGCTCAGGTCGATGCTAACGCACGAGGTATTACTGAGACCGACCCCCTAGCAGTATCCAATTCTTTCTTAGACAACATCTCTATGCGTGATTCCTCCTCTTTTGAGCCTGACCATCCAAGACCTTACGAATTTTTGATGGATGCATCAACTCAGCCAGAGGGATTCCCTAACAACTTATTTGAAACATTATTTTCAGTGAATAATCTTGACTTAAACAACATTCTTGCGATAGGAATCAATACCTATGCAGTATATGTGAACTTCACCTCTAGAGATAGTGGTCCATCTTATGAAGCATGGGCGCAGGGTACTTTTACCGGTGAGTTGATTGTTGATGGGCAACTCGTATTGTTCGCAAATTATATCGATATAGATGGTGATGGAGCCGACGATTTATCAGTAGCATTGACCATTGAAGGCATTCTAAATCAAGGAGATGGCTGGGGAGTTGAAACAAGTGGAGGACTAATTCCAATCATTGAGAAACTATGGATAAATCCAACTTTCCAGTGGGAGGTCACAGCATTAGATCAGACTGACCCATTATGGGACTCATTGCAACATTTAGAAATTAGTTTAATGAAAGGTTTAGCTTTTGATATCACTCTAGATGATTCTGAATCATATGCTATTGTAATTGACACACGATTTACCCAACCTCCTCATGAATTTACATTAGGAGTAGGAATAGAGCGTATTGAGTTTAATATCGCACCACAGGATTTAATATCATTTCTCGCCTCTTTACTGATTGGTACTGTTAATTCAAGCGATTTTTCCCTCTCTTCTATAACCGCTCCTTATTCTGTACAAGTTAGAAATCCTAATGCCCCGGGCACTGATGTTCAAACAGATTGTCAAGATGAATCATATTACGATCCAATAGCCGATAATGAGGCGCCGAGCCATGAGCATAAATGCGGTTTTGGCATTGGTGTGGGCTATATTCGATTTGATGGCGATGGAGGGGGCTCTTCAGCACCAATCTTGGAAATGAGTTACCTCGATGCTGGTTTCCATCCAGAAATTGGAGATACAAAACTACCAGAAGAAGTTGACCTGACAATTAGAAATGATAATCTCGGCGAGAATTCCTTTGATTCAGTAGAAATATATTCGGACAAAGGTTCTGATGTTTATCTTCATTACTATGAGAATAGAGCGAATGTACAAGATGGAGAATCTGATTTTGGAAATATCACAGATGCAAGAGCATGGATTCATGGTTTACCATCTGGAACTATGCCTCAACAAGAGATTAATTCAATTTTCACAATGATTGGTGAGGCTCCAAATTCAGTAAATCTTCCTGGAGAAGTGCCCGATCGTCTTTCATTGATTATTGCAATAAAGAATTTCACTGGAGATACTTCTGCGAATGTAAATGACCCAACTTTACCAGTTAATCCCACAGATGCACCTAATACGTTAATTGCCGTAGTGGGAACAGAATCAATCGATCGTCTTGAATACAAATCGACCTTTGAGCGAGGGGGAGTATCAACAGACCGTACTTCACTTGAGGTAGTCGTCGAAGATGTGCCTAATGCAATATTGATTGAGGGTAGTTTCTTAGTTTCGCCAACTGGCATAGATAGAGTGAATTATGACAATCCTAATCTAAACACAATTGCTCAAATCTTTGACAACGCTTTGCTAACTGTGGTCCAAGTCGTACTTGATATCGGTGACATAGTCAACTCTCTACCTGATTCAATAATCAGCACTACTGGTTCGGAAGGAGGGACTTTAGAGATTCATTGTTATGATCAAATCACAGGTAATCTTGGAGGTGACCCTCGAGAGTCTATGGAAATAGGTGTACTCGAGCTTTCATTTTCCAGTAGCGACAATCCAATAATTTCCGACCAAGACCATATTTTGTTGGCTGAAGATACCAATATTGAGCAAGTAATCGCTAGATCGGGACAACCAATCAAACCTCTAGTGCCGGTTGCAATCAGTGTTCGGGTTTCTGGAATTTCTGATATTGTCCAAACATTTGACTCCCAAACCGATGTAAGGGATATCGAAATTTTAGGTTCAACAGGAGAATCAATACTCGTAGGACATATCAAGCATAATGATGGTGATCAAGTCAATGCAATTACTCAATCTGCTATGGTATCTAACCGACCAGATACGCTGAAAATCATTCAAACCTCGAGCGCTCTAACCTATCAAGCAAGTGAACCAATACAGTCTATTACCTACGGCGGTAAGAGTCCAGCCCAACAAAACTCAATCCAATTAAACGGTTTACCATCTGATTTTTCTTTGACTTTAGGTGATACTTTAGGATATACAGGTGATCAACCAATTGACTCTATAATAATTCAATTAACAAATGCTAGTGAACCTAAGACAATGGACGGTGATCATTTCAGATTTTGGATTGACCAAGACACTGCAGAAGCCAGTATGAGTCTAAAGATTTCAGATATCATAAGCATTACGAGATTTTCGCCACAAGTGCCAGATGCAGTTGGCCCAGAGGGTAATTCCCAAATTGAGATGATTAGAAGCCAGTCTTCGCCATTCTACATTATGTTTGAAGATGAATCACAATATGAAGATGAATTTTTAGGAATGAATGGTAAAGCAATTCTTCAACCACTGCCGTCTAATATATCGGTAGAATTCCCTAGTACAGTTGATTCTTCAAGTCTTGAATTGCCAAGTTTTGATGAAGGAGAAGGAATCGAGTCACTATCTTTCTTCTTAGGCGATTTGGTTGATTTTGGTAGTTCGATAAATGACTTAATTTATGACTTTACCAAAGACTTGCTTGGAACTGATGGCGACGATGAAGACTTCGCTCTTGAATTAGACTTGCTTACTGGAGAGACTTTTAATCTCACAGTTGACATGCGTAAAGGAGCAACAGTCGTTGATGAGCCAGAATGGGCTCATGGTGTAGCAATGAATGTGAATGAAGCTACTAAATTAGAATTCAATCTTTCAAGACTGCCACTATTAACTCAATCAGATATTCAACAGTCAAATGAAATCTTGGCAGACTACAAAATTGATCGAACAGAAAAAGATCTGGCAATCGACATTTTGGTTCGCTCCAATATTACCGAAGCAATAAAATTAGTCAATGCACTTGAAGATGGAGTTATTTTTGATGATGAATTAGATTCATTAAACGAGACATTGCTTGAAGAAGAAGGAATCACTCTTGATTTCAGACGCTCTTGGCATAATCGTTTGTGGCTTCCACAATTACCCGCAGGAGAAATTTCACTTGGATATGACTTCAGAATGATTGGCGATATACCACAATATGAATTTGATTTATTCTTTGGACAATGGAAACCATTACGTGAACAGATTAGTATCGTCATCAATGGACTTCAAGGTAGAGATATGGATTTAGTAATTGATGGTCTTGATATTACTAAACCAAATGATGTTAGTGTAAATGCAGTATTTTTCACGCAGGATAATTTAATAGTTCCAAGATTTAATGTTATTATGAATTATGACTTTGGTTCAAACCTTGATTCAGTATATGCAACATTTATCGATAGAATTGAGCAAACTAGGGTTGAATCATTGTTTATCAATGTCGCTCAATCAATGAATTTCTCTGCTACAATTGGTGATATTTTCAATATCACGATGAATGTACCAGAGCAGTTTAGAACTGAAGGAAAATTTTCTGCTGAGAAATTAATGATTCAACAAATGCGTTTAGTTGATGGGAAATGGTGGCCTGCCACTACCTTCATGCGTAATTTGCCAAGTGAAATGTCGCTATCAGCAGTTCCAGCTAATGATTTTGATATTAGAGCAGACACTTCCTTCCAAGGTATGATGACTCTAGATTACTCTTCAAATGAAGAAAATCTCGATCTATATCTAGAAGCCAGCGGTCCAGCAGTTGACTTTAGAGGAGATGTATTGATGATTGCCCAAGGCCTTCCATCAACATTCAAATTACAGCCGACAGATGATTGGGGAATGCGAGTAGCCTCTTCGGGAGATGGTGTGAAAAGCCTTTACATGAAACAGGAAAATGTACCAGTTCAACCTGGAGTAATGGTTGATCGATTAGAATTAATTGGTGAAGATTTGAAGTCTGCAGTCATCAATATCAAACGTGGCCCATATGAATATCCAATAATAATTCTTGATGAGATCACTTCTGGTAGGATTGTTGCAAGTTCGCAAGTCACTACTCAACCAGGTTACTATGTTGATTTCTTCGGCGATAGAGAGTTCGACGGACGCGCAGTTATGTTAGATACGCAATTTACTGGAATAATTCCGGTATCATCTTCTCTTGGAGTTAATGGAATGGTTTCAGATTTGAGTTTGATTGGTACTATTACTGGAGGCAATGTCGAAACTAGACATATTTTGCTGGTTGAACCGGTTACCTCGTTAGTAGCTAGTACGCTTGCGATGTTGGGCTGATATTATGGTTGAAGAGGAGAATGGCGTCATTGTCAATGATGAGGGGGAACTCCTCATTCATGAGGATTCTATTGTAGAAACAACCCAAATGTCTGCTGAAGATTTGGCAATCCTCCAAGCATCAAAAGATGCTGCGAAATTTGTTCAAGAATTGCAGAAAGAGATAACTCCAAATCGAGTTGCAACAGCTGGACTAATTCTTCTATTGTTTATGGGTGCAATATTCTGTACTTGGTATTGGGTAATTCCGAGGGATTCAGTGATGGTAGAAACACTGTATATGCAAAGAAGTGGGCACTTGGTTATGTCAGAAATTCATAATACTGGTAGTAGAGAGATTACAGGTGTTGAAATACAGGTATCTTTCCAATCCTTGGATGGTGAAGTTCTCGAAACAATGGGTATTGAGGTCGATTCAATTTCTGCGCACTCTTCAGTAGCAGGTGATGATTTAGAAATGCTAATTGCCGGTTATACAGTTTGGGATAATTATGTCATTGCTATCGACCTAAAATATACAGACCATCGTGGTGATTTACAAATCATGTTGGTAACTCATGAAGTAGGTGACTGGGCTTGGGAAGAGTTCAATGATAGAAATTGAGTAAATTCTCACACAATACCCCAAGCAATAAAACGCACCGGAACTGGGACTTAATTATGCAAAGCAGGCGTTCTGTGGGGGCTGTAATGTTCCTAGTGACACTGTTTATATTGCAAAGTGCGTCTCAACTAGCAATAAATGACTCTTCAAATGTTGAAATTGCTGAGGACATAAATCAAATTGAAAGAGTGTATTTTGAATTGCGAGATGATGTTTTTAGTGACGCGGTTGGAACGTATCATTATAATGAATTTTTAGAGGATAGATTGATTCAAGCAAATACCATAATTGGAACCTTTGATGAATATGGCCTTGAATTATCACGTCCAATTAGTGCCGAATGGCTACAGCCACGTGACGATTTAATACTGGTTTTAGCCTCTAATGATGTTAATTTAAAGGATGTTCGAATGCAAATTAATGAACTCGAGGGTTTGGTAATAAGAGAATATTTGCCACCATCAGGTTTGGTATTACAAGGCACACAATCAGCGTTAAACCAAGTTGCTAATCTTGATTCTATCGTTGCCGTTCACAATGTACCACTCGCATTAATTTTACAAGCAGAATTACAAGATATCTTGTTGTTGCAAGATAGCGAATCAGCATTGCTTGGAGAACGAATGAGAATAGAAGGATGGTTTGGTGAAAATGGTCCTGAACAAACCGTTTCCTTCAGTGATGAATCCAGTGAAGTTAAACAAGATATTGCTGATGTTGTAGATTTAGCCTTTGAGAACATAATTCAGTGGGATATTGGAAGATATGAAGGAGATCTTGCAAATACTGACATAATTAGTATCGCTCAACAACCGTCTGTGAGTGTAATTAGATTTAATCCAGTTTTTGAGATTCAAAATAATAATGCAAGAAGTCATATGAAAATAAATAATATGCAGACTTATTTTACTACAGACCTTGATGGTTCGGGTCAAATTGTTGCTGTTGCAGACTCTGGATTAGATGAAGACCATGGTGACTTTGGTACGCGAGTTGTCGCCAATAATGACGTAATTAATGACGGCTCAACAGCAGATAGATGGTCTGGTCATGGAACTCATGTTTCATGTACAGTACTAGGTGATGGATATAGAGGTGGTTATGCAGGCGTTGCTCCGGAGGCGCAATTGTATTTTCAAGCCATGGAAAACGATAATACTGGAAATTTTCAATCTCCATCTCTTAACAGTTTAATTAATTCTGCCTACAGTGCAGGTGCGCGAACTCATACCAATTCATGGGGTAATAGTGGCGGCTTTGGAGAATATTCTTCTGAGAGCAGAGATGCAGATGATCGCGCTAGCGATTATGATAGATACTATTCTGGTGGCGAAGGCTTGACAATACTGTTCGCAGCAGGTAATGATGGCCCAGATTCAGATACAGTTTCCCCTCCAGCAACTGCAAAGAATGTAATAACTGTTGGAATGCATCAAAATCGCTACCAAGGTGCACCAGATTACATTATGCAAGGATCCTCTAGAGGCCCTCTTGATGATGGGAGAATAAAGCCAGATGTTCTAGCGCCAGGTGGTTATGTCTGGTCTTGTCGTGCTCAAGAGGCGGCAGATACAGGCGGTGCTTCAGGGAGCTCAACTTGGTATCTTGAATATACGGGTACTTCAATGGCGACTCCTAATGCAGCGGGCGCTTCCGCAATGATACGAGAATATCTCGAGGAAATAGCCTTACGAGAATCACCCCAAGGTGCTCTTGTCAAGGCACTTCTAATCTTGGGGGCTGAAGATGTTGGAAGTCGAGACATTCCAAATAATGATGAAGGGTGGGGGCGAATAAATCTACGAAATTCACTTGCACCTCCTGAAGGGCAGGGCGTGTGGGTAGATGATCGGTCATTACTTTCAGCAACGGGGAATTCAAAATCTTATACATTCGATATAGATCAATCGGGAGACCAATTCAAAGCGGTTTTAGCATGGTCAGATGAAGCAGCATCTACTTGGTCTTCGACACAATTAGTCAATAACTTGAATCTCGAGGTCACCGACCCTAATGGGCTAACTTATTTGGGTAATGATTTTGCTAATGGGCGTTCAACTACAGGCGGTAATGCTGACACACTGAACAATGTCGAAGTGGTTTTAATCGATTCAGCAATTGTTGGAACATGGACAGTTGAAGTAATTGATGCCAATCATGGAGGAAGCAGAGGCCAACCATACTCCTTAGCGATAATGGGACATGGAATTAACGACCTTAAGCCAGATTTAGTTACAGTTGATGACGGATTTTTAATCGATATAGCGATTCCAAGCGTCGGTCAAGAAACCGAATTAGAGTGCGTAATTGAGAACACAGGAAATATCCGCTCAGATCCCTTTGATGTCACTTTAGAAGTCGATGGAGTAGAAATTAGTACTCAGTCAATGGAACTTGGCGGTGGAAGTCAACGAACATTAGTTTGGTCATGGACGCCACAAACAGCAGGCGCTAATACAGTTTCATTCATTATTGACAAAGATGATAATATTGTTGAAACGCTTGAGACAAATAACCGTCAAGACATAATTGTTAATGTATCTCAACCTGGTGTAGCAATTACTTCAACTCAACAAATTCAACAACTCCAAAATTCTGAACAAACCTCTACTACTTGGCAAATTAATTTACAAAATACTGGTTTACTAAGCACTAATGCATCAATAGTTGAATCAGCACTTACCTTTATCGAAGATGGTTCAGAATTGAATTGGTATGTGGGCTTGTCAGGCTCTCAATATCAATTACAAGGTAGTGAATCTGTAGGACTCACCGTTACAGTCGTGCATCCAAAATCTCCGGCACCTGGAACTTACAGAGTTGTTGTCATAGCAACCGATTTGGATAATTCAATAACAACTTCATTTGAATTAGATATGGTAGTTGGAGAAATACCGAACATAGGAATAGAATCAGATTATGATGTAATTCCTGTAAGTCCAATAGAAGCAACTTCTGTGCCATTATATCTGTTCAATTATGGTAATACTGAAATCGCTTACGATTTACAGGTTCAGCCGCCAAATGGCTGGGATGCTTATTTTGTTCAAGACTTCACTGAAAGCCAATTTGCTACGAGTTCTACAATACCAGTCAGCATGTCAGATACGATTGAAATGGTAATTGAACCACCTTCAATTATACCCAATTCAGGTTTGCAAACCTCAGTTACAATCAGTGTTAATTCAGTAACAGATCCTGTGGTGAATTGGATTATTGAATTGCCAATCGAGGTTGAAGCGGTAAAGTCTGTAGAGATAAGAACGGATACATCATTGGTTAATTTATTGCCAAATTCCGATTTAGTAACGGTTTTTAACATTGAAAATAAAGGCAATGTCGCAGTCAAATTGTTGCCGACATTTATCTTACCTCAAGGAGTTCAAATTATTAGTTCTCCAGGTGCAGTTGAGTTGGGAATAGGTCAATCAGAACTTTATCTTGTTACTTTCCAACTTTCAAATAATGCTAAGTCTGGACAATCAACATTACACTTTGATAATGGTTCAGATAGGTTTACATGGTCGGAAATCTTTGATATCCAAATATTCCCTCAACCAAGTTTACAATTCCAAAAAGTAGTTTTCCCAGGTGAGAAAGAGTATACTGCATCATTCTATGGTTCTGGATCTCATCCAGCAGGTGCAGAGATACAGTTTGTTTGGCAACTTACCAATGATGCCGATATTGCATGGCAGCCAGTTGTGACGCCAGTTAGTGACCCGCAATTATCTGTAACTTGTGATACGCCGATAATGATTGGTTACCAAGAGACGACCGAATTGTCTTGTACTGTATTCACTAGTTCACAGGCAGTTCCCTTTAGTGAGCCGAATTTTATATTGAGGTTTAGTGGTTCAGGTGCCGATTATTCAGAAACGTTTTCATTATACATTGGTGGATATGAAGCAGTTTCATGGTCTGGTTTGTCATCAAATACCTTCGTAGAAGGAGAAGCAAAAGAGATACAAGTTTTGGCTACTAATTCAGGAACATTACCATTTAATCATGTGATTTCTGGTTCTTCAAATCAAGGTTGGGATATTGAAGTGATTGGTGACGGCATAGTCGATTTGGAAGTTGGGGAATCTAATACAATCAAGTTGTTAGTTACTCCAACTTCAGATGGATTATCAGATATTACTTTGACGTTCAATACAGCAGAAAATGCAGATACTGCAACATATCTTTTCACTGCTAATGCAGAAAAACAAAGTTCTGAATCAGCTGCTTTCGGTCTACCTGTAACTCAAATCGGATTGATTGCAATTTTGATTATCGCGCTAATTGCTGCTGGAATACTAATTCTCAAACCCAAATCACCAAAGCAACATATGCCAATTATGCCGCTACCAGTCAATATATTGGCAAATCAACAAATCATCCCGGGGCAACCTCCAACCATCGTGCCACAAGTATCTGCCAAGCCAGTAAGTATGCCACCGCCCCAAGAAACAATTACCCCAGTACAACAAAAGCAGGCGCCAATTTGCTGGCAATGTCGCAGCCCAATTGTCGGCAAAGTGGTAGGCTGTCCAAAATGTGGTGCAAGGTATTGCGGCAATGATTCAGAAAGTTGTGAAATTTCGACTCTTGAATCATGTTTGAGTTGCCAATCTCCAGCCTCAACATTCATCAGTGAGTAGTTATTTTTCGCTAAAATAACCTAAACATGAAAGGATAGGCTTTTGATACTAAGTCGTTCACCCCTAAACATGGTCAACCGAGGCAGTAGTGCATCTCGTTCTAATCGAGCAGCATTTTTCCTTGTCAGTTTGATGTTAGTTTCAATGTTGCCAATGATAGCAACACCAGTATCTGCAGCCGCAAGTATCAACCTAAGTGTTAGCCCTAATTCGCAAACAGTTAATCCAGGCGATTCAGGCGAATATACAGTAATTGTACGAAACACAGGTGATGACCCAATTACAGTCAATTTACAAGCAAGCAATGAACCTGGTGAGGATTGTAATGGCTTCACCTCAGCCATTGGACAAATTCCTGGGCAGATAGATGCTGGCCAATCAGAAGAAACGACGATGAATGTTACAGTCGGACAAACTGTTGAAGCAGATACCGCTTGTGATACCACAGTTACTGCAACAATTACTGCGGTCATAGGTGCTCCAGCTGCAGAAATTCCAGAACCGTCAACTCAAACCGTTACCACGACAGCCGGAGATGGCTCTGGCGGTGCACTATGGGGTGTTGATCTTTATTTTGATAATGTCAAAGATAGAAACCAAAAGACGCTAACTTACACAGGTTCATCATCGGAAATTAGATACGAGATTACAGTTGAAAACACTGGACAACAAAATTCGACTACAGTTAACTTGACTTTAGTAGAACGAGATGATAGTGGATGTGGGAATTCAGGTGACCTAACTGCTGAGTTAAGTGATACTACTGTAACCTTAGATGCCGAAGATGAGGATGATGATGATGCAAACAAACAAGTTGTATATGTCGATGTTGAAGTGCCAGACGGCCAAGAAGCAGATGACTATTGTTGGGAAGTTACAGGTACGGTGACAACGCCAAATCCTACTGAAGAGATATCGGATACGGTTGATTTGGAACTTGAGGTTCCTGTACTCAAAGAGTGCTCTATGTCTCTGTCAAAGACAAGTATGAATCTAAACCCTGGGCAGGAGGGGACCTTCACTGCAACCCTAACCAATGACGGAAATAGTGATTGGTCAGTATCAATGGCGCGCACCGGCGAGCGAGCAAGTTGGGTTTCGTTTGATGGGCCATCTAGCGGCGTGTTGCCCTACGATGATGGTTCTGGGACGAAAACATTTGATTTGATTGTCGTGCCAGATGATTCGGAAAATGCCGGTTCATCTAATTCAATTACTATACAAGCAAAGGATGGCAATACTATGAAATGTAGTAAAGTGATTTCAATCATTGTTGGGCAATCATTCGGTGCTGAATTAAGTCTTACTACAAGTTCGTTAGGCCCTATCGAGCCTGGTGAAAATAGAACTTCTACCTTAACAGTTAC
>CESQ01089858.1_pt1 | contig 15891 bp, 11 predicted proteins | sample 361401 | NCBI WGS metagenome assembly CESQ01 (sample SAMEA2622119, study PRJEB7988) | marine metagenome | isolation source: saline water (ENVO:00002010), including | reverse complement strand
GTTGCAGATTCTACTAAAGTAAATAACTCGCTTGTATCTAATGTATATTCACCCATTAATTGATAATAAAAATCTTCTGCTTTAGAAATAATATCCATCTTCTCTCTTCTAATATTTTTGTAATAATCTTCTTCTTCCCAAATAAATTGAGGTAAGAAAATCATTAATGACATAATAATAAATGATACAAATATACACCAATCCAAAAATCCTATATCTTTTAATATTTTTTTATTAATCACTCTTAACTCCTTTTAATTATCAAATCTTTTAAAGCTTGGTTCGTTATCTAAATTTAATTTCAATTCTTCTAAAATACTTTTAATTTTATTATTTACTTTTAAAGGCGTTTGTATATTCACTCTCACATATTGATCACCTGTTCTATGCCTATTCAACTCAGAAATCCCCTTATTTTTCAACCTAAGTAGTTGACCGTTCTTTATACCTCCTGGTATCTTCATCTTTACATTTCCTGACAATGTCGGTACTTTAGCCTCAGTGCCAATTACAGCGTCTGGATAGTCTATAAAGCAATCTAAATATATATCGTTATCAGACCTAACAAACAAATCATGACTTTTTTCTTCAAAATAAACTATCAAATTACCATTAGAACCACCTTTAATACTATGATCACCCTCACCCTCCATTGTCATATAATTTCCTTCACTTACACCTTTTGGAATATTAATTTTTAATTGAACAGTCTTTTGATCACGACCTCCAATATAGCCTATTCCTGAACAGGTCCTACATGGTTGTACATTAACAACTTGCCCTAAGAATGAACGTTGCACAAAACGCATTTCTCCGGTACCCGAGCATTTTGAACATTTTGTTGAATCACCCTTTTTTTCCCATCTCTTAATTTTTATTTTTTTACTAGTACCTTCAAAAATCTCTTCTAAACTAAGGCTAATAGTAATTTTTAGATCATTTCCATCATAATTTCTTCTCTGAGATCGTCCACCAAATATATCTCCAAATCCTCCACCTCCACCAAAAACACTATTAAAAATATCTTCGACATTGATACCTCCTGAAAATCCACCTTGACCACCAGAACCAAATTGCTGATACTGCTGATGGCCCATTTGATCATACCTACTTTTCTTTTCATTATCACTTAATACAGAATATGCTTCAGCAGCTTCTTTAAATTTTTCCTCAGCTCCCTTATCATCTGGATTCTTATCAGGATGATATTTCATTGCCACTTTTCTATAAGCTTTTTTTATTTCATTATCAGAAGCATTTTTATCAATGTTTAATATATCATAATAATCTCTCATATTATTCACTAACAACTACCTTTGAATGCCTTAAAACTCTGTTTTTATAATTATAGCCTTTTTCAAACTCCTCAATAACTATATTTGTTTTTTTCGAAGATTTTTTAACCATAACTGCTTCATGCAAATCAGGGTCAAAAGTTTGATTTATTGAATCATATGAAACTATCCCTTTTGAATCTAACAATGATTTAATTTTATTATTGATCATAGTAACCCCATCATAAATAGATTTATTATTTTTCACATCTTTTATTTCTAAAGTTCGGTTAATATCATCTAAAATAGATAAAAGGTCTTTAAAAAAATCAAACCCCTCATACTTAATCATATTATCTATTTCATTACTTTTACGTTTTTTATAATTATCAAATTCAGCTAATAGACGTAAATATTTTTGATCATTATTATTAATGACTTCTTCTAATTCTTTTATTTTAACAGTTTGTTTATTAAGTGACTTCTTTTTACTTGTTTTCTTTTTATTTGATTTAACTGGCATTGTAATCCCTTTAAATATTAATTATTTCTAACAAAATTTGTTAATGCCCTAGAGCTACTTATCAGTCCTAACATTATTCCGAAAATAAAGTTAAATAGTAAAATTAATCTAAAATCAATTGCATTTAAATCATAATAGGGCAAAATCATATAAATTGATATTTTATATAAAATTATAAGAGTTAATACTGATAAAATTGATCCAATTGTTCCTAGTACGATTCCACTGATTATAAAAGGCAGCTTAATAAAAATATCAGAAGCTCCTAATAACTGCATTGTTTTAATCTCATTCTTTTTAGAATGCATTACAATTAAAATTGTATTAGATACAAAAAAGTAAGCTACAACCACAATAAATACACCAATAATAAATGCAAAACTTAATAAATTTCTAATTACTCTATCAAACTTCACTACAGATTGCTCTGGGAAAATTGCATCATCAACAGTTTGTAAATAATTAATTTCTTTAGCTAAAGCTGACATCAAAGCAAATGATTTATAATCTTTAGACACACCAAAAATAGCACCCATAGGAAGTGGATTTTCTCCAATAATATTGTTAATATCTTCATTAAATTCTTTTTTAAATATTGCAGCTGCAGATTCCTTATCTACAAAGACCCCTTCTTCTATACCATCAAGTAATAATATCTTATTAAATGTATCTAAACCTTCACTCAAACTTAAATTATTGTTAAAAAAAACTTCAATTTTATACTCATTTTTAAAATCACTTGTATAATTATATAAATTGATATAAAAAAAATATGAAATAGACAAAATAACCAAACTAATTGAGATAGTAATAGATGAAACAAATGATGGTAGAATTGATCTGAAAATCGTCTTAAATCCTTCTAATAACAAATAAATAATTTGATTAATTAGCATTATACCATTCTTCCTTTACTTAATTCAATAAATTTTCTTTTTCTTGGCTTAATTAATGGGAAATTATGGGTTGACATTAAAACAGTTGATCCATCTTTAGTACAAATATCTAGCAAATCTAGAATATCATCAGATATATTAGGGTCTAAATTACCAGTAGGTTCATCAGCAAGAATTATTTTAGGCTTTTTAACTAGAGCTCTTGCTATGCAAACTCTTTGTTGCTCCCCACCACTTAATTGAAGTGGATATTTTTTTTCAGATCCTCGCAACCTCACTTTATGCAATGCTTCATCAACAAGCTGAATGATTTGTTTTCGTGAATAGCCTTCAATATGCAATGGCAATGCAATATTTTCAAATACAGTTCTATTTTCTAATAATTTAAAATCTTGAAAAATCATTCCTATATTTTTTCTTAAATTAGAGGTATGAACGCTACTATTAATAGCAGTTATATCATCACTATCAATTAAAATCTTACCAGAATCTATGAGCATATCCTTATAAATCGTTTTTAATATAGTAGATTTCCCAGCTCCTGTTGGCCCCATTATAAAAACCATATCACCTGCGTTAACCTTAAAAGAGATATTGAAAATACCAATATTCTTTTTGTATGTAGCTGTCACATTATCAAATTGAATCATAATTTTTAAATTTCATATTTAATTACCATAAAAATTTAGATATATAAAAATAAAATATATACTAATAAATAATAAACCATAAACGCTACGAGTATTTTTTAATATATAAATCATAAATACAAAAATCATTGTCAATAATAACATTAAATAATTATAAATCATTAAATCATTATAATCAAAATAAATCGTCTGAATTAATCCAGATATTCCTGCGGCGAATACTATATTTGCAATATTAGAACCAATTATATTACCCACAACTAACATATGTTCATTTCTCTTCATTGCATTTATAGAAGCAATAAGCTCCGGTGCTGAAGTTCCAAAAGCAACAATTGTCATTCCAATTGCTAAATCATATACACCCCACATTTTTGAAATTCCAATAGCCCCATCAACAAAAAAATTTGAACCAAAATAAATTAAAATGATTCCAGAAAATAATTTTAAAAAAATAACAGTATTGCTAATATCACTATTTTCAATTGAAATATCTTCATTATTTCTAAAATATTTAAACATTAAATAAAATAATAAGAAATATAGTAGAATGAATAAAATACTGTATTTGTAATTAATATTCCCAGTTTGAATCAATAAAAAAAATAGAAAGGTAAATAAAAGTAATGAATAAATATTAAAATTAATTTTTTTATCATTATTTTTGATATTTATATTTCTAAATAGAATAGATACTCCAAAAACTAAGCCAACATTGGCAATATTCGATCCTATTATGTTTCCAATAGCAATATTATTACTTTTTTTTATATTAGCTAGAATACTTACTACAATCTCTGGCAAACTTGTTCCAAGCGCAATAATTGTACCACCAATTACTATCCGTGGAATATTAAATTTTTTGGATAATAATATTGAATTAGAAACTAAAATTTCTGAACTATAATAAAGAAATACTGATCCTAATAAAAATAACATATAAGGATTAAAATCAAGCATAAAGATTATTATCCTGAATATATTCAATTAGCTTAGGATTTATACTATTTTTAATCAAATGTAAATTATTACTTGACAATTGTGTTCTAATTTCTGTTGAAGAAATATTAACGTTGAATTCTTGAATATAATTTATTTTTCTTTTAAAGATGGAATCATCTAAAAGACTTTCTTTATTATTTCTTCTAAAACAAACAATATTTATAGTTTCAAGAATTGACTTATAGTTTTTCCAATTTTTAAAGTTTTCTAATTGATCATATCCAATAATCATACTAATCTCACTATTTATATATTTCTTTTTTAAATATTCTGCAGTTAAATATGTATAGTTTATGCTATCTGTTTTTAAATCAAAATCATCAATTTCAATTTTTTTATTATTAAATAATATTTTTAGCATATTTAACCTATGTTTGCTACTAGCTATTGGTTGAATGATTTTATCAGGAGAAGATCTCACCGGAAATAAAATTAATTTTTCACACATTGATAAAGATTTTTTTACTATTAATTCATGACCTATATGCGGTGGATCAAATGTCCCCCCGAAAAAAAATACTTTCATCTGAGTTGGTTGATATAATATTCTACTTTTTGCTTCGACTTTAAATTGCTAATAAATGCAATAGCTTCCTCATAATCACTATTAGAACTAAAATTTCTTTTTTGATTTTCTAAATATGAAATTGATTTTTGCTTGCTTTCTAAAAAATATATTACAGCTACATTAATTAATGAATCATCAACAAATTCTGTATCATAATATTCTTTTATAACAGCATTATAATAAATTGTAGCAGAATTGAACTCTTCTAATCTCACATATAATTTAGCAGTGTTGAAATTTTTCTTCGCTAATTTAGTCCTTAATTTTAAAATCATATCTTCAATTTCATTGATATTTTCACTCATTGATTCTTTTTCAATAAAGTACTGTAATTTTTCTATTGCTATGTAAGTACTAGATGGGTCTTTATTATAATCTAAAGTCACGTTATAATAACATTTACAGAGATATAATTGTGTTTTTTTTAACAAATCATTTGATAGGGATCTTCTTGATAAATATTTTTCAAATTCTATTATAGCCTTATCATAATTTTCTAAATTATAATACGATTCAGCAAGAAAATATTGAGCATTACTTGAATATTCTGATAGTGGATCTATTAATAATAAAAATTCTAATTCATCAATTGCCTTAGAATACTTACTATTTTCAATATACTTCATAGCATTTTCAAATTTAACTAATGAAGAATCATCTTTTATTAAAGAAGTAGAACAACTAAAAAACATTAAGATAGCTATCAATCTAATTACCATAATATTGATAAATTTATCCCTTTAAATATATTTTTATTATTGTAATCATAAATTGGCGTTGTATAATAATTAAATGTTGAATCTCTATTTTTCACAAAATCATTAATAAAAGAGTCAAAGAAACTAAATGCATGGTTTATAAAAATTATAGAAAGTGCATTCTCTGCGTAATCAAAATTTTTATTTGCCTTGTCTCTAAGTTGATATTGATAATAGTACTTGTTTGACGACATCGCTACAATATCATTATTACTACTAAAAACCCAACTACAATTTTCTTCTTGATTAGAATCATCACATTCTTCCGTGTCATCCCAACCAGCAAAAAACATATCATACTTGCTAATACCTTCGTAAAAATGATGATCATTCAAAACAACCGCATCATCAAAATAGTCAGTTTCACAAGCAACTACTTGACTAGGCAATACATTGGGATTATTATATGCAGCAGGACATTTTTCTGCATATAGCTGTCCAAAAACCCAATTATTTTCACTTAATCTTTCATCTGTTCTATAAGTATTTCCATTTAACATATATTCAATATGATGAGAATTTTCCCATGGATATTTAAAAACTCCTTCATTATTTAGCATAGCTAAATATACTGGATGTGTATTTGAAGAAAAAATAGTAGCGTCTCTAACCCATTTATCAAAACTCCAATGCTCATTAGCAAAGCTTTTATACTGTTTAACATAATTATTAGCTATATTATTATATTTTTTCCTCTGTTCTAATGCAATCAACTCTATACTTAAAAAAATTGCACCACGTTTATATCTTCCTGAATATATTTGACCAACACCTGGAATAAGTCCAGATAATATGCTTGATAATAATTGACTATTTTTTTGAGAATTATCAATTATTTTTTGATCTGAATTATTCATAAAATATGAAAAATTATTTACAATAGCAGATTGATTTAAATGAGACTCACCAAATAAAAATATTGATATTGGAATTAAAAAAATATAAAATTTAATTGTATTCAAAATAAACCTTAATTAAAATCAAATAATATTCTAAGATATTGTTTTCCAACAGTATTCCAAGGGTCAGATATTGGAAAATAATACTCATAAGTTACTGCTGTTGGATAGGAATAAAAAGAAAATCCTAATAGCTTTAACTCCAAACCAATTGAATGTTTATAGCTGTTATATCTTTCCTTTAAATCTTTAATACTTTTGCCTAATTCAATAAAATCTGAATCATTATATTTTGAATAAATGTCTGGATATAAATATGCTTCTATTTCATCTGATATTATATTGCTATTATCCAAGGCATCAATATTAGAATTTAAATCCAAATAACTTTGAAGACTTTCATAATCACTATCATTAAATGAAAATGAATTATTTGAAAAATCGCAATTCAAAACATCTGGACATATTTGATCTAAATCATATCCAACATTACTTACAAAAATTTTACCATTAAATGATTTACCTACTTGATGCGATAGACCAAGGCTTAAACTATTTAAATAAACAAAACCAAGTTTTATAGCTTTTTCAGTAAATAATGGGAATGTCACCGTATTAGAAACCATAAATTGCCTAGGACCTTGTAATGTAGGCTCATAAAAAGTATAACCTTTTATTCCAGGTAATCCACCACCAAAAAAATATAAAAAATCATCTGATTCAAGATTTGTTAAATGGAAATATTTAAATTTATTTGTTAAAACAGGCGTATATTTTAGTTTATTAAAAACAAGCTTAAAATGATTATCAATCTCTAGCTTATACCTCCATGTATTATGAGGTTCTAAGCTCTCTAAAAAGCCACCATAATCCTCATTAACTTTAAATTCTTCAAATATTGAATTATTCTCATAGGAAATGGATGATTTGATTTTAAATCCATTTTTTGGAAGCATATTATATAAATAGTGAGGGGATCTACCCTCATACTCATATTCAAGCGCCATAACATGACCTCTAAAGTAATCATATGAAGCTTTTCCATAAACAATATCTTCCTGCGATTCATTGTTATATATATAATTTTCAACCATTTTAAGATTATAATTCTGCCTATATTTTGAATAAGTATACTTGAGCCAAAATTTATGATCTTTAATAATAAACCTATTACCAATATCAGTTGAAAATAATTCATAATTATAATCAACGTAATAATTTATTGATGGAGCTACTTCACCACTACTATCAATATACGGATGAGCTCTTGATATATTCCTAGTAACCCAATAAAAATTAAAAAAATAACTATTTTTATATTGATTATTATCAAACAATAGAAAGAAATCTAAATCTTTCTGTGAATTATAACTTAATCCACCTAAAATAGATAATTTATTAATGAAATCATTATCATAAAAATATAAACCCGGTTTAAAAGTATTGTAATCATATGTTAATCTAGGTAATATAAATGGACCTGACATTTCAATTTCATATGGCTTAATATTAAAATCATATGAAGTTGAATCTGCAGTTTCAAACTTAATTTTCTCAGATTCATATCTATAATAATGTTCTTCACTGTCCTGTTCTGAAAATTGATGATAATCTGTTCGATTTTCTAAATAATCACTATAACCTAAATCTAATTCATTAATCATATTTTTAGAATTAATTATTGCCAATTTATAAGCCCCTTGATCATAAAGACTAAATGCAATTGATTCACTGTCTGATTGATCAGGCATAAAAGCTCCACCATTAACATTTGTGATATAACCACTATTTATCCCGTCGTCTAAATACAAATTAAAAATTCCATGCTTATCATCAGAATATAAGAAATTATTATATCCTATATTAGGATCCCTGTTATCCCAATAATTATCTTTAATTAACTTTATCTCTTTAGTATTAATATTTAAAGAATAGATTTTTCTGCCATGATTTTCAACAGCATCAAAAATAATTAAAGAATCATCAATAGATAAAGAAAATATTTGAATTCCATTATCAAAATCACTTATTTGTTCATACTGACTAAAATCACTATTTCCTTGAACAATATTTGAAGTACCATCAAATGTATTAATAGCATAAATCTTATTATTTTTAACAATTGGAGAATATAATCTTAGGCCATGAGTTAATCTCTCTTGTTTTTTTTCAGAAATATTATATGTATATAAATCAAAGAATTTTGATCCATTATGATTAGGTTTACTAATTTTAGAATAAACTAATAAAGAGTCATTAATCCAAGATGGAGCAGTTTTTACACCTGGCTTAATTTTTTTACTAGTTGAATCGCTAATATCATAGAGAAATAAATCTGTTTGACTAAAATAATCGTTATCTTTGTTTGATAAATACGCAATCTTTTTTCCATTAGGTGACCACACAGGATGACTATTATTTGTCCCCTTGTCCTCAATTATAGTATAATTCCTATTATCCTCAACGCTAGATAATTGCTTAGTATATCTATTTTTCAAATCTTTTTTCCAATCATCATAGAGTTCATATCCAGATATACCTAATGATTTCTCAATTGCCTTATTTATAGAATAAATAAAAGGATTAGATAGATTAATAGAAATTTCATTTAAACAATCTTCTCCATATTTATTTACCATATATTTAACTAATGAAAAACCTTGATTATAAACTGACTCATTTCCAATACCTTTCTTACCAAAAGTATTCATTTCATCAAATGTTAATAAATTGTCATTTAAAATTCTATCTCTAACTATCATATCACGAATAGAATCCCAGTAATCATAATTAGCACCATGATACATATATTGAGCCGCACCTTCAGCAAACCAAGGTGAAACTGAAGTACCTGGGACTGGATAACTTCCAATTTGATTAGGAAATCCATATAAAACATCTTCTCTTTTTTCATCTTCATAGCCTAATATTTGAAAATATACACCTGGTAATTTCCTTGAATATTTCATTGAGGCTCCAAGCTGCACAATATGAGTAAATTCATGTGTTATTACATCTTGCATCCATCTATGAGAGCCTCTTAAATCATAATCTAATGGTTTTGCCCAAATTATAATTTTATTATCATAATAATAAGCCGCTCCGTTTGAATAATCATGAACATCTTTAATAATAATCCTTGTTTTAGAGTCTGGTTCAAAATTATATAGCTTAGTAATATCATCATACACTGTCTCTGCTACTAAAGCTGCTTCACTAGCGCTTCTTTTTGTTTGCTCATGATAGCTAATAATAAAATGTTCAGTTTCTATGTTATTCCAAGTCAAATCCGGATGATTATACCATTGTAATTGGGAGAATAAAAAGTTAGAAAATAATATAATAATTAAATAGTAACTCATTTAATAACCACAACTTTTATTAATTTTGATTCTTTAAGATTTGATTGTAGCTCAGCTAAGTATAATCCTGAATCTACATTGCTAGCATCCCAATACAATTCATTATATTCATAAGGAGTTAATGTACTAGATTCTATAGTCTTAACTAAAAATCCTAAAGAGTCATATATTTTAGCAGATACGCTAGTTGCATTATAAACAAAAAATCTAAATTTAGTATAACCCTTTTCTATGGGATTAGGGTAATTATAAGCTCTATCAACATCTATCCCCAAACTATTAATCTCAGTTAAATCAATTCTTTGATCAATATTTACTAATGGAAAATTATATGATGTTGAATAATAATTGTACCAATATGAATTATTTTCATTAAAATCATTGAAAATTATCAATCTATTACCATTTACTAGAGCTGCATTATTGCTATTACCCCAATTTGGAATAATTTGCAATTCACTATTATCATTATAATTTAAAATATCATGTAATACTTCTCCCTTATTTGATATTATAGATATATAATCACCATTTTTAACAATTATCTCAGGATCATCTCCATTTAATAAATCAACAATTAATGGAATTTCTGAAAATAAACCGTAAACAGGGAAACCTAAACAGTTAGTATCATTATTATTAAAACAATGTAATGTGCCATTTGAATCAATAGTAAGCTTTTCATCATACTCATCAACGCTATCAATATCACCAATAGATAATGCATTGATGACTTCTTCTGTATTAATTAAATCATTGTAATAACCTATTGGATTTACGGGCATGCTTTCAAAGCTTATAATATTATTAGAATCATCAATGTAATAATTAAAATTTTCAACTAAATAATAACCATTATTTTTAACAAGAACTCTTGTGCTTTCATTAATTAAATTAAAATCAATATTACTATCTATAAAATCATTGATAGACAATACGAACTCTGATCCATCTGAGCATAGTTTAACTATATCATTACTATCATTATAAAATAAACAACTCTCATCTGGGCTATTTCCAATAATGAAAATATCATCTTTAATGTATTCCATTGTATAAATATTATTATATTCAAACTTAGCTATAAAATCCATGCTTGTACTTGGGCTATCATTAATTTTAAAATATAAGTGAGAATCCAAATTATCTACAGTTCTTGTATTTGGCTGGCTATTATAATTAAATAATATAGGTTTATATATATCTTCATCTTCAGAATAATTCATAAATTCATATTGCTCGTTACCATCATACCAAAAATCAAACTGTCTTCCTTGAGTATAATCAATTCCTGGGAACCACTCATAATCAGGACCTCCAACTTGCTGTATGCCATCTGCCTCTTCCAAAACAATAGCTCTATCTTCAGCGCTATTATTAATTCCAGTTTTATAATTATTAAAATGAGGTTCTTTAATATGCCAAATCAGAATCCCTGAACCAGGTAAGCCATAATCATAATTATCAACATTAGTAATGACATTATATTCAGATTGTATCTGAAATAAATCATCTTCAGGTGTTAATAATTCATTAGAATTAGCATAAAATGTTCCATACTGATTTATAACATCGTATAAATGCTTGAAATTATCATTTTCTTCATCATACTCAGAGATGCCGCCAGATTCTATTATGGGATCGATAGGACAATAAGATGGATAATCTCTATAATAATCTATAATACAATCAATTGATTTATTATTATATACTGAATTGTCATTTAATAATAATTTATTATATCTATTCTCAATTAAATAATACTCATCTTCATCTATATCAAATTGATAGACCGAATCATCGGTATTAACCGTAACCTCTATTTGAGCATTTAAGAATAGATCTTTTGTTTTATTATCGCGAACCTTCCATCCACCTATTAAGTCATTAGACCTTGTCCATGGATTAGGCTTTGCAGGTATAATACCTTGTTGATTAAAACATCCTTGATCCATCAAACCAAAATCGCCAATACCATATCTACCTTCATTATTAGTCATTAGTGGAAAATCAAAATAATAGCCAAGTAAATGAGCAAACAGTCCTGTCATGCCTAGTTGCTGCCCACATAGTAAATCATCTAATTCATCCTCAACAACAAAAGTAAGAGAAAATATATCTTCAATAACATTATAAAAAATCCAATTTAAAGTCTCAGGCATTACAATCCCTTGATTAATACCATGCTGATTAATCCAATGGCTATCATTCTGTATACCTTCAAGCATATCATCATCAACATATGCGCTTTTTATATCATAAATTGTAGGATCAAATCTTTGCGAAGCTTCCTGTCCAAGTCCTGCATGAAATATGACAAACAAAACATCTTCATAGTTAAGATTATTACTATTTAAATAATTATCTATATCTCCTTGTTCATTAGCTTTATCTAGAGATTCAGCAAATAATAATCCAATTTTTTGATCAGAAGTTGCATAATAAGACATTTTCTTATCTATCTGATATGTGTTTTCTAGCATTCCATATGAAATATCTTTATTTGAAACACTGAGATAATAATTTCTTACTGCTTCTAATTGAAGTGAAAAATAAGTTGAATTATGGGGTGGCAAGTCTATCACAAGATTTTCTTGAGGGTTACATCTCATTCTATTTGGATAATCTATATAATTAAGGTTTGAATTAACCTCAGTTAGGAACTTGCCGCTTCCAGATGTTTGAGAATCATTATCTTCATCAAATTCAACCATTACACCTACTAAATGAACAGGATAAATGAACTGAAACAAAAGTAATATATAAAAACAAAATGATAGTTTCAATGTTTAAAGACCTAAAGATAAAGAGAAGAACATTGTATTTTCTCTTGGATGACCTTTATCACCAGCCGTATATCCAAAATCAAAACCATATTTATCAAAATTAATACCTGCTCCAAAAGTTGGATTTTTTATGTCACCTTCAAGATCATAAATAAAGCCAGCTCTCATGATAAAATTTTCTGTATATGACCACTCAAAACCAAAGTTATATATCATTTCTTCAAGTTCATTTTTAAACTCTCTTTGATCTCCAGTGCCCTTTTCAAGATTACTTTGAGCATTATACTTCCCATATCTAGGATCTTCAAACTCTTTCTCTCCAAAATAATTATATAAATTTGGACCATATAAATCCTCAATAGTATCTTCATCAATCTCTATATCATAATAAAATTGACCATTAGTTGAATAACTATTATCAACTAGAGTTAATTCATCATTATCGATTCCATTATCTCCTGGTCCGCAGAAAATACCATCATTATTCGTATCAGAAGTACAATCTCCTTCAGTATTATCTGCAATCACCTGACCTTTATAATATGCATTACAATTACCTGAGTCTATATCGCATACATAATCAAATTTATCAAATTCACCCATTCCATCATGAGGTAGATCTAAAAATTTTAATTCACTCATATTAAAATCATCATTTTCAATTCTAATCCATTCAGGAGAAGAGTAAGATCCTATATTATTATATGAATAATATGGTTGACCTTCATCATTTTCATCCAAAGAATAACACATAGAATGTCCATAAACATTTCCCTGAGCCGAATTAATTAAATTACCATTTTCATAATAATATCCACCTGCTGAAGTATATACTTCTTCACAGAATCCTTTATAATTTGGAAGGTAAACAATTTCATCTGTTACTACATCTAATTTAGATTCAACTATAGCAGGAAAATGCTTAATTAAAAAATCTAAAGAATTTAAATATCCGGCAGTTGAATTTCCTCCCTCAAGCGAGTAAATTTTAGTATAAGAAGGATACACATACTCAGAATTTATCCAATCTTCAACACCATCAGTATTTTGATCATCAGTCGGATTTAAATCATAATCTTCATGCCATTCTGCAGAAAAATAATTAGGAAGACCAGCATCATTATTTTCTGAATGATTTTCATTTGTATTATATAATTCATTATTATCATAATAACCTAAATATGGACTCTCACGATCCCTTAATTGTTGATATTGCTTATAAAGCTTATCATTATTAATGTAAGAATAATTAGGTAGTGCAAAGTATCCACCAATTCTTGAATCACGAGTTACTCCATAAGAATGAATTATATCATCATCTAATGTTGATTGGCCGCATGGATCTTCACATAAATCATAATCACCTCCATAATACCAGTCATCAAGCCAAGCTGTAAATACACCCTTATACCATGGATCTGAATGTGCTTCCTCTTTTGAACCACTAATAATTCCATCACCATTCCAATCCATACTTGGATAAGAAGCAACTAATAACTTATTAGCATCAAATAAAAAATTTAATTTATTTTGCTCATCTTTGTACAGCTCAGCATATACACCTAGTCTCATATTAGTAGGAGCAGGATCTGCTTGTTGCGCATCAATAAAATCAATAGGTGGACCTATATTTTGTATAGAAAATCCAAACTGATGCTGATTCCTTTTTCCAAATTTTTGCAAATAACCTATGTCAAAACCAAAGTCAGTCGAAAATGGATCACCAGTTTCGCCCGCCTGAGCTCTATCAGATAATTTTTGATGAAAAACTTTTACATTCATACCGATTGATTTATTTTCTGAAAGCTGTGTGCCATAGCTCAAATTAATAGCTGCCATATAACTTTTAAACTCACCAGTATAATTGTTCCATTCGTCCATACCTTGCTGAGTTCCTAAATTAAGAAATATAATATGGCCGCCAAAAGTTCCTAGGCCTGATACAGATTTTCTATAAGCTAAAAAATCATAAAAAATATCACTTGTTAAATTTGGCAACCAATTAACATGCTGCATTACAACCTCTTCACCTCTTAAAAACCCCAAACCTGCAGGATTATAGTATGAGGCGTAAGCATCATCAGCCTTTGCAACCTGAGCTTCGCCTGCACCAGCAGCCTTGGAACCAGGATTTATTAATAAAAAAACTGCTCCTGCTTCACCTACTGCAAATATTCTAGAGATTAAAACTACTAAAAGAAAAAGATTTATTTTATACTTCATAACTAGACTCCTTATATTTAAAAAAAAACCGGGTAATTCCTTAACCCGGTTCTGGTTACAGAATTGCCAATATGGTAACTATAATAAAAAAACTTTCTATTTTTAATACAGACCTATTAACAATTAACTATAACGATACTCCTTTTTAAATACTTTTTTAATTTATATAATTATCTATATAAATGCAAACTCTATTATTTTTTATTTATTATATTAAAATTTGTTCCCTATTTCTTTTTAGCTTCAAACCAAGCACGTAAATATTTTGCGGGATTTTCTTTAACATCACCTAGCAAAGACCTTGCATCTAATACTAGTCCATTAATATTATCATATAGATCTGCTCTATTTAATAATTTTGATAAAGATCCATCACCTGAATTAATATTTTTTATAATTTCAGATAAATCAGATATTAGAATATCTACTTCTTCAGACATTGATGGAACTTTTGTCATAAATTCATTAAAACTTTGTACAGACTTTTTAAGATTTTCAGATTCATCATTAATAATTTCATTTAAGCTAAACGAAATAGAATTTATATTTGATAATAATTCATGCAAATTATCTTTATCTTTGTCAGTTATTAAATCTTTATTAATACTAATGAATTCCTCAATTTGGCTAGAGGTAGATTCTATATTAGAAATTGTATTTACTATTTGCTGTTTTTGTTCTCCACTAAATGTTTCATTTAATCTTTTAGCTAAATCACCAATATCTTTAGTTAAAGAAGCAACCTCTGCATTTTTACCCGCAATTGTTTCATTATCTAATATAAATTTATTATTATCTTTGCCAGGATATATTGAAATGTACTTACTACCCATAATATCAGTTTGAGTGATTTCAATTTCAGAATCAATTGGAATTTTAAAAGCAAAAGAATTATCAATAGTTAATTCTGCTGCAATTTTTTGACCAATAATTTTTGTTCCAGTTACTCT
>CESQ01053667.1_pt1 | contig 15950 bp, 19 predicted proteins | sample 361401 | NCBI WGS metagenome assembly CESQ01 (sample SAMEA2622119, study PRJEB7988) | marine metagenome | isolation source: saline water (ENVO:00002010), including | reverse complement strand
AATCAAAACTTACACAACCAGTTATAAATTATACGCATCCTAATCATTCTGGTCATGTGACTAGTAGTGGAGATGGTGCAACGACTATTGCAAATAGCGTCATTACAAACGCTATGATTACAGATGACACTATAGCAGAGGCCAAACTAGACATTTCAAATACTGGCTCAAATGGGCAATATTTGGAATACCAAAATGGCGGACTCCAATGGTCAACTGTACAATCTGGATCAGTTTTAAATCTTTATGACGAAAATACAATTGGCGGTAACTATAATTCATATACCGCTCCAACTGTAGGTAGTTCTCAACCCAGATCTGTGGCTATTGGACATGACAGTACAGTTAATACTGGAAATGGGTATAGTTTTGCCATAGGTGACCAATGCGGAATACACGGCGGAGAAGGGCATTTTGCTTGTGGTAAATCCGGTAATGCTAATGGCAACTGGGGTAATGGCTTTTCAAATCAAAGCAAAAGTTCTCTTTATGGAGCAAGAGCAAATGGTAATATGCATTATTCTTTTGGAGCCTATGGGCATACTGATAAGGCATGGGGCGTTGCTTTAGGATACCAGGCTAGGAGTGATCACCAGGCAGCTTATTGTTTTGGAAACCAAATAAATTCTTTCCAGGATTATTCTATATCATTAGGTAATACTAGTGCAGTAGTTAAAATAGCAGAAACGTATAAACTCCCAACTGGTACCGGTTCAAATGGTCAGCAAATTACATCAGATGGGTCTGGGAATAGTACATGGGCATCAGCATCATCTGATATAAGAGTTAAGAAAAATATTGGTACGACAACCATAGGATTAGATTTTATTGAGAAACTAGACCCAATAAGTTTTGAATATAAAACCTATAAAGAAATAGACTCTAACGATGATGAATTAAAACATCTAAAGCCAGATTATAGATGCGAGGCTGATGATGATTTACCTACTGGTTTAAGAAACAGAAAAGGCCAAAGAGTAGGTCTAGCTGCACAAGATGTGGAACAAGCATTAGCTGATTTAAATATAGATAGTTTCCAAGGCTATTCAAAAGACAAATGGGGAGTAAGAGAACTGCATGAAGATGCATTTATCTACCCATTAATTAACGCGGTAAAAGAATTAAGTGCCAGAGTTAAAGAACTAGAAAATGATATTTGCGAGTGTAAAAGGAAAGACTAATGGCTATAGAAAAAACTACAGAGGCTTTAGACAATGTTAATTATCAGCATTGCATAGGAATAAAAGTAGAAAATACATACCATAGAATAGCTGATATAATAATTATTAGATACAAAGAAAACAATGCAGACCATGACCCATTAAAGGATGCAGACTGGATTGTTAAACTACAGATCTTAGGTTTTCCATCTAAGGATAGTAAAGTTAGTGAGCCAACTGTAACTGGTAAATGGTTGGCAGTTAATATTACAGAAATCGATAATCAATCAGCCTCAAATTTTGTGGGCAAGTGTTATCAGTATTTAAAAACAATTGACCCTTTTAAGGATGGAACTGACGTCTAATTATGTATGGTATTTCCTCATATTCTCAATCACCTTATGCATCTTTAGGTGGATCACTTAAACAAGCAGCATTGCATCCACATCTGCAATCTCATGTTACTTGCTCTATAAGTGTTACACGTAAAGCGGTCGCGAATTTTGGAATACAGTCATCATTAACATCTGACGTAAACAGAGTTACTTTTGCGTCTACTAGTCTACAATCTCAAACTGGTACATCTATAGCAGCTAGAAGAGTAAGACTAGATAATGCATCATTGTTTGATAATACATTTGTAACAGTTAATGCTAACAGAATAAGACTTGCTCCAGTTAATGCAGTTTCTCAAACTACATTAGCAATGGTTTCACAAGTTTTAAGGCTAATAGAGGTAGACGCAGTTTCTCAAACATCTGTAAGTCTATCTTCTGCAAGAATAAGAGAAATAGCCGTACCTAATGTTTCAACAAGTACAGTACAAGGATCTATATTAAGAATACGGCCATTAAATTTAGCAGCTAGTATTTCTTCAATATGTTTAACAAATGCATTTGCTCAATTTGCAATGCAATCATCCGCAGCAATATCAACAACAATCGATGCCCCAATTTTTGCAATAAGATCTGGAATTATTGCTGCTAATTTTCAAACAACTGTAACTGTGACTGGTAGAGAATTTTGGGAAGAAGAGCCAGATATTACTGAAAATTGGACAGAGATTACTACGCCAAATACACCTTGGTCAACAATATCAAAACCAACTGAAACCTGGACTAATACCTTGCCTTTCCAAAAAGCTGCATAAGAGGAGACAAAATGGCAAATACAACAAATTATAACATAACCAAACCGGATGTAGGTGGATCAGAAAACACCTGGGGAACAACAATAAATACCGGTTTAGATACTATCGATTCAACAATTAAAACTGTTTCAGACTCTGTACCTACAAGCGTAGTTTCTTCTAATCTAACAGATACGCCAAATAGTTTAGGTACGGCTAAACAAGTATTACGAGTTAATAACGCTGCTAATGCTACAGAATTTGCGACTCCATCAATTTTAGATTTTAGTGATACGCCATCAAGCATAGGCGCAAGTGGACAAGTTTTAAAAGTTAATAGCGGTGGTACTGGGTTAGAATTTGCTGATGATAATGCCGGCGGTAGTTTAAGTGGTTACGCTACTGAAAGCTATGTTAATACGGCAATAGGAAATGTAACTGGTAGTAACGCTGCTTATTATACTAAATCTGAAAGTATATTATTTACAATAGGCTATATACCGCGTGTCTACACATCCGGAGATATGACACCTTCAGCAAATACATACGCAACTTTAACTCATAATCTAAAAGCAAAAGGCAGTCATACTGGTGCCAGTTCTACATCTGTAGCACCGGATATTGTCCAGATATTATTTAAATGTACGTCCGCTGATTTAGGATATTCTGCCGGCGATATAATACATTGGCAAGATCATTTCGCAGATACAAATAGTATCCCTTATGTAGTTGTTGAAAGTGGGAACACTACACAATTAAGACTCTATTATGGCGGAACTGGTTACTATCACCTTCCTTCAAAAATAAGTGGTAATGCCGGATATACGAATGGTGGAGCAATAGGCAAATGGGCATTAATAGTAAAAGCATGGGCGTTCTAAATGGCATTAATACCATTAAATATACAACCTGGATTATTTAAGAATGGTACTAACTTAGAGGCTGCCGGAAGATGGAAAGACTCTAATTTAGTTAGGTGGCATGACTCTATTTTAAAACCAGTAGGTGGGTGGAGAAATAGATTAGGTCGCGCTTTTGATGACCCTATTAGAGGATTAATAGCTTGGAAATCAAATACCGGTACTAGGTATATAGCTTGCGGTACCTATCAGCATTTATTTGTAGTTTTGGCTAATAATATTACTTTAGACATTACACCAAGTGGATTAGTGACTGGTAGGGCGGATGCAGCCGGTATGACTGGATATGGATCTGGATTTTACTCAAATTCTACCTATGGTACGCCCCCAATAAATACATCATCAATATTGCAAGACGCAACATCCTGGTCGTTTTCAACATTTGGTGAAAAGCTAATCGCAAATAACCCAGATGATGGGAAAGTATATGAATGGAATTTAAATAGTACTAATGTGGCTAGTATTGTTCATGCATCTGCGCCTACTAGTGTTAAAAGTATAATTGTAAGTAATGAGAGATTTCTATTCGCATTTCAAACAAGAACTGTCTACTGGTCTGACCAAGAGGACATAACATCCTGGTCTAGTAGTGCTACAAACCAAGCCGGTAATATTGGACTAGAAACACAAGGCACCATTAAATGCGCTGAAATTATTAGGGGTGGCATTTTAATACTGACTGACCAGGATGCCCATACGGCTACATATATTGGTTTACCATTTGTACATAGTATTAAAAAGGTAGGATCATCATGCGGAATATTTTCTGCCCAGGCAGCAGTAGAACTAGACATGGGTGTAGTCTGGATGGGGCAAAGTGGTTTCCATATCTTTAGCGGTGGTAGAGTCCAGGAGTTGAAATGTGATGTATCTGACCATGTGTTTAGTGAATTAAATTTTAGCCAGGCATCTAAAATTGCAGCCGTAAAAAATACAAAATATGATGAGGTTATATGGTATTATCCAACAAGCGATAGCAATGAAAATAATCGATACGTAAGTTGGAATTATGCAAACAATACTTGGAGCATTGGTTCTATTTCCAGAACGTGTGGTATCGATGCCGGAATATTCCAACTACCTATTCATGCAACTGGTAAGAATTTTGATAATAATCATGCTAGGGGCAGAATGTCTGTCAAAGCACTTGTTGACTCAAATGTTGACCCAGATGTTGCAGATGTAGGAAACTATATCATCCAGTATCATACGATACTTGGATATGGTACTGGCACCACCTTTGCTAGCTATAAGGCATTCTTCACCGGCAATAATAATCTAGACTTGTTAAACGCTGCATCTGTAGGTCATAGCTATATGGGTTACTTGGCAGTCGAGACTAGTTCAAGCAATGTATATAATAGCGTTGAATTTCCGGCTCAGACATTACGTTATAGATATGACTCTGTCCATAGTGTGGGTTCTGGTCTTCTGTATACTGTGTCTATTGGCGGACTAGATGCTGATGGCAATAATGTTAGTGAGGTTATTCAAATTAGTGGAGATGGCGGATCTAGTAATACTGTATATACCGCTGAAACTGCTAATACCTACACAAAGCTACTAACGTGTACAGTTGTACGAAATCTTAACAGTTATTCTGGCATTAGCTTTGGGATAGCTTTAGCCTCATATTTCGTTCCACCACAAGTATCATGGGCAGAAATTAAGGCGTCTTATCTAGGGGTAAGAAATCCGGCCGGTGGTGGGGGAACAAACCCAAGTGTTACTAATAATAAAATTATAGATGTTGAGTTGGCAGCTAGTCCACCAAACCCACCGCAGCCAGGATTTATAACCGGCGGATACGTAAAGTTTTCTACGGCTAGTAGTGAAACTAATCACAATGCCGGTAATAGTGCATCCCAACAATTAGGAACATATAATAAGGCTCTATTAGTAAAAAGTGAGTATATGTTGTTGGAGCATGAGGTAGGGGAAGAGAGAGATAGCCAAGTACCTTATGCAGAAACTGGCACTCTTCAGATGGGGAATGGTGAACAGATTATGCACGTTAATAAAATCATTCCAGATGAACAAACACAAGGCCAGGTTAACGCTGAATTTAAAACCAGGTTTTATCCAAATGGGGCTGAAACATCTCATGGGGCGTATTCGCTAAGTAACCCTACATCTGTCAGATTCCAAGGCCGTGAGGTTCGTATGAAAATTAATAATGTTTCTGGTGATTGGCGTGTAGGTCAATTTAGAATTAATGCAATCCCAGGGGGCAGAAGATAGATGAATTTACAACCGCCACCATTAGATTATGACGCCACAATAGAAACAGAGCGTAATAGAGAGATCGAGTCTGCGGATTTATTAAACAGAAAGAAAAGGCAAGATTTAGAAGTAGCCGGATCTGAACGTCTAATTTTAAGTAGTCCAAATGGTACCAGGTACAGTTTAACAGTTTCAAATTTAGGGGTGCTTTCAGCAACGGCGATATGAATGAATTAGAACGATGTAAAGATTGGATAGAAGGAGCATTGGAGTATAGCGGTGGTACACATAATTATGCTGATGTTGTCAAAGGGATCAAACAAAAAAAGCTACAACTATGGCCGGCCGAAGATGCTTGCCTGGTTACAGAGATTATCAGTTATCCGCAGCTTAAATGCCTTAATATATTCCTGGGCGGTGGCAATCTTAAAACGCTTAAAGATATGCATGATAGCGTTGAGGAATTTGGCAAAATGGTAGGATGCACAAGGTTTACCATTTCTGGTCGCAGAGGATGGGCAAGAGTATTTAAAGGCTTTAAGCCACTACATCAAACAATAGTGAAGGAGATATAATATGGGCAAAGGTAGTGGTGAAACCACAACTCAAAATTTTACACCGGAAATGGAGAAAGGTATTGCAGACGCAATTACATTAGCCAGGAAAAGTGTAAGACCTTATATGCCTTACCAGGGGGCAGATCTAGCTGCTAAAACTGGTGGCATGATAGCCGGTGATCAAGGTCTTAATGCTAGCAGAACTGCTTTAGGATTAACACCAATGACAAGTTCATTACCAGAGGCTCAAAATTTTGATGGGGTAATGGGGTATAGCAGCTATCCTATGTATGTGTCTGAAATGGAAAGAGCCAGAACAAATTATCCAGATCTTATACAGAAAATAGATGACCTACAAAATGACCCATTTGGATTAAAGACTCAACCGGTAAATGCTAGCATCCCTAGTGCTGCATCGACTGGGGGAGTAATGAATGCAGCTACTGCCGGTGTGGGAACCTCAATGAGAGAGGATGACCCATTCCCAAATCATGGCAATACACCGGATATGTTTGATGGGGGTATGTTATTTGGGAATAGCAACCAAAATCCGACAACCTTAAATACCTCTTATAGTCCAGTAGGTGATTTTGTTGACTGGATAAGCGGTGGTTACGATTACCCAGAACAAACACAAGCTGACAAAGATTATTATAATGACCCAACATCCGCGTTTAATTCGCCAGGCGGTTGGCATCCAACTGATTAAAGGAGATTCATATGGCCGGAGCCGGAAATAATATATATCAAACTGCGACTCAAGGAATGCAAGATGCAGCCGGAACATATCGGAATGCAATGGCATATCAACCCATGCAATTTAACCAGGCTAACCTTAGTCCTTTTATGAACCCATACACGCAGAACGTCATAGACAATACTATGTCTACTATGTCAGACGCTAGGCAAAATGCTATTAATGCCGGTCAGCTAGCTGCCACAAATGCATCAGCCTATGGTGGTAGTAGACATGGGGTAAATGACGCTCTTACTAATGAAAAGTATATGAGAGCGGTAGGCGATATGTCCGCTAATTTAAACAACCAGGGATACAATGCAGCCGTCAATCAGTTTAACACAATGAACAACGCAAACTTAGCTGCTAACCAGGCAAATATGGCCGGTGCCGGCAGTCTAGCTAATTTAGGTATGTCAGCCTATGGATTAGGAACGGCTGCGGATGACAAAGCATATCAGCGTGGGATGATAGAGCAAGGAATGAACCAGAAACTAATTGATGCCGGCAAGCAACAATTTATGAATTACATTAATCAGCCGGCAGCAAATTTAGGTTTTCTTTCACAAGTTGTGAGCGGAATGCCACAAGCTACAACAACGACTGCAACCAGAAATCATGGAATATTTGATTACTTAGCCAGTCCATTTTTTAGTGGTGAGTATTCTGTATTACCTTTCATGTTTCCTGGGACACCGGCGTGATGAATGAAACTTTTAAAAATATGGCTCATATTATTATTCTTAACTACAAATGCATGGAGTAACGAATTGGTATATCAACCTTATAGATCCTTTACGCCAAATGAAATAACTGATCAAATTTGGCAGAGTCTAAATTCTTTAACTAATAGTCCAATACAGACCGCCGGTATTATGGGGAATATTGGTATTGAAAGTAGTTTTGACCCAGACATTATAAATCAAGATGAAAATGCTTTTGGCTTGTTGCAGTTAAGAAATGATCGGTTAGATAACTTTAGAAAGTTTCAATCAGCTAATCCAGAAATGGGTTTAGTAGATCAGCAATTAAAATTTATCTTTGAGCAAGGAAATCCAAGTAGTCCATACAAAGACGCAATTGCTGCCAGATATTTTGAAGAAATAATGGCCGGTAAAAACCCAGAATCTGTGGCTAGATTATTTGATAAAAGATTTGAAAGATCTGGCGGTTGGCTTGTAGATCCAAGTGACCCAAGTAAAGGATATAATCAATTTGGAAGATCTACAAAAGATCGTATGAATTTGGCAATGGATATTTATGGTTATTATACCGGTGAAGGCGGAGACACTAGATTAGATCAAGTTACAGTTAATGGAAAAAAACCAGAGTCAAAAAACTTTATAGGTAAAATCAGAGATATGATGGGTGACCCAAACTTTTCTGATGATTTGCGTCTATGGGCAAATAGTATGCGCTATAAGCCAGATCAGAGTTTGTCTTTATCTCTCATGGAAAGTAAAAAAGCTAGAGAAGAAAAGCGATTATTGCAAGTACAGAAGAATGCTATGATGCAAATGGTTAATGGTCTTCCGGATAGTTCTTTAAAAAATATGTTAGCTACCGCTGCTGCCGGTGGGGCAGAATATTCAGACATTGTGAAAATGATGAATGATGAAAGAAAGCTAGTAATGAATACAGAGATAAAACTAGCCGGTGAATTTGATAAGCATGACACAGTTAAAAAGTTTTATGGTAGGGCAGACGCATTAAGAACAATTTTAGGTAATGCTAGAAAACCAAGCCAAGGCGGTGATGTTGCTATAGTTTATACTTTTATGAAAATGCTAGATCCAACAAGTACTGTTAATAAAGGGGAACTTGCTATGGCTCAAAACATTGGTAACATCCCAACAAGAATTGCAAGTTTATATAATGCGTTGTTAGTTGGCGAGGTGAATCTAACCGCAGAACAAAGAGCCGGCATAGTTAATTCTGCAAAGCAAACCTATGATGAATCTAAAATAGGTTATGAGGCTACTTATGATCATTACTTAAAAAAGGCAGAGGCATACAATTTAAATGCTGAAAATTTTGTTAGACGTTATGGATTAAATGAAGAGCAATATACTGACTTAACTAAAATTACTAAAGATTTTGGTAATGATATAAACCAGACTAAGGATGTAAAACTAGATGTGCCATTTACATCAGATCAATTAGATTATGATAAATTTGAACAATGGCTAGAAGACTCTGAATCTTCTATTTTGCCAACATGGCGAACATTAGATGATGCTGCAAAATTCGATATTATGTCACAACTTTACAAACAAGAATTACAAGCCGGCAATAAGGATGAATTCGATAAATTTATAATACAACAATAATAGGCACCACCATGAGCAAAATGAATGTTAACTTAGATTTAAAAAACGTAGAAAGTTTGATTGACGTCTATGCAAATAATACTGGTTTAGACGCGTCTATTATGGGATACGTTGATGGATGGGGATTAGGTTGGCCACAAGAATTACAAGCAAGAATTAAAGCCGGTAGTTTTGACTCTCCAGAATATAGAGAAGAATTAGGCAATCTAGAAAAAAAACATCAAGATCTTAAAGACAGATTCCCAGTTGAATATATGGGCGGTCAAGCAGCCGGAACTATGACTAATCCGGCGGTTATGATTCCAGGTACTGCTTTATATAAAACAGTTATGGGTACAGTAAAATCCGCACCGGCATTTTTTAGATGGCTAACTGGTGCAGCTACTCTATCTGGAGAAGGTGCCGGCCTTGGTTTTATTGAAGGAGCCGGAAGATCTGAACCTGGGCAAAGAACAGAAGGCGGAAAATTTGGCGCGCAACTAGGTGCTATCCTGGGTCTAGGTGGTTCAGCCGGTGGGGCAGTAATTGGTAAAGGAATAAGTTATCTGGGCAGACTTAGAAAATGGTTTAATAGAAATGACCTAGATAAATTAGGTGAAAAGGCAATTAAAGAAATAGAGTATTACGCAGCGAAAGCCAATAAAACTCCAGACCAATTTTTAATGGATGTTGTGCAAAATAAAATACCAATTATAGAAATGTCTGATGCAATGCGTGACCTAGCAGCAATGATTGCTATACGTTCACCAGGTGCTAGAGATGTATTAACAAAATCAACTACTGCAAGAGTTGGTCAAACTACTTCTAATTTAGACGCACAGACAAAAGGTGACTTAGCTAGTATGCCAAACTATGATGCGTTTAAAGCAAATGATGCTTTAGGTACAACGCCTACTGGAACTGTTATTCCAGAAAATATGGAATCCACAGTTAGGTTACTAAATAATGACATTACTAATTACCTAAATAAAACATACGAAAAAGCATACGAAGGTAATCCATTAGCCGGTGAAGGCGTTAAGGCTAGCATGACAATGTCAGTAGATTTAGTTAATAGATTAGCTAATAACCTTAATGAGGCCGTTAAACTTGCGACTAAAAATAAAACACCTCTAATACAAATATCTAAGAATGGTGATATAACATATACCAGAACGCCTACACTTAAAGAGGCTGAAACAATTAGAAAAGTTTTAAGTGATGAGGCAGAGCCGGCTTTGGGAAAAAAGAGGACTGAAATTCAAAGTGGTTTTAAGGATTTAGAAACAGACCTTAAAGGCGAAATTAATACTCAATCACCAGATTTAAAAGTAGCGAGAGATTCAGCATATATTACAAACCTAGCCAAAGAAGGTTTTGATAGTACTAAAAATATTTTTGGTAAACAAAACTTTGATAAATTTATTGATGAATATATGCAAGCTATTAAGAATGCGTCTAAATATGATGAAAACTCTGTAAATTTAGTAAAGAAATATTACCAATTTGGATTGCAAAATGAACTAAATAAAAAATTAGCCGGTGCTACTAGAAAATCATTTATTAAAAAATTAAATGACCCATCTACTAAAGAGTACAAATTATTAGAAACTTTATATCCAGAAGGTAAGTTAAACCAATTATTAAAAAGACTTAAAGAGAGTGAAGGCGCAATCGCTGCAAATGATCGATTATTGTCTAACAGTATTACGGCTAAAGATACTGGCAATGTTGGTGCTTTAAATTCAGCCGTAGATGAAATGAGGGGTGGCGCGCAAAGGATGCAATATGGTGATGCTACCGGTCTAGGGATTGATATAGTAGCTAAAAGCATTAAAGCACTCTTTGGGCGTAAATATGGAATGTCTGATAGTCAGTTTGAATTAATAGCAAAATTCTTAACTGAACGAAGGCCAGAGGTCGCACAGAGATTAATGGATGGAAAATTTAATAATATGGTCGATGGCAGAGAAATAGATACCATAGCTAAATATATGGTTCGCGGTAATGTAGGAGCAACGTCCGCCGGTGTAACTGGTATAATGAATCCAGAACAAGGCGCGCAATAATGTGGCTACCTATCATATTATTGTGCAGCGCGCCCTATGCCCAGAGTTGTATAGTCATTACTGGTGAACAAACTTTAAATACAAAAGAGGCTTGTTTTGAATGGACTAATACAAAGGCTAGAATTGCTTTAAATGACCCAAGAGTTTTCCAGGCAAGACCATTTTGTCAGATATTGCCTGGTTCTGAAGATAAGTTGGATACCTAATAGCTTACTTACATTCACCTATTATTTTTTAAATAACTTATTAAACTTATCTTGTTTGCGGATTGTTGGTCACTTACTGTGATTATTTAATTCATTAATGGGTCTAACGAGTGGTAATTCTTGTATATACATTTTTTGCCACTTTCCGCTAACCGGCCTTGTCTGTGGCCGTTTGCAATAACAAAAAGAGGTATCCTCCATTTACCTTTTTCTCCCTGGCGCAGCCTATTCTTTTACCTTTTTCATGTAGGTTGCGCCTTTTTTATCAATTGCTTATTGGTAAATCTTTTAGTTATTTTCTTCTTGTTGGGAATTGTTTGCTGCTTGAACTGTCGATTTTTCAGCATGGCTCTTGCGACTGGATTTGGCCTTACGATTTTCATTCTTTTTCCATTCCAAGAAACTTTTCCTAGTCCATCGATTTATTGTAAAATATGATTTTGATGGAGTAATAGGTTTTAATGCGAATTCTTCAGCTATTTTTTTATTCATAAGTTATTAGACCCAGATCTTAGACATTTTACATTTCTTGAATGGGTTGAGTCATATTCTTCTACAATCTGTAAAACATCTGTATCTATCCAGGTTTTAATAATAGTAGAAATTTTTGACTTGTGGCTCTTATTATTTACGTCCAGGTCACAAACACTAGCGACTATCTTTCCGCCCCATTCTCCGGCTCTTATATTCTCTCTCTTGGGTGGATCTGCCTGGTCTAATAGTATCTGTACTTTACGCGCCATTTCTTTTGTAATTCCATCGAAAGCATCCGGATATTTCCAAGGTTTAACAACGGCAACAAAATCACTATTAGCTAATTGCTCCGCAGATTTCTCAAACCATCTAGCTTTATCTGGTGGAGTCAGATTATTCTTTCCATCTTCAACGCGAAAAAAATTTAAATGATTATCTACGCCACTTTTAACACCGGTATCAGCGTCCATTGGCACAAGGAACCTTCCATAGCGGACTCCATTTACGAGGCTACTACCACCTCTAGAACTCTCAATAGTGACGTCCTGGTTGTTTGTTTTGCGTGTATGATGCACAATTTCTACTGACATCCCTTTACCTTCATCAGCTAATCTTGATAACCTTTTGATAACGCCGGCTAAAACCTCATTCGTTTCTGGGGCATTATCTATTAAATTTACTAGCGGATCTAATATTAATACGTCAATTTCATTATCTGCACAAAACCTTTGAATTCTTTGAAAATTTGCCTCTTGGATCTCTCCATTTATACCGGCTGCTAATGTAAGGTCTTCATCTCTTCCAGATGATAAAAATAAATAACCTTCTAATTCTTTCTGCGGAATATCAAATGCCTGGCATATAGCTAGACATTTTCTTAATGTTTCTTCCAATGGATCTTCAGCATTTAGATAGCAAACTTTTGCTCTAGATTTTGGTTGGATTCCCAAAATATTTCTACCGGTAGCAATTGCAATAGCCTCTGTTTGAACAAGTGTACTTTTACCTAGTCCGCCCTGGCCAATGGTAAGGCTGCAAAATTTACGTATCCATTTGCCGTATATAAAATCCCTAGTTGGTAAAGAAAATGGATCTATAGATTTAAATGATTGAAATGGCTGCGTTGGTTCATTTGTTTCTGCGTCTTTTGCTAACTTAATTAATTCACCAGATGTACCACCGGCATTAATCCAGTCTGAAACATCACCTTTTTCTTTTACCGGTAAATTTAAAATCTTAATAGACGCAGCTATGCCTTGCAATTGTTCAGAAACTAGCTTGGCGTGTTTTTCTCCTGGTTCATCATTATCTGGCAAAATAATTATTTCTTTGCCTTCAAAATATTTATTAATGCAGCTTTGCCAATTACCGGCACCACCGCTATTGCAGCTTGCAACTAATCCCATTTCTTTTAATCGATCACAATCTTTTTCACCTTCACATATAAAGACCATGTCGATATCCAATAGGAGCGATTTTAAGTTGTAGGGAAGGGGCGTAATACCTTTTAGGCCGTATACCATTCCGGCCGGCGTTTTGCGCCTCTGGCGGAAGGATTTCGGCTCTAGGCGGACAACATCATAGACTAGTTCGCCATCCGCATTGTAATACTCATAAGATTTAGAGATTTCCGGCTTTTTATCATTAATGCCCATATCATCTAAAAAAGTTTTAGGATCATGGCCATGTTTCTTAATAAGATCGACAAGGCCATAGCCTATATTTTCTTCATGGTCGAATACCACGCCTTTTTTTGTGTCTATGGATAAAGATCCAAAAGACCCATAGCGCAATTCATCTGGGCGAGACAGTTTTTTATTCGGCTCACCCAGAATTTTAATTGCTATTTCTTTGGCGTATTTTTCAATCATTAATCAATGTCAAAAATTGGATCATCACTAGAGGTATCTTCTACCTCTTCATTTGGTTTAGCTGACCAACCTTTAAAAGTGCATTTAGCCGTACAAGTGTCACCCTTGCCAACTTTCATAGTTTCATTAGCACCATCAATTGTAAAAACCGCTATTTTGCCTTTATTGTCTTTAATGGTTCCAATGACTTGCTTATGCATTAGCCGGATAGATTCACGTTCACCAAATGCCAGGCTAGACCAAACTTTTTTGGTCATCTGTTTATCTTCCTCAACATAAGCCTCAATATAAAAACCTTGCTTATGCTGATCAGTTGGTTTTTGAGGTAGTTGAGATGGCTTGCTGCCAAACGTCCAGGTGATGGCTTGGCCTTCTGGCCAAATGCCCCATCCAGTTTTTAAGGTTGAAAAATCTAAGGCAATATTTTTAGCTGATACCTCATTGCCATTTGATTTCCATTTTTTATCTCTAGCTTTCCAACTTATATACTGACTAGAGTCAGAACTACTTGCGAATATTTCTTCTTCTTCACTCATTATTTTTGAACTCCTTTTTTAAAAATTTGAGTAATGTTGGCTCTCGTAAAACCCAGAGCCTTGGGTTTCTGTCTGACCTCAAACACAAAAAATCTGCGTTATCATGTGCTAGCCAGGAGTACAGATTTTTAAATCCATCCTTCCGGCGTTTACATTCAACAAGATAATTTAAAATTCTGACGTCACCTTCTAGATCTGGACTAGCTGCCTTAAAGGCTCCAGATCCAAAAACTCTTTTGGCCGGTACACCATTTTCACGAAAAAAATCTTGCACCTCTTTTTCTAACTCGTAGCCTCGTCTTTTATTTCTATTAACCATTTTGACCTCTTGCCAAATCGGCTATTTCTTCAATCCTGGTTTTTCGTTTTTTGCGTCTTTTTATTAAATCTATAATAGCATTTTCACATATTCTGCTAATACTTTGACGTTCTTCTTTTGCAATAACTTTTAACTCTAAAACAATGTTTTCATTGAGATAAATATGTTGCTGCTTATACTTAGTCATACTATTGTCCTAAAAAAGTTGCATCGTAGTACTAATATACTCTTGTATTTTAAAAATACGATACTATATTAGTAATACGTTAGTTAAACAAAAGGTTATTAGGAGTTAGAAAATGGAAAAGGAATTAAGTGTTTATGAGTATTGTGCAGAAGGCCAGGCAAATAATTTAGGTCTAAAGTTGGTAAAAAGAGAAGATGATAAATTAGAATTATCAACTATCAAATCTGTCTACAGAGTATTTGATGATCTTGGAGATTTACAAATAGAATTGTGTAAATTTGCTGAACTTAGAAGAAATTATTTAGACACAATGGATATTAAAGACAGAGGGATACATTCTTTGTCTCAAGAACAAAATCAAATTATTGCTAATACTATTGCGAGTTTTAGAATTATTCAAAAAACAGACGAAATTTTAATATCATAAAATGGGGGAGAAATCCCCCACAACTTTGGGAGAAAAAAATGATAGTTCATAAGGTAAATTTAGACGGCAGCTTATCACATAAAGAGCATCTTGATAACGTTGATGAGTTGAATACCTGGCTTGCTGAAAAGTATGGCAAGTTTGTGACTGTCAGAATTGAATCTGAAAAAACCGGTAAAGTTATAAAGATGACTGACAATGGTTTTGATTGGGAAGTTTTAAAAGAAAATAAACCGGAAGAGGGCAAGCAATATTTGCTTATTGGCGGTAAAGGAAAAAAATCAATTGCTAATGGAAACACATGGAAGGAGAGTGAAATCAATGACGCAACATAGTATGAACGATGAAATTAGATTTGATGCGTGTATAACCGGTAAAAAGGTTTTACATGAATTAATAGGTAGGCAAATTTATTATTATTCTAATGATGGCAAGCATCGATTTGTGACGTTACATCATTTAGCCTATGATGATACTGATTTTCTTTTTTATAACAGAGATGAAAGCATAGGGATTAGTTTTAATAAACTTTACCAATGCCTAATTTATACATCCCATGAAAGAGCCGTATTTAGAAAAAAATATGAGGACATGAGAGAAGATTATTTATTTCATATGAAAAATGATGAAATATGTAAAAGGGATAGTTTAGAGGCTGAAAATGAAAGTATTAAATTAGCCATTCTAGAAAGTAGAGAAAAAAGAAAAAGGAAAAATGCCTAAATATTTTCGCGGAAAAATTATGGCTTATCATTTCGTAGATGAGCCATACAACTATGAGGCGGTAGATATTTTTCTCCTGGATGGCGGTAAACTTATAGAAACAT
>CESQ01069454.1_pt1 | contig 16005 bp, 12 predicted proteins | sample 361401 | NCBI WGS metagenome assembly CESQ01 (sample SAMEA2622119, study PRJEB7988) | marine metagenome | isolation source: saline water (ENVO:00002010), including | reverse complement strand
CTGTAAGCTGCGTGTGCGGCCTCAACTCCGGCATGACCACCGCCAACTACAACTATGTCATAAATTTTTTCCATAAACTTATTAAGAATAACTTAAGTATTATTATACTTATAGTTATGTTTATTAGTATTTAGGTTTTCTGTGGATAAGGCCAAAAAACACCAACAGACAAACAAGAAAAACTGTACAAAAACTTGTTTAAAAAAACTTAACAAGCAATCAAAAAGATAAACATAAACTGTTAACAAAAAAACCATCGTATTTTGATAACAACTTACCAACACATAAATAACATTATTTACCAATACAGAAGTCATTAAAAATATCACCCAAAAGTGAGTCCGCAGTCTTAATCCCAACCACTTCATCCAAGTCAGACCTAGCCAGCCTTAAATCTTCTGCAGCAAGGTCTAAATCCTCACCCTTTTTTAGTTTTAACATAGAGTTCTCAAGAGAACTTAAACACCTATCAAAAAGTCGAACATGTCGCATGCGAGCAAAATATTTTTGATCCCCAGGCCCTTTTTCAACAAGCATTTTTGAGAGAGAATCCTTAAACTCCACAATGCCATCACCAGTTTTAGCTGAAAGCAAAAAATCAAAACCCTCAGCACCCTCAAAACAACCAAGGTCAGATTTGTTTAACACCGAAACAAACAACTTATCACCCACCAAAGAAACAACCTCATCTAAACGCGCCTTATTCTCGTCATCAAAAACCCCGACTACAACATCAGCGTCTTTAATTTTCTCAAGAGCTAAAGTTATACCACTTTTCTCTATCATGTTTTTTGTATCTCTCAACCCCGCAGTATCAACAACCCCAAAAGACAAGCTGTTATAAAAAACCTCTGATTCAATCAAGTCGCGGGTTGTGCCAGGGGTGCTCGAAACCAAAGCTCTATCAGAACCTAAAAGCCTATTAAACAAAGATGACTTGCCTGAGTTTGGCGGGCCCACAAATATCACCATCTTCTTTGAGCCAGCTTCACCAGACACATAACATTTACTAACAAAACCCCCAAAATCGGCACACAAACAACTCAAAGAGTCCAAAACACCACCCTCTTTAATAAAATCATAATCTTCATCAGAAAAATCAATAGAGCCCTCAACATGCTTTCGCAAGACATCAATCTTTTCAGAGAACCCAAAAACCTCAGCAGAAAAACCTCCAACCAAAGAGTTTGCAGAAGCTTCTAAAGCACGTTTGTTTGAAGCGTTAATAACATCAACAACGCTTTCCGCTTCACTTAAAGAAAGTTTATTATTTAGAAAAGCGCGCTTTGTAAACTCCCCAGGCCCAGCCTCATCAAAACCCTGCTCTTGAAGAAGCTCAACAACAGAGCCCATAACAGCAAGACCGCCATGAGCATAAATCTCAAAAGAGTCTTCACCGGTGTAACTACTAGAACCCTCAAAAAAAACAACACCAACACTATCAACTAAAGCGCCTCCCGAAATTAAAAGCCGATTATAAAAAACCCTTGGTTTAATAGGAGGGATGTTGCAGATATCTTTCAGGCAGCTCAAACAACCATTACCAGAAACCCTAAAAACACACAAAGCAGACTTAGAGGCCGGGGTAGCTAATGCAAAAACAACAGACAAAACTATGAGTCTGTAAGCTTGGCGCCAACAGTTCTGTAGATTAAAACCTGCTGCAAATATGTAACCAAAGAATTAGTTACAGAGTACAAAACCAAACCAGAAGGCAAAAATATAAAAAACAAAGAGAACATAACAGGCATAAACTTCATAACAGCAACCTGGGTAGGGTCTTGTCCTGGCATTGGCGGCGCAAGTTTTTGCGTCATAAACATTATCAATGCCATTAAAATCGGCAGTATAAACAAAGGATCCGGCGCAGAAAGGTCTTGCAACCACAAACCCAAAGGAGCATGTCTTAGCTCAACAGTTTCACGCAAAGCAAAAAACAAAGCTATAAAAAAAGGAAACTGAGGAAGCATCGGCAAACACCCACCAAGCGGGTTGATGCCCTTTTTGCCATAAAAAGCCATGGTTTCTGTTTGCATTTTTTGAGGGTCGTTTTTATACCTTTCTCTTATATCTTGAACCTCGTCTTGATATAAACGCATTTTAGCAACAGACCTAAAACCCCTCGAAGAAAGCGGCCAAAAAATAATCTTAATTATAAAAGTAAGAAGAATAATCGAAACACCCCAATTGCCAACCAGGTTGTTTATTTTCGCCAACAACCACACCATTGGTTGAGCGAGAAACCAAAACCAACCCATATCAATTGAAAGCTCAAGATCACTTACACCCTCTTTATTAGCGAGCATATCGCGAGTTTTAGGCCCAACAAAAACCCTATGCTCAAAACTATTTAAAACCTCAAAATTTTCAATATCAGGCTCAACAAAATACCCCATAGAATAAAGACCAGCACTTTTAGCAGGATTAGCAAAATACGTATACTCAAACCTATCTGAACCCAACAAAGCAGCCATAAAATATTTTTGTATAAAAGCAACCCAACCCCCAGACTGTCTGTAGTTTTGAGCAACATCCAAAGAACCAAGCCGGGTGTTTAGATAGGGGTCCTCATTGGTGTTAAAAGCAACCCCTCTGTAAGATGCGTTTGCAAAAAGCCCTGTAGGCATATCTATAGGCAGAGCATCATTTCTATACAAAGCAATATAAGGTTTGTATGAAACCCCAGATGAATTTTCATCTAAAACAACAACCTCATAAGGTGTATCCGAAAGAGAAATTGTTTTACGCGCCCCAAACTCTAAAGACTCAAGAACAACCCTATCTTCTAACTCACTAACAACCGTATAAGGAAAGGGAGTGTTTTTATTTAAACCATTAAAACCGCTTTTTATATAATATTTCAGACCAATACCACCACCCTCATCAAAACCCAAAACCCTCACCCCGCGACTTGATCCAGGGTAAACAGGGTATTCTTTTAAACGAGATTCAACAATATTTCCACTTTTATTATTTATTTCAATTTTTAACAAATCATTTTCTAGAATCGAGATGTTTCCTAACTTCTCCACCTCAACAGCCGCCTTGGCCTCTTCTACATTAAGGTCTTGTTCTTGTTGGATCTGACCCCACTGAAAAAATAAAACATATGACAAAGATAAAACTACCGCCATGTAAATATATCTTGGATTCATAAAAAACTTATTAAATTATTTATCATGATTTTACAGCCTTACATATCTCAAAAGAAGCCTCTTTGTAACTTAATGACAAAAAAGGTGTGAAAACCATTACAACAAAGACAAGATCATCCTTATAGAGATTGTTTTTTTGAAAAATATTTTTAATTTGCCTTTTAATTTTATTTCTTTTTACAGCAAGCTTAAAAAGCTTTTTAGGCGTAGACACCCTCAACCCAGGTTCTGATGACTTAACAACAAACACCCTTATACTTTTTGAACTAAAAATAGGCTTAGAAAGTTTTTGGAGAACCAAGTTTTTATGCAGAAAGAACTTTTCTACCCTTTTTTCTTCTATTAGACAGTACAGCTCTTCCAGCCTTAGTCGCCATACGAGCTCTAAATCCATGCGTTCTATTTCTTTTAAGAGTGCTGGGTTGAAATGTTCTTTTCATAACTGTCCTATAAAATTGGTTGTGCATTATAGCGCAAAATTTACAAAAACAACCCAATATATAAATAAAATGTGCTACTTTATTTATATACAAGTTATCCACAAGAAATACTGATACTTATCCTGTAGATATCTTGTTAATTTTTGTTAGACTAACAGATCTATTTAAGGAGATGAGTTTGGAATTTTGGTCAAAATTTACTGAAAAACTAGAAAGTAAACTAACACAAGAGGAGTTTAACACCTGGGTTAGGCCGTTAAAAGGGAATTTAAACGATAAAACTCTTGAAATAACCGCACCAAATGATTTTGTTTTAAATTATGTAATGCAAAATCTCTCAGACGAAATAACAAACACCATCAACAAAGAAATAAAAGGAAACATAAGTCTAGTATACAAAACTCTTGATAAAGAGACGTTTGTTGATAAATACCAATCAAAGCAAGCCAAACCCCAAACAAAACTTGTAGACTCATATATTTTTGATAGTTTTGTCGAGGGGAAGTCTAACCATGTAGCCTTGGCGGCTGCAAAGCAAGTAGCATCTAACCCAAGTGGCGACTATAACCCGTTATTTATATATGGAGGTGTTGGCCTTGGAAAAACCCACCTAATGCATGCTGTGGGTAATGAAATTCTAAAGGAGAGCCCGGAAAAAAGAATTGTTTATGTTCATTCAGAAAAATTTGTGTCTGATATGGTAAAAGCATTACAACTTGGTGCAATGAATGAGTTTAAGTCATTTTATAGAAATGCTGATGCTTTATTAATTGATGATATACAGTTTTTTGCAGGCAAAGAACAATCCCAGGAAGAGTTTTTCCACACTTTTAATGCTTTATTAGACCAAAACAACCAAATGATATTAACCTGTGATAAGTATCCAAAAGAAATTGATGGTCTTGAAGACAGACTTAAGTCAAGGTTGGGCTGGGGCCTTCCTGTAGTCATCGATCCTCCTGAACTAGAAACAAGGGCAGCTGTATTGTTAAAAAAAGCAAGCCTTATGGGGGTTAGTTTGCCAGAAGATTGTGCTATTTACATTGCTCAAAGAATTAGATCCAATATTAGGGAGTTAGAGGGAGCCCTAAAAAGGGTTTCAGCAAATGCTAAGTTCACAAATCAACCAATAGACCTAGCTTTAGTAAAAGATGCTTTAAAAGACTTATTTGTTATATCAGCTAAAATGGTTAGCATTGAAAATATACAAAAAACAGTTTCAGAATACTATAATATAAAACTTTCAGACCTTTTATCAAAAAGAAGGAGCAGATCAATAACCCGCCCAAGACAACTTGCAATGGCGCTTACAAAAGAGCTCACCAACCACAGCCTACCTGAAATTGGCGAAGCTTTTAATGGAAGGGACCATACAACAGTTCTTCATGCTTGCAAAAAAATTGCCGAGCTAAGAAAAGAAGACCCTTCACAAGAAGAGGATTATAGAAATTTAAATAGAGCATTAACTAACTAATATATATATATGGATTTTTATATTCAAAAACAAGATATTGTAAAAGCATTATCTTTAACTTTAGGTGTTGTTGAGAAGAGACAAACACTCCCAATTCTGTCTAATGTTTTAATTGAAGTGGATGAGTCATCCATGCAGCTAACCGCTACAGATTTAGAATCTCAAATATCTACTAGTTCCAACATAGCCAATTATACTAGTGGCGGCAAAACCACAGCGCCAGCAAAGAAACTAAGTGAGTTGTGTAGGCTTCTTCCAGATGATTCAGAAATTCATATTTCTCTGGATGGCGACAAGCTAATAGTTGAAGCGGGCACTGGAAAATATAACCTCAAAACACTTCCTAGTGATGGTTTTCCTGTGTTTGAAGATGAATCAGATGGCCAAGCAATAAAGATAGATTCACAAAAATTAAAAAACCTAATTAACAAAACCTCATTTGCAATGGGCAACCAAGATTGGAGACATTATCTTAATGGCCTGTTTATAACAATAGAAGAATCAGATATCTTGGCCGTAGCCTCAGATGCTCATAGGCTTGCAATAGCATCATCAGATTTAGATGCCAAAGCAGACAATAATACAAGTGGAATAATACCAAGAAAATCAATTAATGAGATTGCGAAGTTAGTTGGCGAGGTTGAGGGCGTTGTTGAAATTAATTTAAGTAATAATTCAATAAAAACAAGTACACCAACTGCATCTTTTGTCAGTAAGCTGATAGAGGGAAAATTCCCTGACTATGAGCAAGTCATACCTTCAGGAGATAGTTCTGTGCTAAAGGTTTCAACTAAGCAGTTTTCAGAAACTTTGAGCAGGGTAAGTGTTCTTTCAAGCGACAAGTATAGAGGGATTAGAATGGTAACCTCTGACAAGGGTGTCATGATCTCAGCCAACAACCCAGATCAGGAAGAGGGCGAAGAGTTTTTTAACACAGCTTATGAGGGAGAAAATCTAGACATAGCTTTTAATGTAAATTACTTTCAGGAAATACTATCAACAATAGACGATGATGAATGTGAGATTCATTTTTTTGGAGCTGATAAGAGTTGTTTAATAACTACTCCAAAAAATCAGCAACTTAAATATGTTGTAATGCCTTTACTTATATAGTGGCATTAAGCTCAATTACTCTTAACAATTTTAGATGTTTTAACCTTACCAAGGTTGATTTAGCTGATGGAGCAAATTTCTTTTATGGGAAAAATGGTTGTGGTAAAACAACTATACTAGAAGCCATCTATTTAGTTTGCAGCGGTCGCTCGTTCAAGAGCAGCAATATTGAGTCTGCTATAACACTCAATCAAGACAGCTTTCACCTAAAAGGCTTCGACAAAGAATCAGGATTTATTATTGAAGCCTACAAGGAAAGAAAAAAATCTATTCAAATAAAACTTAATAACAAGAAGATAACAATAAGCGAAGCAGCAAAAGCCTTTCCTGCAACAATAATCGATAATAAAACATTTTCATTTACAGAGGCATCGCCAGGCTTTAGAAGAAAAATACTTGATAGAGCAATTTTCTTAAGTGATGCCACTTATTCAGCTGCATGGTTTTCATATTACAGAACCCTAAAACAAAGAAATAAAGTTCTAAAAGATAGAGAGCTGAATGAGCTAGACACATGGAGTAACAAGCTATCCATTTTAGGTACAACCCTCTCAGAAAAAAGAGAACATTTTTTTAATCAAACAAAAGATGCATATGACAACATAGTTCAAAGTTTAGGACTAACCTCAGAAAAGAAATTTATTAAAGATTTACATTTTGAGTATTTTAAAGGATGGGATGATAAGGTTAGCCTTGAAGAAATTCTTGAGCTTGAAAAAGATAACGATATTAGAAGAAGAGTTACAACTAAAGGCCCTCACAAGTCTGATATAAAAGTTATCATAAGTAACTCAGAAGCAAAAGAAATATTGTCAAGAGGTGAACAAAAGTTATTATCTATTATATGGCTTTGCGCCCAACATGAGACTTTAAGAAGTCTATATAAGATCAAGCCAACACTGCTTATCGATGATGTAAAATCAGAGCTTGATAATAATACTTTCAATATATTCATTTCTCTTCTGAAGCTTATTCAAAATCAAATCATTTTTTCAAACATTGAAGACCAAATTAATAGTAAAATAGAGGCTGAATTAATTACTATAAAAAAGTTCCACGTGGAACAATTAAGCTAGAAATAAAATGCCAAAAAAAGAAGATAAAGCAAAGTACGATTCATCAAATATTCAAGTTTTAAAGGGTTTAGAGGCTGTAAAGAAAAGGCCTGGAATGTATATAGGTGATACAGATGATGGGTCTGGATTACATCACATGGTATTTGAAGTTTTAGACAATTGTATTGATGAGGCTATGGCAGGCCATTGTAGTGATATTAATGTAATTATTAATAAAAACGGCTCGGTAACAGTTAAAGATGATGGAAGAGGTATCCCGGTAGATGTTCACAAAAAAGAAGGAATTTCAGCTGCTGAATTAATACTTACAACGCTTCATTCTGGCGGTAAGTTTGATGATAATTCATACAAGGTGTCCGGCGGTCTTCATGGTGTGGGAGTTTCAGTTGTAAACGCCCTATCAAAAGACCTAACTTTAAAAGTATGGAGAGACGGCGGGGAATTTATTCAAAAATATAAGGAAGGCAAAGCTGTAGCAAAACTAAAGAAGGTCAAAGCATCTAAACTAACTGGAACTGAGATAACCTTTATGCCTTCTGATAAAATTTTTACCTCAGTAAATTTTGAAACAGATAGAATACATAAAAGGATCCAAGAGTTATCTTTTTTAAATGCAGGCGTTTCGATTAACGTAACCGACGCAAGAACTGGTAAATCTAAAAAATTTAAGAACACCGGTGGCCTTTCTAGTTATGTCACACATTTACGTGGAAAAAAACAAACAGTTTCAGATGTATTTGAATGCTCATCGCAACATAATGATGTTGGTGTTGAGATAGCCTTACAGTGGACCGATTCATATTCAGAAAATGTTTTATGCTATACAAACAATATCCCACAAAAAGACGGAGGTACTCATTTAGCAGGATTTAGAGGCAGTTTAACAAGAGTGCTTAAAGCTTTTATCAAAAAAGAAAATAACAAAAAAATACCTTCAGATCTTCTTGGAGAAGATGTTAGAGAAGGCTTAATTGCTATCGTTTCAGTTAAAGTACCAGATCCAAAGTTTTCTTCTCAAACAAAAGAAAAATTAGTTTCTTCAGAGGTTGAAAGTGTTGTAAGCACAGTATTTAGCAAGTATTTTAATGAGTATCTTTTAGAAAACCCCAAAGATGCCCTTAACATATTCTCAAAAGTTGCAGAGGCAGCGCTTGCAAGAGAGGCTGCTAGAAAAGCTAGAGAGATGACTCGAAGAAAAGGAGTTTTAGAAATAGCGGGATTGCCAGGGAAGCTGGCAGATTGTCAAGAAAAAGATCCAGCGCTTTCTGAAATATATATTGTTGAGGGAGATTCAGCTGGAGGATCAGCAAAACAAGGCAGAAACAGGAAAAATCAAGCAATTTTACCACTAAAAGGAAAGATTATAAACGTAGAAAAAGCCAGAATAGATAAGGTTTTAGGGTCTCAAGAGGTAGGCACCCTTATTAAAGCTCTGGGTTGTGGTATTGGCGAGGAATTTGATATAGAAAAGCTTAGATACCATAGAATAATAATTATGACCGATGCTGATGTTGATGGCTCTCACATCCGTACTCTGCTTTTAACTCTTTTTTACAGACAATTTTATGATATTTTAGATAGAGGTCATGTATATATAGCCCTGCCACCCCTATATAAGATTACTAAAGGTAAACAATATGAGTATGTTTCTGATGAATCTGAAAAAGATGCTGTTATTAAAAGAATGTCAGAAGGCGGGACTAGAGGGCTTGAAGTTCAAAGATACAAAGGGCTAGGAGAGATGAATCCCGATCAATTATGGACTACCACAATGGAGCCTGAAAATAGAAAAATGATGCAAGTTACTATCAACGATGCAACAGAGGCAGATCAACAGTTTGAAATTCTTATGGGAGATCAGGTAGAACCAAGAAGAGAATTTATAGATAAAAACGCCTTATCAGTATCTAATTTAGATATTTAATTCATTTTTTTATATTCATCATTCATCCACAACCTAACCTCTTCAGTTAATTTTTTTGGATCACTGCCACGAAATAGGGGGCCTATGGTTACTGCAATGTTTCCAGGATGCTTAATAAATTGCTTATTTTTCCAGTATTTTCCTGAATTATGACAAATTGGAAGTATTGGAATATTATTCTTAGCTGCCAAAAGGCCACAACTATTTCCAAATGGCGCAATTCCTCTATTAGGCTTTATTCTTGTTCCTTCTGGAAAAATTAATACTGAAAAATTAGCTTTTATTCTAGCATTTGCCTGATTTATAACTTTTTTAAGGCTTTGTAGTTTATTTTTTCTATTTATTGGAATGGGACTCATAAAAGCTAGAGCCCAGCCAAAAAATGGAATAAGCAATAATTCCTGCTTAATTATGCTAGAAATAGGATGAATTACTGTTTGAAGATATAAAGACTCCCATTGCCCTTGATGATTAGCTACAAGAATAACAGGGTGGTCTGGGATATTTTCTTCACCATGCACTTCCCAAGCTAGACCACAGATTATTTTTAAGAGATATAATACAGTTATAATCCATACAGATGCTATTTTTGATAATTTTTTTGCAGATATGAAGGGATAGGCAAGTATTATGATGCAGCTAATAAAGGGGAGGCTGCTATAAAAGAGTATATTGAAGAGCAGACTCCGTAAGAAACTCATATTCTAGATATTATAAATATCTTACTATCTCATTATTAGACATTTGTTCCTTTATTTAGCATTTTTTGTAAATTTTCTTTCACTTCTTCTATTGAAACCCTTTTTTGCTTCATTGTGTCCCTATCTCTTAAAGTAACAGTGCCATCTTCTAAAGAGTCAAAATCAACAGTTATGCAAAGCGGAGTTCCAACTTCGTCATGTCTTCTATAGCTTTTGCCTATATTTCCGGAATTTTCAATTAATATTCGGCCCAGTCTTAAATTCTGTAGCTCAGATTTTATTTTAGCAGCCAAACCAACCAAACCCTCATGATTTCTTTTTAAAGGTATTACAGCTGCTTTTATTGGAGAAAGATGCGGCTTAAGACTTAATACAACTCTCTCTTTACCACCTTCAAGAGACTCAATTTTATATGCCTCATTTAGTACTGCTAAAACACCCCTATCAACACCTGCTGATGGTTCAATTACAAATGGAACTTTCCATTTTTTTGTATCAAGATCTTGCATTGCTAGTTTGGCATTTGAGGCCTTATTTTCAACAACCTTAGCTTTTATATCTAGTTCTGCTTGATTTTTACTATGTGAACCAAGATCAAAGTCAGTTCTATTGGCTATACCTTCTAATTCTTCTAAACCATGAGGAAATTTATACATAAGATCCACCGTTGCCTTAGAATAATGTGCTAATTCATCAGCCGGGACATGATATAGTTCTATTACTTTCCTTTTTACACCTTGCCTCTCCCACCAATCTAATCTTAATTCCACCCATTTATTATGCCAATCTTCATCAGAGCCCGCTTCACAAAAAAACTCTAATTCCATTTGCTCAAACTCACGAACTCTAAAAATAAAATTTCTTGGAGTTATTTCATTCCTAAAAGCTTTACCAATTTGCGCTATGCCAAAAGGAAGTTTTCTCGCAGTTGAGTCAACAACATTTTTAAAGTTTGTGAATATGTTCTGCGCAGTTTCCGGTCTTAGATATGCAAAAGATTTATCATCTTCGATTGGGCCTACATTTGTTTTGAACATTAAGTTGAACTGCCTGGGTTCAGTTAAGTCTTCTGGTTTACATTGCTCAGGCACTTGATCAACTCTAAATCTTAAATTGCAAGACTTACAGTCAACCATTGGGTCTGAAAAAGTATCTTCATGACCAGAGTGTTTTAGAACATCTGGTGCCGTTAAGATAGAAGCATCCAATCCTTCTACATCATCCCTGTCATAAACCATGGATGTCCACCAAGACTGTTTTAGATTATTTTTTAGCTCTACACCTAACGGACCATAGTCATATAGACCCTGCATGCCCCCATAGATTTCATTAGATTGAAAAATGAAGCCCCTTCTTTTACAAAGCGCCACAAGCTCTTCCATTGTTTTAGCAGCCAAATCTTTTCCTTATATTTATAAAACTGATCTAGATTATAGATCTCAGTATATTACTGTAAAATAAGAATTGTATATTTAAAAACATTTTTTTTTAATTAAACATGAAATGCGATTAATACTATTTTTATTTTCTATCCTGCCATTAAAGCCAGCGAAGGCATTAATTAGACAAACTATAAGAATTTTTCCGCTAACAATTTTAGATTCTTATAAAACAACTCTAACAAATATAAATATTTGTTTTAAGCATCTATCTGTGGCTGAGAAAGAATTGCTTGCAAGAAATAGCATAATAGAGACAATTTGTAGCTTATATGAAACATTCTATGCTCTTTCTAGATCGACAAAGACTATCTCAAAGAATATTAAGCGAATTGATAATAAATATTTATTAGCAAGCAATATTAGAGCTAATAACGGACTCATAATTTCAGGCATTCACAATAGAAGTGTTGATGTGGCTCTTCAATGGGTGAATGGACAAACACCAACTGTTGGGCTTTACAAGCCACCCAAAATTAAGTTGCTAGATGCTTATGTGAAAAAACATAGAGAACAAAATAACAACAAAGTTTTTACAACAAGCTTTAAGGGCGTAAAAGAATTATTTAAAGCTATCAAAAAAAATGAAATCGTTATTATGGCCTCTGATCAAGTGCCAAAAGACGGAATGGGCGAATATGCTAAGTTTTTTAATAGAGAGGCATATACAACAACCTTAATTACATCTTTAGCAAACAAAACAACGAAACCTCTTATATACATAGGTCTATTAGGAACAAAAGATAATGAAATTAAAATAGTTTTCAAAGATGCCCCAAAGATAAAAACTGTTGAATCAATGAACTCTACAATGACTGAAATAATAAAGAGTAATCCTCAAGATTATTCTTGGGAATACAAAAGGTTTAAAAAACCACCTAAAGGTTTAGAAGATCCTTATAAGAATTAACGTCTCCAAAATAAAGGCATAAATAGAACCAAGACAGTGAAAATCTCTAGCCTTCCAAGAATCATGCCAAAAGCTAAAACCCCTTTACCAATCGAAGTCACAGAAGAGTAATTGCTAGAGACCTCTCCTAGTCCAGGCCCTAAATTATTAAGGCATGCGCCAATAGCAGAAAAAGCCGAAGTAAAATCAAGCCCAGTAGCTAAAAGAGCAAACAGCAGAAGCATAAAGCTAATTACATATATAGAGAAGAAGCCCCAAACAGATTCTGCTACTGAGCTATCAACAACCTTTGTTCCAATTTTTACTGAAACAACAGCGCTAGGATGTATTATTTTAATAAGTTGTTTTTTCGCATGATTAAGCATAATAAGAATCCGCCAAGACTTTATACCACCACCAACTGAGCCAGAGCAGCCTCCTATAAAAGCACCAATTAAAAGCAAGAAGCCTATAACAGTTGGCCAGGCAGAATAATCTGTTGTTGTAAAACCAGTTGTTGACACTATTGAAACTACTTGAAATAAGATATTTCTTTGAGATTCAAAACTCCCTAAGTCAATAAAAAGAATTATAGAGCTTAGAAAAAATATTAATCCCATTACGCTAATAAAAAATTTGAACTCTGGGTCATAAAAATATCTTAAAGCCCTACCTTTAAATATTGCAGAATAATGAAGTGCAAAACTAGATGCAGAAACAACCATAAAAAAAATACAAACCATTTCAATACTCAGACTATTAAAGTGGCCAATGCTTTCATCATAAGTAGAAAAACCACCAATGGATACCGTGCTTAAGCTATGAGCTATAGCATCAAAGCTATTCATACCAGCTAGCCAATATAAAGTTGCACATAAAACAGTTAGACCAAAATATATTATCCATAAAGCTTTAGCGGTTTCAGTTATTCTGGGAGTAAGCTTTTGATCATTCATGGCTCCAGGAATATCGGTTTTATATAATTGCCCTCCACCTATGCCTAAAATTGGCATCACAGCTATAGCTAAGACTATTAACCCCATGCCACCCATCCATTGCAGAAGCTGTCTATAAATTAATAATGACTCATCTAATGATGAAATGTTTGTAATAACGGTTGCACCAGTTGTGGTAATGCCAGACATTGCTTCAAAAAAAGAGTCTATTGGAGTCATGCCGCTAAGAAAGAAAGGTATCGATCCTGCCGCTGCAAGAACCAACCAAAAAAGAGTAATTATTATAAAACCATCATTGGTATTTAATTCTTGTTTGTGACCTTTTGAAAAATACCAAAAAATTAAACCAAGAAAAGCAACAATAAGAAATGTAGTAATAAAAATATTAAGACTAGCGTCTTTGTACAACAAAGAAACTCCTATTGGGATCATAAATGAAAAACTAAATAGAACTAACAAGATGCCAAAAAGATTTAAAATAGCTTTTAGATTCATCAGCTTTTAGTAAATAACTTTTCTACCTCTTTAACCTTTTCTTTATTTGACAAGAAAATAATTAAATGATCTTCAATACAAAGCTCAACACTTGAAGAAGGCATCACCACAACTCCCTTCCTAACTATTGCTCCAATTGAAGCTTCTTCTGGCATAGGTAAACTTTTTATAGGTTTTCCAAAATAGTCGCTTGTGTACTCATTTGCATGGACAATGCCTTCTATTGCTTCAGCGCCAGAGTGCATTTTTAAGATTACATCTTGAGCAACATCACTTTCTCTAAGATGTTGAAGAACAGATGAAACAGTTAATCTATGCGGAGCTATACAACTATCAACAAATCCAGGCAATATATTTACATAAGAAGGGTTGTTAAGGATAACCATTGTTTTGGTAGCCCCCAGTTTCTTAGCCAACAATGATGCCATGATATTGGTTTCATCATCATTTGTTAATGAGCAGAATACGTCAACTTGTGAAATATTTTCACTCTTAAGAAGTTCTTGATCAGCGCCTTTCCCTCTTAAGACAATTGTTTTTTCTAATGATCTTGATATTTCCTCACATCTTTCTTCATTAGGCTCAATTATTTTTACTTTGTATGAGTCCTCTAATTGTTTTGCTAAGTTAAAGCCAATTTTCCCACCGCCTATAATCATAATCCTTGAATAAGCTTCTTGCTCAAGTCGCATTTCATTAACAACAACATCAACATTTTCACTTGCTGTAACAAAATAGACCTCGTCACCTTCTTTTACAATAGTATCTCCATTAGGAATAAATGGTTTTCCCTTTCTATAGATCGTTGGAATATAGCTATCAACTCCTGGCATATCATCTTCAATAGTACGAAGGGCTTTATCAACCAACCTTCCTGTTTTTTTAACTTTTACTGAGACCAGCTTGACCTTTCCATCAGCAAACTCTTCAATTTGTTCAGCCCCTGGATGATCAATGAGTTCTTTTAAGTGAGAAGTTACTTCATTTTCAGGACTGATAGGAATATCTATAATACTTCCCCCAAATGAATCAAGACAATCAAGGTAAGTGCTATCTTTAAACCTACAAATAGTTTTCTTAACTGAAAATTTATTTTTGGCTATTTGGCAAGCAGCTATATTTACTTCATCGTTATTTGTTACTGCGAGAAGAATAGTTTCTTCATCGGCACCTGCTTTTTTGAAAGTTGAAGGATGTGCCGCATGGCCAATAATAGCCGCAATATCTAATCTATCTTGAAGCTCATCAACTTTATTTTTATTAAGATCAACAATAGAAATATCATAACCATCCTGAGACAAGTTTCTCGCTAAACTCTCTCCAACTTTGCCCGCACCCAAAATAATAACTTTCATAGCCTCTTAAATTAAACCTCTTTTAACACAATTAAAACCCCTATCGGAATTTTTACGATTTAAGAAAAAAATCAGAATAGGAATTATTTGCATCTTGAGCGCTAATAATTTTTTTATTAGGAAATTGTAAGTGAGTGATTACTATTGCTGTATCGCTTGTTTTTACAACAATACCATTGCTATCAAAATTAATAATTTCTCCAATGATTCCACTCTCAGCATCTTTTAATTCATGCATTTCATGAATTTTTATTACGGTATCTTTATATAAAAAATATGAGTCTGGCCAGCCTTTATATGCCCTAAATTTATTAATAATGTTATTTGAACTATCACTGAAATCTATCCTCCCATCAGATTTGTTAACCTTAATACAATAGGATGCATCTTTATGATTCTGTTTATTTAAGTTAAAACTATTTATATTTACACTATTTAAAACACCTGCAATATTATTAGCAGCCAAAGTTGATAATCTGTTTTCGAGTGAGATCTTGTCATCAGTTTTTTTAATATCTAGAACTAATGTTTTAATAAGATCACCTTCATCCATCTTTTCATTCATTTTAATAAAACTAATTCCTGTTTCAGAGTCACCATTAATTAAAGAGGTTTGTATAGGAGACGAGCCTCTATATTTTGGGAGCAAAGAATAATGAATATTAATACACATTTTATGTGCAACATTTAACATCCAACCTGGCAATATTTTTCCATATGCAGAAACGACAAGAAAATCTATATCTATTGCCTCAACTTCTTTTCTAAATTCACTATCATTTAAATCTAATGGTTTAAGTGTATTAAGGCCAAGATTTCGTGCCATTGTTGAGACTTCACTTAAATCAACAGATTGACCCCTTTTTTTTCTTTTGTCAGGCTGTGAAATTACTAGCGGTATGTTAAAGCCATCTTTATGAAGCTTTTCCAGTATTTTTGCGGATATCTGGGGACTTCCAACAAAGGCAATATTCATTTTTTACTAAAA
>CESQ01226936.1_pt1 | contig 16041 bp, 26 predicted proteins | sample 361401 | NCBI WGS metagenome assembly CESQ01 (sample SAMEA2622119, study PRJEB7988) | marine metagenome | isolation source: saline water (ENVO:00002010), including | reverse complement strand
ATGTCTATCCCGTATTGTTCAGCCTGATACGCGAGCCAACCTAGCGCCTTCCAACGTGTGTCGAACATGCCCGACAAACTGGCGACGGCAAAAGTCGCCTGGTGCTTCCGGCAAAACCTGGCGGCCTTCATCAGCATGACCCGATCCTCGGCGTCATATTTTTCGTTGCCTGGCTTCTCAGGAAAAAGAGCAATCGATGCGGCGGTGCTCAGAAAATGCTCCGTGATAGCCACGCGCTGGGCGGTCTGACTTTCTTTGTCACCGCCAACGATAAACGCACCGACCTTCATGGTGTGTGCTCCCTAATTTCGATCTGATCGCCACCGTCGATGACGTGATCTTCCCAGATAAATTCGTAAAATTTTCCGAGGTTGTTATGAATGCAGTAATCGACTGCTTGCTTATAAGTTCCAATAAATAGCACCCGATCCGTTTTTTTATCAACTACTTTTCTAATGCCGGTCATTTTTCCATAACCTTAAGAAGCTTTTCTTTTGCCTTTTGCAGGGCAACTAAATCCGCCGGCGTGTGTGCTGAAGAGCCCTCGCACTCGTCTTCCATTTCATACACTGCAAGCTCAAATTCGCGAATACTGTCGAGCAGCATATTTGCTTCTGTTTTGTTAATATCGATTTTCATTTCTTCCTCCATACTGTCCAACGGTCAGCAAACACTAAACGAGTTACGACGCTTTGCTTGCCATGCAGTTCGATCAATTCTTTTTCCAAAATATTGGCTAACTTTGCTGGTAAATTTTCCACGCAATCGCCTGGTTTCATTTCGTGTGCCATATCTATGATTTGCTGATACGGCAGCGGTTTTTGCACTATCTGAAAGTTCATGGCTCTAATTTCTCCTTTACATAATAGTAAGCGTTTTCGTAGCCATCGACGTTTTCGTTCATGCCTACGGTTCCAATTGGTTCTGAAAAATCCCAATACGACAGATCACGTTTGTATGTGATGCCGTGCTTTTGACAGAGACGGCGCAAGCGCATGTAATACTTTTTGTCTCGCTTCTCTGCTTCAATCTCAATCTTGTGCTTTGGCGGCTGTATAAATTTGCCGAGTTGTTTATCTAAAAAGTCCATCACGCCTCCTCCTTTCTAAAAAGAAAATCTTCGGTTCCATCCCAATTTAATGTGGTGCCAGTTTGATGAAGGATCTCGACAACCTCTTCATCCTCAAAAATTTCGACCTCGACTAAACCGCCAAACTTCTGCCTGGAAATTGCCATAATGTTGCCGACGCCAAATGGCTGGTGCAGTTGGATGTAACCCTCTGCCAAATTTTTTTTCATATAATTGAACAAATATTTTTTTGCCCAAGTAAGCGACGTATAAATTTTCTTGGTGTAAGGGAGCCGGTCACCGCCGGCCCACTCCACCACATATAAAGGTTGATCTCTCCAGCTCATGATATCCTCCTATGCTGCGAGTTGTTGATGTTGTGCGGCGAGTGCCGCGTTGCCCCACTGCTCAGCCATTGCGGCTGCTACGCCTGGGTAAAACTTTGAGCGGATCTTCCATCGATCTGGACCAGGCGTCGCGTTGTGTACGTCGGCGCGAGCTGTTGATCCGTCGAGAGATCCTGTCTTCTGCAAAGCTGGTAAATTCTTGAGCCAAAAGCATGTGCGCTTTTTCACATTGTCGGCGCCCTGCTCGTCGTGTGCGAATTCCCAGGGCTGCACTGATTGCGTGAACGGCTGATAGTTACGGATGCGCTCCTTGGCATATTTGTGCATCACTGGGTTTTCGATTGCCAGGCACGGCACGTCCGCATTCCAGAGATCGCTGAATAGCTCGGCGCCCTGGTCGAGCTCGCTCCACATGTCGTCGAGTGAGCGACCTGGAGGCGCCTTGTGCAACCAGCGGACGCCGGAGTTGCAAAGCCTGGTGCATGGCGGATGACCGATAAACACGAGATCCCAATTATCCATGTCGATGACGTTTCGCACGTCGTCCTGGATGTGACGGTTGGTCGGCGTGTCAGCCGGTAGCACGTCGCAGCTCCAAGTGTCGAAGCCCAGCGCGTTAAATGCCTCCCTAACTATACCGCTAGTTTCGCACCCAATTAAAACTTTGCATCCGTTGTCCATGTTGTCTCCTAACTGTCTCGTTTCCGTCTTCTTGCTTTAGATAGCACCTGATAGCATAAATTAAAAGTACCAGATACATTTTAAATGTACGACTAATCAGCTTAACTAGCAGTGAGATTAAGAAAAGCATGGATAATCAACGGGTTGCGGTATTTCTGCGCGTCGAAAAAAAATACGCCGAATGGCTAAAAAAAGAGGCAAACGAGCAGAAACGCACGATTTCTTCGCAGTTCGAGGTGATTTGCGAAAACAAAATGGAGCAGGATAATGAGCCGATATTACGCAGCGATTGACCCAGGTTACCGCACCGGAGGTGTTGCTATTGTGAACGGTGACTGGGCCGAGGTGCACGACCTCCCCGTCTGGACTGACGGCGGCGTAAATACGCTGGAGCTCAGCCACATATTAAACAGTGTTCCCGTTGATTTTTGCATAGTGGAGAAGCAGGGTGCCAGGCCACTCCAGGGGGTTTCATCCGCCTTCAAACTGGGTTGTGGATACGGGCAAATTTTAGGCACCCTCGCTCTCCTTCAAATGAAGTATGCCGAGGTGACGCCTGGTAAATGGAAGAAGGCAGCCGGAGTGCCGGCAGATAAAGACGGAGCCCGACGCATTGCGACCAGGACATTCCCGAAACTAGCAGCCCAGCTAAGCCGCAAAAAGGACGAACACAGAGCCGAAGCGCTGCTCATGGCTAATGCCGCGAAGATGTTCGAATGAGCGATGTATTCGCCACCATATCGCTTCTCAAGCACAAGCTGGAGGCTCTTGAAAAAGATCTCCAGCGACCGCCTGACAGGCCCACCGCGACGCATCGCGTCCAGGGCTGCATTGCCCTGGTCGAAATGATCGACAGACAAATGAAAGAGGAAAAATGAAACCAGGAATTTATCACGACATTTCAAACGCAGATTATCACGCAACTACAGCAATTAATGCATCGTTCTTAAAGTCTTGGATCCTGCATAGCCCGTTCCATGCGAAATACGGTAAAAATGACATAAGCAAGCTGGTCGCAGATCTGGGAACTGCAACGCATTCAATGACTTTGCAGCCGGAGTTAAACCTGGTCGAAATGTCTACCGAGAAAACGCGGGCCACTAAAGCTTATAAGGAGCACGAGCAGCGCTGTATCGAGGAAGGTAAAGTCCTGCTCACACAAAAAGATTACGAGATGGTCCAGGGCATGTGCGGCGGCGTCGAAGCCAAAGATGGTGAGATCGTTGGCGGCTTAATGAACGATCCGCATTGCAAAAAATTGCTGACAGAAAAAGACCGCGTTTGCGAGGCGTCAATCTTTGTCGAGGATCCTGACACTGGCCAGCTCCTAAAAGCCAGGCCAGATATATACAGCGAAAAGCTTGGCATGATGGGCGACGTGAAAACGTGCCAGGACGCATCGCCCAGGAGATTTGGCCGTGAGATTTTTACACGCGGCTACTACATACAAGCGGCTCACTACTTGTTGTGCGCCGAAGAACATGGCTTGGAAATACGAAACTGGGGCTTCCTAGCCGTGTCGAAAACTTGGCCCTACCCTGCTCACTTCCACATGCTCGACGATTACGTTTTGGATTACTCCAAGCAGATCGTCCAGGCGGCTTACAGAGATATTAAAGAAGCTGCCGAGCACGGCATTTACGAAACCAGGTGGCCCAGCTTCTCGAAACATGAACTCCCAGAATATTTGGATAATTGAAGAGGTAATCTATGCAACTAAAAGACAATCAAATCCGGTTTACTAATGTCGAGGTTTTATGGCCTCGGTTAGATATGCCGTACAAACAAAATAGCGCGACCGGCCAATGGGATAAGTGCACGTCTATACTTGATGAAGATGGCAAGTACGAAGTCATTATCAAATTTCAGCCGGAGCAAGCTGAAGAGCTGGCCGCTAAAATGAGCGCCATGTTTAAAGAAAATTTTCCTGGTAAGCATTGGCTTATAAAAGTGCGTGATCCAGAAACAGGCGGCGATAACGATGTGCCGGTCAAAAAATGGCAGGATCTATTTAAAGAAACGGACGACGGTCGGTTTCAGCGGAAGCTGCAAATCAAAACATACGGAACGCCAACCACTAAACCTAAAATTTTTGATCAGCATTTTGAACAGATTGGCGTTCCAGAACGCGAGCCCGAATTCGAAATGACGACCGGCAGCATGATTAATTGCGTCGTCGATCTTAAATCGTGGACCTACGGAGGTAAGCACGGGATTAGCACTCGCCCAGAAGCGTTTATGGTTCTCACAAGAGCTGAGCGTAAGCCGCCGCCGGAGCCAGCGCAAAAACTAGATTACTTTGGAGATCTCGCGCAGCCAAAAGAAAAGTCGGAAGGCGCTCAAATTTTTGGTGACATGGAAGTGCCTACCACGTCGGAACCAATTGCCAGGTCAACTGTAGAGGCTGCGAGCCCGTTCCCACAAGCTGAAAAGAAAGAGGATATTGCTGTTCATCCGTCAGTTAATGGTGGACCGGAAGACGAGATCCCATTTTAAATTAGGAGGAAATTATAATGGAAAGAGGTAATGCAATAATTGTTAACACTGAAACATTAGAGCCGGAACAATGTCGGCAGTTGTTGCAGTGGAATACAAACAACAGAAAATTAAGTCGCCGCAAAGTTGAGGAGTACAAACGCGATATTGTGCATGGCAAATGGGAGGTAAACGGAGAAGCCATTAGCATCGACCTTAATGGGAAATTACTTAATGGCCAGCATAGGCTGACGGCTGCATTAGAAGCTGGCCTACCGTTAACGACCGTGGTTGTGCGAGGGTTAAGTCCGGAAGTCGTACACACAATCGATACGGGTAAGAAAAGGACTTACTCTGACAGGTTGGGCATGAACAACGTGCCCCACGCGACTGGCGTTGCCGCAACCATGAAAGTGTTGGCTAACCTGGCGTTTGGTCAAAGCAAAATAAGGTCACTTACGCACAGTGAAATGGATAAGATTTTAACGCGTCATCCAGGCATCGTAGAAAGCGCTCAAAAAACAAATAAAATTTTTCCTAAAATGAATACGTCAATAGGTGCCGGTCACTACATTATTAAACACTTAGGCTATCCGGAAACAACAGCGGAAAACCTATTGCACGTCTGGAAATCTGGCCAGGCTACATACGCTAACGACGCGATGGTTTTTGTCAGGGAATATCTGATTAGGCATCAACACAATGAGCTGCGCGTTGGTATAGATTTTCGTCGGCGTTTGTTTAACACCGGCCTAGAAAAATTTATCCAGGGCACTGGCATGTCAAACGCCAGGTTAAACGGCAAAGGTTTAAGCGTCACTGGGTGGACCGAGAGAGAGTTGGGCATTCATGCCTGACTTTCCAAAGGCATACTGGTCTGAGTGGAGCGACCGTATCATTCAAAGATACGCGCTTCGCGAAGGTCCACCAGGGGAGCATCACGGCGCCTGTCCAAATTGCGGACATAAAGATTGGCCATCGACCAGGTTCTGGATCCACGAACGTGACGGCCTGGTAAAATTTCAATGTCGGCAATGCAACGACTTCCAGGCGATCGTCGAGATCCTGGAGCACGACGGATGTTGGCCGCTACTCGAAAAGAAACGACCAGAAATCAAGCTAAAGCAAACCGGCAAGGATTACTTTGCAAATGTAGTGCCTATGCCCAAACAGGAGGAGCCTCCAGTGCAGTTCGACCCGTATACGCCTTACCATGAACGCAAAGGCGTTGACCTCGTAGGCGCGGTGCTTGAGGGTTCTGACGTGGTGGTGCCATTGTTCAATACTAATAGAGAACAGGTCGGGCACCAGCGCATCACTCCGTCAGGCGACAAGCGGTTTAATCCTGGACTTAAAAAAGATGGGGGCGTGTTTGGCGTCGTCGGTAAATTAGATTTCGCGGGCAAGTGCTTCGTCAGCGAGGGCTGGGCTACTTCTGTGTCGGTCCACATGTCTACGGGAGCTGATAAAACTCCCGTAATTTTTGCACTCGATGCCGGTAACCTGGCGACCGTTTGCCAGGCACTGCAAGAAACCTGGCCGGACATGGAGCTGGTCATAGCTGCCGATAATGATGCCAATCAAAAAGGCCAGGACGCAGCCAAGAGCACCGGTTTACCCTGGACAGCGCCAGCCATGCCAGACACTGACTGGAATGATTTGCATGCAAGCCAGGGGCTCCAGGCGGTTGCTACGGGGCTGAAGACATTAAACAGACCGGAAAGTCTCCTGGACGAGCTGGTGTGGATCGGCGACGCGCAGCCGGTGTTGCAGTCAAACTATCTGATAAAGAATTGGATCGGCGCTAAACAGATGACAGTCGTTTACGGCCAGTCAAATACCGGCAAGTCGTTCTTTACGCTCGACATGAGCTACCACATCGCCGCTGGACGTACCTGGCACGGCCACAACGTCAAGCAAGGCGTCGTATTATATTACGCAGCGGAGGGCGGATCCGGTTATCTTAATCGAGCTCGCGCTATCCAGGACCATTATGGCGACGAGAACGTGCCGCTGGCAATACGTCCCTGCCCTGTTAACTTGCTGGATCCAGAAGCGGATCTGCCGAAGCTCCTGGCGCAAATAGATATGGTCAAGGAGCTCTACGGAGATATCGCATTAATTTGCGTCGATACCCTTAGTAGATCGATGGTTGGCGGAAACGAGAACGGGCCAGAAGATATGACGGCCATAATAAATTCGGGAGATTTTTTGAGATCTCATGGAAATTGCAGCATTCTTTTTGTTCATCACTCCGGAAAGGCTGGTAATGATGCTGGCAGCCGTGGCCATTCAAGCCTCAGAGCCGCGACAGACACTGAGATAGAGGTGAACGTCGATGAGGTCAGTGGCATTCGCTTTGCTAAGACAACGAAGCAAAGAGAGATCGAGGGAGGCCGTGAGTTCGCCTTTGAACTGGAGACAGTTATCCTGGGCGACGATGAGGACGGCGATAACGTGACGAGCTGCTACGTTCTGCCGGTCACTGAGGATCGTAAGCAAGAAGCCAAGGTAAAGCTGAGCCCAAGCGGAAAGAAAATGGTCGAATGCTTTACCCAATTGCAGGGCGATCAGGTGGGCAAAATAAATCCAGGCGGAACAGGATATCCAGAAGGCGGCACCAGGTGGATGATAGAGGTCGAAGATCTGCGTAAGCATTTCCTGGGCAAAACTACCGCAACAAACAAAAGCCAAGCGTTTAACAGACCGTTTGATAAGCTTGTTGAAGATGGGCAAATAGCCGTCAACGACGGGTTTTGCTGGTTGACCGCCGGAAAGTACAAATTATGAGCGGAATACCAGCCGATACCAGCAACAGTGTGATGTCTAAGTACCTGATTGTTATGCATAAAGTATATCAAATTGGTATAATTGGTATCGGTTGGTATACTAATTGGTATCGGCAACGCCAACTATACCACCAATACCATTTACCTTTAGGTAATGGTATGATGGTAGGGTTGCTCGGGTTGGTATGGTTATGCTGACCGAGGAGGATCTCAAAAGGTTAGAGTGGAAAGCTCCGGATTACGCTGTAATGAGCGAAGAGGATTTCATTCGATTACTCAACGCAGTGACAGATCTGGTGGATCTAGAAGCCATTGCTAATCGAAAGCGTCATCTCAATATGTCGGATCTCAAGAGCTGGAATAATTTCCAGCGCCAGGCAATCTTGCAGCGTAAGTGGGAACTAGAGAATGGACGAGGATAAGATGCGCGTCCAAATGATGGAGTTCGAACGCAAGCGAGCAAAGTTAGGATTAAGAGCTGCCCTGCCCGATGACAAGAAGCGCCGGAGAACGAGGGAACCATTGTCCAGGTACGAGCTGCACATTTTGACGTTCATGCGCTCTCAAGGCGTCATGGATCTCCACACGTTAGCCGGAGCGATGGACGAGACTAAGCAAGAGATGTTGGAGCAGCTCATGACGTTGATCGACCGAGACTACGTCGTCGTGGTTAGCGACCGAGGTTACGCAAAATACAAAGCACGAGGGAAAGATGAATTATAAAACAATTTTAGACAGAGCAAATAATATCCTGGTTGAGCGCGAAGATACTTACGGCGACGCCAGGCCATTACACGAGACGATCGCTGCCAGGTGGACTTCCGTTCTCCAGGACAAGCTGAAGCCTGGTGAGAAGCTAACAGCTCACGAGGTTGCCAGGCTAATGGCCGAGCTCAAAGCTGCCAGGATGGATAACACCGGCTTCCATGAGGATAGCTTGCTGGATCAGATTAACTACCTGGTCATCGCCTACCGATTGCACATGGATGACGTGTAAATTTGGAGGGGTTTAATGATGTGGTGTATTGATAAGTTATTACCTCGATCAGGCTATCGTTTCCTCCCTGTCGGTAGCCGCAACCTGGCAGAGCGAGGTCTACTTCTCCCAAAGTTCTTTTGCTCTTCGCTCTGCCCTTTTGAGCACGTCGCGAGACGCGGCGACGGGGTCGCGCACACGCGCATGCGCGAGGCGAGAATTAACATAATGTTAATTATGCGTAAAACGATAAACTTATGAAAACGCCGATTAGCACAATGATAACAATAGGTTACGCGATATCTGGCGAGATCCGAAAACCATTGGAAACCAAAAATGTCGCAAATAGAACAAAAATGACCCCCCCCTCCAGAAATTTGGCCCCCCGCCCTGGACCAGGTCAAGACACACACGAACGCCAAAATTTGGCGAGAGAAAACCAAATAGGATAACAATAGAAGAACAGGAGTTTTACATGGCAGGAAGACCCAAACGTCGCCAGGCATTGGAGAAAATCGAAACCAGAGGTGGGGCAGATTATCTGCAAGATTTCCTCATGTCTGGCGGCACCATTAGCAGCTTAGCAAAAGATCTCGATCTTAACCGAGGCTACCTTCACCGGTTGCTTATCAATAACGACGAGTACAGCAAAGCGATTGAAGCGATACGCGAAAAAGCGGCGGACGCACACGCGGAGATGGGCTTCCAAATTTTTGAAAATTTGGGCAAAGAGCGGCAAATGGAACGCGACCTGGCGGAAGAAGGATCCAGGACAAAGGAGCTCAACCAGGTTGACGTTGCGATTGCCAGGGAGAAGGCTGGCCAGCATCGATTTGTTGCCCAGGCTTGGAACCAGGCAAGGTACGGAACAAAGGCCGGCCAGACGGAGGTCACGATTTCCCTGGGCGACATGCACCTAGATGCTTTGCGAAAAATGAAAACTGTTCCGGACGCCACGAAGGTTATCGAAAATGACGACTAAAAATTTTATGGAAGAATTCGTCGAGACGTATCAAAACGATCCGGTTCGCTTTGTCCAGGAGATCCTTGGAGTTGAGCCTTTTGACTACCAGGCGGAATTTTTGCGCGAGGTTGCCTCCCCTACTAGACGCCTCAGTGTCCGCTCGGGTCATGGAACTGGCAAGAGTACGACTGCGAGCTGGGCGATGCTATGGTTTTTGATGCTCAAATTTCCCTGCAAGGTCGTCGTGACGGCCCCCACTAGTTCGCAGCTATTCGACGCGATGTTTTCTGAGCTAAAAAGATGGATAGGGGAATTGCCTAGGGAGCTCCAGGAGCTGCTTAACGTTAAATCTGATCGTGTGGAGCTTGTAGCGGCACCGGCTGAAGCGTTTATCTCTTGCCGGACGGCGAGAGCTGAGAATGCCGGAGAGGCCTTGGCAGGAGTGCACTCCGACAATGTGCTTTTGGTCATTGATGAGGCATCAGGCGTTCCGGAGGTCGTATTTGAGGCCAGCGCCGGCAGTTTATCGTCAACGAATGCAACCGTTTTGATGTTGTCGAACCCTACCCGTTCCAGCGGCACATTTTTTGAGAGCCACAACCGAATGCGTAAAAGCTGGTGGACTAGGCGCTGGAGCTGCCAGGATAGCCCGTTAGTTGCTCCGGAGTTTATCGATGAGATGCGCGACCGCTACGGCGAGAATTCCAGCGCGTTTATGGTGCGCGTAATGGGTGAATTCCCACTGGCCGACGACGACACGATAATTCCGTTTCACCTGGTAGAGGCAGCGCAACATCGAGACATCGAAGAAAGTCCAGAGACGCCTATGGTGTGGGCCCTGGACGTTAGTAGGTATGGCGGCGACAAAACCGCTTTATGCAAGCGTAGAGGCTCCGTAGTGACCGAGCTGCGTTCCTGGGGTGGTTTAGATCTTATGCAAACAGTTGGCCGCGTGAAAGCCGAGTACGACGCCCTGGAGCCGTTTGAGCAAGATCACCTGGAAATCATGATCGATTCGGTCGGGATGGGCGCCGGTTGTTTTGACAGACTTTCCGAGCTTGGTTTGCCGGTTCGCGCTATTAACGTGAGCGAGAGCCCGTCCATGAAGGAAACCTATTTAAATTTACGCGCCGAGCTTTGGTTTAAGACAAAAGCCTGGTTAGAAAACCGGTCGTGTAAGATCCCGAAGAATAATCAGCTTTTGTCGGAGCTGACCTCGTTGCGTTATACGTTTACCAGCTCTGGTAAAATCAAAGCGGAAAGCAAACAGGATTTAAAGAAACGCGGATTTAATTCTCCGGATCTCGCGGATAGCCTGGCGCTTACTTTTTCCGGCGAAGGCGCGACGGCCATGTCAGGCGCGTTTAATCGGTTTCGCGGCGAGCTCCGACGCAACATCCAGGGCATTGCATAGAATTTAGGTATTTTAGCCTGGCTCATGTTAATTTGATCGCAAGATTAACTTGGGGTTTTTTATGTCGCTCTATAGGAACATCGCGAAGAAGAGAGCCAGGATAAAAGCCGGTTCTGGAGAACGGATGAAGCGCAAAGGTGAAAAGGGCCGTCCTTCCGACGCCCAATTCAAACGCGCTGCCAAAACGGCGAAAAAGAAACCCACCAAGAAAAAAACTAAGAGGAGAGCGTAATGCCAAAAGGTAAAGGCACCTATGGGTCAAAACGCGGTCGGCCACCGAAGAAAAAGTAATGCCGGCGAAAAGAAAAAAAGTACCGGCCAGCAAAAAGTATGCTGACGGCACAACGTACAAGGATAGCAAGGGGAAAACGCACCGGCGTATTTCTCGACCTGGTACGAAACGCGGAGATAACTATTGCGCTCGGACTGTTAGTCAGAAGCGTACACCAAAAGTAAAAGTTCGCCGTAAAGCCTGGGGGTGTAGCGGCAAAAAAAGTGTGAGGCGGTAAGTGTCGTATCTAAAACAAGGCCAAGAAGCATTATTAAGTATGTTCGGTAAACCGCCAGGCTCTAAGCCTGAGTATCGCGGCGCCGGACCTAATCGTAACGAATTCTCACTTATGCGATACAAGCCGGCAAAGTTAACGCCTAGGCTTGAGAAATCTTTAGCTGCTTTGCGCGATCAAAATAATCCTATGCGTCAAACCATGATTGAAAATATTTCTGCCGGTTTAGATGTTGGCGAAGATTGGTACAACACCGAGGAGCTGCTCGACTGGTTTCAAACTGGCTACGGCCCTGATGAAGGCTTGCGGCAGTATCACGAATTCCTAGATCTTGTTGGTGCTACTTCTCCTGGTTCGAAAGTGCCGCCAAATATTGGTAACGCGACCGCTGTTCGTGAGCGCATGTATAATCAGACAGTGCCTCGTAACAGCAACATGAGCAGCGGCCAAAAGTATATGAGCGATCTAGCTGACGTCGAAAATATAGCTGACGGTCGAGCTTTGGCCAAAACCAGAAAAAAAGGCTACGGGCATAAAACTGGCGGATTGCAGGAGCTGATCGTTGCGCGTCAAAACCAGGGCGCCTGGTCTGGCTTAGCTGAGCCAGGTGTTGCACCGTCAAAAGGTAGTTTTACAGAAAACCCAAAACCTAAAGGCTTTACCGCATCTCTAAAAGGCAGCGAGAGAAACATCGCGGCGGATCTGCACTTTACCAGGTATTTTGGTATGGCATCGATGGATCCGGAGTGGCTGGCTACTGGCGGTACTGAAGTCGGCAAAGACTTTATGGAAAAAATGATTGCCAAGTATCCTAAGTCTAAAAAATATTTTAAGAAACATGCCAGCGGTAATCCTGGATTTAATCCTAAAAAAGCCGTGAAAGACAACGTTATTCCTATTGAAGAAATGATGGATAATCCAATTGTTTGGGCTCAAAAACCTAATACTGCCGAGTATGGGCACATGGAAGATTTTATGTTTGAGCTTGGCCAGGAGTTGGGTCTAACTGGTCCGCAAACGCAAGCAGCTCTTTGGATGGGCGCGTCAAAGAAAACCGGAGTAGACCCAAGCAGCTTAACCACGTTTATGGGCGCTATGCGAGATCGAGCAGCGACAACGGCTGCCAAGCGCGGCACGACAATGGATCAGGTGCTATTTGATTTTATTATGAATAAACGAGCTATGTCCCTCCCCTTTGCCGGTGGTGGTGTTATGGGTGCGTTATCAATGCAGGATCCACAACCAGGCACACCTGAGAGCCCTCTTTATTACAACATGAGGGCGCAATGAGTGAATTAGAAAACAACCTAAAAGCTAAAATCGCCAACTTGCAGGAACAAAAATTCCGACGCCAGTACGACAACGTGATGGGCGTAGAGGGCGAAGCTTTTGAGATGAAAACACCGCGAGAGCCAAACATGGAATTGTCCGGTCGTAACCGAGGCCGAGGCGTAGCGCCTGGCTATAAATATTCCCAGGACGAGCTCCAGGCGGCAATGGATGCCAGCAATACGGAGAACATGATAGGTTATAGTATTTTTGACGAAGTCTTGCGTAGGACTGGCAACCCACGAATGGCGACACAAGCAATGAACGTTGCCGGCTTTATGCCAGGCCTGGGCACTGCAATGGGCCTGGAGGACGCTTACGACGCCGCCAGGAATATACCTGACGCTTACGCTATGAACGGCGTTCCTGGTGTATTAGGCCAGGTTGGTCAAATTGCCCTGGGCGCTGGCGATGCTGCACTGTCTATGGCTCCGTTTGCAAAACCAGTTGTTAAGGGAGCTGCTACGGGAGCTGCTAATGTTGCTAGGCCGGTGTTTAAAGAGCTGGAGCAATATTTTAGACGCGAGGGCAAAATGCAATGAGCCTATCAAATTTTACCGAGCTAAAAACAGAAATAGCAAATTTTTTAAATCGTGATGATTTAACAAACGTCATACCTACTTTTATTCGTTTAGCAGAAGCAAAAATGAATAGAGATATTAGGCACTGGAGAATGGAAACCCGTAAAACTGCATTGTTAGATAATCAGTTTACAGCCTTACCAATTGATTTTCTTTCGCCAGTTAGAATGACTTTAAATACGGCGGAGACTAAAGTTTTAGAATTAGCCGGCACAAATGAAATATCTAAATTAAGAGCAGAAGCTGGTAACGCTACTGGGGAACCGGCATATTACGCGATGATCGATGGCTCGATAGAGGTGTTTCCGTCTCCCGACGCGGACTACACAATAGAGATGCTTTATTACGAAGCTATAGAGGGTTTAAGCAATAGCATAACAACAAATTGGATCCTGACTTATTATCCGGATGTTTACTTGTATGCTTCGCTTTTACAATCCGCTCCATATCTTATGGAGGACAATCGGATCCCAGTTTGGGGGGCGTACTACACGTCTGCCCTGGAAACTTTAAACCAAGAAAACGAGTTAGCGAAAACTGGCGGTTCTGGCCGTCGAATGAAAATAAGGAGCTATTAAATGGCAAGTTTTACTAAAGTAAATGACTTCGTGGTCAACCTGGCTAATGCAATGGACATGAACGCTGACACGTTCAAAATTGCTTTGTGCGCTACTGATCCAACATCAGGAACAAGTATAGCCACAGACGGAAACGGTGTTTTAGCAAACACAACGCAGATCAGCTATACCAATTTATCTGACAGAACATTAGCAAACGTAACGAGCACACAAACAGGCGGTACTTATAAATTGTCCGCTGACGATAAAGTCTTGACAGCTTCTGGCGGTTCAGTGGCAGCTTTTAGATACGTTATAGTTTATAACGATACGGCAACATCTCCTGCCGATCCAATTGTCGGATATTACGATTATGGATCAGCTCTCACGCTAAACGACGGTGATACCTTCACTATCGATATTGGAGCAAACGGTATCTTAACGCTGACATAGTAGGAGCTCGGCATGGCAAAACTATTCAATAGGGCAAAAATGGGAACCTCCAGTACGGGGGCTGGAACCATAACCCTGGGCAGTGCCGAAACCGGCTTCCAATCTTTCGCTGATGCAGGGGTAGCTAATGGCGATGTTGTCCAATATCTGATAGAAGAAGGAAGTAGCTGGGAGCTAGGCCAGGGCCAATATGCTTCTAGTGGGACTACCCTTACACGTTCCCCATCCGAAAGTAGCGGTGGCGGTAGTGCGCTATCTCTTAGCGGCAGCGCAAAAGTTTCCATTACTGTAATAGCTGATGACTTTAAAAGGCTACAATTAGCAGGGGCAACAAAAGCAGAAGCTATTTCCGGCGGTTTAGATGTTACCGGTAATATTACTGTTTCCGGTTCAGTAGACGGCAGAGACGTTGCTACTGATGGCACTAAATTGGACGGCATTGAGGCAAGCGCAACGGCTGATCAAACAGCGGCTGAAATAAGAACGCTTGTGGAAAGTGCTACTGACAGCAATGTGTTTACTGATGCTGACCACACTAAGCTAAATGGTATTGAAGCTTCAGCAACGGCTGACCAGACAGCTAATGAAATCTTGACTGCAATTAAAACAGTAGACGGTTCGGGTTCTGGCTTAGATGCTGACGTTCTTGATGGTTTAGACAGTGGTTCGTTTATAAGGGCTGATGCGGCTGATACTGCATCGGGAGATGTTACGTTTTCGGGTGGCGCAGGAGCAGTAACTATTTCTGGCGGTAGCGACATAAGATTAAGTCATGGAAATTGGACAGGTGAAGCCAATGGAAAAATACAATGTCATAGTAACCATATGTATCTCCAAACAAATTCACAATTTATTTTTAGGCGTGATAATGGCCACGAAGTATTATATATAAATAATAGTGGAGACTTGGTGGCGGACGGTAACGTAACGGCCTATTCTGATATTAGGCTTAAAAAAGATATTGTTACTATAGACAGCCCTATCGAAAAAATTAAGCAAATGCGTGGTGTTTACTATAAAGAAATAGAAACAGACCGTCCTAGAACTGGTGTAATTGCCCAAGAGCTAGAAAAAGTTTTGCCAGAAGTTGTTATAGATAATGTGCAAACAGACCCAGAGACAGGCGAAACAAAAAGCACTAAAGCAGTAGATTACGGAAATATGGTTGGGTTGCTAATCGAAGCCATAAAAGAACAACAAAATGAAATAGAGCGACTAAGAGCTATAATTGAGGGCTAAATATGACATTACAAAGCAGTGGGGCAATATCACTAGCAAACATTGCGTCTGAATTTGGTGGCTCTACACCACACTCTTTAAGCGAATATTACCTAGGTCATAGCGGAATACCTTCAAGCGGCACAATAAGTATGAACCAGTTTTACGGTACAAGCGCACCATCTTATGTTGCTGCTTCTGGTGGAAGTGTTTCAACAAGTGGTGTTTGGAAAAGGCATTATTTTTATAGTTCTGGTTATTTCTATATATCAAACGCAGGAAATGCGGCAGGGTCAAATAGTGTTTATGCTCTTATAGTTGCAGGCGGTGGCGGTGGCACTGGTGTTGGTGGCGGTGGCGCAGGGGGCTATAGATACTTAAATTTTGGTGTTGGAACAGGCAACTATTACGTCACCGTTGGTGGTGGAGGCGCAGGGCGATATTCTAACTACAATACAACAACAGGTGGAAGCGGTGGCAATAGTTCATTTTATGGCTATACATCAACTGGAGGCGGCGGTGGAGCAGCAACCGAAAACTGGGGAGCAACGCCAGGAAGTGGCGGCTCTGGAGGCGGCGGCGGTATGGATACTGGCGCAAACTTGACCTACTCAGGCGGTAGCGGAATAAGTGGGCAAGGCCACAACGGAGGCACTGGAAAAAGACTAGCAGGAGGCGGCGG
>CESQ01137566.1_pt1 | contig 16163 bp, 26 predicted proteins | sample 361401 | NCBI WGS metagenome assembly CESQ01 (sample SAMEA2622119, study PRJEB7988) | marine metagenome | isolation source: saline water (ENVO:00002010), including | reverse complement strand
TTTAGAAGAATAGTTGGTACTTTATTAGAAGTTAATGGAAGAGGCTACTGGGAAACATCCGAAGAAAATATAGAACAATTAAAAGAGCTATATCAAGAAGTTGAAGATAGAATTGAAGGAGTTAATATAGAAGAGTAATATATCTAATTAAATTAATGATTTAGTCATTTTTATAGTTTGACAGATTTCTTTAATATCATGAACTCTTAGAAATGTAACACCAGCAATAACACATTTAGAGGCAACAGCCGCCATACCAAATATTCGTTTTTTAGCGTCTGATTCATTAAGAATTGATCCTATAAATCTTTTTCTTGAAGCTCCTACTAATACTGGATATGCCATTAAAACAAATTCTTCTATATTTCTAAGTAAAATTAAATTTTGATCAACATTTTTCGCAAAACCTAGCCCTGGATCGATAATGATTTGTTCATTTTTAATTCCAAAAGACAAAGCTAATTCAATTTGATTAGATAATTCATTTTTAACATCAATAACAACATTTTGATAATTAGTCAGAGAATCCATTGTTTTACTATTACCTCGACTATGAGTTAATACATAAGGACATCTACGATCAGCAATGACCTTAAATATTTCAGGGTCATGACGTCCGCCACTTATATCATTAATCAAATCTGCGCCAGCTTTTAAAGCAGCTTGGGCAACAGAATGATGATAAGTATCTATTGAAATTGGAATATCAGGGTGTAATAGTTTTAGTTCTTGAATTATGGGGATAAGTTTTTTAATTTCAATTTCTTTGCCAACTTCTGAGGCTCCCGGTCTAGTGCTTTGTGCTCCTAAGTCAATAATCTGAGCTCCTTCATTAATACAGGAACACGCATGCTCTACTGCAGAGGTGAACTCATTAAATTGTCCTCCATCACTGAACGAATCATCAGTAATATTTACTATTGCCATTACATTGGTTTGTCTTAACCAATGGCTAGGCCATTGAAAATTAGATGTTTTCGTAGTTAGCAATTCTCGCAAAGTTTTTAGGATCTAAAGAAGCTCCACCAACTAAAACCCCATCAATATCAGACATAGACATGATCTCATCAATATTATTTGGTTTAACTGATCCGCCATATTGAATAATCACATCATCGTATCCAATCCATTTGCGAATAAGGCCGCAAATCCTGTTTGCCTCGTTGGCTTCACAAGTTTTACCAGTGCCAATAGCCCAAATAGGCTCATACGCGACTATTAAACTTTTTACATCTATACCTTCAAGTCCTTGATCAACCTGCCTACGGATAACTCTTTCTGCTTCACCAAGCTCTCTTTGTTGAAAAGTTTCACCAACACAAACAATTGGAATTAATTGATGATCCTGTGCAGATTGGGCTCTTTTATTTATTTGTTCATCACTTTCACTAAAATATTTACGAGGCTCACTATGTCCAACGATCGCACAATCAACAGATAGTTCATTAAGCATTAAAGGGGAAACCTCAGCCGTATAGGCCCCGCTGTCCTCCCAGTGAACATTTTGACTGGATAAGGAAAGATTGCTGGTATTGTCCTTAATAAACTCAGATAGTGGATAAAGAGCTGTAAATGGAGGAGCAATAACAACTTCTCTATCTTTAGGGATATCTTTTAATAAAGGTATAAATACGCGCATGTACTCAATAGCCTCAGTACAAGTCATGTTCATTTTCCAATTGCCTGCGATGACCGGTTTGCGCACGCTAGTTCCTCATTTTTCGCTTATTGCCAACTTACGGCCTAGAGGATCAGAATTTGGAACAATGTATGTTTCATTAGCAAAAATAATTTGATCCCCATCATTTAATTTCCTACCTCTTCTAATCTCAACGAAGCCATTTACAGATATTTTTCCTGACTTAATGATCATTTTTGCTTCGCCTCCAGTTTGAACAGCACCAATGAGCTTTAGGAATTGATCTAATTTCATTTTAGTGCTTTTTAATTAAACATTGATAGTTTGATGGAATGAATCAAAAAAACAAAATTAATTTTAATTACCTTCTTAAGAGACTGAAGGGACAATCTTCATTATTGATACTTGGTGGTATCAGTATGATTGTATATGTTAGTTGTTGGCCTATACTTGCATGGTTGGCTGGAAAACTTATTCCGGCAATTGGGCAAGGAAACACAAAGGATGTTTTATCAGTAATATTTCAAGCATTAATTGTATTTATAATTCAAAAAACAGCTCAATATCTGCAGGACAGTCTACTTGCAAAACCGGCATTAGCTTTAAGCCAAGATCTAAGAACAACCTTATTTAGCAAACTTCAAAAAACAAATATTCTCTTTTTAGAGAAACTCTCGTCTGGTGATATTGCATACAGACTCACAGAGGACGTTGATCGAGTAGGGGAAGTTATATATAAATCTATACAAGATACAACACCATCGATATTTCAATTAATCGCAGTTTTAGGATATATGATATTTATAGATTGGAATCTATCATTTGCAACTATAATATTAGCTCCCTTAATTGCATTATTAGTAAGTGACTTTGGAAGTAGAGTATTAAAAGCAGCAGAACAAAGTCAAGATAAAATTAGTTCATTAGCTGGTTTGCTTTCAGAAGCAATTCAAGGTCTTCCAATGGTTAAGGCCTTTGCAGTTGAAGAATGGTTGCAAAATAGTTTTGAAAAGAAAGTTGAATTACACAAAGAAGCTAAATATAAAATGTTGAGACTTGTAGCGCTTCAACATCCGATAGTAGGTCTAATAGAAATAATTGGTATATTGACTATTCTTACTATTGGAACATTTAGAATACAAACTGGAGGAATTTCAAACGAAGGATTTGGTAGTTTTTTCACTGCCTTAATAATGTTAATAGATCCAATAAGCCATATAACTACAAACTATAACGAACTAAAACAAGGGCAAGCCTCCCTAAGAAGGCTAAATGAAATAACCTCAAACCCTACAGAGATATCAAATCCAAATAATGAAAAAATACCCTCCCAAATCAAGGGCAATATTACAATTAAAAATCTATTTTTCTCTTACAATTCAAAAAATGAAGTTTTAACTAATATCAATTTAAATATACAAAGTGGAGAAATTATTGCATTAGTTGGTCCATCAGGAGCGGGAAAAAGTACATTATTTTCATTAATATTAAAATTCATAAAACCTAATAAAGGTAAAATACTTATTGATGGCTATAATATAGATAAATTTAATAACAAATATTTAAGAAAATTAATTGCAATCGTTCCTCAAAAAACATTTATTTTTTCCGGCACAATCGCAGAAGCTATAAGATTCGGAAGAGACACAAGCACAGAAGAAATTATAAATGCTGCGAAAATAGCAAATGCTCATGATTTTATTGAAAAACTACCAAATGGATATGAAACCTACATAGAGGAAAGAGGAACAAATCTTTCAGGAGGACAATTACAACGAATATCTATTGCCAGAGCGTTATTAGGTAACCCATTAATTTTATTATTAGATGAGGCCACAAGTGCTCTTGACGCGGAAGCAGAAGAATCAGTTCAGAAAGGTCTTAAACAAGCAATGAATAACCGAACAGTCTTAGTTATCGCTCACAGGTTATCGACAGTACAAAAGGCCAATAAGATTGCCGTCATTGAAAAAGGGAAGGTATGCGAAGTTGGTAGCCATAATGATTTAATAATGAAGCAAGGAAGATATAAAGATTTATGTGACAAACAATTTATAGAGAAAATATAGTAGCTTAAATTTAAAATGCTATAATCAAAGAACACAGAATTTTAAATTAATGAGCAATACAACACCATTAAATGATAAAGATGCGATTTTAACATTTGAGGATAAAAAATATGATCTAAAAAACTTACCTAAAGATATTCAAGAACTTATTAAAGGCATGCAAGTTGCTGATGCACAACTAAGAATGCATGAGGATACTCTTAAAGTTCTAGCAGTAGGCAGACAGAGTCTAGCCATGCAATTAAAATCAAAGCTTGAATCAATAGATCCTATAAATTAGAAAAAAATAAAATAAAAAAGCTAATACAATATTATCTTCAATTTAATAATTAACAAAAAATTATTTAATACTTTAATAGCATAATAACAAGATTACTTTATCAAGTTATGCAAACCAAGAAATAAATAATAAAAATTCATAGCTTAAATACATTAATTAATTTCATATGATCGGCAAATTGAGCCCATTCCATGAGAAAATATAAAGAAAATATAAAGAGATGACTACAAAAGGTTATTGGCTAAAACAAGCCAAAATTGAAAGTACTGCTCAGTTTATAGAATATGTAAAAACTGTTGTTCCTTGGCTAAGGTCCGTTGGAGGAACAATTATCGCTAAAGACGTAAACCAAAATTCAGACCTAAATGAATGGGATGGAGGACAACTAGGAGTAATTGTTGAATTTGAATCTAAAGCCGCTGCTCAGAAAGCATTTAATTCCTCTGAATTCCAGGAATACATAAAATATAGTGGCATTGAAAACCAACTATCACTGTCAATAATTGGTTGACTAAACAAGTTAAGTTATTTACTAAATAAATAGATTTAATCATGATAGATGATTCTTCTACTCTTAAAAAAGGTCAAAGTCTAAAGATAGAGATAACAGAAGTTCAAGATCGTTTGCCGCAAAATATGATAGAGATGATTAAGAATGATCCATTTGTTGAATTGATTGGATATAAGATGGTAGATGGAAATCAATTTGGATTAGTAGTTAAATTAAACAATGGCAAAATAAGTTGGTTTTTCGAAAACGAGTTATCAACAATTATGTAATTTATACCTAGAAAAAAGAGAAACTTATTCTTATATAAACAAAAGATACATATATAGATGATAAATGATTAATTAAAGTATATTTGAAAAATACATTCAAAACAATCATGCCTTACAACGAAACGACAGTAGTACTTGGTGGACTTATGCATATACCAATAATAATATTTCTATTGAGATTTATAGAAAACAGATTCAATAAAAATAAGATTGGATATCAATAGATAAGTAAAAACTAAATTCAATTTTGATAATTTTATAATGTATAATATTTAATATTAAGAGATTATTTATATAAAACGATAATGAAAACTATAGTAATTACAGGACCTTCCGGTTCTGGTAAATCATTTTTAGCTAATAGATTGTCTAATGATATTAAAAATTCAATTATAATAAATACAGACTCATACTATAGAGATAATTTATTAATAAGAATATTATCTTTATTTATGAATGACATTTACGATAGAGTTATTAGCATTAAAGCCAAAGAAATAATAAAAACAATCAATTCAATTTATAACAATGAAAAACATATAACTTTCTATACTTATAACTTTAAGACTAAAAAATCCTCAAAAATAATAAAGTATGGAGATAGGAAAATTAAATTTATTATTGTTGAGGGAGTTTTTTCTCACAGAATTTCATTAAATTATAAAGAAAGCTTGAATATACTATGCAAGGAAAATAAATCAATATGCTATCAAAGAAGATTAATTAGAGATAAAATAGAGAGAGGAAGGAAAAGAAGTGAAGTGAATAAAAAATTCAATAGCTCATGGAATTTGTTTTATAACAATCTTCATAGTTATATTGAAACAAATGATGTATTTGAAACTAATACTTTTGATAAAATTAATTATGATAGATTAATTAATAAATTAAATATAAAATTATAAAATAAAAAACTAAGGTAAATTAAATATTTACCTTAGTTTTTTAATATTTTTAATTAGTAAAAATTTAATTTTTTACTTTTTAACTTCTGGAGCGTTCATTCCATCATAATCAGGACCGACCGCTAAACCAACGATTGCAAATAATGCGATAGAAGCAACTCCTACTAGAACCGCCGTTGGAGCTGGTGTGCTAGTAAGACCAGCAAATAACAGATTTCCCATTAATGATAAATAAAGCTAGTTATAAATAGCAGAAAATCTATTCAATTATTTACTAAGTAACTTGATATAAAACAAAAAAAATTAAATTAGACTTTTTGATACACTGACAAGAATCCAATGTTGATAGTCAAGTAAATATTCGATACAAGAATAATTATTTTCGTTTAAATATTTAATTCTGAAAACTAACTTCAGTAGAAATATTAATCATTTAATAGTCGATTTAAAGGAAATTAATAAAAAAGGTAGTTACCGTAAAGACAACTACCCTATTAATTTAGTTTTTATCAACTATTCATTTAGTTGTATTTGGATCATTAAAACCATCGTAATTTGGGCCAACAACGACAGCCATAATTCCAAATAGAACCATAAATGCGACACCGATAAGTGGAGCAGTAGGAGCTGGTGTACTTAGGAGGCCAGCGAAAGTTAAAGGAAGCATGTTCTTTAGTAAGACTCAATATAAATACCAGTCATCAGGGAATATGACCATTGTTATTTTACTTTGTAACATTTTACTCTATCCTAAATAGGCTATGACTGGCTTTAGAAAGAGAATCATGAAGAAACCCTTATCTTTAGGAAAATCAAGAAAAAGTCAGAGATCATCTTTTATTAAAAAAATTGGTAATTCAAATAAAAGATGAGTAAAAATAAAAAATATTATTTTTTATGATAAAAATATAATAAAATTAAGCTTGATTAATACCACCTAATAAAAGATAATTTCTAAAGAGCTAAATAATTTAAATATGCGTCCAATAACACCAGTAGAGCAATTTGAAGAAGCCTGTATAAGAGCAAGATTGAACAATAATGAACAAAAAATCATTGACTATATTAGATACGTCGGTGTTTTTACTCAGCCATCACTAACTAAAGAACTAAAGTTAAACTCAAAGCCACCTATATTATCAATATTATGCGATATTTGTCGAAGGATAGGAGAATATATGCCCGATCACTTTAGCAGCGTAAGGAAATGGTCTAAAGAAATTAATGAACATAATGTCAAATGGGACGGAGATTTAATATGTTCACTCGCCTGGAATAAGGATGGTGAGAGATTATCACCAGAAAACGGTACATCCCTCTACCATACATTTGCTGTACACAAAGAGTTATTCCAAGGGCTAGATTAAATCTAAGGTAAATACATTAGTTAAATAATTACCCTTGACTTAGGTATTCGAACAAAACATTATTAAAACCTAATTCTTCTGCCGAATTTTCAAGAATCAAATTATCAGATTCTATTTGAGAGCGAAAAGACCTAACTTCATCAGAGTCATCCTCAGAGGGTGGGATACCATCGACAACATCAAAGATAATCTTTTGTCGATCCTTTCCAGGAAGAACTTCATTTGCCATAACGATCAAATTAAGTACTTATCAATAATTAGCCAATTTTTATAAACAACAAAAGCAAATAAAACATTCCTTTACGAAAGGATAAAAAAGAGCGGCAAAGCAAGATCACATTATATCGAAAACCTACTTATCAAAAGCTGGGCTAAAAACTCAAAAAAAATAATTTCATCAACTTCATAAAAATTCATCTATAGTTTACATTCCTTAATCATCCAAAAGGTACAGTGCCTGATCAATTAGCAGTTATTAAGTCGAAAGTTAGTTCAAAGCCTATCGTAGCTGTCACTATGGCTACAAGCAGACAAGGTGTTGGAGTAGTGAAAGAGCTTAGTAATACAAATAATTATCAGATAAGAGCTATTACTAGGGATACAAACACATATAAAGCACTTGAGTTAGCAAAACTAAACAATGTAGAACTAGTAAAAGGAGACTTAATGGATCCAGAAAGTCTAAAGAAAGCTTTTAAAGGTGCTGAAATAATTTTTGGGAATACAACTCCAACAAGGGGATGGAAAATATTCAGGGGAAGTATTATAAGAAGTTATGAAATAGCGCAAGGTTTTAATTTGATTAATCAAGTAAAAATTGCATATGAAGAGGGAATACTTAATCACTTTATATTTAGTTCCATTAGTAAGGCAAAAAACCCACTAAGGAATGATCCAGCTCCTGGTCATTTTACGAGTAAATGGGATATTGAAGAATATATAAAAATATTGGGAATATCTGATATTACAACAGTTATAAGACCTGTTAGTTATTTTGAAAATTTTGAAAATAAATTACCAGGTTACTCAATTTCTAAGAATATTTTTCCTGGAATAGTTGGTAAGGATTTCAAATGGCAAACAATTGCAGTAGAGGATATAGGGAAATGGGTAAGAGGTATATTATCCAAATCAGAGGAATATAAAAATCAAGCAATTAATATTGCAGGTGAAGAGTTAACAGGAGCAGAGATGGCAATGACACTTCAAAAAATAGTTTATTCAGAGGGTATAAAAACTAATTATGTGATGATTCCAAGGATAGCTATAAAACTATTGGAATTCGATATTGGTTTAATGGCTGATTGGATTGAACGGTCAGGCTATGGAGCTGATATGAATAAACTTAAAATGATTCAAGACGAGTTAAATATAGTTCCAACATCACTTGAGAATTGGCTCAAACGAAAAATAAAGAAAGAAAATAAGAACAGTAGTTCATGGGTTACTCAGTGGAAGAAATCACAGTTGAAACTACAATTTGATAAATAATAAAGTAAAGTGTTAACAAAATATAAATTATAAACCATTGTCTTCTATTGAATTAGCAATAGATCTAAGCAATTCAACAATTTCATTTTCATTACAATTCGTATCCTCTTTAAGTTCAACACATAGATCTCTGATCGAAACATTAGTAGACCACCAAATACCCGATGTTTCTGTATCATCAAATTGAAACTTGCTCATAAAGTTTTAATTAAATATAAAATTAAGATAATTTACGAGGATCGGTAGAGGAATTATCTAATCGTTTTAGTTCATCAGGCAATTCCAAATCAAAACTTTCTAAAAGATTTTTTAAAAGTAACTTATTACTTATTGGAGCTTTATTAGGCTTAAAATTAAAAAATAATAATAAGACAGAAAATACAGCTAATAAAGAGAAAAATAAATATAGATAGGTACTGTTGATCATTCAATGAATTAATAACATTTTTATATTCATCCTAAATCGGATAAAAATCAATATAAATAAGAAAAATATAATAAAAAGATGCTAAAACAGACACAATGAGCCAGCGGAAGAGATCATGGACTGAGTATTTATAACCAGCTAGAACGTCTTGTCTTGAAAAGGGCCTTCACATAATTTAGTTGGCAGATGCAAAAATTATCTTTAAAAATGCAATTAGCTGTTTATATCTTAATTAACAAAGGTCAAGATTTTTTATTAAAATTAACAATAGGAATAAAAAAATAAATATGACTTTAAAGTATAAAAAATTATTTTGTGATTAATGCTTACTAACATATTTTATTTGTTTTTAATATCTATATTTTTAATTGTTGGAGGTTGGGCCTTTAAAGCATTGATTGCATTAGCTCAAGGTAAACCTGTAGAAATAAATCTCAAAAACCCACTTAATCTGAAAGCTAGATGGCCAAAGGATACGAAAGAGAGTAAATAATTATCCAAGAATTAAAACATACAGAGATAGTCTCGATATAAAGGCATTTGCTCAATTATCATAAATTAAACTTTATAAGTTTTGTTCAATTAGAATGTTTGAATCACTAGGCCCTTTCCAGCAACTATTATTAGGTGTATCCACTATTGGAATATTAATGATAGTTTTAGTTGTATTCCTAACTGCAAGTCCAAATTTTGAAAATACTGATAGATTAAAAAAAATATTAGATTTCATTGAAAATAAAAAGTAATTTATTTGATTTAAATTATATAAAAAAATTTTTAATAGAATCAATCAATTAAATGATTTTCAATATTCTCAAAGGCAAACTTAATTAGATAAATCTAAAGTTTACCAGTAACGTAAAAAAAGATTTAACAATTATTAGTAATGCTTAAAGAATTATTAGAAAAACACAAATACTTTATTTGTGCTGGTTTAAGCACTTTTTCACTGATTTTTACTTCTTTTTCTGTTATTTCTATTTCGAAGTCAGTAAAGGAAGTATCTAATAACCTAGAACCCATTTCAATATGGGCTCATTCTCAAAATGAGTGTATTACAAAAACATGGCGCATCAATGGGAAAAATACACAGGGAATTCCTTCAAAAGTTTGGAGTTGTAATGGTGGTGGAGAATAGGTTCATAAAAATGTATATATCAACTAATAGTCTCCCCATCTCTTTCCTATTTCAAACCCCCATTGTTTAGCAAGATAAACGATCTCATCATGAGTTTTACAATTAATAAATAAATTATATTTATCTGGCGAATGATTAATGAAAGCTATTAATTTGTTTAATTGGTCAATCTTTAATAAAAATTGTTGATAATCCTTTTTTGACATCTTCTATATATATAATTTAATTTATATCATAGTATTGATTATTAAACAAAAATATCGAAAAGTTTGATTTTAATAAATTAATTAATTAAAAAATTAAAAATTAACTATTTTTAGATTTCTTGGGTTGTTTCCATATATATCTATCAATATCAATATCTTTCTTTACTGCTACGCAATTAGTAGCTATATGCCAAAGAGACTTATGTATTGGAGTAGGATTAAATAAGTAAACTTTTGGAAATTTGTTTTTTAATATTCGAGTAGCAAGTATTGCATGATAATGAGGAATTGTTGGTTCAATATGATGTATTGCGTGAGTAGAACCAATAGAATGATGTAGAAAATCTAAAATTTTTCCATATGGTCTATCTATAGACAAGAATGCTCCTCTCATATAAGAAAATTCACCTGCTCCAAGATGAGGAACATCTGTATCTGTATGGTGAAGCCATGTATAAATTACAAGCCAAATATTAACAACCAGTAGAGGACCCAAATAAATACTAATCATCGAATATATCCCAAAATTTAGTGACCAAAAGGTCAAAAATGAAAGCATTAGTAGAATTCCCCAATCTGAGATCCATACTTTTTTTGCCCAAATAGATGGCCAAAGTTTTTTAGAAAACGGTGCAGTTGGCCAAAAATGATTACTCATTCCATATCGAGGTCCACCTGTTTTACCCGCAAGTAAATAAGCTGGCCAGCCAAGTATCAAATGAAGAATAAGTTGATTGAAGCCATATAAAGTTTTCCCCAGTAACAAAGATGATTCCATTTCGTTTTCACCTCCTTTCTTTTCAAAATGACCATCACCAGATATAACAACAGGAACATGTGTCTCACCGTCAGTTATGTGGTTAGTAAAGGCATGATGAACGGCATGAGACCGTTGCCATGAAAAATATGGAACAAGTAAAAAGGAATGTAGGCAATATCCAACAAATGTTTCTAGTTTGCGATTATCCGAAAAAGCACCATGACCACATTCATGAGCTAAAACCCAAAGTCCCATAGAAGTAGTCCCTGAAAGAAGTGCATAAAAAATCCATAAAGGAATCATTCCTGTAGTAAGAGGAATCGAAAGCCCTAACCAAACAACAAAAAACTGAATTAAGACTGTCCTACAAAGGTAAAAAAGAGATCGATTAGTCTGGCGACTAAAACAATGCTTAGGAATCGCTTCTCTAACTTCTCTTCTAGAAGGAATATCATCCAAGGATATTTCTAATGCTTGACCATTAAGACCAGAAGGTAGAAAAGGCCTGTTGATATTGTCTTTATTGACTAATTCGAATTCAGTAAGCAAGCTTTTTTTCAATTTCTTTTACTACTTTAATTAGTTAGTTATATAACGTTACTCTTTAATAGTCCAATGAGGCTATAGGTAGAGATCTAACTTTCACAAAAGATTCATTATTGACTACATAATCATAATATTAAAGAGAAGAAGAATAATATCTATCCCATTGCCATCATTAAAATAAATGTTATTGAGATTTTCATATCCAATTAGAAATATGCTTAATTTAATTTCTTCTGCTTTCAGGATACTCAACCGTGCCATCGGCCTTTCTAATTGGTTTTGAATAAAGCACTCTTAATAAACCTTTTGTATCCATATTTGGACTTGTTATAAAAAAGCTGACTAAAAAAAAGCCTCCAAAAAGTACTAATAGAGAAATCAAAGGAAAGCTCAATCCTATTTCCTCGAAAGATAATAAAAATAAATACATTCTAGCTGTCTAATAAAAAATATCTATATCAACAAATATAGACTTATCTTATAAAGTTAAAGTATTTTAATAAACTAATATATAAAAAGTTTACAATTGTAACAGAGGATAGGGCTTCCGTACAATTTGATTATCTTCAAAATATACGTTATAAGAATTTTTATTATTTTTAAAACTAATATTTTGAAAAGAAGTACCATTAATAATATGCATAGCTGATCCTCCTTCAATTGAAATACAACTAGAAACCTTCTGCTCTTTAATAACTTTATCAACGTAAGGAATTCTTTCTGGTTCCTCATCATAATGAGGACAACATGTCCCGCTTACAAAATCTAAACAGGGTAAGAGATTTAATGTATCATTCCATGAATCTGTTATTCCCATTGTAAACCAACATATAGCTCCAGCACTAACTCCACTCATTATAACTCCATTATTATAAGCATTCCTAAGAATATTATTCATACCCCAATCATTCCAAATTGCAAGCATACTTTTAGTATTTCCTCCGCCCACAAAAACAATATCTTGATTCATAATATGTTTGTTTATATCTATTGTTCGATTGAAGAACTCTATATGGCTTGGAATACAATTTAAACGAGTGAAAACAGAATAAAAGCGAACTATATAAGTATCGTCATCTCCTGTTGCTGTTGGAAGAAAACATATCTTTGGGCAATCTTTAGAAGAAAGACTAAGTATATATTTCTCAATTAAAAAAGATGATAGGTTTCGACCAAAACCTCCACCGCCAATAGCTAAAATATGCTTATTCAAATTTTAAAGAGTAATATTAAAATATAATAATACAAACAAACAAATCTGGCTTACTAAAATATGGAAATTAAAAAAATACAAAAACAAAAACTACCATGGAATAATAGAACTATCCCAAGCTAAAAATTTACCAGTATCTGATAATTTCTGCTTTGAAATAATATTAAGCAAATATTCAGCTGATTGAGCAGGTGTAAAAAGTTTGTCTTTAGGAATTGTTTTTTGAAAGGGTCTGGATAATTGTGTATCACAAGTACCAGGATGTAATAAGGTAACTATTGATAATGGGAATTTTCGACGCCATTCAATGCTTAATGTTTTTAATAATTGATTCTGGGCTGCTTTAGAAGCCCTATAGGAATACCAACCACCAAGTCTGTTATCACTAATACTACCTACTCTGGCACTTAAACTTGAGAAAGAAAAAGGTAAGTTAGGGCTTATAAATTTTTCAATACTTTTAGCAATCAAAATGGGAGCAATTGTATTGACAGATAAATTCTTAATTAAACCAGCACGACAAACATGTGAAAGTCTTTTTTCTGGTTTTATAAGATTAGAATGGAGAAAACCGCTGGTATTAATAACTAAACGAAGCGGCTTCTTAAACAAAGAGATATGTTCTTCAAAAGAAGAAAATGAATTATCATCCTCCAAATCTAAATATATCCCTCCTTTGCTACTTATATTACGTCCACAGACAATTACATCCAAATTTGGAGAAATAGATTTCAAATAATCATATATATAGTTACCTATCCCCCCTGAGCCAATAATTAAAGCAATTCCATGCCAATCTCGTATTTTCATAAAAATATTTAATTTAAAATATTGTATACAAATAAATTAGAAAACGATTTATAAAAAAAATAATTCAAATTAATATCTAGTTATACCTATTATTATATTGCAGTATATTATAATTAAAAGATATGTTCTCATCATGGAAAATGATTGGCTTTATGAATTTCAAAAATATATAAAGAGATTTACAATACTGTTATTTGTGATCGCCTTGATTTTATTGATAATGCTTGCTCTATAATAATAATTAGGAACAGACCAATTATTTCCGAAACGCCACAATACAAAATCACATTAGTTATATTATTAAAAAAACCATGACAATAAAAGCAACATATTATGGAGCAAATGGTTGGCTATTAGAGTTTAATAAAATAAGAATTTTGATTGATCCATGGTTGAATGGTGATTTAACATTTCCCCCTGGAGACTGGTTGATAAAAGGCAAACTAGGAAAAGAAATGGATGTACCTGAGGACCTTGATTTTTTACTACTAACTCAAGGACAACCAGATCATACGCATCCTCCAACTCTAGAAAGAATAAAAAAAAGCATTCCAATAGTTGCTTCTGAAGCTGCTAGCAAAGTTGTACTGAAGATGGGGTTTAATAAAGTAAATACACTTAACCCTGGAGAAGCATATAAATATAAAGATCTAAATATCCAAGCCACTTCAGGGGCATCTGTCCCAAACATTGAAAATGGATATATTATTGATTATAAATTAGATTCAGTTTATATTGAGCCACACGGATTCCTGGATAAGACAATAAAACCTAGACATATAGATTTGGTAATTACACCAATAATAGATTTTGGATTGCCTCTCGCAGGTAAATTCATAAAAGGTAAGTCTGTATTACCTGAGCTACTGAATTTATTTCATCCAGAAACAATATTAGCTAGTACTACAGGAGGTGATGTTTCATTTACCGGTATAATAAACAAATTAATACAAGTAGATGGATCAGTTGAAGATAATGATTTATTTAAAGATTTTAATACGAATTTTATAAATCCAATACCATTAAAAGAATATTTGTTTAATAAAAATAGTTAGATAGTATTTTTTATTTGGTGTTTTTCTCTTCCTGCAATATATAAAATTCAGCAACATCTTTTAACATTTTTATAACAACATTATTGTCACACTTTGTTCTCTCTTGAAGTCGCATGCAGGCTTCCTTGATATTTACAAAAGCATCTTCAGTCATTTCAGCAAATTGTTCATTAGTATATTCAGTTTTGCTCATTGCTTGTTAAACGAATTATACCATCTTAATATATAGAGTGTAAAAATAAAACAAATAAAGCTAAGTATTAATTAAATCTAATATTGACTTTAACTGATTACGATACTTAATTAGTGTTTTTAAATCTTGAAAACCTTCTGAATTTAGCTTTTTTAGAAATGATTTTTGGAAACCTAGGATCGGCTGGGTTGAATCCTTATTGTCTACAAATGAAAATAGTGGCTTCGTTTTCTCATATAGGTTCTGATATGCATCTAAATCGGATTGATTTTTAAAAATTGAGCCATCAGAAGATATAAATGATTTCTTATTAATACTTTTAAACAAAAATAATAAAAGAAAAATTATTGCAAGAAATAGAAATGAAACAATTGCAATTAAAGTAATATCCATGAATTTAGTAAAAAACTATATTACATCCTAGTTGATAAAGGATAGAAATGTTGAAATATATTATATTTAATTAGTATAATTACAAAAGGTTATGCTTTTGCAATAAGATAATGATATATAATTCGGATCTTTTCTAATTATAATAGAATAATCATATTATTAAAAAACTTGTATAATTTATTTTTTCTAATACTAGTAATTATATTGATTGTTTTTTGTTACAATCTATTATCCAAAAGAGCGAAGCGAGCGTCCTACATAAAAGCCGGTAAAAAGTGGGAAGGAATAGTAAAAGAGCTAAGTAGAAGAAAGTAGATTATTTAATTATATTCGCCAGGCACATCATTCTTTTGTACAGTAACTCTACCAACTTTTTTACCAGAAAAACGTAGTAATTCATCGCCAGAGAATTCATAACCTCTCTTCAATGCAATCAAAGCGACATCATCTGCGGTCGAGGAAGAAAGGACCTCATTCTTTAGAGCAGAGTCATTTTGCATTTCCTTTAAAAATTTTTTTAATTGATCAATAGACATTTAAGAAAAACAAATATAAATGTATTATATATTAATGTATATATACACAAGCTTATATACATAGAAATAAATAAAGTAACCGGATAAAACATATACAACTTATAAATTAATGTTATATTCATATAAATTGTATTATTCATTTAATTACTCAGGATAATTATATGAAGATTGTTCTATTTTTTATACTTCTTTTTTATTCCTTTTCAGGACCTGCGTATTCGTATACTGAAATTCAAATGGAAGAATGCCTTTCAAGTGCAATAATTAATCCTGCAACAAAGTCAATTTCAAAGAGTTCATTATCAAATTATTGTGATTGTGCTCTCAAAGCAATTATTGATGAAAATAAAGATAT
>CESQ01137402.1_pt1 | contig 16202 bp, 6 predicted proteins | sample 361401 | NCBI WGS metagenome assembly CESQ01 (sample SAMEA2622119, study PRJEB7988) | marine metagenome | isolation source: saline water (ENVO:00002010), including | reverse complement strand
ATATAATATGTTAACAATGGCCATGCATATATGCCCACATATATGTGCACATATAATATGATATTATATAATATTAAATATAAACAATTAAATCACATATTACCAGGCATATGTACACACATATAATATGCAATATGCTCATATATGATATAAACAATTAAATGATAATATGCATATTTTAAATATTAATAATGGCCAGGTAATAATTAAACATTGTTAACATCGCAGTTGTTTAATATGTTTTATATTATTATTAAAAATCAACTACTACCCTAACCTACAAAGTGTTACGGAAGAGAGATATAAATTCCTTTCAATACAAAATTTTTTTTAAAAAATTTTTAGTACTATATACCCACAGAAGAAGAAAATGGAAATCCTCACCATGCAAAAAAAATTCGACCATGAAAATACGACTGTAGAGATCGATCCAATTTCTGGGGAATATTATACAGTTATACCTGAATGGGTTATTCATGATATGAATTGGTACGAGGGATCCGAAATAAATTTTGACATTGAATCCGATGAAGTTATTATCAGAGACGCAGAAGATGAATAGACCCACCTATCACATATACTTGGAGGATAGGTGCTTATTTAAAGATTTGAATGAAACAGAGTTTGATATTATATGGGGAAGACTATATCATTCTTACTGGGACGGACTAACATATACCAGAGTAACCGAACCCGAAATGGTAGATGCATCTTATTGACATCTGCTATATAAACTGATATAATTGACGTGTAATTACAAAACGTTATGGCTAAAGGATTTACGGTAAAAGCAAAAACGCCCGTTAAAGCACAATCCAAAGCACCAGAATGGGACTTTGATAAAGCAAGGGAAATGATAAAGGGTAAAAGCATTGTATTTTGCTTACCTGGAAGAAATGTTTCATATACCTTTTTAAAGAACTTTGTACAACTGTGTTTTGACATAGTACAGAATGGAGGAAAGATACAGATATCTCAAGACTATTCATCTATGGTTAATTTTGCAAGATGCAAATGCTTAGGTGCAAATGTACTTCGTGGTCCTGATCAGAAACCTTGGGATGGTAAGTTACAGTATGACTGGCAACTATGGATTGATAGTGATATTGTTTTCAATACTGAGAACTTCTATAAGTTAATTCTTATGGATCAAGATATTGCATCTGGTTGGTACTGTACAGAAGATGGAGCAACTTCATCTGTTGCACATTGGATGGATGAGGATGACTTCCGTAAGAATGGTGGAGTTATGAATCATGAAACATTAGAAACAATGTCGAAGCGTAAGAAACCATTTACAGTTGATTATGCAGGATTCGGTTGGTTGCTAATCAAGCATGGTGTATGGGAACATGAAGAGATTAAGTATCCTTGGTTTGCTCCTAAGATGCAAGTCTTTGAATCTGGTGAAGTACAGGATATGTGTGGAGAAGATGTTTCATTCTGTTTAGATGCAATTGCTGCAGGATTTGAAATATGGTGTGACCCACGTATTCGGGTAGGACATGAGAAAACACGAATTATATAATATTACATTGAAGGGAGGGAAAGTATTATTCTCTGATCTTACTCAGATGGAATACTTCGAGCGTATGGAGGATCTGGCAATTGAATTCTATCAGACAGGTACTCCACATCCCGACGACATTGTTACTGAAACTTATCTAGAAAATGGCAACTAAATCAAACATAACCGTTGAAAAGGTTATATCCTATATTAAGGACAAATGGCAGGTATTCGGAGTAAGTGCTCTGATTATCTTTATATTACAGATACTCTCTACAAAACTTCTTGTCTCGGTATTAGTAGGTCTGGGTGTAACTGCACTATTACCTTCAGATACTGTAAAGAAGGTTACTAAGAAAGTAAAAGGAGGTGCTGAGTAATGGCAAAGTCAGCAGGAATCAGTGGTGGTGATTTTATTCAATCGCCCCCGAAGAAGTCTCGTCAAGGTCGGGGCAAGCATACAAAATATACAGCAACGTCCCGTAACTCGCCTCGTAAAAAATATAGAGGTCAAGGAAGATAAATAGTTGAAAAACTATTACTATGGCTGCCGTTTATAGACCGTTTCCTGAAAAACTAGGAGGACAATCCGCTACTTCTTTTGTAGGAAACCAAGGAGATTTATTTTACGACCCAACTACTGCCACCCTTAGAGTTTCCGATGGAAGCACTTCGGGTGGTATTGTTGTAGGTGCAAGATATAAAGGAACTGGTGCCTTTACAAACTTAGGATCATCACCTGCAGGTACTTGGACTGGTACTGGCATTACTGTAACGTATGGAGCAGTGTCTGGATATGGTACATATCAATTCACCTTTACAATGGATCATGACTATGGTGATATTGCTAGTTACCTTGTATTAGTACAGTGTCATTATCATTCTGATGGTGCTGGTAAAGGAGATCCATTGGTGTTTAACCTTGAGAAAGTTAATGGTACTACCTTTGTTGGTACAGCATCAAATCCAACTGCTGGCACAGCAGATGATGCTAAGTTTGACGTATTCGTATTTGATGCTTGATATAGTTTGAGAGTAAAGATATAAATAAATTAAGAAAACTATTGACCTATGGCAATACAAAGGGTTTCTAGGGCATTTAAAGACATTAGTTTGTCTTTTGAACCACACCCTGTAACAAAAGACTTACCCATACTCAAGAATGAGAGGGCAATTATTAAATCAGTAAAGAATCTAGTGCAAACTATTCCTACTGAGAGGTTCTTTAACTCATTGTTGGGTTCTGAGGTACGTTCAAGTCTATTTGGATTTGTTGATTTTGGTACTGCAGAGATTATTAAGGATCAAATTGAAACAACTATTGATAACTTTGAACCTAGAGTTGAGAATGTAATATGTGAAGTTGATCCAAACCCAGATGCCAATACATTTGAAGTTACTATAAGATTTGATATCATTGGACAAGAGTTTCCTGCACAAGAGTTTTCATTTTTACTAGAAGCAACACGTTAATATGCCTTTTACTAAGTATACAAACCTAGATTTTGACCAAATAAAGGTATCCATTAAGGATTATCTTAGAGCAAACACTGAATTCAGTGACTTTGACTTTGAGGGGTCTAACTTTTCAGTACTAATTGATACTTTAGCATACAATACCTACATTACGGCATTCAATGCTAACATGACTGTGAATGAATCTTTCTTAGATTCAGCAACACTACGTGAGAATGTAGTATCATTAGCAAGGAACATAGGATATGTGCCTCGTTCAAGGGCAGCAGCACAAGCAACAATCAGTTTTGACGTAGAAATAGGTGATATGCAGACCTCTACACTTGATTTAGAGGCAGGGTTGGTATGTGTAGGTAATGCAAATGAGTCAAATTACGTATTTTCTACACCAGAACGTATAGTAACTACCTTAACTAAGATAAATGATACCACTAGGAGAGCAAGTTTTAAAGATATTGTTGTATATCAAGGTACATTCCTTCAAAAATCATTTGAAGTTAATGGGTCTTTAGATCAAAGGTTTATTTTAGACAACTCATTTATTGATTCTTCCACAATTGTGGTTAGAGTAAGAGAATCTGCCAATGATACATCAGAAGGAAGGGAATATCAGGTAGCAGATAACATTTTAAATGTAGATAAAGATTCAGAAATCTACTTATTGCAAGAAGTTCAGGATGAAAAGTATGAATTACTGTTTGGAGATGGTTATTTTGGTAAAAAATTAGCAAATGGTAATGTAATAGACGTTTCTTACATTATTACTGACGGAAAAGAGGGTAATGGTGCTTCCAAATTCGTATTTTCTGGAAGATTTAGAGATGATAAGAGGTTAATTGAACCTCCGACCAATTCTATAGTCGTACATACGTCTCAGAATGCTGCAAATGGTTCTGATATTGAAAGTATTGACTCAATTAAGTACTTTGCACCTAGAATTTACTCTTCACAGTACCGTGCGGTGACTGCAAGAGACTATGAATCCATTATTCAGTCAATTTATCCCAATACAGAGTCTGTTGCTGTTGTTGGTGGTGAAGAATTGGATCCACCAGAGTTTGGAAACGTATTAATTAGTATAAAACCCAAAAATGGTGACTATATTTCCGATTTTGATCGTCAAAATATTCTTGCAAAACTAAAAAATTACTCTCTTTCAGGAATTAACCAAAAAATCATTGATTTGAAGGTTCTTTTTGTTGAAATTGACTCCGCAGTCTATTATAACACTGCTCAAGTTACTAATATTAATGATTTGAAGACAAGAGTTACAAATACATTGAATACTTTTAGAACTTCTAATATTAATAAGTTTGGAGGTAGATTTAAATATAGTAAATTATGCCAAATTATTGATAATGTTGATACTGCTATAACTTCCAATATTACACGAGTAATTATCAGAAGAAATCTAAAAGCACTAGTAAATAGGGATACACAATATGAATTATGCTTTGGAAATCAATTCCATGTTGATAAAGATGGTTTTAATATAAAAAGTACTGGATTTAGTATATCTGGTAAGATAGGAACTTACTTCTTTACTGATGTTCCAAGAGATGAACATACAGGAGTTATATCTGTTGTTAGAGAAGATCAAAATGAAGGTAAATATATTGTTGAAATTAAGTCTGCAGGTACGGTAGATTATGATAAAGGTGAAATATTGATCAATACTATCAATATTAGTGGTACAACTAAGATTAATAATATTATTGAGGTTCAAGCAATACCTGAATCTAATGATGTTATTGGTTTATCAGACTTATATCTTGATTTTTCCGTTTCTGATAGTGCAATAAATATGGTTAAGGATACGATTACTTCAGGCGAACAGATATCTGGTATCGGATACAAAACAACTTCTAGCTACTTAAACGGAGAACTAAAGAGGATATAAAATGATACAAACGGGGTTTGAACAGAGAGTTAATATACAACAGGTAATTGACAGTCAACTTCCTGAATTTCTATTAGATGAAAGTCCAAAAAGTGCTGAATTCTTAAAACAGTACTATCTTTCACAAGAATTTCAAAGTGGTCCTACAGATCTTGCTGTAAATTTAGACCAATACTTAAAATTAAACAATTATAGTCAAGAAGTAATCCAAGGAGAGACTACACTATATGCTGGTATTGGTACAAATACTGATACTATTAAAGTATATTCTACTAAAGGATTCCCCAATCAATATGGTTTATTTAAGATTGATGATGAAGTAATTACATATACTGGACTTACAACAAATACTTTTACTGGATGTAAGCGTGGATTTAGTGGAATTACAAGTTATAGGACAGATTTAGAGTCTGAAGAATTAGTTTTTAGTTCAACTAGTGAGCAAACTCATGCTTCACAAGCAAAAGTAACTAATTTAAGTGCATTATTTCTAAAAGAATTTTATAGAAAATTAAAATATACATATACACCTGGACTTGAGGATGTAGAATTTATAAAAGATCTTGATGTTAATAATTTTATCAAAGAATCAAGGTCTTTATATGAATCTAAAGGAACAGAAGAGTCATTTAGAATATTATTTAATGTTTTATACGGTGTAGAACCACAAGTTATTGACTTAGAGCAATATCTACCAAAACCATCTACTGCAGAATTTTTAAGAAGAGAAATTGTTGTTGCTGAGAGAGTAGGTAATACTGGAGATCCTACTAAACTAGTCGGACAAACTATCACAAAATCATCTGATAGTGCAACAAAAGCATCAGTTTCTGAAGTTGAACCATTTACTAGATCTGGAATTAGTACTTATTATAAGATGGGTCTCTTTGTTGGATTTAGTGACCGTGCTTTAATTGAAGGTACTTTCAATATTCAAGCAAAAAGTAAGGTAATTGATCCAGTATCAGCAGGTTCTTCGGTTATTACCGTTGATTCAACTATTGGATTTGGTGCTACTGGAACATTAATTTCTGATAGTAACGTTATCACATATAGTGATAAGTCAATTAACCAATTTCTTGGTTGTAAAAATGTAGTTTATCCAATTGGAATATCATCTGACATAAGAACTAATGAAATTTTCTTTGGTTATGAAGATGGTGATACTAGTAAAAAAGTAGAATTTCGTTTAACTGGTGTTCTTTCTGAATTTGAAGCAACTAGTGATATTACAAGTACTACAGAAGGTCAATATCTATATGTAAAGAATGTTGGTGAAAAAATAAAAAATCCTGAACAAAACAAGACTGTTAAGCAAATATTTGCAAATTCTTGGATTTATAATACTAGTTCTAGATTTGATGTAACAAATATCAATCAAAGTACTAGAACATTAACTTTATCAACAGAAATTGATCCATCAAGTTTAAAGGTTGGTGATATTGTAGATATTTTAAAGAAAACTACTCAAAATGTTGCTTTTGCTGGTGCCGTAGTTGATATTATAACTCCTGGTCTTAAACAAATTGAATTAAATAATTTAGTTGGATTTGTAGTTGATCCAAAAGAAACTTATACTATTAGAAGAAGAATAAAAACTGCTACTAGTACTGGAACACCATTATCTTATGGTCAAAATCAATTAACAGTAGATATTCAAAATGTTTATAATGAGAATGATAAAAATTTCTATGTAGGGTCAAACTCTTTACCTGCAGGTAATATAACAAAAAATACAATAAAAGAAACTATATCAACTACAACGTTGAATAGTTTACAAGGATATGATCCTGCAACTCAGCAATATTATATTATTAGTTTTCCAGTCACAAGTGTTGATTTCGTAACTGGTGATAGAATTTATTATAATCCAGAAACTACTCAATTAAAAGGACTAGATGAAGGATATTATTATGTTAAAGTTTTAGATGCACCAAATAATAATCAAATTAAATTATACCAATCAAGATCTTTAATTGAACTTGATGGTACTTTAGATCCTAAAACAGGTTCTCCTATGAATACTGCAATGGGATTTGTTGGAGATGGATCAAATAATCATAATTTTATATTAGCACATCAAAAATCAGACAAAATATTTCCACAAAAGTTATTAAAAAAATTCCCATCTATACAGAATTTACAAAAAGGTGAAGTAACTAAAACCATCCCAGGATCGACTGGAATGCTTGTTAATGGTGTAGAAGTAATAAACTATAAATCTATCGATAAAGTTTATTATGGACCGTTAGAGAAGGTTGTAGTGTATGGTAAGGGTAAGGATTATGATGTAATTAATGCACCACAAGTAACTGTTGCTACTGGTCTTGGAATAACTGCACTTATACAACCAGTAATTGGTGAAGGTGTAGTTCAAGATGTATTGGTAGATCCACATGAATTTGATATACAGAATGTGGATTCAGTTAGTATTTCTGGTGGTAATGGTTCTGGAACAGAATTAAGTCCTGTTATGGGTCTTAGATATCGTGAAGTTGAATTTGATGTTCGTGATTTATCAAAAGGTGGTGGAGTAGATGTAACTCAGGATACTATTACTTTTCTTACTGATCATGGATTTAGTAATGGACAACCACTTGTATATAATTCAAGAGGTAATGAAGCAGTTGGAATTTCATCTGTTTATGGATATACTAATAATAATGCTGATGTTGATATTAAATTACAATCTAATGCAATATATTATGCTCAATGGGTTAATAATAAAACAATTAAATTATTCCACACAACAGGAGATCAGCAGTCTGGAATTAATACTGTAGGTTTAACAACTTCTCATGCACAAGGAATTCATAAGTTTAGGACAGCAAAAGCAACTAATGTTTTAAGATCTGTTAAAGTTTTGAATGGTGGTTCTGGATATACTAATAGAGAATTGAAAGTAAAACCAGCAGGAATATCTACTATTAGTAATACTATTAATTTCAAAGATCATGGATTTAATGATGGAGATAAGATTGTATATAATACAGGTGGGACATCAATTGAGGGATTGACTGTTGAGACAGGTATAACATCAACTTCACAGCATTATCAAGTATTAAAAATAGATGATAATTCCTTTAGACTTGCAGATTCTGGAATTGGTGGAACAATAACATCAAATCATACTAGAAAAAATAACGTAAATTTAGTTTCTATTGGTAGTAGTCATCATAATTTTAAATATCCTAATATTGAGGTATTAATTACCACTCAGGGCGTTGCTACTGGTGTAATTACAGCAACTCCTGTTGTGCGAGGTAAGATTACTGATGCATACTTATATGAAGAAGGAACAGGATATGGATCAACAATAATTAATTTCCATAAGAAACCTATTATTACCATTAAATCTGGTAAAGGTGCTGAATTTAAACCAATTATTGTTGATGGTAAAGTTAGTCAAGTTTTAGTTTCTGTATCTGGTAGTGGTTATACATCTCCTCCAGATTTAACTTTGGTTGGTATTGGATCTGGAATTGGTGCTAAATTTAGACCTGTTGTGCAAAATGGTGAAGTATCACATGTTATTGTGCTCAATGAAGGTAGAAATTATGATGTTAATACATCTATAGCATCAACTGCAATTGGTTTAAATGGTTTTATAGAACCTTATGTTAGAGGATTGTCTTGGAATAACAAATCAAGATTTGGTGATGAAATATTAGTCGAGAATGTTGATGGGTTGGAATATGGTTGGGTAGGATATTCTACTGCATTAGGACAAAAAGAATATGGTGATAATTTGAGAAATCATTCACCAATTGTTGGATGGGCATATGATGGCAATCCAATTTATGGTCCTGTTGGTTATTCTGATCCTGAAGATGATAGTAGTTCTAGAATAATGTTAAGTGGTTATAGTCTTATTCCATCTAATGTTACAGATAGACCATCATTTAGTAATGGTTCGTTTGTTGAAGATTATGAATTTATGAATGCTGGTGATCTCGACAAACATAATGGTAGATATTGTAAAACACCAGAATTTCCTAATGGAACATATGCATATTTTGCAACAGTAGATTTTACAACTTTAGTATCTACATTCCCATATTTTATAGGAGATACTTATAGATCTGTTGGTATTGGACAAACAGTAGATCAAAGTTTCAATTTTAATAATTCTGATTTAGTTAGAAATACATTCCCATATAAAGTTAATGATATTTTTGCTAATAATGATTTTATTGTAGAACCTTATGAAATTACACAACAAAGAGCTGTTGTTGATTCTATAGTTAAAGGATCTATTGAAAATATTATTGTTAATGAATCTGGTGATGGTTATGTTGTTGGTGATACTGCTAGATTTGATAATACTGGAACTAATGGTGGTGGTTTAAGTGCATTTGTTTCTAAATTAAAAGGAAAATCAATTGTTGATATAAACACTGAAGTTGAAGAATATCAGACAACAACTTTAGTTTGGGATAATTCAAATCAAGTTTCAGTACATATAGATCCAGTACATACTCTGTTAGATAAAGATAATGTTGTTATTTCAGGAGTTTCAACATATATTGCAGGATTAACTCAATCTCATGTTATAGGTGTTACTTCAGAAAGGACTTTCTTACTTGCTCCCGTACCTTCAAATTCTACAGTTGGATATGTAACAGACATTTATGTTTCTTCTATTCCTGATAGTGTTTCTGTTGGATCTACACTCAGTATTAAATCAGAAAGGGTTTCAGTTCTTGATACATTTGAGAAAAATAAAGTTATAAGAATTGTCAGAGGGGAATCTGTTGGTGCTGCATATACTGCTTCAACTGAATTAAATACAGTTCCATCATCATTTACTATCTCATTAGAAACACCATCATTTGAATCTAAATTAAACGATGTTAGATATTTCAATCCACTTCATTCTGTAGGTATTGGAACAACTACTGGTGGTACTGTAACTAAGAATTACAGAATTGGTGAAGCAAACATTCCTGTATCAATTGAAAATCAAAGCATTTATATTCCAAATCATCCATTTAAACAGAATCAAAAATTAACATTCAAAAAATATAATAGTTCTACTCAAAATATTGGTATTAGTACAGAACCAGATAGTAGTATTTTATCACTACCAGAATTGGGTGTTACACAAACAGTTTATGTAATTAATAAATCAAAAGACTTTATTGGTTTAACAACTCAGATTGGATTAACTACATCTACAAATGGATTGTATTTCCGTTCATTCACTGCTAATGCTGATAATAGGGATTATAGATATTCACTAACTTCAAATTATATACAAGAAACCGCAAAAGCTGAAAAAATTACTGCTACTGTTGCAGTATCTACATCACATGGAATGCTTAATAATGATGTTATTGATTTATCAGTAAGATCAAATCAATCTGTTGGTGTTGGTGAATCTACTGCAGTAAGAGTAAAATATCATTCAAGTTCTGATAAATTAATTATTAATCCAACAACTTTTGCACACACAGCATTAAATGCATCAGCAAATGAATTAACATTGACTGATCATGGTTTTAACACTGGTGATAAAGTATTTTACAATTCTACAACATCACAACCATTTGTTGGTTTAGGAACTGGTGGATATTATGTTTATAGAGTGGATGATAATAAATTCCAATTATCACACACTAGATATGATACTGAACAAAATCCACCTACAATTATAACTCTCAATACTCCTAGTGCTGGAAGTACACATCAAATTTCTAAGATTAATCCACAGATTAATGTAATTAATAATAATAATTTAGTATTTGACGTTTCAGATACCTCATTATCTGGATATAATTTTAAAATTTATTATGACAAAGAATTTAATAATGAATTAGTTTCTGTTGGTGGTACTGTTACTGATTTTGTAATATCAGATTTTGGTGGTGCTGTTGGTTGTGGTACTACATCAACATTAACTTTAAATTATACTAGTCAATTACCAACAAAATTATATTATAATTTAGAAAGAACTGGTTATATAAGCACTTCTGACACAAATGTTAAAAATAGTTCAGAAATAATATTTGGTAATAGTGTTTATGACAATACTTTTGCTATATCTGGTGTTGCTGCTACTAGTTTTAAATTCTCATTAAACTCTTTACCAGAGACATTACAATATACACAATCAAATACAGATATATTAGAATATTCTACCAATTCTACTACTGCTAATGGTGGTGTAGATGCGATGAGAATTACATCAGGAGGACTTAATTATAAGAAATTACCATCATTTACATCTATTAAATCTACTAATGGACAAAATGCTGATATTATTCCAGCATCTACAAGTATTGGTAGAATTAAACAGGTTACTGTAGAAAATGCTGGATTTGAATATTCTGCTGATAAGACATTAAGACCAGAAGCATATGTTTCTCCAGATATTGTAGTAATTAATAGAAATACTATTACTAATGTTGAAGTTATAACTGGTGGTACTGGTTATACTAATACACCCGATTTGGTAGTTGTTAATCCAGATACTGGATTGAAATATGATAGTGGTATATTGAAGGCAGAGATACAAGGATCTTCTATCGATAATGTTGAAATTGTAGAAGCACCAAAAGCACTATCTGACGTTACAAACATAATATACTCTCTTAATAATACTAATGGAAGTGGAATTGAAACATGTATGTCATCCACATCTGGTATATTAACATGTTTTATAACAACACCAATTACTGGTTTTACAACACCACCTTTTGCTGTAGGAGATAAAGTTTTTGTTGAAGGTATTGTTAATATTGGTGGTAATACAACAGGAACTGGATTTAATTCTGAAGACTATGGATTTAAATTCTTTAATGTTAGTGATTATGATGCTAGTGTTAATCCAGTTAAGGTAGAAGTTGATCTATCTCAGTATGTAACAAATGCAGGATTAGCAGTAACTAATCAAAATGGATATGCATCTATAACCAATCAAAGTAATTATCCTACATTTAAAGTAACACAACAACCATTAGATTTTATTGAAGGTGAAACACTTCTTACTGCCGTAGGTACAGCACAGGCAATAACAAGTTATATTGAAAGAGATATAATTATCACTCATACATTATCTGATGGAATTAAAGTATTTGGTACTTATGAATTGCAAAGGGATCAAATAATAATTGGTAAGAGATCAGGAACAGTAGCAACTATTAAATCTACTAACGATAATGAAGCATATTATAAAGTAAATTATTCTCTTAGACAAGATCGTGGTTGGAGTGATGATATTGGAAAATTAAATGTAGATTATCAAGTTCTTCCTGATAATGACTATTATCAAAATCTATCATATACCATTAAGAGTCCTATAGAATGGGAAAATTTAGTTAATCCTGTTAATAGACTTTTACATTCATCTGGACTGAAGAATTTTGCAGACACAGGAATTACTACTACAACTAGTGTTACTGCAGGAACAAGTTTAGATTCTGATAGTATTACTATAATTGATATTATTGGTGAAAAGAGAGTTGATACTATTTCTGATTTTGATTTTGCTATTGATATTGATGCATTGGGTAATAAATCAAGATATATTAAACTAAAAACTAAGAGATTATCTGATTATATCGATTGTAATACTAACCGTGTATTATCAATAGATGATATCAGTGGTAGTTTCTCTAGATCTGATAAAGTTAGTGATTTATTCAGTGATCTTTTAACATATAGTGTATCTGAAGGTTATAATAGATTTTTAGTTCAAGTAGTAAATCCAAATAATAAAGAAAGACAAGCAACTGACGTTATAACACTTACCAATAGTTATGGTGGTCAATATGGTCAAGTTTATACAATAGAGAAAGGATCTATTGGTATAGGAACTGCTGGAACAAGAGTCGGTGATATTGGAGGTAATATTGATTCAGAAGGAATTTTAACTCTAAGATTTGATCCTGTTGATCCATATACACATGATTATGATATTAAAGTTATAAGAACTAGTTTTAATTCATCTCTTGCTGGAATTGGTACTACAAGTTTTGGTTTTATTGATATTGATTCAAGAAACCAGATTGTTGCATCAAATACTACTGTTGGTATTATTACTGCAAATATTGATGAAAATGAAGGTTTTTATGCTAATGTTGAGATAATTAATGCAACAACAGATGATACAACATATGTTGAGATGTTTGTTGATCAAGATGGAACAAATTCTTATATATCAGATTTCTGGGTAGATAACAGAGGATCTAATAGTAAGTTCATTGGTACATTTACATCAAATATATCTTCTGGTGTATTGTCAATTGATTATGAAAATGATGAAGCGAATTCAGTTTTAGTTAGATCTAGGATAGTTGGATTTGGTACTGTTTCTGTTGGTATAGGAACTTACAGGTTCTTAGCAACAGGTCAATCACCAGAAACTGAAAAAACAGCAAGATATGAAGCAAAGTATGCACTTACTGCTGCATCACCATCTGTTACTAATGTATTCAGTTTAGATAAGACTGATGCAACTACTATAAAAACAATTGCTAAGGTTGGTTATGGTTTAACATCTGCTTTACATCAAATATTATCAATAGGTGATGAAACAGATATTTACACAACACAATATCCATTCTTGTCTATTGGTAGTACTAGTGGAATTGGTACTTTTGGATCTGAGTATAGTGGTAGTAATGCAATACTTAAATTCTATCCAGATGCTGGTGTATCTCAAGAAATCACTATACAAACTTATAGTGAAATAATTCAAACAGATAGAGATTTATTAAATTCACCAAATGATCTTAGTTATGGACCTATAAATGAAAGGTATCTTCTTGGAACATATGATGGTCAAAATAGAAATAGACTTAATAAAGATGAGTTTGAAATTAAGCATCAAGGTGTTCCAATATATTCAAAAACATTTAATCCAGCAACTACTGTTAATTTAAGTACGGGTGTATTTACAATTGAAGATCATTTCCTCAATACTGGCGAAAAATTAGAATATAGATCAACATCTACGTTTAGTAATATTACTGCTTCAGACATGGTTATGTCTAATAGTAGTGTATTACCTGCAAGTTTGTATGCAATCAAAGTTAGTGAAAATACATTTAAGGTAGCAACAACTAAAGCAAATGCAGTTGCAGGTACTAATGTTACATTCAATAGTGCTGGTGCTGGAAATGCACATAAGATTGGAATGATTAAGAAGGCAGAAAAAACTGTTCTTTCTCTTGATGGAGTTGTTCAAAGTCCATTAACATATACACCAATTAATCATACACTTGCTAATAATGGTGGATCTATAGGTGTTGGAGATACATATTTTGCATTATCTGGAATATCTTCTATTGTATCAAATGATGTTCTCAAAATTGGTAATGAGTATATTAAAGTTGCTAATGTTGGATTAGGAACACTTGCAGTTGGTCCTATAACAGCAGATGGTACATTTAATTTAATTGAAGCAGAACGTGGTTTTGTTGGAACAACTGCTGCTGCACATAATGATGGTGTGGAAGCAAGAGTTTATCTTGGATCATTTAATTTAATTGATAGTACAATCTACTTCACACAACCACCAATTGGAAATAATGCTAAACCTATAGATCCTGATACTAATCTCAAGACACCAAGATCTACATTTGGTGGAAGAGTATTCATGAGACAAGATTATGATACAAACCAAATATATGATAATGTTTCTAAATCATTTACTGGTATAGGTGCAACATATACATTATCTGTAAATGGTATAAACACTACAGGAATTGAAACTGGTAGTGGTATTGTATTCATTAATAATATTTTCCAGACACCATCTACAGTTAATAATACTGGAAATAACTATAGTTTCAGTGAAGATGCAAATGTTGGAGTATCAAGTATTAAATTTACTGGTATAACAGATGATAATGGAAATATATTATTATCTGATGAAGATGTTAATAAAAATCAATTACCAAGAGGTGGTGTTATTGTATCTCTAGGATCTACCTTGGGTGTTGGTTATGCTCCTCCTGTTGGTGCTGCTGTAACTGCTGTACTTAATGGTAGTGGTGCTCTTACTGCAGTTGGTATAGGAACTACTGATAATAATGGTTCTGGATATCGTGGAAATCTTACAGTAACTGTTTCAGATCCAAGTCATTCTGGAACTAATGCAACAGTTACAGCAACTGTTGGTGCTGGTGGAACCATTCTATTTGGTGTTTCTGCTGGTGGTAGTGGGTATGTTAATCCAAAAATTGTAGTTTCACCACCACCATCATATGATAATCTACCTATTGTTGGTGTATCAAGGCGTGGTCTTGGAGCAACTACAGAAACTGGTAAAGGTTTATTAGTAACTTTGGATGTTGGTCCTGCAAGTCCCACACCTCAAGATAATAAATTTGGTGATGCAGCAGATCTTGTTGATAAGAATAGACTATTAATTTCTGAAACTGCTGCTAGAAGAATGAAGGATAGATTCCCTTCATATAATTACCCATCAGGATATGTTGAACAAGATTGTATTGATGATGTTATTGATGTTCTTGAAGCAGTATCATATAACATGCGTTATGGTGGAAATGATAAGACATATGATGCATCACGTTTTTATATTGACGGTTTCTATTCAAACCCTGCTCCAGTTACTGGTGAAGAAGAGCAAGTTGTATATGCAATGATGGAAGCAAGAGATATGGCATCTCTAGCATTGGCGAACAAACCACTTGGAAGATTTGTAGGAGCACAATATGCACACACTTATAGTGGCGGTACAGCAACAAATGCTGTTGTTTCTGGTGGTGATTATGATCATACATTTGTTAGTGCTGTTGCAAATGGTATTAATGGTTCATTAACACCAAATGGTGCTACTTATATTGCTGGAACTGGAGTATTAACATTAACATTTGCTAGTGCTCATGGAGTTGCTAATGGTGGAAATGTAACTATTGCTGATTATTCATTAGTATTCACTTGTGATAGAGATAATAATCAAACAAATCACGCATATCCAAGACCTAGTGATCCTGCATCTGGTTCTACACTTAGTGCTACTCTTATTAGTGCAACATCATTCTCAGTAAATGTTGGTACTTCTCCATTAGTATTCAAAAATGTTGTTACAGGTTCTAATCCTGAAAAAACATCATACGACCCATTAACTGGTGATATGGTACTTAATATTGGTTCTGGTCATGGATTCCTTGAACCAACAACACTTGCTACACCTACAGCAGCAGTTTATAATGCAACATCAGGTGTCCTAAAACTCACAATTGCATCTCATGGTCTTGCAGTTGGTGATTACATTAAGATTGCTGATGATTCATTAACATTCACATGTGCTAGGGATAATCATTCTACTGAGCATAAGTATCCACGATT
>CESQ01432502.1_pt1 | contig 16388 bp, 10 predicted proteins | sample 361401 | NCBI WGS metagenome assembly CESQ01 (sample SAMEA2622119, study PRJEB7988) | marine metagenome | isolation source: saline water (ENVO:00002010), including | reverse complement strand
CGCTCTTTGCTTGGAGTTTAGTTTCTGTGTCCAGTCTTTGTCGACTTTAGGGCCGTGCGCACGGCGTCCGCCGCGCGTGTGAGGATTTTGAGCACCGGTTCTTTGGCCGGTCTTCCTCATAATCCTAGATACGCCTCTTCCCTTGCCCCACCATTCAACGGAGTGTTTCATCCCTGGTTGTGGTGCTTTCTTCCCGTTGTGCTCTCTGTGCCCGTATGGCTGGCGTCGATTTGCCCGAGAAGAGTGTACTGCAGAGCGGATGAGATCCATTCGGATGTCTGATGAGAAGGCATCTGGTAGGCTGACTGCCTTTCCTTGCTTGGCCTCTACGGAGAAGGACTCAGCTAGTAATCCGGCATCCAGCTCCTCTTGGTCAACGGAGTTGACTAAATCGTAAACCTTCACCTTCAACTTCAGACCCCCTGTTTGCTTGATGTACTGACATATGTAAGTACGACTTCTTGACTCTCTGATCTTGGCCTTATTGGATCTCTAAATCTGAGCATCCTCTTGGATGGGCCGGGAAGACTTCCCTGGAATAGGATATATGGATTAGTGACCTCGCCGTAGTTCAAGAAGCCGCCTGCAGGAGTGATTTCAGATTCCTCTGGATTGGATATCCTCAGTATTCTCTTGTTGAGCTCAGTTCTTTGATGATACCCCATCTGTCCAGCCTGAGGTACGGTCTTCCTAACATATCCAGTACCGAAGTCCCCAAGGTTTCCAGCTTGACGCCTTCTCTTACTGTTCTTATGACTCAGGATTTTCACGCCCCACCTCTTGACTGCTCCTTGCCATCCCTTGCCCTTGGTGACGCCGACAACATCTACGTCTTGACCCGGGTTCCAAACATCTGCAACAGATATTTCCCCCCCTAGTCTCTCGGAGGCCCATTCTAGTTTGGCGGAGTTATCACTCCCAGTGAGTCCGACCTCCATAATCTCTGGAGTCTTACCCGGGATACTCTTAACCAGAGAGGGCTGGGTAGCTACTATCAATCTGACTTCGCACAAATTCTGATCTTTGAGAGAGTCTAAAGCGCCGTCGGCAGAGCCACTTCTTGAAGGAATTCTACCGCCTCTCTTTGCTGGTTTCCTCCCTTGCTCTGCATCCCTCTCTCCACGAGTCTGGTTTGCTAGTCTCGGCATTAGTCCGTCTGGACTTGAGTCTGTCAGGTCTGCCCATGCCTCACCGGCCGTCTGCATACCATAGGGAGTCATCTTGTACCCCCTGACTGCTAATACCTTCATAGGTGGAGATTCAACTACAGTAACCGCTTTTCGGACCTCTTGTCCAGCGGAAGTCGAGTTTGGATTGGTATCCCTCATCAGCACATGGGTCATCCCTGCTTTCCAGCCTGCGAAACCAAGTACTCTGATGTCGGAGTCAGAATTTTCAGGCCATGCTTGAATTCTACCAAACTTTCTGAGTGCCCTCTTCCGAGGGCTAAAGCCCATGCTACCTCGGCGGGGTCTACTCTTGTCGGCCATTCTAGTCCTCCTTTGCAATAACCGGAATATTGCCGTAAACGGCGTTTTTCCGGGCTAACCACGTCAGGGAGGTACCGTGACACCATTCCAGCTTTCCGAGTGGTCAGCTGGTTCTGAGGATGCTTTTGCAGAGCCTTCAGGTGTCTGGTACCTCACGTAGTGAGCAGCCTTCCGACAAACATGCCCTATATGAACGAATCGGGATGGAGAAAACAACACTGCTAACAAACAATCTCACTGAAACTATTTTCAACCCCTGCGATAATGGAAGCATCCGTGTCACCCTATGTGAGCCATGCTATGCTCAGTGAAGGCCTGGTTGAAGCTAGGGCTTACCAGCTAGAGGCGGTTGATGAGGCACTCACTACTTCCATGCTCTTGGTAATGCCAACGGCAGCAGGTAAGACCGCGGTGATATGGATGGCGATCGCCAAAAAGCTGTCTGAGGAAAACGGACGCGTAATATTGATTGCCCCTACAGTTGGCCTTGTTGATCAGCACCTCAGATCAATACGAGAGGTACTTTCACTTGATGGCGAGGCTATTTCAATAACTGGTCAAGTTCCCCCTTCGAATAGGGTTGGCTTATGGGAGTCTTCCAGAATAATCATAGCAACTCCAAAAGTAGTTGTTAATGATGTCAAGAGTGATGTCCTGAAACTATCGGAATTCTCACTTCTAGTTATTGATGAGGCGCACCACTGTACCGGGGATCATGCAATGGCAATGGCGTGTGATCACTACATCTCATCAAATAGCTCACCTCACATTCTTGGAACGACGGCTAGCCCCGGCCACAGACCAGACACTGTGAGGGAAATTTGTGCTAGGACAGGGGCCACTAGAATACATATTAGAAATTCTGATGAGGAGATGCTTAAGGGATATCTATCTGAGTTGGAGATAAGAGAAATTTCAGTTAGAGTCCCTGAGGAAATGAAAGAACTGGCTCTACCATTCATTATTTGGCAACAGGGCATTGTAGACAGGCAGAGACGCCTTGGAAGGTACATTTTACCTGGAATGATTAGTTTCGCAGGACTATCCAGTGCGATGGACAGATCAAAGTCTGCAATAGGGAGAGGAGAGGTTAGTGGGTATCAGTCAGTCTCCCAGATTGCAATTGCTATGAGATTGCATCATCTTATCAATTGTCTCATGAGCCAGGGAGTATCAGCATCCAGAGAATACTTGGATAGGTTGGAGAATGGTGACGATTCAAATAAGAAAACAGTCAGAGATTTTCTCAGAGATCCCCGTGTCAGAGACCTTTCAGATAAGCTAGAAGGGATGGACGAAATACACTCTAAAATTGGCGCGGTTAGAAGAATGATCAGAGAACGATTACGACGAGATCCGAATAGTAGAGTGATTGTTTTCGCCAACTACAGGGACACTATAGCGTCGTTAGAGTCCTCTTTAGAGGGCCTAGATAGTGTGAAAGCAGTACGTTTCGTTGGACAGTCTGCCAGAGGCGGGAGACAGGGCCTTTCACCAAGAGATCAGGTGAGTGTTCTCGATGAGTTTAGAAAAGGCGAGGCGAATGTGCTTTTGGCAACCTCGATTGGAGAGGAGGGCCTCGATATACCGTCTGCCGATCTAGTGATATTCTACGAACCTGTTTCTAGTGAAATACGTACAATACAGAGAAGGGGTAGAACTGGGAGACGACGTCTTGGAGAGGTCATCGTTCTGATTGCTGAGGGCACAAGAGACGAAGGAGCCAAGGCCGCTGCAGTGAGGAGAGAGGAGAATATGCAGAGGGCCGTACATCGAGTAAGGAGAAGTCTTCCTCGCGTACATCACTCAGACTTATCGAACCTAGATGGTTTTTCAGTCATTGATGACGGATTCTCACTGCCGGCCAATGAATTTGTAATTTCAGAGAGAGAGAAGAGAAGGAGTCAGATTTCCAAAACTGATTTGACCCCTGCAGATATTGATGATAAATCGGCCAAGAATCTTCCATCTGAGAAAATACGACCTCGTGGCCAGTACGGACTTGATGATTTCTAGAGGAGCTAGTCTCCGATTACTGCTATCCTAGTCCTGAGTTGGGCGAATCTGGTATTGTGATTGCCGAAGGCGAAAGAGAGTAGCTCGGTCAGATGTATCACTGGGATATTAGTGGTGATTCCAGTAGCCCTGGATGCCTTTCCCTGATATATGTCCAATATTGAGTGAGAGAGATTACATGCACTGACGATTATATCTGCTCCTTCTTCCTTGGCTTCAGAGATCACTGCTGCTGATTGCCTTAGTACGGTCGGTTCCTCTGAGAAGATCCCTGGAGCGCCGACACTGAGGACCCTGCCTTCCCAGTCGATTGGCCTTCCTCCTAGAGATTCAACCAGTTGCTCGAAATATTCTGGATCATTTACACTATCCCCTCCACACGCTCCTTCCATTTGGAAATAGGGACTGTAATAGGATGCCACCCTAAAGTCGAACTTATTGACGGCCAGTTTCTCGACCTTATCGAGTCCTATTTCATCAACTAGAACGTGCAAGAGATGGCGAACTTCTGTATTTCCTGTGAATTCCATACCACATGTTTTGATCAGGACATCATTAATTTCCTTCATCAGTATATTGTCGGAACGTAGCTTTTCTAAATCCTGTTTCAGATTTCCAGCTGTTGCTGCACAGGGAGTAAGGATTTCTAGACCTAGGGACTCTGCCATTGCGAATGTTCTGGCGTTAAGTGCTAACTGAAGACGTTGATTAGCCTGCTTGATAATCCCCGCTCCGCAGGATGTTGCACCCTCCAAGGGAGTAAGTTCGAGGCCGAGATTTCTAGCAACTGCATCCATAGTTTCTGCTACTTCCGGAGAGCCACTATGAGCTACATTTCCCGGGTGATAGGCATATTTTAGAGGCATCAGAACCTACCGTCCATTTCGTTGTAGATGGCAATCACCTGATGGTGATTGGCGACAGAGGAATTGAATTGTCTAGGCATTTTTCCTATTCCTGCTGGGGGAGCCACCATTCCTAGAATACTATTGAGGACATTTCCTCCAGTTCTAGTGAATCCGAGAACCATTCTTGCTGTGACGCCTGAGAATAGGTTTCCAAGGAGCCCTATTGGCCCCAGAACTTGTCTGTAGAGTACTGTATCGTTTACCTTACCACTACTCTTGACCGTCCAACAGTACCACCAAACATGCTTACCGAGCTTACCATTGAATGAGTCGTTTTCAATCGCACTAGTTCTGGCCTCGAGTAATCCCTCGGATACTGATTTTGAGTATCCGTCTCTCCTGAAAATAGGAGCCAAGTCAGTTTCCGCCTTGATACCGTTGCTTGAACCGAGAATAGCATCTAACTCTACTACTCTCTCGGGAGCCGTCCTAGGATCGTTACGTCGGGCCCATGTGCTTGCCAAGACTGCAGGCCCTAGGAAGCCATTGGCATAAGGGACGGCATCGGAACTAGAGTGTAGAAGCGGGGCACTATCATAGTCAGCAAGAGAGTGAATCCTGAGAGCAGTGGACTTACTCATTGAGCCGAAGACCCCTTGTGGAGTCTGGATTCCCTCTCTGGTAGCGGCCACCATCCATGGCCTAGAAGACTCTCTCTTCCTTTCTAGGGCCCAATGATCAACTATGAGATCCCTGATTACTTCTGATCCGGGTATTGGATCGATCCTTAGTCTCATTGAGTCTCCTCTAGATGTCACTACACTATCGATTCTAACTCTTCCAGGAATTACGAGCCTCCCATTGACTGAGATAGCTGTTGTTGGGTCATCATCGTTCCCATCTCTGAAGGATAAAGTCCCATCATGGGTTTCTTTGATGGCCCTCAAGGAGTCTAAAACAGAAAGATGACCTGGTATCGAACATACCCAAGAATCTCTACCAGTCGTATTATCTGACGAATCGAATCTGAATATGGAAATCTCAACTTGGATCGGTTCGGCTTCTATTACTGGGACAGTGAAGCCATCCTCGCCCCCAGCACCGACTGAAGAACCGCTAGCAAATTGTACAATGTCCTCGACCATATCTTCGAAGAACTGCCCTGTACTATCGACGGCTGCGAGAGCGGGAAGAGCCTTGAGAGTCCATTCAGAAGCTGGAGCGTCGTAATCTACATCGCAGTCTATACGTTCAACTATTCTTGTAGCACCTAACTTTTCGAATAGTCCATCCCATTCCTTTCCAGATTCACAAAATAGTTCGTAACTAGTGTCCCCTAAAGCGCAGACGGCAAAATGAGTCCCTTCAAGTCTAGTAGCTGCACCAGAGTTAGCAAATTTCCAGAGCTCCTCTGCGTTATCTGGTTGCTCCCCCTCCCCCCACGTTGAGCAAACGATGATTACTCTCTTTTTTGACGACAGGGAGTTGAAATCAAATCCGTCCATATCATGCACACTACCTTGAAGACCGTAAGACTTGGCAATCTTAGCTATCTTCGAGGCTAGTCCCTCTGCATTTCCTGACTGAGAGCCGAATAAGACCTCCAATGATCTATCGCCGGAATTCAGGAAGTCTTCGAGACCCACCTCTTCGGTACCAACGTCTTCTGACACACAATCACCTCCAGCCGTAGGCTGGACAATGTTTCCAGTGGACGCCGATTATTGAATATGATGCTTCATACTTCTCGAAAGAACTTCTTAAATCTCGGAAAATCAAGACTACATGTCTAATCCATCGAATTCGCCCGCTCCCCCAGGAGACGCTCCCCTACTGGAAATGACATCATCAATCCTTAGAATCATTACAGCCGTCTCGGACGCACTCTGAATAGCCTGTTCGACTACCCTGCTCGGCTCAAGAACTTGGGATTTGCTCATATCGGCGACCCCACCCTCGTACACATTGACTCCGAAGTGGCTTTTACCTTCAGAATGGGCTTTTCTTAGATCGATTATTGTATTCACAGGATCCAGTCCCGCATTTTCAGATAGGGTCCTGGGTATTACTTCGAGAGCTCCTGCAAATGCTTCCACCGCCATCTGCTCCCTGCCTCCAATTCTTTCGGCATATGACCTAAGGTCTCTACTAATTGCCGCTAGAACTGAGCCTCCTCCGGTCAGCACTGATCCATCTTCGTGAGCAACGGCGACAACGCCTACTGCATCGTCAAAAGCTCTCTTTATCTCATCGACAACATGCTCGGTTCCGCCTCTGATTAACACAGAGACGCTCTTAGCCTCGGGGCATCCTTCTATGAATACCATATCGGAATCGCCAATCTTCCTCTCCTCAACAATTGCAGCAGAGCCCAAATCATCCGAAGTCAGATCATCAATATTGGTGACAATTCTCGCGCCTGTGGCCTTGGAGAGAGCTCCCATATCACTCTTCTTGGCCCTTCTTATAGCGAAAATTCCTTCTTTGGACATGTAGTGCTGGGCAAGATCGTCTATTCCTTTCTGACAAATTATGGTATTAGCACCCACTGACTGGAATTTCTGAACTAAAGATTTGAGATACTGCTCTTCTTCATCAAGGAACTGTGAAAGCATATTTGGATCGGTGATCTGAATCTTTGCATCTACCTCTGTCTTCTTGACTTCAATAGCCGAGTTTATCAGTGCTATTTTTGCTTGCGAGATTGATTTTGGCATTCCGCTATGCACCCTCTCCTTGTCCAAAACGATTCCATCGATTAGAGAACTGTCCCTTATTGAGCCACCTTGCTTCTTCTGAATCTTGATGTCGTCGACATCAACTACATTTCCTTCTGAGTCTGACTGAGAAACAGCAATAACCGCTGCAACACTAATGTCTGCTAGGAAGTCCTTGACGGCGCCAGCGCTTTTACCTGTTAGTGCAGTCTTGGCCACTTCCTTGAGAATCTCCTCGTTGACCTTCAAAGCGTGTGATTCTATCAAATCGGAAGCCTTCTCAGATGCTAGTCTGAATCCTTCACAAATTACGGTAGGATGAACATTCTGCTCGATTAAATCCTCACTTCTCTTGAGCAGTTCTCCTGCAATGACCACGGCGCTAGTTGTACCATCATAGCAATGTTGCTCTTGTGTTTTCGCAATTTCTATGATCATCTTGGCCGCTGGATGTTCTATATCCATCTCCTTTAGGATTGTAGCGCCGTCATTGGTGATTACTACATCGCCCATGCTATCAACTAGCATCTTATCCATGCCCTTGGGCCCTAGTGTAGATCGTACTGCATCTGCCACTGCCTTAGCCGCTGCAATATTGTTGCTCTGAGCGGACTTACCACTAGTTCTCTCAGTACCCTCTTTTAATATGAAAATTGGTTGCTGACCGCCATACATCTGCTTAGACTCCTTATTCTTGGAGACTGCCCACCTAAGGGGGGGTCATAAGGGCTCGCACTGGACTTACTAGTGGTTTTCTGTCACTAGTCGTTTTGCTGATCTAGCCATCTCTTGCCATAGTGAGCCCATTGCTCCATCGTCCATCCCTCGGGAAGACCGGTTTCAGGAATCGGAGGGACCTCCTCTGAAATGTTATCAGGCTCTACTTCCGTGACCTCTTCATCCTCCTGCTTAACTGGAATTGGTGGAGGGGGCTGTTCGAATATTTCCTTAGTACCTCCATACATTGAGTTTGCAACCTCATCTGAGGAAGGCAGAGGAGGGACTATTGGAGGTTCACCGGAGGTCCAACCACTTCCTGCGACACTCATCTCGTAATCATCTAGCGATGAAATCTCCTCGAGTGGGCCTGTTGCAGACCTCATTGTCCTTAGAGTCACAGCAAGTACGGCCAGTACTACGACTACGCCAGCTAGAAGAAAGAGGATGTTTCCTCCAAACCATGCCGCCTCTTCTGCAGTTGGCCCCTCATCAATGGGGACGGGTCTGAGCAGAGTTATCATGACCGTTCTGGATATCTTGTCTATATCGGAATCAACATCTAGGGTCAGCTCGAAGGTCATTGAGTTATCTGAGAGTGAGTCAAGATTTTCGTCGGTGACTTCGAGAGTGACAACTATCAATCTAGTTGTATTTACATCCAAAACAAAATCCCTATCCTCTTGCTCGATTCTGGCATTTACTATATTGAAGAAGAGATCGGAGTCTCTATCTACATCAGTCCTAACTAGTTGTGCGTCAGTAGGATGATCATTCTTGACAGAGAATGTGAGCTCAATATCGTTGTCTGGCTCCGAAATGGTAACATCATTTGGAGGCAACAGAACAATCCAACCCTGGTCTCCCACGTGGAATTCAGCAATGCCAGTTCCCGATACCGATGGAGAGTCGGCAGGGGACGCCTTACTGGTGGCTATCATTGAGATTGTCCTGTCTCCGAAAGCTTCGTCATCGAATGAGTAAGTAACTGTGACATTGTATGACTCCCCTGAAGCGATAAATGGGGTCCTGAGTCCGTTTGAGTCCGAAACCAGATTCATGGCCTCCGCAGAAACATCTGAGAGGTGATCAAAATCGATATAGAACGCGTCATCGACGTTGCCATTATTCGTTACTTCCCAGTTTACCGTCCTTGGTGCGTCCCCTCCTCTGAAGACTTCTTGCAACATGTCTAAGTCTTCCACCTCAACTAGATTAGTCTCAGGGATTGTTAGATACACCCTTTTAGTCTGTTCAAATGTTGGATCAGATACACTCCTGGCAATTATCTTAATTTCGTAAGTCTCTGGCTCTAGTCCGTATGGCATTGGAAGCATCAGGAAAAAGGTTGAGTCGCCTCCAAAAGGCGTAATTCCCAAAGTTCTGTCCGTGTTGAGTGATGCCCCAAGTCTCCAGTTTGCATCCAGATACAAGTCGAAGGCCTCTTCAGAGTTACCATTGTTAACCAATAATACCTCTACTGACCTGAATACTCCATCTGCTGGAGCATCAAACTGTGTCACGAATGGCATAACATCAATATCATACTGGACTGGAACTTCAATCTCAATCATTGGCGTAGACATGAATTGGGCGGGTGCTCTCCCACTGGCGATCAATGTGATTTGGTATATCCCGGGTGGAATTTGCTCGGGAGTCAGAATCTTAGCAAACAAATCCAGCTCCTCATTGATAGCTAAGTCTAAGCTGGTCACTAAATCTCCTTCAGCATCATACCACTCTACGTTTTCTGGGCCCCAGCTAGTATCTGCGAAAGATGCACCCAGATTCCATGTCGCGATTTGATTACCTGTATTTTTGAACTTCATTGGAATTGTAGCGTTTTCCCCGGGCAGAATAGTAGCATCGGGATAAGCTAGGGTCTCAGGTTCCAGCTTGCAGGAGTAGGCAGCTTGAACGGAAAGAGGTATCCCCCTTACTTCAGGCAGTCCAAGTGTTGCCTTGGTTGAGTTTGTAGTGCCGTCATTGATATCCACAAACCACATCATCTCCTGGACAATAGCGCCATCAGGAATGGTGATATTGAACCATACATCAGTGGTTTCGAGAGCCTTGACAACGTCTGTAACAACGAAATTATCGTGGTCTACAGGATTATTTGAGTCAATCCTAATTGGATAGCCATACATCCAAGATTGATTGGTTACTTCGGTGTAAAGCCTTAATGTGACATCGACGTATCCATTGTTTGTAATCCTGCAGTAGAGGGACTCAACCTCGGCTGGCACAACTAAGTACGCGTTAGGGAGAGGATCGTCACAATCAACATCCACTGTATACTGCGGAACCCTCTCTATGGCAAAAATTAGGAAAGAGTCGATTGCTATGCCTCCAGATGCTTGAGAGCTATCCGAATCGAATTTGAATGCAAGATTGTACTCGCCGGTTTGGTGCAATCCCGTCATATTCCAGACGCTCATTGACCAGTCATAGTCGATAGGAGAAAGCCCGAGCCCGGTATAATTGAATGATTCGACAGAGGAAGAAGCATCTGCTTCAATGCTTACAGAATCCCCTGGTCCCATCTCTCCCCAAGCATAGGTGACCATCTGCATTGTTAGATAGTCAAATCCTCGTAGATTCATCTTACAGAACCTTGAGCCGTACTTTTCAGACAATGATAGGTCCTGTATTCCATACCCAAGACCGTGTCCTGGGTCATCACAATTCTGGAAAGGAGTAAACCATCCCCACCAAAGTCTATCATGCCTGTTACTCGCATAATCAGAATCCTCTCTTGCAACTCTCCAATGTTTATCCCCATCGGCAGAATCGTCAGAATCAATCATCCTCCAATGACCGTATGTATCCGGATCAGAAGATAATGAGCCATCTGACTCATAGCCACCTCCAACCCAAACTGGTTCATTTGCATAAGGGACATTTGGACAGTCATTTACACCATCTCCGTCTGTATCTCCACAATATCCGTTATCCATTGAGTCATGCCAAATTGCAACAGGCATCAATCTAGTTTCCTGATTGTTATCTTGGTTATCATCTGCTAGGCCACCATCTACCATGCCCATAAGTTGGATTCCCCCACTTAAGAGGCCTTGATCATCAAGAACACTGTGAGACATGTTTGGGACCCAAGTAATTTGTTGTACCACAGATTGTTGACCGGATAGAGTCATGTTGGAAGTGAACTCATCTATCATGAATCCTACCGGGTGCCAGATTTGTAGTGATGCCTCAGCATAAGCTGGCTGGCTAGAAGTACCAGCTTGAGTGAATGTGACCTCTATCTGTATATCCTGTCCCTTGATGACATATTCTTGGATACTCCCATCTGGTTGACTCCATTGCATGGCCTGATTTGCACCAGTTCCGAACTCGATTGAGGTCACTTCGAAGTCAATCAGGGAGGACCTGGATTGTACTGAGGACTCGTCATCCAAATCGAGCTGGGTGCCATTCCCAAACACGGGAGCCATTGAGGTTATCAGCAACAACGAACAGAGTAGCAGGGGAGTAAGGATACGCATACTAACACAATTGGGGGATTAGCTACATGTATGAAGGTTGGGACAATGCGTTCGACCTGAGAATAAACCCAGTCGAGTCTCGTGATAAGGTGGAATAAGTCGCGAGAATACTGGTACAGATAGTGAAGAGCTTATGTTGGCTTACGTATGCGTTGATTCATGAGTGAAGATCAGTCACTAAAGAATAGGCTGACTCTGTCGTTACTAGTTCTGTTGCAGGTGACACTGATACCTATTTTTGGATTCTCTACTAGATACCTTTTCGAAATTGATAGGGAGGGTTTCTCTGTTACAGTGAAGACTAATCTAATTGAGTGGATTGTTGTTTCTGGGGTTTTGTATGGAGTTTTCTCACTATTCCTAGCTTTATCTTTGGGGGGATTCAGGCCTTACTTTGTGATCAAAAGAGGTGGTTTGGCATCTTTCCTGGGACTCAGAACAAGGAAAGGAGATCCAGAGCTAGTCGATAGGTCAAGACTCTCAGTAAGTTCCAGCCCATATGGAAAAATGGCTAGGTTGGTGGATCGGAGAGTGAGTAGGGACGGATATGATTTGATTGCCGTCCATGGAGGACTACAACTAATTGCAGTTCCGTTGCAGATTCTACTTATTGCGGTTCCATTGGCAATTATCGAAGGATTTCCTAGCTCCCTAATAAAATCGGGAAGTGCTTTCGAACTTGGCATGGCAGGCTATCTAGCATCCCTATGGCTGGCAATGAAGATTCAGCCAATTATTTCCAATCATCTGGTCGGTTTTGCTTCCGTTCTAAGGACAGTGATTTGGAGATTCTCAATTTTCTCTTGGGTTCTTCCGATTGTCATTTTCTGGTATGCTGCTAGAATGCTCCTTGAGGCATCCCTGGGCTGGCTAGAACTTGACTATGCAGACTGGAATGACCTACAAATCGATGCTATGGTTCTTGGCTTTATTTCGCCTGATGCCGAAATACCGAAAAGTGCCGTTATTGATTTCCTGATAGCAATCTCTGTTCTTCCATTGGCGACTTTTACGTCGATTTCAGTACTTGGCGGTTCTAACGGCGTTCCGGATTGGATGCTAGAGCCAGAAGAGCGTCTGGAGAATCTGCAGATGGAATCGCTGGAGGCCCCCAAGTCTGAAGCGGACAACGACTTGGTTACCTCACTGATAAATGAAGGGGATTCTTTGGACAACATCGAGAGTGGAGAGGAAAGCTCCCCGGGAGGAATGATTGACCTACCATTCGAATTATTCGGCAGGGACGGGGAAGACTAGATCCGATGTTCGGTTTAGCAGGAGCCATCCCGAGCCAATGACCATTCCAAACATAATCGGATTAGGCCCTGCAATCCACAATTGGGAGCCAGCGAAAATTAGGATTAGGGCACATAGGGAGAGTTCAATTGCTGGCCCTCTTGGAGTGAAAAAACTGGGGACATACCATGAGAGTATAGCAGATGCCATAAGGGAAGCTAGGGAAATCAAGTTGAACCCTCAGAGATTCCCACGCAAGTCCATCAGGATTTTCTCCACCCTGTCCATTCCTCTGGAAATATCCTCTCTTGAAATGGTATATGCGAATCTGAGGTGACCCTCTCCTGCCGAACCGAATGCCGTACCCGGAGAGCAAAGAACACCCCCCTCTAGTAATGCCATGGCGATGTCCTCGCTAGACATTCCCGGAACGTCTACCTTTGGAAAAACATAGAATGCACCTGTCGGAACATGGCAAGATACCCCGGGAATAGAATTCAATCTTTCACAGATTAAATCCCTTCTTTCTTTGAATTCCTTACACATTGACTCGGGATACCCCGGAGCTTTCTCCAAAGCCTCGAGAACCGCATGTTGCATTGCATCATTACTACAAGCCGTAACATAATATTGCATTTTAGTCAATTGTGACATAGCTTCTTTGTCTGGCGACAAAAGATACCCTATTCTCCACCCAGTCATAGCGAAGGTCTTGGAGAATGATTGTACCATGATCACCTTATCATAGCCAGCTCCGATGAAGGAAACATGGGGAGCGTCGTATACAATTCTGTCATATACCTCATCGGTAATTATCCATAGGTCGTGCTTCATTGCAAATGCCACCAGCTCGTCCCTTTGCTCGGAATTCACATTACCTCCGGTTGGATTACTGGGGAAGTTATAGAGAATGGCAACTGTGGAGTCATTAACTCTATCTTCTAAGTCATCAATTGTAGGAACAAAACCATTCTCAAATCTGCATGGATAAAAATTTGGAGAACCTCCACATATCTCTACATCGGGAGGATAGAGGGGGAAATATGGTTCTGGAATCAGAACGTTATCTCCTGGATTGACCAAAGCCAGAAATATGTCCAGAAGTCCATTCGTTCCGCTCATTGTAATGCATATATTAGATTCATCAAGCTCAGGCACGAGATGGTGCCAGAGTGATGCAATTTTAGCCCTGAGTTCAGGATGTCCGGCTGTGGTGGTATACTTGTTCCTTCCATCTCTCATAGCCTTGTCAAAAGCATCTATGGCTAGTTGTGGAGGTTGAAAGTCTGGCTCCCCTAATCCGAACTGTATAGTGTCATCTCCAGCCATGTCAAACATGCGCCTCACACCGGTTGGACGGATGCTGTTCGCGCGGTCGGAGAAGCGCACCATGTGCCTTTGAGAGGTGACCTAGGCTTTGAAGAAGGCGGAAGTATAGCCTCCCTATTTATCAGAGTCAGACTCAATTATCTCCGCATCTATTATCGCTTGGCTATGTTCATCGTCAGACTTACTGAGCAAATCATTGGCAATACGGATCGCCGCAAATGGGGAAAACGATCCAGTGGTGGCAATGGAGGATACCCATCCCACAGATACTAGAATGATCACACCTACCAATACGGGAGATACGGATATGGAATCAGACGATGATTTGGTCACGTTGAATTCAAAGAAAACTGGGAGTGAATGAGATAGACCTGAGACGGCGTGAACCTCTACAGAATGCTCTCCTGATGACATTCCCTTAGTGTCAAGTATCACATGCCAATCGAATGGAGTCAGTGCCCCTATTTCTGACGGGGCATCAGAGTAAGTCGCCTCTGACCACTGACCGCCATCAATTCTGAATTCCACGCGATCAATGACGCCATCTTGCCCCCATGCATGTCCCGTCATATTCAGAATCCCTCCATTTTCAGAGGGCACCGTGACGTTGAGGAGATGATTTTGAATGGTCTCCTGAATAGATTCCGTCTGTCCACTTTCTCGGAGAAATAAAGCTAGTTCCACGGCGGCTAATGCATCTACCATACCATAGCCAAATTCACGATTCCAATATGGGTCAATTTCCGGCGCGCTTGGCTCACCCCGTCTTTCGGATGTATGCTTGAGAATCTCCTTGATCTGTAGAGGGGTTAGATTCTCATTGGCCTCCCATATGAGGGCGACAATTCCGGTAACCGCAGGGGCCGCGTAAGATGTTCCACTACCTCTTCCAGTGTATGTATTGTCCGAGGCGTCACCTCCTACGAAATTATTGCACCCTCCACTTGAAACACATCCCTCAGCTTGGACGATATTCGTGCCCGGGGCGCTAATCTCGGGGATTAGCTCATTCAAGGGGTTCTGATCTCCGTTATCCTTCCTTGGCCCTCTTGAAGAGTAGCTGGCAATAGTATCATCATCTCTATCAATAGTATTCTTATCATCAGTTGAGGCGACTGTGATAGAGAGAGAGGATGCGCTCATTCCAGAGAGACCGTCATTATTTTCGCCATCATTTCCGGCAGCGTTTGATACGGCCACCCCTAGTTCCATAGCCTCATCGAGAATTCTACTATGCATATCGGTACCATCTGAGCCCCCATCTTCATGACTAGTGATTCCCCAAGATAGAGAGATTATGTCTATGCCGTGATTTTCTTCTGGGACGCCGGGCCACGCATCATCCCTATGGTCAATAATCCATTGTAATCCATTCATTGCAGATTCGTAGAATTCCTGTTCTAATGCATAATTCTCGAATGGTCCGGCACCGACATCAGTGCCAATTCTAACATCAACTAGCATAGAGTCTGGTGCGGAACCATAGAAATCTGTCTGTGTCCCATCGGCATCAATACCGCTAGCACTGGCCATACCCATGCAAGCAGTGCCGTGCTGGTTACCGTCATCAGGGTCGAACGAACCGTCATCCTGTCTTCCACCTGCCAAGATGCATTGTGGATCGGAGTGTACGAAACATACGGCATCGTAACCGGCCACAAATTTTCCACTCAGGCCTGGGTGTTCGTTGTCTACTCCTGTATCTACCATGGCTATATTCATCCCACTACCAGTAACTCCCAGGTCCCATGCTCCAATGGGATACTCAGTTGAGTTTCTTGCTTTGACGGCAGGTGTTTGAATATCTCCAAAGAATTTCAGTGAGCCATATCTCTCCACCATTACGACCCCTTCGACATCAGCCAGATTCCAGATATGGGAGGAGTTGACATCTCCCAGCAGTAGTGCGTTTACAGTTGGAAGTTCAACATTTACAGAATAGCCTAGTGAGGTAAGGAAATCAATATCGCTTTTCAAGACTGGTCTCGAATATGAAAGACCGATATTTACGGTACCTTCTGCAGATTGTAGTGAATCATGAATCCCATTCTTGTCTCTGTCCAAGGATGTATGTGTCCACCAATAGGTATCAGAGTCCCACCAAATAGGACCTTGACGGGGGACGCTATCCATGTGTCCTGACTCAATTCTTTGAACGTCTTCTGGCCTATCCACTGTTTCTGCTTCATCCATTCCAGGTGCCGCTATACTCCCCACCAATGGCGATAGCAGAATGATGACCAGAGAAACTGCGATTGAACTACGTCCCATCTCCCCTTGCCAGACAGTAATCATCCATCAACTAAACGCCTCTGAGAGTCGATTCAAATCAAAGATTGGGTGATTTGATGGTGGGGGCACTGGGATTTGAACCCAGATCAGCGGGTGTCTCCCACTTTAGCGTGCACCCGGCAAGCGCACGCTCTCGGGTTGCGACGGGTCGGTGCTCCAGTTGGTCATCAGATCCATCAGATACCCACTCGTCGTCATTCCCGTGCAACTGGAGCCCGCGGTACTACCAGGTTA
>CESQ01132788.1_pt1 | contig 16422 bp, 10 predicted proteins | sample 361401 | NCBI WGS metagenome assembly CESQ01 (sample SAMEA2622119, study PRJEB7988) | marine metagenome | isolation source: saline water (ENVO:00002010), including | reverse complement strand
CCGCCCGCCGCTTGCAGTTGGGCGGCGAGACCTTCGGGCTGGACTCCAGCGCCGAGCGCAATCGCCTTTTCTGGACGCTGGCCAGCCAGGAGCCGGGGCGTTTCTGGATATTGAGCATGGACGAGCGTGTGCTCTCCTCGCTGGTTGCCTCGCGTACCGGTCAGGGTTACATCTGGCTGCTCGAAGACACCGGGCGAGCCCGGGTGCTGGTGCGCCAGCAGCAGGAGCGCGCCTCCTATCTGGGCAACACGGCAGTGACCTCGCAGGAGCGCTCGCAGGTGGCTTTCAGTGCGCCGGTTAGCGGCACGCTGTGGCAGGTGCGCGGTCTGGTCGAGCCGGATTATTACGCCCACCTGATGGCGCCGCTGCTGTTGGGCAAGGCGGGGCTGCTGTTGATCTGCCTGCTGGTGCTGATGAGCGCGTTGTGGCTGCTGGGGCGGCAGTCGCGCACCACCCGGCAGTTGCAGCAGCGTCAGGATCAATCACTGCGCAGTATGCTCGATACCGAACGGCGTTATCAGGACGTCTTCCAGAATGTGGACATGGCCTTGTGCGTAGTCGACCTGGTGGCGCTCAAGCAGATGTTGCTGCGCGAGGGCATATTCAATGTCGAACAATTGGATGCATGGCTGGAAGCCTATCCGCAGCGCCACATGCAGTTGTTGGACGAGGTCCGGGTGGTGGAAGCTAATCAGGTGGCGCTGGATTTGCTGCGTCTGCCGAACATTGAGGCCTTGGAATCGCTGCTGCGTGGGCAGGGACGCTTGCGACCGGGGGGCGCGCGTTATCAACTGGTGCTGGCACTGGTCACTGGTGATGAGCGTTTCGACGTGGAAACGCCGTTGCGCGGCCCCGACGGCGGTACGGCCTATGTCTGGATGGTCATGCGGCTGCCGACTGATGTCGATTGCCTGCACGCCGTGACGCTTAGCATTACCGACCTCAGTCAGCGGCGCTCTGCCGAGCTGGTGCTGCGCCAGAGCCGCGAGTTTTGGGCCGGCGTGGTGCGTGCCTTACCAGACCTTATCTACATTCGTGACACCAAGTGGATGGGCACAGGCGACTTTGTCTTCAGCAACCGCACTCTGGCCAGCATGCTGGGTTGCAGCAGCGAAGAAGAAGCAAAAATGGGGGCTGACTATCGCAATCTGCTGTTGCATCCGGATGACCGGGAATATATGGCTTTCAATAGACGTCTCCAGCAGGTGATGGGAGATGGTCAGATGCTGGAGTGGAAGGTGCGTTGGCGCCACCGGGACTTGGGCTGGCGCTGGTTTAGCATCAGCTCCAAGGTGTTCAAACGCGCGCCCGATGGCCGGGTACAACAGGTGATCGGTTTTGTCCGCGATATTCACCACCAGACGCTGGCCAGCGAGGTCATCCAGCGTTCCGAAGCGCGCTACCGTCTTTTGACCGAGAACATCGCCGACATCGTCTGGTCTACCGACAGCGACTTCAAGCCGGACTATATCAGCCCATCGGTGAAACGCCTGCTGGGTTATACCCCAGGTTTCATGCTCAGCCAGGCGTCTCGTGAGGTGCTGGCAGACGCGCGGTTTGACGATTTCATGTCCAGTCTGCGTACCGAGCTGCGGGAGCAGGTACACGCGCCGGAGCGTATTCAGGCGCTGCGGCGCCAGGGCTTCCACCGCCAGATCACCTTTGATTGCATCAAGGCGGACGGCCGCAAGTGTCCGCTGGAGGTGCGTGTGTCACTGATGTGGAGCCCGCAGGGGCGTTTTCTGGGACTGCTTGGCCTGGCTCGAGACATTACCGAGCAGCGGCGCACCGAAAATCGCCTGCGTATGGCGGCGACCGTGTTCGAGAACACCACTGGCGCTATCGTTGTGACAGACCCGGCGGGGTACATCGTGCAGGTTAATGAGAACTTCAGCCGGATCACCGGGTACTCACCGGAACAGGTTATCGATCAACTGCCTGCGATGCTGGTCGGCCAGCAGCATGAATCGGCGTTTTACGCCGAGATTCTCAGCACATTGCGCAGTGAGGGCCGTTGGGAAGGCGAGCTTTGGCAGCAGCGCAGCAACGGTGAGGGCTTTCCTACCTGGGCGGGTATCTCTGCGGTACATGACAACGACGGTGACCTGGTCAGCTTTGTCTGCTTTTTCGTAGATATCAGCGAGCGCAAGGCAACTGAGGCGCGCATTGAAAGCCTGGCTTACTACGATGTACTGACCGGGCTGGCCAACCGCACCCTGTTCCAGGACCGGTTGCAGGCCGCCTTGCAACTGGCGGTGAGACGGGATGAGTGGGTGGCGGTGCTGTTCCTTGATCTGGACAGGTTCAAGCCGATCAACGACAGCCTTGGCCACGCCGCTGGCGATCAGGTGCTGATCGAAGTAGCTCACCGCCTGCGTGGCTGTGTGCGTGAAAGCGATACCGTCGCCCGCATGGGCGGCGATGAATTTACCCTGCTGCTGACCGGGTTGTCTGATCGGGAGGTGGCCCTCTCGGCTGCCATGCACGTGGGTGAAAAGGTGCTGCGTGCGCTGGCGCCGGCCTTTGTCCTGCAGGGGCGAGAGTTTTTTGTCAGTGCCAGTATCGGCATTGCCTTTTACCCGCAAGACGGCGAGCAGAGCAGCATCCTGCTAAAGAACGCCGACACTGCGATGTACCATGCCAAGGCGTCCGGCAAGGCGACCTTCCAGTTCTACCAGAGCGACATGAATGCCCGCGCCTTGGAGCGCCTAGCACTGGAAAACGACCTGCGCCGTGCGGTGCAGGAGCAGGCATTTGAGTTGGCGTATCAACCGCAGTTTAGTTGCACCGATGGCCGGCTGACCGGCGCCGAAGCCTTGCTGCGCTGGCATCATCCGCAGCGCGGCACGGTGTCGCCGGCGGAGTTTGTACCGATTGCCGAGGAACTGGGGTTGATTGGTACTCTGGGTGAGTGGGTGCTGGAAGAGGCGGCGCGGCAAACGGCTGCCTGGCAGGCCCAGGGGCTTCACCTGCCGCGCCTGGCGGTCAACCTGTCGTCCATGCAGTTCGACGATGGTGAGCTGGCCAGCCAGATCGTCACCATTCTCGAGCGTCACGGATTGGCGCCGTCTTTGTTGGAGCTGGAGCTGACCGAAAGCATTCTGCTGCGCAATATCGACGCCACCATGCAGACGCTGGATGCGCTTAAGCGCAAGGGCATGCATATCGCGATCGACGACTTCGGGACCGGCTACTCGGCGCTCAACTATCTGCGCGACTTCCCGTTCGACACCTTGAAGATCGACCGTGGTTTTATCCACAGCATGCACCTGGGTAGCCGGGATGCGCGGCTGGCCGAGGCGATTGTTGCCATGGGGCGGAGTCTGGATTTGCGGGTGTTGGCAGAGGGGGTGGAAACCGCTGAACAGTTTGCGTTGATAGGTCAGTTTGGCTGTGATGAGGTACAGGGCTACCACCTGGGGCGGCCGGTAAGCGCTGATGAGTTCTGCCTGCGCTGGCTGCAGCAGGCGCGTTGAACGCCGGTTGAGCGCAATTTGTATGCAGCTGAGCGCTTTTCAAGTGCCAGCGAGCGGGGCTTGCGTTAAAATGCCGCCTCTTTTTCATCCGAACGACCTAGCAGGGGGCCGTTACATGTTTAGCCGTTCCAACGATATTGCCACTTTCGATGCTGATCTCTGGGCTGCAATGGAGCAGGAAGCTGTCCGTCAGGAAGAGCACATCGAGCTGATTGCCTCTGAGAACTACACCAGCCCGGCAGTCATGCAGGCGCAGGGCTCCGTACTGACCAACAAGTACGCCGAGGGCTATCCGGGCAAGCGCTACTACGGTGGCTGCGAGCACGTTGATGTTGTTGAACAGCTGGCCATTGATCGCGCCAAGGAACTGTTCGGTGCCGATTACGCCAACGTGCAGCCGCACGCTGGCTCGCAAGCCAACGCCGCTGTCTATCTGGCGCTGCTGCAGGCCGGTGACACGATTCTGGGCATGAGCCTGGCACACGGCGGTCACCTGACCCACGGTGCGTCCGTTTCGTCCTCCGGCAAGCTGTACAACGCCGTGCAGTACGGCATCAACGACCAGGGCCTGATCGACTATGACGAAGTCGAGCGTCTGGCTGTTGAGCACAAACCCAAGATGATCGTGGCCGGTTTCAGTGCCTACTCCCAGGTTCTGGACTTCGCGCGCTTCCGCGCCATTGCCGACAAGGTTGGTGCTTACCTGTTCGTTGATATGGCTCACGTTGCCGGTCTGGTAGCCGCCGGTGTCTACCCGAACCCGGTGCCCTTTGCTGACGTCGTCACCACCACTACCCACAAGACCCTGCGTGGTCCGCGTGGTGGTCTGATTCTTGCGCGTGCCAATGAAGAGATCGAAAAGAAACTGAACTCCGCTGTATTCCCGGGCGCTCAGGGTGGCCCGCTCGAGCACGTTATCGCGGCCAAGGCGATCTGCTTCAAGGAAGCGCTGCAGCCCGAGTTCAAGACCTACCAGCAGCAGGTGGTCAAGAACGCGCAGACCATGGCCAAGGTATTTGTCGAGCGCGGTTTTGACGTCGTGTCCGGCGGCACGCAGAACCATCTGTTCCTGCTGTCGCTGATCAAGCAAGACATCACTGGTAAGGACGCTGACGCCGCTCTGGGTCGCGCCTACATCACCGTGAACAAAAACAGCGTGCCGAATGACCCGCGCTCCCCGTTCGTGACGTCCGGTCTGCGTATCGGTACCCCTGCGGTGACCACGCGCGGCTTTGTTGAGGCCGATTGCGAGGCGCTGGCTGGCTGGATCTGCGACATCCTCGACAACATGGGCGATGAGTCCGTGGTTGATCGCGTACGTGAGCAGGTCAAGGCTATCTGTGCTCGCCTACCGGTATATGGCGCCTGAACCTGCACAGGTTCCAGTAAAAACCCACGATCATGATCGTGGGTTTTTTTGTCTCAAAATGGGATGTTTAGTTATATGCTGGCAACACCGCCGGACGCTTTTGCATGCCGGTGTGACAACAAGAGACTGGCCATGAAGTATTTGGCAATCATGTTTTTGCTTGCGCTGTGCTGGCTGCCGCGGGCTTGGGCAGAACCGCAGGCGCCCTTGCGGGTGGCCATGCTGCCGTACCCCGACTACGCCGAATACGATGCCGATCGGCGTGCCGATGGCCACGCGGTGCGGGTGATTCGGCGTTTGCTGGAGCGCGCGGGATACGCCAGCGAGATTCGGCTGTTGCCCGTTGCCCGGGTGCGCCTGGGGCTGATGTCCGGCGAACTGGATCTGTGGCTGGGGCTGAACAATCAGGTGGATCTGGAAGCATACACGCTGCAGACCCAGTCCAGCTTTGGCGCGCTGCCGATCAACCTCTACTATCGCCCTGATGAAGCTGCGCCCAGCTGGCCCGATAGCTTGCGCGGGCGCACGCTGATCCTGATCACCAACTACAGCTATAGCCTGCCCGTGTCACGAACCTTGCAGGACCCCAGACTGGCGTTGCAAACGCGCACCAGTAGCTCGCATGCCGGTGCTATTCGCATGTTGTTGCGCGGGCGCGGAGATTACCTGCTGGATTATCGCGGGCAGGTGGCCGCCGCACTGGACTCGCTGGGTATGCAGGCGTTGCCTCATGTCGTGGTTGATCAGCCACCGATGCGTTTGTTTGTGTCACGTCAGCGGTCCGATGCCCGGGGGGTGCTGAACCGGTTGGATCAAGCCTTTGACGCGCTGGTCGATGAGGGTGTCGATATGGATGTGACGCGGCAATAGTCGACATATACGTCCCAGCATGCTTGCGCCCGATCGCGCAGCTTGATTGAATGGCCGCCCTGTCTGGCCACGGACGAGCGGTACGTGGGCAGGATGTACAACGGCAAGGGATGGTCTGCGATGCAAGACACTTTCAAGGTAAGTTGCAAGGGCGAGCGGGACTTCGCTGTTGATGAGCAGCAGCTGCGCGATAATCTGCAGCGTCTGGGGTTCGGCAGCAAGCAACTCGACCGGTTGCTCAATGGCACGCCAGTCACTATCAAATCCGGCCTGTCGCAAGCCATGGCCGAGCGTTATCAGAAACGTCTGGCAGATGCGGGCCTGATTACTCAGGTGTTGCCCGACGGTGCCACGCTGGTTGCGCCGCCTGCACCGCCGGCACCGCCGACGTCGCCAATTCAGCAGCCAGCGTCCGGCATGCCGCAGCGGCGTATGGCGCCATTCCAGTTTACCGGTAATGGCAGCGAGTACTTTGGTATCTGGATCGTCAACATCCTGCTGATGGTGGTGACGCTGGGCTTTTACGCGCCCTGGGCCAAGGTACGGAACCTGCAGTACTTCTACGGCCACACCGTGCTGGAGAAACAGAGCTTTCAGTATCTGGCCGATCCCTGGGTGATCTTTCGCGGGCGCCTGGTGGCGGTCGCAGCCTTTATCGTCTGGTCAATTGCTTCCAACTTTTTCCCGATTGCGGCCATGGCGCTGCTGGTAATCTTTATTCCGCTGGTGCCCTGGATCATTACGCGTTCGCTCAAGTTTCATGCGATCAACAGCGCCTACCGCAATATTCGCTTCGACTTTGTTGGCACCTACTGGCAGGCGGTCAAGGTGGTTTACCTGTGGCCGTTGGCGGCGATCCTCACGCTGGGGCTTCTGGTACCTCTGGCTGTGCAGCGCTGGCACCAGTTTCTTACCGAGGGCGCGCGATACGGTCGTAGTGCCTTTGCGCTGAACCTGAGTATCGGGCAGGTGTATCTGTTCTTTCTCAAGATGCTGGGCGTGTTTATCGGCCTGCTTCTTATCGGTGGTGTGCTGTCGCTGGTGTACCAACCGATCATGGCCGTTTTTGTCATGGCGGCTTACCTGGCCCTGTTTGGTTACTTCATGGCGGGGCTGACCAACCTGGTGATCAACAGCATCCAGCTGGAGCAGCACGGTTTTGTCTCCAGTCTGGGCAAGCGGCGCATGGTCTGGATTTTCTTCACCAACTCCCTGCTGATTCTGCTGACCATGGGCTTCTTCACTCCCTGGGCGAAGGTGCGCATGGCGCGTTATCGCGCGTCCTGCTCCGAGATGGAAGTGGCTGGCGATCTGGATGGCTTTATCGCCGGTGAGGCGCAGCACGCCGGTGCCGTCGGCATGGAGCTGGGGGATGCCTTTGATGTCGGCTTCGGCTTTGGCTGATGGGCGTGTGACTGGCCGTTACTTCGACGGCCACTCCAGTCAGGCGCGTGCCGCCGAGGCCCGTGTCGATGCGGGGCAGCTGGAAGTGCACCTGGAAGGCGGCGAGCGCCTGCTGTATGCACCGGAGCAGGTGCGCCTTGGTACGCAGGTCGGCAGCGCCGGTTGCTACTTGCATCTGGGGGAGGGCGCGGCGCTGGAGTCGACCGATGTGGCGGGCGTGCAGGCACTGGTGCGGGCGCTGCGCTCGTCAACCGCCGGAACGCTGTGGCTGCATCGGCTGGAGATTAGCCCGCGCTTGATTGTGCTGTCGTTGCTGGTGACGGTGGTGTTGATGGTCGGCGGCGTGGTTTGGGGTGTGCCTTGGGCATCGGACCGCATCGCCAGCATGCTCCCGGAGTCGCTGGAGGAGCTGGCCGGCAGTGAAGCGCTGGATGCCATTGACCGTACCTGGGCCGATCCAAGCGAGCTGACCGAGGCCAGGCAGCAGGCACTGCTGGCGCATATGCAGCCGAGTCTGCAATGGCTCACCGCGCAGTATCCCGAGCGTACCCTGAAGGTGCATTTCCGTTCGGCACCGGCGCTGGGCGCCAATGCCTTTGCCTTGCCCGGCGGTCACTTGGTGTTCACTGATGAGATGGTGGAGCTGGCGCAGCACGATGATGAGCTGGTAGCAGTGCTGGCGCACGAAGCGGGACACGCGGTCCATCGTCACGGCATGCGCAATTTGGTGCAGGGCTCGCTGCTGGTGTTTGTCATGGCCTCGATGACCGGCGATATGTCGGCTGCGTCGGACTTGGTCACCGGCGTACCGGCCTTGCTGGCAACGCTGGCCTATCGGCGGGGCATGGAAGAGGAAGCGGACGACTTTGCGCTGGACATGTTGCGAGCGCGGCAGATCGCGCCGTCGCGCTTTGTCGATATCATGCAGCGACTGGATCCGCCGGGCGAGGGGGATGAGACTGGCTCTGTGGGTCGCTTCCTGTCGACTCACCCGCCGACGCCTGAGCGGATTGAGCGCTTTCGGGAGGCTGAGTAGGGTCTGCGCGGGCGACGCGGCAGACCCCTTTACGTTGTTACGTTGGCTCCTTTGGCTCGCCTCAGCGCAGCTTGAGGGTGCTCAGCGTGCGCTCACGCACCTGCTTGAGCAGGGCACCGTCATTGACCAGCGACTGGCCGTAGGACGGCACCAGCTCACGCATGCGCGCCTGCCATTCCGGGCTGGCGATACGGTCCTTGAAGCAGCGCTCAAGCACATCAATCATCGCCTGCACGGCAGTCGATGCGCCGGGGGAGGCGCCCAGCAAGGCGGCTAGGGTGCCGTCTTTGGCTGCCACAATCTCGGTGCCGAATTCCAGCTTGCCGTGGCCCTTGGCGTCTTTCTTGATGATTTGCACGCGCATGCCCGCGTTCTGCAGCTTCCAGTTCTTCTCCTGAGCATCCGGGAAGAAGTTGCGCAGCGAGGCAACGCGGTCCTTGTGCGACTGGAACGACTCGGCAATCAGGTACTTGGTCAGGTCCATGTTGTCGCGACCAACCGCCATCATCGGGGCGACGTTGTAGGGCTTGACCGAGGAGAACAGGTCAAACACCGAGCCTTTTTTCAGGAACTTGGTGGTAAAGCCGGCGAATGGGCCAAATAGCAGCGCGGGCTTGCCGTTGATGATGCGCGTATCCAGGTGCGGAACCGACATGGGCGGTGCGCCGACCGGTGCCTTGCCGTAGACCTTGGAGCTGTGGCGTTTAACCACGTCTTGGTCCTGGCAGACCAGCCATTGGCCGCTGACCGGGAAACCGCCGTAGCCCTGGCTTTCGTCAATGTTGGATTTTTGCAGCAGCGGCAGTGAGCCACCGCCCGCGCCGAGGAATACGAATTTGGCGTTGATCTCCAGATCCTTGCCGGTCTTCTCGTCCTCGACGACAACACGCCAATGGCCACGCTTGCTCTTACGCAGCGACTTGACCGAGTGGCTGAGGCGCAGATCAAACCCGTCCTGCTGCTCCAGGTGGGCAATCATGCGGCGGGTGAGCGAGCTAAAGTCGACGTCGGAGCCATGCTCGACGCGGGTGGCGGCGAAGGGCACATTGGTGTCGCGGCTGGACATGATCAGTGGCATCCACTCGCGCAGTTGCTCGGGAGATTCGCTGAACTTCATTTCGGCAAACAGGTGGTGGTTGCTCAGCAGCTCGTGACGCTTGCGCAGGAAGGCAACGTCCTTTTCGCCCCAGACAAAGCTCTGGTGTGCGGTGGCATTGATGAAATCGGAGGGGTTCTGGATGATGCCCTGCTCTACCAGGTAGCTCCAGAACTGCAGGGTTACTTCGAAGGACGCGTTGATTGCCAGTGCGCGCTCAATGGTGACATTGCCATTCTGGTCTTCGGGAGTGTAGTTCAGCTCGCAGTAGCCGGCGTGCCCGGTGCCTGCGTTGTTCCAGCCGTCGGTGCTTTCATGGGCCACGTGATCCAGACGTTCGACCAGGGTAATGGTCATGGCCGGATCCAGCTGTTTGAGCAACATTCCCAGGGTGGCGCTCATGACACCACCACCGACCAGCAATACATCCACGTTCGTTGCCGTCATTTACCTGTCGCCTCTTTGCTAAAAATCAAGGAGCCTGAGCTCTCCAGTGATCATACTGGCCAATGTCGGGGCGGCTAGCAAACGGGCTTGTCCTCGGCTGACGCTTTTGGCTGCGCCGAGAGCACGTCAAGCAATGTGTGCTGTCAGCTCCGAACGCCCGGGCATGTGTTATCAGTGTTGGCTGATGATGTTGCGGTTGGCACTTCGTGTGGAATTGCCGGCCAGGGCTCAATGGACGGACGGTGATCTGCCATTGGAGTAGTTCAGAGAAGGCGTATCATACCGGTTTCTCTGGTCGGGTGACAGGCGCTACAGCTCTGCATTGAGCCAAAGCAGCGCTCGCAATGACCGACTTTGGTCGCAAATGCCGGTAACAGGACAGACTTTGTGTTTTTTGTGCGCCGCACAGGGTGCCGGTTTTACCTTGAACAAGGGGGATGTGGATGCAGGATGTGGTGATCGTTGGTGGTGGCGTCATGGGCTGTCTGACTGCGCTGGAGTTATTGCAGGCGGGTTGTCGCGTAACCCTTTTGGAGCGCGGCGAGCTGGGGCGAGAGGCGTCCTGGGCGGGCGGTGGGATCGTGTCGCCGCTCTACCCCTGGCGCTACAGTGCCCCCATCAGCGCGCTGGCGCGCTGGTCGCAAGACTATTACGGCGCCCTGGCGCGGCACCTGCTCACGGACACCGGCATCGATCCCGAGGTACAGCCCTGCGGGTTGCTGTGGCTGGACATGGACGAGCAGGACCAGGCGATGCAGTGGGCAGCGCAACAGGACCGGCCGCTGCAGCAGGTAGACGAGCAGTTTATCTATCGTCAGGTGCCGCAACTGGCGCCGGGGTTTGCCGGAGCCCTGTGGCAGGCTGACTTGGCGAACGTGCGCAACCCCCGTTTGATAAAAGCCCTGCGCGCACGATTGCTGCAGTTTGAGGGTTTTGCGCTGCGTGAGCACTGCGCCGCGTTGGGGCTACAGACAGAGGCAGAGCGGATCACCGGTGTGCAAATCGCCGGCGGCGTGGTGAGTGGCGATGCCGTGGTGCTTTGTGCTGGCGCCTGGGGCGGGGACTGGCTGGCCGCCGAGGGCCTGACGCTGCCGGTTGAGCCGGTGAAGGGGCAGATGCTGCTGTACCGCATGGAGCCCGGCTGGTTGCCGTCGATGGTGATGGCCGAGGGGCGCTACGCCATTCCCCGGCGAGATGGGCACATTCTGGTTGGGAGTACGCTGGAACACGCTGGCTACGACAAGACCACTACCGAGCAGGCGCTGGCCTCACTGCGCCAGAGCGCCGAAGCCCTGTTGCCTGCGCTGGCGCAAGAGGCGCCCGTCGCTCAGTGGGCGGGCCTGCGACCGGGCTCGCCCGACGGCGTCCCTTACATCGGGCCGCTCGCTGCACGGCCGGGGCTGTGGCTGAACCTGGGGCACTATCGCAATGGCCTGGTGCTGGCGCCGGCGTCATGCCGCCTGCTGGCTGATCTGCTGCTGGAGCGTGACCCGGCCATCGATCCGGCACCTTACCTGCCGGATGCGCGCCTGCGCCAGGGCTGATTCAGTCGTCGAGCCCGAGCTTTTTCAGGCGATAACGCAGCGAGCGGAAGGTCAGTCCCAGCCGCTTCGCTGCGGCGGTCTTGTTCCAGCGGGTTTCTTCCAGCGCCTGGGTTATGGCCTGGCGCTCGATATTGTCCAGATAGTCTTCCAGGTGGTCGATCTGGCTGAGATCTTGACTGTCGTCGCCCTGGCTTGCCGTGCACGGGCTCAGGTAGAGATCACCGGCATCGATATGCTGCTCGTCGCACAGGGTGAAGGCTCGCTCCAGTGCGTTTTCCAGTTCGCGTACGTTGCCGGGAAAGCGGTAGCTCTGTAGGCGCTCCATGGCGCTGTCGGTCAGGCGCGGCGCGGGCGTACCGTTGCGCTGGGCCAGACGCGCAAGAATATGGCGGATCAGTAGCGGCAGGTCTTCGCGCCGCTCGCGCAGCGGCGGTACTTGCAGCTCAATCACATTGATGCGGTAGAACAGATCCTGGCGGAAATGCCCCTGCGCCACTTCGGCGGCCAGGTCCTTGTGTGTGGCGCACAGCAGGCGCACATCGATGGGTTCTTCGCGCTGGCTGCCCAGTGGCCGCACGGCCTTTTCCTGAATGGCGCGCAGCAGCTTGACCTGCATGGCCATGGGCAGGTCTGCCACCTCATCCAGGAACAGGGTGCCGTGGTTGGCCGCCTGAAACAGGCCGGGTTTGTCGGCCACGGCGCCGGTGAAGCTGCCCTTGCGGTGACCGAAAAACTCGCTTTCCATCAGCTCGGACGGAATGGCGCCGCAGTTGACCGGCACAAAGGGCTGATCTGCCCGCGGGCTGAGTGCGTGGATGCGCCGGGCGACCAGTTCCTTGCCGCTGCCAGACTCGCCGCTGATGTACAGCGGCGCCTGGCTGCGTGCCAGTTTGCCAATCTGTCTGCGCAGGCGCTCGATGGGCGGCGAAATGCCCAGCAGCGGGTCGTCGTCGCTGTCAGGGGGGCTGTCCGGCTTTGGCTGGTTGAGGCGCAGGGCTGTGGCGACCAGTTCGCGCAGCCTGGTGAGGTCGACCGGCTTGGTCAAAAAATCAAAGGCGCCGGCCTTGAGCGCGTTGATGGCTGTGTCCAGGCTGCCGAAGGCGGTGATCATGGCCACGGGGGTCGCCGGGCAGTGCTGTTGGATATGGCGCACGATGGTCATGCCGTCACCGTCTGGCAGGCGCATGTCGGTCAGGCACAGGTCAAAGGACTCTGCGTCAAGCAGTGCGAGCGCCTGCTCCAGCGTGCTGGCGCGGCGGGTCAGCAGGTCCATGCGCCCCAGCGTCATCTCGAGCAGTTCGAGAATGTCCGGTTCATCGTCAATGATCAGCACCGTGGGTTGAGTCATGGGCCGGGCCTGTCTCCTGTCTGTCCGTGGATGCCCATCATACCAGTCGTTTGGGATGCGCGAAGGTGATGCGCATGCAGCAGCCATGTGGCTCTACGCTGTCGCATTCCAGGCGAGCCTGGTTGCTTTCACACAGCTCGCGGGAGATGTACAGGCCAAGGCCGGTACCGCTGTTCTCTGTAGTGTAGAAGGGCTCGAAGATATGGCCGACATGCTCGCTGGCAACGCCGGGGCCGTGATCGATGATCTCCAGCGTCGGTAGCTGCGTGTCAGGGTGCAGGTACAGGTGCAGATAGATGGTTCGGGGCGTGCCGGGCTCGCCGCTGTAGCGCAGGGCGTTCTGGCACAGGTTGCTGACCACCTGGGTCAGCTGATTGGGGTCGATGCGGGTCAGAATGCCTTCTTTCTCGATCTCGCAGTCGATGCTGTCGGTGGCCGGGTGCGCGGCGCGAAAGTCCTGCAGAAAGGCCGATGTCCAGAGCGCCAGATCCAGCAGTTGCGGCTCGCTCGGGCGGCGTCGGGACAGCTCCAGTACGGTCTCGATGACCCGGTTCATGCGTTGGGAGTGTTGCTGGATGATCTCGGTCAGGCGCAGGTCCTGACGCGACAGCAGGTCGGACTCGTTGAGCAGTTGTGCGGCATGGCTGATGGCGCCCAGCGGGTTGCGGATTTCGTGGGCGATGCTTGCAGTGAGGCGCCCAAGGGAGGCCAGTTTCAGTTGCTGGGCCTGCTGCGCTACCTGAGTGTTGTCGTCCAGAAAGACCAGTATGCTGCCCTTGCTGTTTTCGCCCAGCGGCTTGAAGTTGGCCATCAACTCGGCGCCGCCACTGTGGCTGTGGAACGAGGTGCCGCGCACTGAGGGGTTGCGTTGCCATTGACGCAGTCGCTGTTCCAGCTCCGGTGCAATGCGTTCGAGCTTGGAGCCGGTAGGCAGCTCGCGGCCGAGCATCTGGGCGCAGGCTTCGTTGCTGGTAACCACGCGCTGATCGTCCGAAACCACCAGAATCCCGGTGCGCATGCGCTGGATGATCAACTGGTTGAGCTGCTCCATGCTGGCCAGGCTGGCGGCCTGTTCGCGTGCGAGTATCTCGGACAGGTGCAGGCGTCGGCTGACCCGTTGCACGAACATGGCCACGGCAAAGTAGATGGCGCCGAGCACCCCGGCCTGCAGGTAGCTTTGGCCGATATACGGATGCGTCAGGCTGAGGAAGAAGGTCAGGTAGATCAGCACCAGACTGGCCAGCGCCGGCAACAACAGGCCGATTCGCCCGTGCAGCAGTACGTTACCGATGGCGACCGGAATGATCAGCAGGTTGCCGAAGCCGCTGCCAATGCCGCCGGCTGCGTAGAAGATCACCCCCAGCATGCCGATATCCAGCACCGCCAGGATAAACAGGTGCAGGTCGCGCCGCCCGCGATGCAGCGACAACGCAATCAATACGTTGATGAACAGGTAGATCCAGCTGGCCTTGGCGTAGACGTCGGCGTCGCTGACCGACAGTACACCTTCGCGCAGGGCCGAGCTGGTCAGCAGCGTCAGGCCGAAGCCCAGAATCACCCGATAGAGGTTGTACAGGCGCAGTATGCGCGGGCGCTGGGAGTCTATGCGTTCAGTGCTGGCTGTGCTCATCCCGGTGTTCCGCGCAGCAGTACCAGTTATCGTTGGCGCGCAGGGCGCTGTCCTGTGGCAGATGTACCTGGCACTGCGCACAGCGCACCATCAGCGGCGGCTCCTGTTGCGCTCGCGCGCTCTGTTGCTGACGTTGAGTTGCCTGCTGTCGCTGCAGGCCGCGCCACAGGCGCAGGGCGAACCACACCAGCAGGGCAAGAAAGATGAGTTTGATCAGTCCCATGAAACAGGCTTGTGTCGAGAGTGGAGTCGGGCGTTGCCTTTGCATGCGGCAACGCGTGTGGAATTGGGCAGCGGGCCCCAGTGTATCCCATGGCCCGCCCACGCCAAAGCCATCTTGCGATTGCGGGTGCGCAGCGCTTGCCGGACAATAGGCCGCATCTTGAGTCAGGAGAAGCAACATGACGGCGACATTGCGCATCGTGATGGCCCAGCTGAACATGCGGGTGGGTGATATTCCGGGAAATCTCGCGCGCATCATCGAGGCAGCCCGGCACGCCCGCGACGAGCTGGGCGCCCGGGTAATCGTGTTCCCCGAGCTGTCGCTGTGTGGCTACCCACCGGAAGACCTGCTGCTGCGCTCCAGCATGCAGGCACGCATCAGCCGGGCGCTGGATAGCTTGTGCGAAGAGGTATCGGGCATCTACATGGTGGTCGGCTACCCCTGGCAGGAAGGCGATGCCTGCTACAACAAGGCCGCCGTGATTGCCGATGGCCGCCTGCTGGCGTCCTACGCCAAGCAGCAGTTGCCCAACTACCGCGTATTCGATGAAAAGCGTTACTTCACCGAGGGTGACGAATGCTGCCTGCTGGAGATTGACGGCCTGCCAGTGGCTGTCACGGTCTGCGAGGACATCTGGCATCCGCAGCCAATGGCGCAGGCGCGGGATGCCGGGGCCCGGCTGATGCTCAACCTCAATGCCTCGCCCTTCCATATGGATAAACAGCGCGAGCGCGAGGCCATGTTGGCCGGTCGCGCCGCTGAGGGTGGCATGCCTATCGTCTATGTGAATCAGGTCGGTGCCCAGGACGAGCTGGTGTTTGACGGTGGCTCGGTAGCGGTTACTGCCGATGGTCAGATTGCCTGTCGGGTCGAGGCCTTTACCGAGGGGCTGTATCCGGTAGACGTGCACTTTGACCAGAGCCAGGTGATCCTGCGTCAGGGCGCCGTAGCGGCCATGCCGGAGCTGGAGGCCAGCGTGTACCAGGCGCTGGTGACCGGCGTGCGTGACTACGTCAACAAGAACGGTTTCAAGGGCGTGGTGCTGGGGCTCTCTGGCGGTATCGACTCGGCCCTGACCTTGGCGGTTGCAGTCGATGCGCTGGGCGCAGAGCGCGTTGAAGCGGTGATGATGCCGTATCACTACACCTCGGGCATGAGCCTGGAAGACGCCGAAGCCCAGGCGCGCACCATGCACGTACACTATCGCGTGTTACCCATTGCGCCGATGGTCGAGGCGTTCATGCAGACGCTGGAGCCGGTGTTTGAGGGCTTGCCGCGCGATACCACTGAAGAAAACCTGCAGGCGCGCTGTCGCGGCACGCTGTTGATGGCGCTGTCGAACAAGACCGGCTCGCTGGTGCTGACCACCGGTAACAAGAGTGAGATGGCCGTGGGTTACGCCACGCTCTACGGCGACATGGCCGGCGGCTTTGACGTGCTCAAGGATGTGCCCAAGACGCTGGTCTTCCGGCTGGCCGAGTACCGCAACACCCTTGGTCCGGCGATTCCGCAGCGCGTGATTGATCGGCCGCCATCCGCCGAGCTGGCGCCCGACCAGAAAGACGAAGACTCGCTGCCGCCATACCCGGTGCTGGACGAGATTCTGCGCTTGTACATCGAGCACGACCTGTCTGCCAGCGCCATTGTTGCTGCCGGTTTTGAAGAAGATGTGGTCAAGCGCGTTGTTCGGCTGGTCGACCTGAACGAATACAAGCGCCGTCAGGCGGCTGTGGGGGCGCGTATTACCCAGCGTGGTTTCGGTCGTGACCGTCGTTATCCGATCACTTCAGGGTGGGGGATGGAGGATTAAGGCGCGGCTAGCCGCGCCGCCGGAGGCTTGAAGCTGGAAGCTTGAAGTAGACCTAGCTATTGCAGGTGTCGGTTTTTACTCAAGCCGCGCAAATCCTGCTTGACCCGGATTGCGATGAGCTCACCCTGATTAAGCTTCCAGCTTCCAGCTTCCAGCTTCCAGCTTCCAG
>CESQ01035586.1_pt1 | contig 16435 bp, 13 predicted proteins | sample 361401 | NCBI WGS metagenome assembly CESQ01 (sample SAMEA2622119, study PRJEB7988) | marine metagenome | isolation source: saline water (ENVO:00002010), including | reverse complement strand
TTGTAAGTCTATTGAGAAAAAAAAAAGTTGTTGCAGCAAAAGAAGCAATAGCGGAAGCACAACAAAAAGCAGATATTGCCAGAGAAGAAATAAAAGAAGCAAAAGCTAATGTGGAAAGTAATGTTAAAAAATTAGAAGATAATAAACAAAAATTAAATGAAACTGAAAAAAATTTAAATGAAGCTAATGCAAAATATCATATTTTGCATGAAGAACTAAAAAAAGCTGAATTAGAAACAGAAAAGGCAATGGCTGCCGTAACAACAGCAAATAGTGAAAATAAATCTGAAAAAGAAAAAATTGAACAGGAAGCAAAAGCAAGAGAACTATCATTAAAAGCTGAATTAAAAACTGCTGATGAAGAAAAAGAAAAAGCAGAGCAAGAATTAAATAATTTAAGAACATCTGAAAAAACATTGAAAACTGAATTAACAAATATAGAAGGTATTTTAAAAAGTGCTACAAGTCGTGCGGAAGAAGCAGAAGCAGCAAGAGCAGAGGCTGAAGCAGCAAGAGCAGAAGCAGACGCAAAAGCCGCTGAACTAGAAGATGCATTAAGAGATGCAGAACAAGAAAAAGATAAAGCAGAGGCAAAAGCAGCAGCAAGACAATCGGATAAAGAAGATGCTGATAACAAAATAGCTGAGGCAAATGCAAGAGAACTATCATTAAAAAAAAAATTAAAAGATGCAGAAGCAGAGACAATTAGAAGAGAAGCAGCAGCAAGAATAGCAGCAACGGCAACAGAAAGATTAATTAAAGAAGCAGCATTAGCAAAAGCAAAAGAAGAAACAAAAGAAAGAGAAGATGAATTAGAAAGGACAAGAGCAGAAAAATTAAAAGCAGAACAAGAAAGAGAAGCAGCACAAAATGCAGAAGCAAGAGCACAAACAGAAGCAAAAGCTAGTGCAGAACGTATAAAAAAACTTTTAGAAGAAGCAAATGCAGCAAGCGTATCAAATGCAGCAAGCGCAGTAAATGCAGGAAACTCAGCAACCGTTCCAGGAATATCAGTAGCAGGACAAACAGAAATAATAGATGAACTTCCAGACTTAATATTACCTTCAGAGAAACTAAAAAATGAAGCTTTAAGAAAGATATTAATGAATAATAAACATAAAATTAAGAAACTACTTGAAAAGATTAATAAGAAATATACGAACTTTGAAAAAAAACATAATAATATTAAGTATAAACTAAAATCATTTATTGAATTTTTATGTCATTCTACAAGTGAAATTTATAAAGCTTTTGTAGAACTTCAAATTGACGAGGAAGTTATAAAAACATTTTTTAATATTTATATTAAAGAATTTATCAAGGAAATGGAAGTTATTAATATTATAAATAATTTAGAAATATGCATAGAAACAGCAAAATTATTAAAAGATGTATTAAAAAATAAAATAAAACAATATTCCAGTGAAGATGAGGGTGAAGGATCAAAAGAAGATAAGAAAACATTTTTTGAAATCAGAAAGATAAGTATAAAAGATTTTATTAAAAATACATTTAATACTATTAATATTCAAAATTTAATAACTAATATAATTGGAAAAAGCACAGCTAATATGAAAAAAGATATAACAAAGATATTAATGGACAGATTTGATGAAGAAGTTATGAATAGAACTATTGATGAAACTAATGAAATTAGTGATCAGTTATTGGAAGCATTTAGAAAAGTATTTGGTTCAGATTTCGTATTAAAACATAAAGTACCACTTGATAAAGTTGATAAATTAATAGATGATTTTAATGGTCTTAATTGGAAAAAATTAACAAGAGATATAGGTGCGATTATTAGAGTAGTAGAGGATATAAACCCACAAAATGTTATATTTAACTTTCAAGGATTTGAAGGGTTGACCAAAGATGATGAAATGGTTAAACTTAAAAACTCTGAAATAATAAAACTTTCAGATAATATAAAAGATTTAGATTTAAATCAAGATCCAAGAAGATTAACTAATGATATACGCACATTAAAACAAGAATTAGCGAATTTTGAAACATATAAAGCAAGAGCAGAAGCAGATATAAACGAATTAACTAGAACAAAAAACGAAGCAATAACAGCAAAAGAAAAAGCAGAAACCGAACTAGCAGAAGAAAAGGAAAAATTAGAAGAGGCAGAACAAAAACTGCGAGAATCAGCTCAGTAAATAAAACAAAAAAATGATTAATTCTAATAAATATTTTAGTATGTTTGTAATAAAATATTTATATATATTAACTTGATAAAGTATTATGTCAATATTAAATCTAACAAAAGATTCAAAATCTCTTATATATTATTATGGTGATTTAATAAAGAACTCAAAGGGCAAATTTATTTTCTCTCAAAACCGAAATGCAAATCCGAAATTTTCGAAATTTTTATCCGAAATATTTAAAACTTTAGATAATATTTATAATATAGTTAATACGGATTTAGATAGCATTCAGGATTTCCGTCAAATATATACTACAAATTCGAGAGAAAGAAAGAGTTTATTGGATATGATTTATGATAAGCATATTCTCTCAACCCGATATGTAGATAACAATATAAAATCTTATATAAAAACTAAGAATTCTAGATTATTATCATATAAAATCCCATATAAATCATCAAATGTAAATATAAATTTTTTCATTTATTCAGGTTTCTCTCAAAAATCGGTAGCGAAATATGACAATTTTGTAAAGCATATGATGGCTTTAATATATTTGATTGATGAGTCTTCTCTCGGAAATAGTTGTTCAAAAGACGGTATAAATATACAATTATTTTTGACGCCATTTAAGAGAGAAATAAAACGAGAGAAAATATTGGGTGCTAAGAATGTTAATGGTGGTTTTTGTTATGGTTGTATTGAGAGAGGGGATATAGTTGTATATAGAGAGGAGGAGTTATTCAAGGTTTTCTCTCATGAATTGATACATAATTTTGGTATAGATAAGAATTTGATAGAATTTGGGGAAAATGTTAATAATAAAAGTTATAATGAATTTAAATTATACAAGAATTTTCTCTCGATTTTTAACTTAAGTCGAGAGATAAATAATGGCGATTTTGATTTAAGTATAAATGAAAGTTTGGTTGAATTTTGGGGTGTATTCTTTAATAATGTAATATATTCTTATAATTTTGCAAACTTTCTCTCGAAATCGAAATCAAAACTCGAAAAATTTCGCGAAATTTTCGAAAAGATAAATAACTTCGAATTAGTTCACGCCTTTCTCCAATCAACTAAAATATTGTCACATAATAAATTGGATTATAAATCTATCATTTCACATGATAAAACTAATAATTATCGAGAGAACAGCCATTTATTTAGTTATAATATTATCAAATTAATGTTGTTATTTAATTATAAATCTTTCATAGAATCATCTATTTCTCTCAATTCTCGTGGTAAAATATATTTTAGTGATTCTCTCAGAAATTTCAACAAATTCTTTAAGTATATTGAGAATGTAGCAAAATCTGATGCTTTTATATCTAATTTTGAGTTTATTGAAGATTTATATCAATTATTGCTTTCAAATAATAAAAAAGGCGTAAAAAATTTAGCAAATAATCTTAAAATGAGTTCGCTTGAATTCTTTATATGAAATTTTTTTATTTTTATAATATAAATGGCAACAAAAAAAAATAGTATTAAAAAAAAATATGGAAAAAAAAATACTAGAAAAAAATTAACTAGAAAAAAAAAATTAAGTGGAAGTATAAAGTCTAATAAATCATTTAATGCTATGGATGAAGATATTAAAAAGATTAAAAAACTTTTAGCTGAAGCAAATGAGAGAAGAATTAATAAACAAAAATTATTTAATAGTGTTACTAGTAATAAATTTCGTTCACCAACCATGCTAAAAAAAACTAGTTCATGGAAAAATTCTAAAAAAAGAAATATTAAAAAGTCTGTTGGAGACTTATATTCAGAACTTACTAATAAATCATTAGAAATACCTATTTCAAAAGTAGTAAAATCTGTTAAGTCATTTAAAAATAAAAAAAAACTTTAAAAATAATCTTTTATAAAGATAAATAAATATTAGAATTTTTTTATATTTATTTATTATATATGGCGAAAGCTAATAAAACAAAAAAAATTAAAAGAAGAGCAGGTTCTAGAACAACAGAAAAAAATTTGGCTGCTTTAAAATTACAGAAAGCTGCTAAGAAAAAAGCTAGTTTAAAAAAAAAACTTAAAGCTTTAGAAAAAATAGATAAAGCTAAAATTAAATTAAAAAGAAAAATAGATGTGTGTCCTATATGTTTAGAAAAAATGGATAAAAAAGATAGAATTGAAACTCATTGTGGTCACTTTTTTCATCAAAATTGTATTCAGGGTTGGTGTGTTCGAAAAGCAAAAGAAAAAAAACCTTGCGAATGTCCTGTATGTAAAAAAAAATTACCTGAAATAGAACATCGTGCGAAAAAGAAATTAGATAAATTAAAAAAAGTAAGAAAATCTAATAGACATAGACGAAGAATGTTAGAAGATCCTAGCTACGCTTCCATTGTTGAATTGGATAGAAGATTGGAAGAAAGTAGAATGAGAAGACAGGCTCGTTGGAATTCACGTTTTCCTGATGGTTTCAATATTAGTCCTCCATTATCTTCTCGATTATCTGAATCTCAAAGATAAAGACAATAAATATTTATTTAAAAATTATAAATATTTATTAAAAATTAGAAAGCAAATTTATTTTCACTAGTAAAAAAAATTCCATGTGAACTAGCATTAATATAATCTTTATTACCATCTTTTTTTTCTTTAATATCATTTAATGCTTTTTTTAAGAATACATATCTACAGAAAGATGGTCTATCATTTGCAATATAAACCCGTATTTTATTTCCATCATCAGATTTATTATTTTTTCTCTCAAATTTTTCAATATCATTAAGATCATACTTTTGATCTTTAATGTAATATTTAGGATTATTTTCTTTTTCATATTTATAACCACCATATTTTAAAACTGCGTTTAATTCTTGTATAAAATCACCTAATGCTTTTCTATTATATGTTTGAATAAAATCCTTTAAAAATTCTATATTATTTAAAAATACTGTATCCCATTCAAAAACTTTTTCTTTCATCTTAAGTTTTTTTTGTATTGCTTTTTCTTCTTCTTGATCAGAGTCTTCTTCTTCTTGATCAGAGTCTTCTTCTTCTTCTTGAACAGAGTCTTCTTCTTCTTCATCAGAGTCTTCTTCTTCTTGATCAGAATCTTCTTCTTCTTGAACAGAGTCTTCTTCTTCTTGATCAGAGTCTTCTTCTTGATCAGAGTCTTCCCCTTCTTCTTCTTCTTGTAATATTTTTTTTGCTATATAAATTGCTAAATGACGAATTACTACTTGTAATGTTTTATCATAAACCTTCGCGGCTGATAAATGAGATTTATAATCATTATTATGAATATTAATTTTAATTGTTTTATCTTTAATATCAATATCCTGTAACTTATTATTAGGATTTGGTAGTTTCATATTAGTAGTTAATTTATAAATATTCGGGAGGGTTCCTGTCAATTTTACATTATAATGATATTTTTTATTTTTATTTGTAAATTGAATATTCATATATCCTTTTTCAGTATTAAAATGTGTTTTATTAACACCTTTTGTCATAGCACCAGCACTAGCTCCATCTATTATTGATGAACCAGCTCCCAGCACATTATACCATAATTTTGCGTTAGTAGAAGAAACAGCACCATTATTTATAATACATATTTTTTTAGTATTATCTCTCATAACTAATTCATTATTATCAATTTTTACTATAATTTCATTAGCTTCATCACTATCATTTCCCCATTTATTTTTATAATTTTTATTTTCTTTAAAAAACTTAAACAATCCATCATCAATTTCTATTGTTCCACTTGCTACTTTGTTAAGTAATTCTTCTTGTTTTTTTGTCAAATGATTGTTATCATCATCATTACTAATTTTCATACCTAAACCTATTTTAGAAAAAATTGAAAGAATTTTATTTTCAGCAATATTGCGAGCTCTCGGACCAGGTTTAAAAATTTTATGCATGTGTCCTGCGTCAGCCCGTCCCTGCATAATCATATCTTTAAGATCTCGAATTCTTTTTGGAATTGGTTCTCTCTCTCCAAATAATGTTATAAATTCTTCTTCCAAATCTTGTTTTAGGGTTTTGGAAAGGTCTCCAATTGTATCTTGTATGTCTGTCCTGGTTTCCTTAGCACTTTCATTCGTTTCAAACTTTAATTTAGTTGCTTTTTCCCTCAGCTTACTTTTTATTTCTTTAATTTTTTGTTTTAAATTAGTTAAATCATTTTCATAATCTATTAAATCTTTATTTATTTCTTCAAATTCTTTTTTTATATCTAGTTTTTTGAATTTTTCATTTTGGGACGATCTCATAGAGTTTAATATGTTACTGTAATTTTTTATTAAGTTTTCATAATTTTTATTATAAACTTTTATTTTATCAATAATATTTTTCAATAAATTTAATTGTTTATTGTAATTTATATCATATCGACTTTTTTTTAGGTCATCTTTCTCTCTTTTTATTTCGATTTCAAAATTTTCATATTCCGTAATATTAGTTAATAAAGTTATTAAATCATTAGAAGCTTGAATAAATTTATTCTTAATATTTTCTTTAATATTTTCATAAGCTATATACCATGAATCTTTGCTTGTTGTTTTATTCGTATCAAAATTAACTTTAACATAATCCGATAACATATTTTTTTCAAGTTTATACTCTGATTTAAATTTATCTGTTAATGGAACATCAAGTTTACTAAGAAGCCAAGATATTTCTTTGAGATTAAAATATTGATCAGGTAGTAAATAATGTGCATATTTATGTTTATTAGCTTTATTAGTTCCTTTAAATATTAAACGACTAGCTTCATATTGTTTAACTAAATTCTTTAATATGCTTAAATATGTTTGATACCAATCTGAGTTTTTATCACCATATATGTCTGTTGATGATTCCATTAGTTTTTTATAATTATACCCTAAAAGTTTAAGAATCCATATGACCTGACTAGTACCAGAACTTTTTCTAGAAAAACCAGGTGTCGGTTCATCTAAATTAAATGTATAACTTCTATAAGCTATTTTTTTAATTACATCAGTATTTTCTTTCATAAATAGATGTTCTATAAATGTTTCAATTTTCTCTCCCATCCCACCAATAAGTTTTTTATTTTTTCTTGTGAATTTTCTCTTTGGTTTTTTTATAGTTTTTTTTTTTCTAAAAGTTCTTGATTTTTTACGAATTTTTTTTGATTTTCGTTTTTTTATACCACCAGAAGCAACTGAAATAGTTGAAGGTAAATGAGCAATAGGCTTGACAATTGGTAATGCTGATGATAATGATGATAGTGAATATAAAGGAGATTTTTCTTTTAAATCTGTTTCATTTATTTCCGAACTAATTTCTTCAGTATTTTCTACATCATTTTTTTTAGAGTTCAAGTATTCTTCTAAATATTTTTCACATGCTATATAGATTATATAGTATTCAATATATTTATATTTAATATCATCTGGTATGTTTTTATTAAAATCCATTTTTTTAAAATCATTATTGTTTAAAAAACCGACTAAATATAAAATAAATAAACTATTATTCATAATTAAATTATTTAATTCATCATCTATGTCAACTTTTGTTTGATTTATTATTCCACCACCTTTTAATGGACTTAAAGCTTTACGTTGATATGCTAATAATTCACTTGGAGTTATAAATTTTCGATACTTATTTTTTATCAATTGATAAATTTGATAAATCTTCTCAATTATATAATGTTTTTCATATAATCTAGAAGCAAATTTAAAATCATGTATAGGATCATGTCCTAATAAATTCATCATCAAAAATGAAAAATCTTCATCTGGTAATTCTATTATATCTGGCTCATCTGCCATAATCTTATATTATAAAAATATTAAATAAAATAGAACTATTCGCGGGAATTTCTTTAAGCCTAAAAATAATATATATAAAAATGAACTTAAAGCCAAACCACGAAAAATGACGATTTTCAGTTTGTGAGCATTTATGGTAATAAAAAAATAACCGAAAAAAAGTGGTTTCAAAAACTTTTTTAAAATTTTAAAAATTTTTTCGGGTTTTGGACATTTTAAAATGTCCATTTTGCATATTTGAAACGCCTTTGTCAAATTCAAAATTGGCAAAATTGGGTATTTTCACTTTGTTACCATAAAGCGTCATATTTTTGATTTTTTGAAAAAAAAATGAAAAAAAATTTTCGAAAAAATGGCAAAAAAAGGATTTAGAAACTTTTTTTGATAGTATATATATACGAAAAATGACGAACAAAAATGTGGTAAAAAGTGGTAATTTTTGGGTTTGTAAATGTTGTGACTATAAAGCATCACGAATGGAACATATGACAAGACACCTTTCAACCCTAAAACACAAAATATGTGAAAATACGAAGTTTGACGAAGAAAATACGAACGAAAAAGTGGAAAAAGTGGCAAAAATAGAAGAAGACAAATTATTTGTTTGTGAATGTGGAAAACAGTACAGACACCAGTCAAGTTTATGGAATCATAAAAAAAAATGTACTTATGAAGAAGAAGAGGAAGAAGAATGTGAAGAAATAAAAAATAGTAATTCAAACGGAATTTCTGAAGAATTAGTGGTTAAATTAAACGAAATTGTGGTAAATTCAGTTCAAACAGTAATAAAAGAATTAGCCCCGCAAATAGGAACACAAATAGGAACACAAAATAATACAAATACGATAAATAATAATCAGCGATTTAACATCAATGTATTTTTGAATGAGAAGTGTAAAGATGCTATGAATATGAGTGATTTTATAAAGTCAATAGAAGTTTCTTTACAGCAATTAGATTTAACAAAAACGAAGGGATTAGAGCAAGGGATAACAAATGTAATAATGGAAAATATGAGCAATTTAAGTGTGTATGAAAGACCGATACATTGTACAGATATGAAAAGAGAAACAATATATATAAAAGATGATGATAAATGGGAGAAGGATGGTGATAAAACAAAGATAAAATATGCGATAAAGAAGACATCTGGTAAAAATTATGATGCATTAGTGAAATGGACTAAGGAGAACCCAGATTTTATGGATTCAGATGATAAACAGAGGTATTATGCTTTGGCTTTATCGAAATTGGGTAAGCCTTTGAATGGAATAGATGATAAAGTAATAAAGAAGATATGTAATCAAACGTATATAAAGGATGATTTAAATGACGAATTATAGAAATATAATTTTTATTATTATAATGTATATGATAATAAAAATAAATAAAGAAAAATAATTATATATATATATAATATGAATGATACGATAAGTAATAACAATTTTGGTAGTAACAGTATAATAAGAGAAAAGTCAGTAGTAGATAAGTTATTATGTTGTGATATTCCAGTAAGAAAAAGTAAAAGAAAGATAAATGACGAAGATTTTAGTGTTCCAGATATAAATGAATATTCCAGTATAGTTGATATAAATTATAATATGCAACAATTAAAGAGAATTTGTAGAAGTTATACAATAAAGTTAAATGGGAATAAGGATATATTAAAGAAGAGGATATACAACTATATGTATCATTCTTATTATTGTTTAATAATACAAAAAATATGGAGAAGAGTTTTAGTGAAGAATTATATAGATTTGCATGGTCCAGGGTTTAAGAAAAAAGATGATTGTTCAAATGATTGCGATTTTATTTCATTGGACAATATAAAGGAAATACCGTATAATCAGTTTTTTAGTTATAAAGATGATGAGGATTATATATATGGTTTTGATATAGGTTCTTTGTATAATTTGTATGTAAAGAATTTTGAGAATAAATCGAAGATAGAGAATCCATTTACGAGGAAAGTGATTGATACAAGTAATCTTTATAATATGTTAAGATTTATAAGATATAGTAGAATATTGGGTATAGATGTAAATGTAAATTATGATGAATTAAATGAATTATCAGAATCAAAAAAATTCGAGATGAAAGTATTAAGTTTATTTCAGGCGATGGATAGTTTAGGGAATTATACAAATATGAATTGGTTTATGAGTTTAAATAAATATGAGTTAGTAAGATTTGTGAAAGAACTAGCAGATATATGGCATTATAGGGCGAATTTAACGCAGGAGACGAAGAGGGAGATATGTCCTCCAAATGGTACGCCATTTAGAGCATCTCATATAAGTTTACATTTAATACAAAATTATAGTTTTTCACTAATAAGGAGAAATATTTTAGCGATTTTAAATGAGTTAATAAATAAGGGAGTAAATAGGGATGCTAGGGCTTTAGGTAGTATGTATGTATTAAGTTGTTTAACATTGGTGAATGCTTCAGCGGCGGAGTGTATGCCTTGGTTGTTTGAATCGGTGAATTATGTATAGTTCGTTAAAATTAGAAATTAAAAAATATATAATATAATTTTTAATTTCTTTTAGCATAAATGGGGTTCAAAAAAATAATTTTGAAAATAAAAATATATATTAAATAAAAGAACTTAAAAAAATAACGATATAGTAAATTATAAAATATGCCCTCGAAATCAGCTGCGAAAAAGAGCGAACCCAAAGCGACCAAATCCGCTGCCGCGCCAGCGCCCGCGAAGAAAGAAACCAAATCAAAAGCGAAAAAAGAAGAAGTCAAGAAAGTAGCGGAACCTGAAGTCCAGAATGTAGAAGTAAAGGCGGATTCAACCGAAACATCAATCACTGACAATTTTGCGGAATTCATTACCAAATTCCAGGGTATGATGTCTCAGTTTAGTTCATTAAAAGCGGAACTTAAAGTTCTTGAAAGAAAAACAATGAAACAGCTTAAAGTAGTTCAGAAACTCAACAACAAAAAACGCAAAAAAGGCACTCGTGCGCCAAGCGGTTTTGTCAAACCATCATTAATTAGTGATGAACTTGCTGCCTTCCTTGACAAGCCAAAAGGCACAGAAATGGCGCGCACAGATGTAACTCGTGAAATCAACAAATACATTCGTGCTCACAGCCTCCAGGATAAAGAAAATGGTCGCAAGATTAACCCCGACAAATCACTCCAGAAACTTCTTAAAGTTGAGCCCGATGTTAATCTTACATACTTCAATTTGCAACGCTACATGGGTGTACACTTTCCTAAACAAACCAAAGCCCCAGTAGCTGCATCTGCGTCTGCCTAAATTAATAAAATAAAAAAAAACAAAAAAATATTTCAATTTTAATTTTATTTTTAAAATTGAAATAAACATATATTATTATTACTATTATAACAAAATGGCGCCAAACACACCTGAATATAATAGAAATTATCGTGAAGAAAATAAAGAAGAAATTAGATTGAAAGATGCTATAAGATATCAAAAAAATAGAGAAAAAAAAATACAAGCCTCAAGAGATAGAATTAATGCTAATCCCGAAGCAAGACAGGAATATGAAAGAGAATATAATAAAACTGATGCGGGTAAAATAAGAAGAAGAAAAGCTTCTTGGAAAAGCAGAGGATTAATATTTGATTCTAAAGAAGAATTTGAAGAAATATATGAAAGATACATCAATACTTGGTTTTGTGACCTATGTAATTGTCCATTGCATGAAGGTAATGTTGGATCTGGAAAGCGTGTTATGGACCACGATCATGTCACAGGAAAATTCCGAAATGTTTTGTGTAATCATTGTAATATTAAACAGAGATAATAGAAAATAAATTGATAAAAAATATCAAAATAATTTTTTTAAATAGAATGAAAAAAAAATATCCAATTGATAATTGCGATATTTGCTTTAAAGAAAATGAAAAAATATTAGGTGATTGTTGTGGAATAAAAATGTGTATTGAATGTGATAGTAGATTAGGTGGTTTATGTACAATTTGTGAAAAAGAAGAATTAAATTATTGTTATGAATGTGAGGAATGTGGCGAATATACACCTCGTATGAATACTCATATATGTGAATGTTGTGAAAAAATATACTGTGATGAGTGTTTATCTATAAACGATGCTCCTATTTTTGTATGTTTAAAAGACAAATGTGAAGAAAATTTTTATAAAGAAATAGATGAATATTTTGCAGTAACAAAAATACAAGATATATGGAGAAATTATTTCTTTAAAAAATATATTCTAGATTAATCTAATAGAAACCATACTAGGAGTAAAAATAAAATAAAAAATTAAATAAAAAAAGTTAATTAAAAAAAAATTGATTTAAAGATAAATTAGTTATTAATATTAATATACAGCGATAATGACGAGTATCGTATCTGGAACAGAGTTCAATGTTGAGGAGGATTATGTTTATACTAAGGCGAAGGTGAATGCGCGTGGTGGAACGCAAGTAGGTATTCTTAACTCGAAGACAAACAAGTCTCTATATGTAAGCACACCACTTATGCTTACCTGGGGAATTAATACTTACACTGATGAAAAGACTGGTGAAATTCAGAATTATGATATGGCACTTCAATTCCCAAATGACGAATACAATAACCCACAGAGTGCGGCTTTCCTGAAGAACATGCAAGATCTTGAAAGCAAGCTTAAGCGTGATGCTATCACAAATTCAAAGGAGTGGCTGAAAAAGAGCAAGCTTTCATCCGATGCTGTTGATGCTCTTTGGAGCCCTATGCTTAAGTATCCAAAGGACAAGGAGACTGGTGAGTTTGATTATTCACGGTCACCAACCCTGAAACTTAAGATTCCCTATTGGGACGGAGAAATCAAGAACCTTGAACTATACAATGATTCAAAGGAACTAGTTTATCCTAGTGATGATGGTAACGCGAAGCTTGAAGATTTTGTGGTAAAAGGCTCAAATGTTGCGACCATTATCCAGTGTGGTGGTATTTGGGTGGCTAATGGCAAGATTGGTGTAACATGGCGTCTTTTCCAGGCTGTTGTAAAACCTCGTGCTACTCTATCTGGTAAGTGCCATATTACTCTATCAAATGAAGATAAACAGAAGCTAAATGCGAGTGGTCCCGGTAGTGATGATGGAGATAGTGATTCAGGTGTGAAACCAAGTGTAACAGAAGTAGATGATAGTGATAGTGATGATGATGTAGTAGAAGAGGTAACGAAGGCAGTAGCTAAGTCAGTTAAAGTAGAAGATGCGCCGAAGAAAAAGCGTGTAGTTAAGAAAAAGACCTCAGATTAAAGTAGAAATATAAAACAAAAAAAGACAAAAAAAAAGCATGTGTGTGTGTGATTATTTCATGATATTTTTTTTATGAAATAATTATTCAATATAGATATGGATAACAGTATTACTTTTTTTAGAATTATCAAATATATCATTAACATTAATTGAAGGCAGACCAAATTTTTTAAAGGTATAAGTTTGATATTTTTTAAATTTTAATTCATGAATAGGAAGTAAAAGCGTTAATTTATGAATATCAATTTTAAAATAAGAAAACTCATTATCTTTATTAATCATATCAATAATAGTATCAAAAGTAGTGTTAAATTTATAATTAATAACGTTATCACCATCAATGGTAATATTGTCGGGAAGTATAGGTTCAATTTTAATAATATTTTCATTAAATGTCATATAATTATGCCATAAAGGAACATATACAATTTCATTGGAAATATCAAGTTTAAATATTTCATTATCCATAAGATTTTCAATAGACGGATTAATAATATAAATGTTACAATTTTTAAGTTTATTGGAAAGTATGTCCTTAATTTTTTGTAGTGTTTCGGGAGAGAAATTAAATACCTTGGTATTAATTAAGTTATAAATATCTTCAATAACATCAATATTAATATATTCAAGTAGTTGTTCTAAAACTTTATTACTGAAATCAGCACATTGTTTTTTAAATGAATTAACATCATCAGGTTTATTATTTTCAGTAGATAATAATTTAAAAAAGTTAATAATAAGGTCAGTATAAGGAGTAGAATATAAATCATCATCAAGATTATTATGAAAGATTTCAGCAATATCAGAATTAATGAAATTGTTTAAGAAAACATAAGCATCATTAATTTGTTGAAAAGTGACTTTGGCATCGGGTTTAGAGGATTTATCGGGATGATTATTAAGAGCTTGTATGTGGTAATTTTTTTTTAATTCTTCGGTTGTTAATTTATCGATATTGGAAATATTATATTTATTATTTAAATTTAAATGTGTTAATGCTATATTAAGATTCATTTTCATGAATAACACTTATTAAATATAGTACATAACTCTCTAAATGGTAAATAGGTCTATAATTATTATTATAAAATTTAAATAATAAGCAGGTTTTAATGAAAATTTTGTTAAGAAAAGTTTCAGAAATATTATAATCAATAATTATTAATTTTCTAATAATATTATCAATGATATAATAAATAGCATCATAAATATTAATATTGTAAATTAATATATCATATAAAATATTTCTAATATAATTGTAATTAACATTATTTTTAATAATAATATCAACGATTTTATCACATAATGATTTTTTAATATTAACAATATTTTCATTATCTTGATCAAGTTTAATATGTTTTAATGAATTAATGCTATTAATATCATAAATATAAGGTATATTATCATCAATATCATTAGATTGTTTATTTGCTAAAAATTTTTTGTTATTAGTATTAGAAAGTTTAATGTAATTAGAGTAACTTAATTTAGAATAATATAAAACTTTACAAGTATCAATAATATTTTTAGGAATGAAACTGATATGTTCAGTAATAATAATAAATTTAAGAGTAATATTATCAAGAATAGTTTTTTGCATATAACTGTAAAAAAATTCTAATATTTCATTATTAATAGAATGAAAATTTTTACATAATATAATTGCTTTTTTGTCATTATAGCTTTTAATAACATCAATAATATTAGTGTAAATATCATTAAATAATATTTTAGAATTACAAGTCAAATTTTCCATATCTATTTCAAAATGTATATCACTAATATGTAATAAATGTTCAGTTTTAACAGATTTAATAATCATATTTTTTTCATATTTAAGATTAGATGAACTATATTTTTGAATAATTTTTAAGGCTTCTGTATATTTACCAATACCAGGAGGACCATAAATTAATATATTAGGCATATCATTAATATTATTTGGTAAATTATCAATAAATTGAGAATATTTATTGTTTATGTTAGAAGATATAGCATTATTTAATAATGTAACAAAATTTTCTTTTATTAACATAATAATTAAATTAAAGTATAGTTATATTTTTAAATATTAAAAAAAATGTTTAAAAATATATTAATAATTAAATTAGTAAATAAATAAAATGTTCGGGGAAGACTTAGATAATATAGATGAGAATAGTATAATAGTTTGTGATCCAATAAAGAATAGTATAATTCAACACAGTAATTTTTATAAAACATTATATTCGAATGAGCTAATATCGTTTAATGGAATATATGTGAAATTTAATTTAATAAATACAATGAAAATAAAGGAAAAGATAACATTTAATATAAATGCGAAGGAGAATGAAGAAACAATATCAAAATTATCAAAATTGGAAAATAGCATCTTAGATATAATAAATTGTAATTTAAACAAAAATAAAATAAATAAGATAAGTGAATTTTTGAACAATGGGTATATAAAATATAATTATAATGACGTTTATCTCGAAACAGAAGAAAATACAAGTATAATAAATGAGAATTATACAAAAAAGACTTTATTTTTAAAGATTTCAGGGTTATGGGAGACAAGAGAAAATATAGGATTGACATTTAAGATTTTTTTAGTAGATAGATTTATAAATTTCTATCCATCAGTTGAAAAGAAAGATAATAAGATGTGAGTAATCATAACAAAAATAAAGTTAATTGTCAATAATATGTAGGAAAGAGCTTTAATTGCTTTATCTTGTTTTTGAGTATCTCCTTTACCATTATAACTATCTAACTTATTAAACATATATTTAACAATAATAGCAATTTGAACAATTAATAAAAAGGATGAATAAAATGAATATGTATGAAAGCTATCTGCGACTAAATTTGAATTAATTCTTGTGTAATACGAGAAATTAATATATATAACATATAAAATTAAAGCTAATGTTAATGCAATTATTAATGTATCATTAAATAATAAGTTTAATAAAGTAGTAAATATATTACCTTCTTCTAAATAACCTTGCGTGGTTTTTTTAGAGAAATATAAACTCATAAAAGACATTAAAAATAATGCTAATGCGGTTAAACCATAACCCCAAATGTTAGTTGATGCAGGGCCCATATTACCTAATTTAGTATGTCCTTCTTGAAAGAATACTTTAATAACAATACCAAGACAAGCTAATACTACTAAATTCATTAAATCTAAATTGTCATTTAAACTAAAACCAAATCCAAAAATACCTCTTCTGCCAACTATTTCTGGTTGTAATTGCGA
>CESQ01019613.1_pt1 | contig 16557 bp, 21 predicted proteins | sample 361401 | NCBI WGS metagenome assembly CESQ01 (sample SAMEA2622119, study PRJEB7988) | marine metagenome | isolation source: saline water (ENVO:00002010), including | reverse complement strand
TTGTGCAACCAACCAAATCCATCAGTAGTAGATTTTGTTACTGTCCAACTTTGATAAGCAGATGCACCACTTCCATTCAAATGATTATCTAAACTTACTTTAAATCCATAATAATATTTATTTGCATCATTATAATCTCCAATAGCTATTGCTACATTACCGCTTGAATTAACACCTACAAATTTTTTCTTTTTATCATTACCTCTATCATTGATTCTTGCAGCATAAGGATAACCAGCTACTCCGTCATCACCGTTAACACCAGAATAAGTATAAAAATTAACATCAAAATCTATAAAAGATTGATTACCATAACCATAACCTTTAACTGTAATAGTACACATACGAGCAGAAGCTCTAGTAATATTGGTATTAATAACCATTGCACCATCCCAATTAGTATTGTCTGCAAAAGTCATTATGTTGTTAGTAGTAAATAATTGATTATTATTTGTTCCAAAACCACCTTGTTGTGATAATCCACCAATTCTATGTCCATAATTAGACCAAAATGCTGCATCTATATTTACTTTATCAGCACCAGCATCTACATGAATTGCATTTACTTTACCATTACTTTCTACTCTAAAATCTACATCAGAACTACTTTCATTTACTACTACCGAATAACCACTTTGTGCTTTTAAATCTAAATTATTTGACCCTAAACTACTAACTATTGCTCTACCAGTATCCCAAGACAATACTCCGTGTGCTGCTGCACTACCCCAATGAAACGTACCATCATTTTTTAAATGAATTCTACCAGAAAAAAAGTCTACTCTACTATCACTACCATCTACTCTTAAGTAAGAAGTCATATTACCACTACCATCATCTCCAAACAATACAGTATCTGCATTATCAACAGTATTTCCTATACGAAGTTCTCCACCATAGCCATAAACATAGTTATTTGTTCCATCGTGCCACAATCTTAACTCTTGACTACCACCAAGATGAATTTTTAAATCATCTCCCATATATACTTGTTGATGAATACTAAATAATTCTCCTGCTGCATCTTGTTGAGTGAATCTTAAAAACTCATCTCCACCACAAAAGAATCTTAACCTATCATCTACATCTTCTCTTATATAAGTATGCTCACTTCCTCCAAAAAATACACTTTTACCTACTGGTATTTTAAGACTATCTCTAAGTGTAATTTTACCATCACTACCCATTACTAAACTATTAGTTGCTGCATTAGCATCATAAATAGTTAATTGATTTGAACTACCACTTGCTGATAAGAAAAAATCTGAATTGTCTGTTGCAAGTCTTAGATGTGAGCCAGTACTTGAACCAGCTTCGTGAACAGTAAGATAATTGTTGCTATCGGAAAAAGTAAGATTAGATTCTGCTTGTATAGCACTTGTACCATTACCAGTTAATATTGCATTAGAAGTAAAAGTAGATGCTCCAGTACCACCATTAGCTACTGCTAAATCAGTACCAGACCAATTAGAATTATTTATTGTAGCACTACCACCGATAGCTGTTAAACCAGTAGCTGCAGTAGAACCATCACCAACATATAATGCATTAGTATCACTTTTAAATATTAATTCACCTAAATCAGGCGTACCAGCATTTGAAAGGTTTGTACCACTCCTAATTTTGAGTTTGTTAATTGTTGCCATTTAACTCCTTAAAAAGTACCACAATCTATAGTATAGTTTACAATAGTATTTGTAAAATTTGATAATCCTTCTAAATTAGCTTGTAATTTTGCAGTTCTTGATGTCGTAGAACCCATACTTACTGCTCCAGGTGTTGCTGAAGGTTCAGTATCTAATCCTTGGAATAATACCCATTTACCTTCACTTGCATCTCTACCTAATCCAGTCCAATTCCAGAAATCACTACCACCACTTGTTGCATCATAAGCGGTATAAATACCAACATCTATAGTATCTTCAGTTCCACCAGCTTGAATACCTTTATTTAATTCAATAAAAGTGTCTTCTACTTCTAAAGTAGCTACGCTAAGGGTAGTGCTACTTCCAGATACTACAAGATTACCACTTATTGTTAAATCTTGTGCAATAGTAATGCTATCAGCTAATTTATCTCCAGTTACTGCATTATTAGCAATATGAGCTGTATCAATAGAGCCATCTACATAATGTTCACTATCTATTGCATCATCTGCAATTTTAGCACCATTAACCGCATCAGCACCTAAAGCCGCATTATTTACTGCACCAGCTCTAATTACATCACTTGTTACAGCTTCTGCTGTATCAGTACTTTTTAATTTAGCACTAGTAATTGCACCATCTTGAACTCTAGCTGTAGTTACAGCATTATCAGCTATTTGTGCAGCTTGTACTGCGTCAGCAGCTATGTGGTCATTAGTAATTGCATCATCTGCTATTTGACCAGAACCTATACCATCAGCTTTTACTCTTAAAGCATCTGAATTAATTTCTATTGTAGAATCATCTACTCCTACTGATAATACTGCATTAGTAGCTGATAAACCATTACCAGCAAACAATGTTGCTATCCTATCAATAGTAGACTTTCTATTAGTACCACCAGCACCATCATCTACTATAAATAAATCACCACTTGCTAATCCAGCTCCTATATCAGTTGCTCCATCTATTTCTATTGCAGATAAAGCTACTTTACCAGCTGTTGTTATTTGATTTAATTTACTATCTGCGATACTACCAGCTAATTGTGCATTTGATACACCACTTGCTTTAATAGTTACCGCTCCACTACTTACCGCAAAATCAGCACTTGCAAACGAGGCTTTACCAAGAACAGAAGAAGTAGCTTTGCTTATTACTTCCATAATATCGGTGGCATTTCCTGATGCATTACCATAGTAAAATTTAGGTTGTGTATCTGTATTTACATTAACACCTAATTCACCATAAGCGAGAGTAGGGACATTACCATTTGTATTACTTCTTTTTATTTGTATTTTATTTGCCATGTCATTCCTCGTTATATATTAATATACTCCTCCGTCTATTGAATCAGCATCTATCCATTTAGAAGTGCCGCTATCATATCTTAAAACAGCACCATCAACTGGTGATGTAATATTTGTATCATCCATTTCAGCAATAGTATCATCACCGCCAAAAGTGTCTACATAATTTTTTACTGCCTTAGCGCTAGGCAATGTTGTATCAGTACCAACTACTGAACTTAAGTCTGTATCTAGTACTCCCGCTTTCAAATTATCTACTTCTACGTTGCTGAGTGTATTATTATCAGCATTAATTGTTTTGTTTGTTAATGTTTGCGTAGCATCAGCTGTTGCTGTTCCGTTTAATGCATCTCTAACATTAGTCGCATCGCTATTGTCTAAACTAATAGGTATTTGGCTAGCATCAATACTAAAACTATCTTGAACTTTAGTAGAGTTTTGTACACCTACGCTTTTTGTAGCGCTTGTTGTTTGCACAGTAGCTTTAACAGCTTTATTTGTTGTAACTTTAGCACTTATTGCCATTATACAGCCGCCTTCCATGTATCATTTAATTGTATCATACCTTTAGAAATAACTACATCACCTTGTATATGTCTAGTATAAATAGGATTTGTTGCAACTGATACATCTTTTTCTACCAATTCCCACACTCCTTCAAAATCATCTGTAAAATATTGTGTTGCTTCAGCTGGCAATGTTAAGGTTACAGTATTTCCAGTTGCACTAGCAACTAAATCAAATTGTATTTCAGTTATATTATTATCACTTGCCCAAGTATCATTAAATGTTAATGTAACATTTGTTCCAGTTACTGAAGAATTTGACGAAGCTACAAAAGTAGTAGAATTAGTTATAGATTGAACAGTAGTTCCAGTCAACCCAGAACCAGTAATTTTCATTCCAACTTTTATATTTGCTGTACTATCCATAGTAACATTAGCGCTTCCGTCAGTAATATCACAAGTAGCATCTACTATATTTATTTCTGTTCCGATATTATCATTTGTTTTTTTAGGTCCTGTGAATGTACTATTTGCAAAATCTTTTTGTATTTTACCTACAAATTGCTTTTCTGTATCCATTCCATGACTTGTTTCAAATGTAATTTGGTTTTCAAAATCAGCTCCTTGCTGTATTTCTATATCTTGATATTGATTTGCTGAAATCATATTTTACTCCTAATATAAAAATACTACGTCTGTTGAACTACTTTTTGTTGCACAAATTGAATATGTGTGTCCTTTTAACAAATGAAATGCTACTACAACACCATTTACTGTTAAATTAACGTTTGCTGATGTGCCTTTCATATGCACGGCTCTACAAGCGTCTTGGTCATTTCCCGTTGCAACTACTGCTTTGATATACGGAGCAACACTCTCTTGTACTGCGTAATCATTAAGTCCTTTATAACCCATTGTTTTCTCCTGTTATTTGACTGCGAAAGGTTTCATTGCATTTGCTATAAATACTTTGTTTTTATTACTTTCATTATCAGCCATTTTTTTATAAAATTCTTTCATATAATATTCTTTTAATTCTAAACTACCAGCTCTTTCTGCTAATTGCGCTCTTACATAACAAACTACCGCTAAACTTAATATTCTATTTAAATTTACATGAGCTGATTCAGATGGATTAGATTGCTCAGTTAAACTAGAATTTGTTGTTGTTTCTGGGTCTTCGTCTACAAAAGGTTTTTCAATAGCAGTATATTCTATGCGCAAACCTTCTGTAATGTTTTCATCTGGATATTTAATTCTACTTCTTATTCCCCCTGTAACTCTTCCTTGATTGTCAACAATTCTACTTGAACTTCTAACAAACTTGTAAAGACGAAGTTGTTTGCCTTGTTGCATATAACAATATGTTAAATTTGTATCATAGCTCATGGATTTGTATCCTCAGTAACATTTGGTTCGCTTTGCAATCTTCTAATTTTTTTATATTTATTATCATCTTCAGTATCTAATACACTAATACTTTTTATAGCAATTAATCCAGCAGGCAAATCATAATCTCTTGTATTTTTTACTACATTTGTTTTATAAACTTTTGTGTTTATTTCATTTGTTGATTGCATGTGTAAAAACGCATCTTTAATATACGCAATTACTAAATTAGTATCACGTGTATTTGCTCTTTCCATAATTTCTAAAATTTTCACGATGTTGCTCCTTGTTGTTGTCTTTGAGCTCTTTGTTGTTGTTCAGGCGCTCCTAAAGCTCCTGTAATAGATTGCAATTCAGATATTGCTCTTTGATAAAAACCCATAGATGCTTGTATTCTTTGACTTGCAATAGCTAAATTTCCTTGAGATGTTTGAATAACTGCGTTAGCCATTTCAGGGTCTTCATCTTGCAACCAATGAATTGCACTTAAACTTGTTTTGCTTATTGTATCTAAAGAAGCCATACCTCCTTCAAAAATCTTTTCAGCATCTATTGAACTAGATAACCTTAACATATCTAATGATGCTGCATATAATAAAGCTACGTTTTCAAATTCCGTTAATACCCATGCATCGCTATTTTCATCAATAATTGGAGGAGCTGAATAAACAATCACTCCTTTATCTCCTCCTAAATAACTAACTCCTGTTGGAGTTCCTCCTACTGGTGTATATACTTGACTAAATGTCAAAGTAGCATTTGTACCACTTGCTGTAGCAGCTGCTGATAATACAAATTGAGTAGTATTGCCTGGAATAGATTCTATTGTAGCTCCAGATGGTATACCTGAACCACTTACTTTCATTCCAACATTTAAAGCTGTGTTGTCGTCTATTCCCACAGTTGTATTTCCACTTGTAGTATCGCAAGTTTCATCCACTAAACTGCTACCTGCTGGGTTATGTGCATTATAATCAGGGTCTGGTTTAATATATATTTTACCATTTAATTTATAATATACGGGAAACATTTTAGTAGGTAGTCCTAAACTATCAGATTCATCTGTTGCGTGTATATTTATATCAGGAATTTCTTTTGCTATTCTTTTTTTATTACCATCATTACGATATACTGCTAATATTTTATCGTACGCTAAAGAAGAACCATCTCCAATAATACTTGTTCCAGTACTATTAAATCCATCTATTTCTACTTCAGAAGCAATAGACCATAAAAACTTTTCAGGTAAACTAGATACAATAAATTTAGCACCTGCATTTAGATGTTCTACTAAAAATCTAGCTTTAGAAGCGTTTCCAGTTATATTATTTACTTTTTCCCATAATTTCATATATATCTCCTATTCGCAATTGGGCCCCCGCAGGGAGAAAGGAGGTAAAGAACCTACAAAGACCCAATGCAAATTATCTATTTAGTTATACCCAAATAGCGTGTGATTCTGGCATCATGTATTCGAAACCAGCTTCAGTTAGAATCATATCAACTCTCTTATCAACACCTGAGTTCTCTAAATTTTGAACTCCGACATAAATAGAAGTGTCTCTATTAACTCCGTTACCAACTAGTGGTCTGTATTTAACATTGTTCATGTTAAGTGCTAAGATTTTAACGTGTGAACCATCTAAAGCAATACATCTAGCAACATTCATGCTACCGTATACTGTTGTAATAGTTGTTACGTCTAATCCCATTACTTTTTTACGACCAGTAACTGCTAGGTCTGCGCCAAATAATGCTTGATTTCCAGCATTTGAAGCACCAGCATTAGTTTGACCAATGCCAAGATTCTGTTTAAAGAATCCGCCTAGTTTATGCAACCAAGTGTAAACTTCAGTACTACATAAGAATACTGTAGCTGCGTCTTGATTGTATCTTGGGTCTTGATATCTAGACATGTCTTGTAAGAAATCGTCTATAGTCTTAGCGCTAGTCCAAGAAAATAGGTTTCCGTAATTTAAAACATAGTCTACTGCACCTTGAGTATGATTTATTGAATCTTGACTAACTTGTGTACTAAATAGTCCAGCGTGTTCAATATCCCATTTGTGTTCAATTAGCTTTTCTTTCCACGTTCTTGCCCACTCATTTGGTTCATACTTTAGAGCTGTTGCTCTTGCAGTATTTGTCATACCAAATTGTGTTCTAAAGATTTGTGTTTGTCCATAGCCAGTTGAGTATGGATTGTCTTTCCACTCTTCGTTAGTTAGAGAAGAACCTTCTTCGTGAGCATTACCCACTACGTAACTTCTTCTACCTTCTAAGTCTTCAGCAATATCTAATGAAGCTACTGCTGCTACGTTAGCGTCACTTCTCATAGCCGCATTTTCTAAAGAACCAGTAGGAAATCTTAAAATCTTTCCTTTAAGTTCAATAACTTCTGCTGCAGCAATTGAGCCACCGCCAATGTTAAGTGTTGCACCTGCACCTGATGGTTTAACTTCAGTTACTCTAAATAACATATAGTCAGTTGGAGCACCGCCTTGAGCTGTTGATGAAGTAGGAACTTTAATTACTTGACCTTTTTGGAAAAATTCAGGTCTTGTTGCTACGTCACCAATTTTAATTGCACCATTAGTTTGTGAATATACATTTTGTAAATTACCTGCAGATTTATAATCTGAAGCAAATATTAATTGTAATTCATTTCCTACACCGTCAATAACAGCATCACCTGCAAGCTTTTTAAAAGCTGCATCGTTTACTACTGTTCCACTTGCTTTTCTGAAACCTACACAATATGCGTATCTTTTCATAAAAGAGTGTCTTTTTTCTGTGAATTTAAATTGTGGGTCATCCGTTGGCTTTTTAGCTAGTGTTGATACTAATCTAAAAAACGGAGTTTGAGAAAGAGACAATTCAGAAAATCTCTCACTAAAATCGTATCTTCTACGTAAATCACCTGTAGACAATGCTACATCATTACGATAGGATTCAGTTAACCCTTCACTGTAACTTCCAAAAATAGGACTTGCTACAGGATAGTCTTGTTCAGCCATGTTAACCTCCTAAGGGTTTATGGGTTTGTTTACATTAACTTATCTAACCCAGAACCTTGAGCTAACAACTTGTCAAACACGCTATCGTCTATTGATTTTTCTTCTTTAGGACTATTTCCACTAGAAGCAATACTTGTAGGCATTTGTCTAACATTTTTCATTTGATTTATTACTTCTTGTCTAGAATTTTGAGCTACCTGTTGGTCTCTATTATCCTTGTTTTTTAAATAATAAACATCTTCTAATGTTAATTTATGCGATTTTGCATAATCCATTAAATCATCGTAATCTGCTTCTGAAACATTGTGTTTGCTTTTAAAAGCTGCTTCTTCAGTAGCTTTACGTGATTGCTCAGATTGTTTTTGTGCAAAATCACCTAACCTTCTTTGTACTACTCCATCTACTGTTGCATTAAACAACTTTGCAGATGATGAATTTGGGTCCGACAAAGCATCATCATAATCAAAAACGAAATCTTCATCTATGCCAAGCTGCTCTTTTACGCTTTTTGGTGCTGAGCCGCCACCCTCAAAATAACCTCTCACGTGAGTGATTAAATTAGGGTCTTCTTTCATTGCATTTAGTAAAGGCATATAAGGTTCAATCTCTTGCAATTGAGTATTAAGTCTCTTTGCTTCTCGAGAAGAATCTGAATATCTCTTTTCCAAATTAGTTGCATCCATTTCTGGCGCAACTTGTTGCTCTACTTGAGGTTGTTGTACAACTTCCTCTTGCATTTCAACTTTTGGCTGGTCTAGTGTTTCGCCCATAACTTGTTTGTCAAGCTGAGTAAAAAAATCATCAGCCACAGTATCATCTACCTGTGGGGTTACAGAATTTTCTGCTTTAACAGCATCATCTTCTAGTAAGTTGTCCGTGTTCATATTTTCATTCATACTGTACTCCTTTTAATTTACAGTTATAATTTTTAATTAACAATATTTATTTATCTTCTTCAGTTTCTAGTTCTTTTTTAGTTTCTGTATACATATCATTTAATCTACTTTGTAATATTCTTTGTTCAGCTTTTGTGTCTACTACGGATTTTTGTATAACTTTAGAGCCTTCATTAATTTTATCTTTAATACCAGCTTGAACTAATTGTCTTTCTAATGTTTCAATTGTTCCTTGGCTATCTTTCATTTGCTCTTCCATAGAAGCAATTTGTTGTTGCATTTGAGAATAAACACTCTTTCTTTCTAATAAAGCTTTTTTATTTTTAATATCAGTTTGTTCAATCATAGCAACATCGTCAATTAATCCAGCTTGATACCATTTAAAATATTCGTCTAACAAAGCCCAACGATTAACTGGCTGTGTAGAACCTGCTACAATTCTTACATCGTATTTTGCTGATTGAAAATCATTCCATCTATTAATTACTTTACCAAAATCATTATATATTGGAATATTAATAGAAACTTCTTTTACTTCTGCTTCACTTGCTCCAGCTTCTGGTTGAACTATTCTAAAAACTTTTTGGGCAGTATAGGTATATTGAGCAATATCTCTAAATATTTTTCCTATATGTTCTAATGCTGGTTCTACGCAATTATTTACCCATTGTCTTACTCTTCTAGTTCCATATTCATCCATAGCTAACATACCACGATAAGTTTCGTGACTTTGGTCTCCAACTCCTTGCATACTAGATGCTACTCCACTAATATATTCTATATCTTGTTTACCTTGTTGCGTAATATTATAAAAAGCATTATTTATAGGAGCTGGTTGTATAGCTGTTGGAACTTCAAATCCTTGTCTATATTTTAACATAGCTCCAGGAGAACTTGAATATTTTTCCCATTCTTCTTCATCTACACTTCCTTCAGTATATAACCATCTAAGACTAGAAGCTAAATTTGCATTATGTAACATAATTTGATGAGCTTTATTAATTTCTCTTTGTTTACCAATCATAGGAGTTACAGCTCCTACGGGATATGGTGTACCAGTATGATTATAAACTATTGGAACAATAGGATAATCTTCTATAGGCAACAACGCTTCATATAAATACATATCACCAACCGAAGCACACATTTTTACTTGAGTTTTAAAAAAACTTATAACGTCAACAACTAATTTTGCATATTCTTCATTTAATAATAATTTTTCAAATTTAGATTTTTCCATAACTTGTTGAACTGTTCTCGTGTTTAATTCTGTAAGTTCAGCTTCTATAATTGCTTGTTGTTCTGCTAATTGCGCTTCTTGTTGTTTTTGTATTTTTGTAAGTTCTAACTGCATTCTTTCTGGCAACATTTCACCTTCTTGAACTAATTGTTGCAATTCTAATTCTTTTTCTTTTGCAGATACTTGCAATTCAGCTGCGACATTTTCCATTTGTTCTTTAGCTTGTTCTTTAATTAATGCAACTTCTTCAGGAGAAGGAGGTTGTTTTGCAAATACGTTTACAAAAGGAATTTTTTCCTTAGAATATACTTCGTAAAAATCTAGAATTTCATCTTGTTCTCCTTCTAATGTATATGCTTCATATTCTACATCTCCTGGTTGTATTGTTTCTGAATCGTGTACATTTCTTAAAGAATATTGTTTACTTTGAGTTTGACCGCTAGCTCTTACAATTTTTCTTTTATATTGTGGAAATAATTTAACTAAAGCTGTTTTTGAAATATTTTTTTGTATTATTACATAACTAGCGTCACGAAATAAAAAATCTCTACTCATAGGGTCTACATAAACATCGTAAGCATCTACATTTTCAAACACAACTTCTCCAGCACCTTCATCTGCATCTGGGTCTACATCTATTTTAAAATATCCAATACCTTTAACTAAAGAATCTTGTATTACTTGACCAAACAAACTTTTACCATTAGATAAATGCCAACAATATTCAGCTATAGAACTGTGAACATTTGCTATATCTATATCGCTACCTTCTGTTCCAATTGCTTGCCATCTAGGATTGTTAGCTGTAATAAAAAATTTCATAATATCTATTGCTGGAGATATTCTATTAATAATAAAATCTGGCATACCAGATTCTTGTAATTCATTTTTTTCATCATGAGTTAATTGCTCATTTAAATAAAAATCCATACTTAATTGTGAGTCAGTAAACCATTTTTTTCTATAATAATTATTTGCTTTATTAAACAAATGTTTATTTATGTCAGCTTTATTTTTTCTTCCTCGTTTAGCCATTATTTCTTGTTCCTTTTTTTACCCCAATTACTTTTCATATTATTATATGCTTTTTTAGTAATTGTGCTTTTTGCCTTACTTCTACTTGTTCCAGCTTTTTTTCTTTTATTAATATTTCTTACTAAACTCATATTAATCCCTTATTTCAAAATGTGGTAAATCATCAAAATTATTATCTTTTAATTCTGTATCTCTATCCCAATCTCCACCCCAACGAACAATAAGTCCCATTGAAGCTGCAATACCCATAACAAAACCAGCAAAATACGTAAATCTTTCTCTATCTTTCCAATCTATTGGATAAGGAGCAACGTCTACAGCTAATGACGGATATTGATTATGTTTACCTTTTGGATATTTCAATTTACTAAACCCTTCTTCAAATAATCTATTTTGTTCTTCTTCCCCACGATGTCCTTGTAAAACAGTACAATCAAAATCTTCAACTACTTTTTCAAATAGTTCAATTAATCTTGGGTCGCAAGTATTCAATTTTTCTTGTGATTTTTTACCAAAACTTGCCATTATTTTAACATATCAAATTTTTGCATTAATTTATCTACTATATCAATTTTTTTTATAGCACCTTTTAATCTGCCTCCTAAACTTTGTCTAGGTTTTCCATATAAATCTTCATATTCTTCCGCAGGCATTTGTTCTTTAAAATTATCTCCATACTCATTATAGGCATCCCATTCTCCAGTAAACATTAAATCTACAGGTTGTCCAGTTTTTAATCCATATCCATATTGCATTTTTTTCTTATCATCAAAACCTCTTTCATCTAAAGCTGCGTTTAATTGTGCTGCTTGTTGATATTCAGGTGTATTTTCGCTATCAATTGGTCCATTATATAAATCTATTCCAAACAAATATTCTTTATGTCCTTCTCTATCTTCTTTAGCAACAATGTAGCTAGGCTCTTCTTGTTTAGCCATTCTATTTTGAAAATCTTGTTTTGTTTCTCCTGCGTATTGTGAGTTTTTTGGCATAATTTATTCCTTATTTTTTATAAACTTTTTCTGCTCCAGCAATTCCAAACGAACCTAATGTTACCCAAACAAAAGAGTTGTAAATATTATCATTAATTATAATTTCTTGTCCTAATAAACCTGTTACTAAATCTACAACTCCAAATACACACATAAGTGCAAAAGAAATAAATCCAATAATAGATTTTTCATTATATTCGTTTTTATCTTTAAATATTGCCCACATCTTTCTTTCTCCTTTAAGCTACTAACCAACTTTTTGCTTTTCTTTTTGGTTTGTACCATTTTGGTTTATTTTTTGCTCCATCAGACTTATAATTAGGAGGAAAAGCGTGTAAATTAGCATAATATAGTCCCTCAATTGTATCATCATGAGCCATTCTTGGTCCAAATGTAATGATTTCATTAATTAAATCAAACATATTTTCCCTAAAATATAAAGAACCTACGCTAAAAATGCCAGATAAACCTGAATAAATTCTATTTCTTTTCTGTGTTCCCCCTGGTTTTTCAGGAATTACGCTAATATCGTAACGATTAATTCTCCTCCTTTCATCATTAAGAGCTTGAAAAACACTACGATTCATAGCTACATCTTCTACTGTTGCGCTACTACAATTGTATTTTTGATACAGTTCAATAATATAATCTACTACGCCTTTTTTGTCAAATATTTTTCCGTCTACATTTTTTGCTCCTAATGTAGGAATACTTCTATGTCTTTCATATTCTAATACATAACGATTATTATTTGCATCAACTGCAATAACCATAATAACACTAAAATCTGATTCTTTTGTATCAATATCTGTAGCTGGGTCGCATCCAATAAATGTATTAACTGGAATTTTTTCTCCGTCTTTTATAATATACCCTATATTATCATTATCGTCATATTCGTAATATCCTTCCCAATATTTTATATGTTTTTGTGTCCAAATAGAATCTTCTTCAGATTGTACTTGCATCATATATTCTTGGAAAAATTTAGAAGGCGTTCCACTATCTTGATAGAATTTTTTCTTTTCTTCTAACTTTTCTAATGGAAACCAACCAGGCCACAAAGAAGTTCCATCGGGCAATATAGCTTTATAAGTAATTACTCTCCACGCAAAATCTTTTTGGTTTTCTCCTTGACGTTCATAATTAACGATAAGATTATTGATGAAGCTATCATAATGCACAGGAGTACCATTGACCCTAAGACGACCAGTATGAGGCTCAATAGCAGGATAAACAACAGCAGTAACGAGGTTACTGTTTTTAGACCTTGCTTCAGCCGTAATAGTATTTGCTTCGTGTTCGAAGTCGTCAAGTATGATGAGGTCGTATCTTTTATGCAATTTAGCACCTCCTCTAATACCCGCAACATTTGATTTACTAATGAGTTTACATCCATTGGTTAACTCCACATCTTCTTCTGTCCATTTTTTCCCTTTCATATTACCAAAATAATATTTTATTTTATCGTTAAATTCAAAATGATATTTAATATAGTCCATATTACCAGTACTAAGTTTTTGCGTAGCAGATACCCATGCATAAAATAGCATATCGTCTTTAGGGCAAAAACAAAAGTCTTTAATAATTGAGCATTTAGTAAGCACAGTTTTTCCATGACCACGAGGTAAAATAACTGCTAATTGTTTAACTTCTGGGTTATCAATAGCATCAGCCATTTCATAATGAAATGGAGGTGTTTCACTTCGCATAAAATCATCAGGAAGAAATAACTTCCCAAATGCAATCATATCTTTACTTGCTAGTCTTAGCGCTTCTTCCGCTTTGCTTATGTTTTGTATTTTGTTCATTTTTTTTCTTTTCTAATAAATCTTCCATATATTTTTTTAATTTATTTTCATCTTTATTCATATGAATGTATTTATCTAAAACATTATCTATCATAGTTACATGTCTATAGAGCATATCTATTTGCATAGTTATTTCTTTAATTGCTCTTACTAAATCATGCTTAGATAATGTAGGTTTATTTCTTTTAGCCACCTTGACCTACCTTTCTTTTTTTATAGTTTGGACTTTCTTTAGTATAGTATTTAGTATTATTACTCATACCTTGTCTAGTCTTCTTTTTTCTTTTAACCCTTTTTACAAAGGTTCCGAATATTCTTCTTCTCATTTATTTCTTTTTCTTCTTTTTCTTTAATTTATTCATAGCTTTTTTAGCTGCTGCTTTACCAGCTTTAGTGTACGAATATGTTTTTTTTCCTACTTTTGGCATTTTAATTCTCCCAACAGTTTATTTTATCTTTAGTAAATTCCATAGTAATCCAACCCGTACGTTGAATTCCATAGAAGCTATAACGAGCATAGTCTGCGTATCTGAGGAACGACCCTCCTCTTACATACCATTTTCGTTTTAGACTTTCTTCTCCGTCTTCTATTGTCAATGAATCAATTGGCTTACAATACAATTGATGATTATGTCCTAAAAAGTATACATCTCCATCAGAATAAACCGAAGCCATTTTATCCAATTCTGTGTCTCCATTTTTAGCTCCACTTTTTCCGTGTCCACTAACAAGAAACCAATCTTTGTCGCCAATAGTTATTTGTGCGTATCCAGGCAATCTGAAATATGGAACATCCATTTCACTTGCTAAAGTCTTACATACATCAAAATCTAATATATTAAAACTTCTTAGATAGTCGTGATTCCCTCCTCTTATAAATAGGCACTTATCCTGTATGGGTTGTACCAGTTTTAAAAAGCTTAAATATTGCTCTTCTGGTGGAATACTTTGCCCTCTTTGATTTATTTTATAATTAGGGGGAATCAGTTCTATCATATCTCCATTACCAAACCATCGTGCATTTGGGTCTTCATATATAATTTTGATTGCCTCTTGAAATTTTTTCAAATCAAATTCGTGTGCTCCTACGTGTATATCCGTCAATCCGTGTATTCGTAGTTTTTCATCACTTTTTACTTGAAATAATTTTCCTGGCTCTATGTGCTTCTTGTCGTATTCTTTTACATCAGAAGGTATTGGTATGGAAAACCATTTTCCGCAAGACTTACAGCTAAATTGTTGTTTAACGGTATTTTTGTTGCGTTTTTTACCTTCTTTTTTTGTCAACATACTACTACAATGTGGACATATCATTTTCTCTCCTCCTCGGAAGTTGTTTCTGGAAGTATAGCTCTTGATGCTCCTTCTATTTCTTCAGGACTAAATCCTTGGAACATTCCAACTACTCCAGTTTCTATTTTTTTAACTTGATTACCTAGCGTACCGATTGCTTTTCCTAGTTCTTTTAAAGATTGCAATGCAATATTTTGGTCTTCACTTGTATCAGCTAATTGTTTTAGGGAACCTAATATATATGCATGGTCAATCCCTAGCTCTTTAGCTATCTCTTTTGAAGTTTTTTCTATCTCACTCATTACTCGCTCCTGTTTTAGTAATATTACAGCTTTTTTTCTAGCCGTATTACGATTTTTTTCAGTAAATGCTTTCATATAAGCATTCACAGCGTCTTTTCCTACTGCCACGCTAGTGGCGAAAATTTTCTCCCTGTTTGTACATTTGGACCTCTCCTTTACCCTACTAGAAGTATTCTTGATTTTAGTGCTAAATGTGTAGCGATTCGGGTGTTTTTCAAAGTCCGTGTCCATGTAAGTTTTCTTAGAATTGATAAATGTTCCAACTATCGTTCTTACATAGCCTTTAGATTGTTTATAGTTTTTAGAATCTTTTGGATGCGATAGATTACTGGAAACCTTTAAAAGTTGGACAATACGACCATCATCACTCTTAACCCAATCACCTTGTTTAGCATCTCTCCATTCGGAGTGAAGTATCCCTTTGGGATGGTCCTTTAAAAACTCTTTTTTTGTATCATAGACGTAATGTCTTACGTGTTTAATTTTTTTACTTTCCACGTTTTGCTAATTGTTTGTGTAAAGATTCTATTAAATACATAACATCTTTGTGTATAAAATATTTTCTACCATTGATTTCTATGGGTACACTATTAGTTCCTTCGTCAGCATCGCCATCATTTTCAACATATTCCATTGTCATATCTTCATCTTCTAGAATCTGTTTAGACAATATCCTTTCTAATTTAACCAAGCGTTCAATATGTCCCAAGATTCGTTCCTGGTCCTCTTGTGATAACCTAGCTAACCAATTAATTGATGTACCCATACATTTTTTCCTTGACATAATACATAAAACACTTTATCTTCAAGTAATCTACGTAGCTATCGCAGATACTAATAGATAATAGTAGATTATGTAGATTTCTTTTTCTTTGGTTCTTTCTTTTTCTTTAATTGTTTACTTTGTTCTTCTTTAACTTTTAGAATTGCAGCAGCTAACAATTTTTCATTTATCTTTTGTTCTTTACGAAGTTTATCTTCTTGCTCTTTTCTAGCTACTCCAGTTAGAGCATTGCCGCCACCTAAATCTTTACTAGTTATCGTCATACAGACTCCTTTGTTTCTATATAATATAAGTATACCCCATGTTATTTGCAACAAAAAATTGTAGGATTTTGAA